>Ga0164243_10006058_pt1 | contig 18406 bp, 15 predicted proteins | sample OricompcompostOP_FD_108781 | JGI IMG/M metagenome (GOLD analysis project Ga0164243, IMG submission 108781) | Organic Plus compost microbial communities from Emeryville, California, USA - Original compost - Organic plus compost (OP) | ecosystem: Engineered > Solid waste > Mixed feedstock >... | reverse complement strand
TATCGCCGTGAGATCGGAAAACTGGCCTCAGAGCTCTCACGACGCCGCAGCGCTTCTGCTGCACAGCTTGCTGCCGCGATGGAAGAACAACTGAATGATCTCAATATGCGCCGCGCCCGCTTCAAGGTCGAGATCCTCCAACGGCCCGATGAAAACGGTGTGCCTGCTCAGCCAGATGACGGGCCGGAACAGCATTTCGCCTGCGATCAAACCGGCATTGATCGCGTGCAGTTTTTGATTGCACCAAACCCCGGTGAACCGTTCAAGCCGCTCACGAAAATCGCGTCAGGAGGTGAAACCTCACGCCTGATGCTGGCGCTGAAAACGATTCTCGCTGGTGCGGACGCAACCCCAACGCTGATCTTTGACGAAATCGATTCAGGTATCAGCGGTCGTAGCGGCCAGGTTGTCGGTGAGAAGCTCTGGCAGTTAACCCGCGACCATCAGGTGATCTGCGTAACCCACCTGCCACAGATTGCCGCCTTTGCTGACCTGCACTACAATGTCAATAAGCAGATTATTGATGATCGCACCCTGACCATTGTCAATGAGCTCCGACCGGAACAGCGTATCCGCGAAATCGCCCATATTATTGGCGGCAGTGTCACTGAATCGGCGCTCAAAAACGCACAGGAAATGCTGGAACGCTCGATCCTCTTCAAGGAGAACTGGAAACGCGCTCACAGCAACTATCACTATTAAGAAAGATACAAGCCCAATGCTCACAGCATGCCCGTCCAGTGCATGCTGTTTCTTTCTAGCAACCTTTCAGAATGGAGTACCCTTGTCGCATGATTGCTTCGTTGCCCGCAGAGATTCAGGCCGAACTGATCCGCCTGGCCGACCACTATGGAAAGCCCCTGATCCATACCGCCTATCTTGAGAGCGGCAGTAACTTTGAGCCTCTGAACAAGGCTGACCGCTATGGCGAGGTCTGCATGGTCATTCGCCGCCCCAATGGCCGCCTGCTCACCATGAAGAAAGATATCTATCCACCTGAGGCTTATCGTTTGCTCACCGGAGGAATCCATCACGGAGAAGCTATCTTTGACGCCCTGCTCCGGGAGACACAAGAAGAGACTGGGTTACAGGTAGAGGTCCGCCGCTTCCTTGCTGTTGTCATCTACCATACCAGCGACTCGGGTGAGAAACCGGCGTTCTTCACCTTTGCCTTCCTGCTCGATGAGACGGGCGGCGTTCTGGGCGCACTTGACGAAGATGAGCGGATTGAGAACTATCGAGAAGTCAAGCCTGAGGAGCTTCCGGCAATGGCGCGTTATTTGCACAATATCCATTATCCCGATGGACAGGGGAGCGATTGGCACGACTGGGGCCAGATGCGAGCCGTCATCCATGAGGTCGTCTGGCAAGCGATACAGAAGGCCTGAACCAGCCTGACTTCTTCTGTCGTGTCAGCTTTTCTGCTCTATTTCTGGGGGAGAAGCCAGATCTCGACACCTATGCTATAATACGAACTGGATATCGCTCTACTGCATAGCGATATCCACACACTCTTTATTTGACAACTCACAGGCCTGATGGCACAGGATATGTAAAGGATATAGAACAGATGAGCAAGAAGTTAATGAGCACGCTGCTGCTCTTTGTGGTCTTTATCGGTTTCCTCTGGTGGGGACTCTCTATGCTTTTTGGGGCAATTAAGGTCAGTAACGGTGAAGAGATCGTCTATTCATTGCTCCTGCTAGGCTGCGCAGGCTATGCGCTCGTTTCTATTATTTTGCTTCCTCGCAAAAAGATGCCATAGCGCTCCCCTTCATGAAAGCAGTGATGGGCAATTCAGGATAGAGATGGCAGGTTTGTGTTTATGATTGAAAAACACCCGACCACGGCATTAACCTTTCGCCTGGCAACACCCGAAGACATAGAGGCTATTGATTTCCTTGATAGCTTCAGCAACTCGCCAACCCGTAACATTCACCGCGAAATGGAGAAGTATTTTGGCTCAGTCGATCCCTCTACGCACGAATATACCCTTATTTTTCTGGCGGAGCTCGATGGACAATGTTGCGCTAAAGTGGAATTGATGTTGCCCCCTTCAGGTACACCGCACCCGGTCGGCTATATCAAACGGGTGGTGGTCCATCCCGACTATCGAGGGAAAGGGCTCTCGAAAGCGCTCATGCAACATGTAATCCAGTATGCCCATCAGCATTGCAATATCGAGGCCATGGACTTACTGGTATGGGAGAACAATCTTCCAGCCATTCAGCTCTATGAGTCGCTCGGCTTTGAATTGCAACATCGCGAGCTCTATTACCGTCTGCGCATCTAAGTCCCGTCAATTCCCGCTCGGTAGACAAGTCCCTCCCCTTTTTTGTGACGGAAGAGCCCGACTCTTCGTTCTAACACTTGGACCGAGTCTCTGCTAACTCGGTACTTTTTATCGGGAGGTACAAAAGCGCAAACGCCCGGAACACGGACAGAGACAGAGCGATCGGGCTAAGCGCAAGGGTTTATGGCACAGCAATCTGTACTTACGACGACGCAGACAACACGACAAGAGCAAAAGAACTCAGCACCGTTGCCTCGATGGATGCGCTACTTCTTTACACAAGAAACAGCGCAGGATCAGAGGAAGATCGCGGACCTGCAACGACGAGCCGTATGGATTGCACTCGCGCTGATCTTACTTTCGCTTAACGAGATCGATCATGGTTGGTATTTCCCGTTCCTGGGACCCGTTGCCTCGCTGATTCCTCTTTTCCTGCTTCTCGGTTGCTTCGCCTCCGTCTGGATGGCGTTGCGAACCAGGAAGCCCGAGGCCTCCCGCACTCGACAACCCTTCCCAACACGTGGACAACGTGTTGTGCTTATTCTGACCTTGATTTTAAGCATTGCAGGCTTTATTCAATTCGGTCGGGGCATTATCATGTGCTTTCTACCACCCGAGTTCTCAAACGATGGCACCACACTGGACACCAATGCCGCGATGTTGCTGGTAGATGGCCGCAACCCCTATACCGATTCCAATATGCTGGACATCTTCCGAAACCAGCACTTTGAGCTACAGCCAAGCTGGACTACACCCCTGCGTCAGGGTCAGTTTGCGGACCGTCTCGACTATCCGAGCGAGCCCGAGATCCGCAGCGTGCTGAATACCGCGCTCAAGGCCGGTGAGGCCCCCGAATTCGAGTCACGGGTCAGTTATCCAGCACTCTCTTTTTTGACGCTGTTACCGTTCGCATTGCTGAATACCTATAATGTTCTACCGTTCTATATTCTTAGCTATCTGCTGATCATCTTTGTGGCCTGGAAAGCGGTACATCCGGCGCTCCGCCCCTGGGCACTGCTGCTCGCGATGGCGAACATTCCTATGTGGGCCTCGACCGTCGGCGGGAACCTGGACATCTTCTGTGCGCTGCTGGTTATTCTGGCCTGGCTCTTTAAGGACTCGCGCTGGCTCTCGGGCCTGTTCCTCGGTCTGGCAATCGCAACCAAGCAGACATCATGGTTTCTTGTCCCATTCTACTTCATTATGATCTTCAGAAACTATGATCTGAAAGAAACGCTGCATCGTGGCTCGATTGCGGCTGCAGTGGCTCTGGTATTTAACCTGCCGTTCTTCTTGTGGGACCCACAGGCGTTTGTCGCTGGTGTGCTGGCTCCAATTGCGGACCCGATGTTCCCGATGGGAATTGGTATTATCAACCTCAGCGTCACCAAGCTGATACCGTTCTTGCCTGAAAAAGTCTATACTGTCGTGGAAGGATTGACAATGCTTGGCACACTGGCACTCTACTGGCGAATCAGCCGCAAGGCGCCGGAAGCGGCACTACTGCTTGCCTTCGTGCCGCTGATCTTCGCGTGGCGCAGCCTGCCGTCTTACTTCTATTGCATTGCCTTCCCGATCTACATTGTGATGGGTGCGCGTATCAATCCCGCACTTGAGAAATTCTCTCTCATCGCCTGGGCGCGTCGCCTGGTTCGAACAACACAGGTACCGGCACACGCCTGAACCATCTAGAACAGCATGCAACAGACAGGTCCGGAGGTATGCGCCGGACCTGTTTCTACGTCCTTCATCGTTCTCTCGACGCATTGCCTACTTCGTGGTACAATCCCCTAGTCAGCGTATATCTTACAGATCTCAGGAGCGCGAGTAATCACTATGTCACGCAAAAAAGAGACTTTACAGCAACTTTCTGAGGCAGAACACAAGCAGGTGCAAGACCTGCTTTCACAATATCATACACTCGCACAAACCATTCGCACTACAGAAGATGCTCAAGGAGCAGAGTCTGTGCTTCAGCCAATTATCGCATTAACAGAAGCACAGCAGATCACCTTGCTCAAAGCGCTCGGGAAAGAACAACATCAGGACGCCGCTGACCTGCTGGTTGCCCTCAACGCCTTTGCCCCGAACAAGGATGCTCGCAAGGAGGCGCGTCGCTCTCTTCTCACGTTAGAGGGGCACAAGATTCAGCCGCAATGGCAGCCACCACAGGCCCGACCCGCCGTTGTTCAGGTCAATGTCTCCAATCCGCCGCGCTTCTGGAAAGGCTTTGTTACGCAATCCCGTGAACAGGGAGAAGTGCAGCTTCTCCTGTTCTGGGAGCAAGGCTACGATTATACAGAGGTTCGTAGCCTCAGCTTTTTACTGGAATTCTGGAGCGAAGGCATCAAAGAAGTTTCGGTTGAAACGACAGGCAAGCGCCGCGCTCAGGACCGCATCACAGAGCTCAAAGCGCGTTTGCAAGATGTCCCGCTGGTCGAATGCACGCTCGCTGAAGGCCGACGCCTGCTTGAAGAAGCGCTCTCTGTGCATAATTGGCGCAAGCTCCCACTCCCCAAAGAGTACCGAAACAATCAGCCGCTGATCAAGAAGCAGATCCTCGAAGCAACTGAAGCAGGGCGCGACTCGGGCGCTACCTTTGTCTATCCAGATATGGAGCCGCAAGAGACCGCTTTGCACTTTATTGGAGCCTGGTCAATGGGCGATTATGGTTTGACTTATGATCTGCTCAGCAGCACCTGTACCCTGCTCCGCGATGCAACACGCGATGAATGGATTGAGCAGCATCGCCACTGGGCTGATGAGGCCAAACCAGCTCGCATCGAGCTGAGCTTTGTGCAGGAGCGTGAGGCAACACAGGATGCTATATGGCTCCCCTCAACTGCGAAAGGCGCAAGCAGACGAAAGGATCTTGAGATTGGCTGGTCTGTCGAACTGAGCCCGACGCCACTTAGCGGCACATTACCTGAAATGCCAATGGGAACCGCCGTCAACAGAGAAACTGGCCGGCACTGGTTCTGGTCCATCTTCACACTGGTCCACGAGAAGGACGGCTGGCGCATCCAGCGCATTACGGATGAAGGCGCACGCATTCAGGGCCTCCCGGTTGCGGAAATTCAGCAGCAGATCAAGGAACAGGAAGAGGCTGTCGACCAACTGGCCCGCCAGCAAAGCGATAATATTCAGGCTTTTATGGAAGAGCTGGCGATGCGTCTGAGCAAAGCCCTTTTCTACTATGATGCTCTCATCGCCCTGCTTCCGCTTGATCGCCATCCATTAGAGGCGGCGGTGGGGCGCGCAATGGCACAGGGCAACCCTGAACGCACGATGGTCTACCTTGATCGCTTGCTCCAGCGCTTCCCGGAGAATCATGAAGAGAACCTGCGGAGAATCGCTGCAACTGAGATCAACTACGCCTTCAGTCCTCGGGCTGAAACCATGCCAGAACGCCGCCAACACTTCCTGGATCTGGCAGAGAACGCGCTGCATGAGGCCATTGAGTTGCATGATTCGTCGCTCAACCACATTCTACTTGCAGAGCTCTTTATGAGCGAGCAACGCAATGAAGAGGCTGAAACCGAGCTGGAAAAGGCTCGAGGTCAGTCGCCCTCGCCGCAGGATGAGGCAACCATTGAAGCAAGCCTGGGAGCTATCGCTATGCGGCGTGAGCGCGTCGGTGATGCCCTCTCACATTTCCAGCGAGCCTCCGAGCTAGATGCAAACCTGCCGGGCATCTGGTTTAATATCGGCTTTGCGCATCGTCTGCTTGGTCACTTCGAGAAGGCAGAGCAGATGTATCAGCGCGCACTCCAACAGGAACCACAGGATATACGCATCTACTCGGAGCTGATCGCCATTCATATGAATCGTTCCGAAAAACAGGAAGCGAAACGCATCGCGGCAGAAGGCGTCAGACAGAATCCCGCTTCTGCTCATCTCCATGCGCTCTACGCCTCCGTGCTGCATGAACTGGGAGAACGAAAAACGGCACAGGAGGAGCTGGAACGCGCCGAGATGCTTGATCCAACGCTGGAGATTGTCCAGAGCGTGCGGCAGCAGTTCCGGGCCAGCAAAAAACGCTAGACCGAACCAGTTATTCAGGAGAGACGCAGCTTCCTGCGTCCTCCTCTCCATCATGCTCAATGCTCCCTGTAATGCTTATTGTTCGGTGATTGAAGAAGGATCGAAGGTCGTGTCGCCTAAAAAACCTACAAACAACAAGAAAGCGCAAGAGCTCAAGGCCCAGGCAGACCAGGAGCAGCTACAACATCTTCTGGCCTCCTATCAACAAATCGGGCAACAACTTGACGTCGCCGAGAAGACCGCCCGGGTTGAAGAGGCACTCTCTGACATCTTCAGCCAGAGCGTCCCAACCCAGCTCGCCTTTTTCAAAGAGCTCGGGAAGCGGGAGGATGTTGTTGCAGCCAACATCTTGAATGCCGCCTATCACCTGGCTCCTGAGAAAGAGGCACGGAAAGAGGCGCGGCGCTCGCTCATTCAATTGGAAGGTGCAAAGATTATCCCGGAATGGGTTCCGCCAACGCCGCCATCGTTTGTCACGCTCAATATTGCCAGCGGCGAAAAGAAACCACGCTTCTGGCAGGCCATCTATACCGATTCGCGTGATATTGGCGAAGTGGAACTGCTTGTCTGCTGGTATGAAGGCGAGGAATACGAAGGCATCCGAGTTATGGGGTTCCTGCTTGATTTCTGGGATGTCGGGATCAAAGAGTTCTTCACTGATGTCATGAGCAAGCGCCAGCTCGAACAGCAGATCGAATACACTCGGGCAAACTTTGAGGGTGTCAAGCTGATTAAGAGCCCATTGGCGCGCGCCCGACTGTTACTTGAAGAGGCTCTGGAAGTGCATCGCGCCCAGGGCTCAAAGCTTCCGCCTGAGTACACGCATCACAGCCACCTTGTGCGCAAGCTCATTCTTGAAGCGCCCGAAGCACATGCCGGCAACGAAGACGAGGAAGAGGTCTACGCTGAAGGCGCCACACCCTCCTCAAAGACCGAGGTTGAGGAGCTCTTTCAGGAGTTCTTCGGCATCAGCCAGGCAGAGGACGTCGTGCGGAACTTCCTCGAATTCTGGACCAATGGCGAGTTCATTCGCGCCTATGATCTGCTTTCCCGCGAAAGCCCGCTGAAACAGGGTCTCCCCCGTGAAGAATGGGTCAAACTGCATAAGCGCTGGTTTGATACAGCTCATCCGACACGCTTCAACCCGCATGTGATCCATGCGCGTGAGGTTGATGACCTGTTCGAGAGCGACGAAGATCGCTACACGGCTCCGGTCGAAGACGAAGAAGATGTTGAGGTGGTTGACGCTCTCTGGTCAATGGAGATGATCGAGACACCGATTGCACGCGAGCTTCCAGCCCTCCCACAGGCAACCGCGCACTATGCTCGCACGGGGCGATACTGGTTCTGGACAGCCTTTAAGCTAGTCGAGGAAAACGAGCAGACGCGCATCCACTCCCTGACAGATGAGGGAGGACGACTTCTCGGTCTTCCCGACGCGGAACTTCAACGGGGCGCGGCAGCCCTGGAGCGCCTCTATAAGGAAGAGCTTGGTACACTCGGCCTCTCTAACGAACAGGAAATCCGCAATCAAGGATTCAAGAGTTTGTTCGATCAGGACGATGAAAATATAGATATACCGCCATCGCAGCGGTGGGGAGAACTGGCAGAACTGCTCACCTTGCTCACTCAGATGCTGCATTATCAGGATGCCCTGATTGCTCGCGCTCCTCAGAAAGCGCCCGTCCTCTATCAAACAGCCGGAGCACGAGCACTTCTTTCGCTGGATGCCGAACGCGCAGCCTATTATTACCAGTTGCTCGCGGAACGCTTCCCAGAACAGCAGGCCTTCGCGTTACGCAAAATGGCCGAAGCGCTACAACTGCTGAGTCAGGAGCTACAGGAGGAGAGGGCCGATATCGCCCGCGTTCGCACGATCGAAAGCGATGCCGAGCAGGCGTTGCAGGAGGCATTAACAAAGGAACGCACGCCTGAAGCGCTCATATTGCTTGCGCGTCAGTTAATCCAACAGGACAACAGACGGGATGAGGCGGAAGAGCTGTTGCTAGAAGCCGCAACGCTATCACCTTCCACTCCAGAAGCAACGCAGATTGAAGGGAATCTGGGATTGCTCTATGAGCAGAAGGGAAATCTTGAGCAGGCCCTGATGCACTATCAACGAGCGGCGGAGATTACCCCGCACTATCCTGGTGTCTGGACCGACATTGGCGATCTTCAGATGCGCATGCGCCTGTATGATAGCGCCGAGCTCAGCTTCCTGAGAAGCATTGATATCGAGCCGGACAACGTTGAGGCCTATATTCAACTTGGTCTGCTCTATCGCAGCGTCAAACATGATCCCGTTGGCGCGGAAGACGTCCTGCTCCAGGGGCTGGAAACCCACGGCTCAGATGCGAATCTACTCGCATCGCTGGCACTTACCTATGTGGAACAGGGCAAATTCCGCGACGCAGAGAACTATCTTGAGAAGGCAGAGGAGCTCGCACCCGACTTCCAGCTTGTCCAGGAGGCACGCGAAGCATACGAGGTCGCCATGTCCTACCGAGAACATCTACAGCGGAAGAAAAGAAAGAGGCCCGATACAAAGTAGGATGATGACACAAGAAGAACGCCAAATTCACTATCATACCGTTACGCTCGGCGCTCTTGTCCGTGAGGGAGACGCCACAGCAGAGATTACACAACAGCGTGAGGATGGCACCACCGAGACCGTGACCTTGCACGTTCCTGCTGGTCTGCCCGGCGAACGCGTCACTATCGCGGTCGAGGAGCCACCCGCGCCGCCTGCACGCAAGCGTCGTCGTCGCTGGAAGCCACGCCCGCCCCGTGTCTGGATCACCGAAATTCACGAGGCCTCACCTTTGCGCGTACAGGCTCGTTGTCCAGTGTTTGGAACCTGCGGCGGCTGCCAGCTTCAGCATATGAAGTATGAGGCACAAACCGAATGGAAGCGCGAGGTTGTTGGACAGTTGCTCCGGGAGGTTGGCGGCTTTGAGAATCCGCCCCTCCTGCCAACGGTGCCGTGTGATAACCCGTGGAACTATCGCAACCATATGCGCTTCTCGGTCTATGGAGAAGGAAAACCCGGCCTGACCGAGCGCCATACACGCCGCCTGCTGCCAATCGTCGAGTGCCCGATTGCGCACCCGCAGATCAACCGTGCCCTGAGCATCGTGGCCCAACATCATAATCCGCGCCCACAGGTGCTGATGCGCTATGGCACCGCGACCGGCCAGATGATTCTGCAACCAGAGCAGTCGCCTGAAGTAGCACTGGAACTGCTTGCGGCTGGCATTGATGTACGCACCGAGACGATTGAAGAGAAGCTTGCCGGTCAGGTCTTCCGCATTCGCCCGAGCTCCTTCTTCCAGACGAATACGGCGCAGGCGGAGAAAATGGCACAGATGGTGCTCGATGGTCTGCTGACACACGACGACTATCGCGAAGACCCACGCAGGCTCACCGTCGTCGATGCCTACTGTGGTGTGGGCACCTTTGCCTTGCTTCTTTCTCGCCACTTCGGGCGCGTCATAGCCATTGAGGAATCTGCAAGCGCGATCAAAGATGCCCGCTGGAACCTGCGTGAGACGACCAACGTCGATATTATGCAGGGAAAAGTCGAAGATCTCCTGCCTAAACTGGCGGCTGAGCTTGACGGCTTTGTGATCGATCCGCCGCGTGCGGGCTGCCAGCCAAGTGTTCTGGAAGCGCTGATTCAGCATCCGGTTGCGCGAATCGTGTACGTCTCATGCGATCCCTCAACCCAGGCACGCGATCTTCATATTCTCTGTAACCAGCATGCAACATACCGTCTGCGCTCTGTGCAGCCGCTTGATATGTTTCCTCAGACGGCGCACATCGAAAGCGTGGCAGTATTGGAGAGAGCTTTATGACTGAGACCCAGGAAGCATTGTTATTAGCCTCCGCTTCACCCCGGCGGAGGCAGATTCTCACCCGGCTGCACCTGCCATTCACCGTGGCCGTCGCACCAATTGACGAAGATCAGGTACAGCAGCATTACCACGGCCCCGCAGAAGGCCTGGCTCAATGGACCGCCGCACACAAGGCGCTGGCAACATCGACCCTTCCCGAAGCCGAGAACCGCATTGTCGTGACCGCCGATACAACCGTGTTGCTCGATGATGAGATCCTGGGCAAGCCTCGCGATGAGGAACATGCCCGTGAGCTGCTCCGTTCACAACGCGGGCGCTGGCACCGCGTTGTAACCGGTGTGGTGGTCAGCAGGAAAATCAACGGTGAACTGACGCTGTATGGCGCAAGCCGTAGCACACCGGTCCTGATGCGTTCCTATACCGACGAAGAGATTGACGCCTATATCGCCTCAGGCGATCCGATGGATAAGGCCGGGGCCTATGGCATTCAGAACCCGGAGTTTCAGCCAACCGAGCGCATTAACGGCTGTTATCTGAACGTTGTCGGGCTCCCACTCTGCACGCTTGCTGAACTCCTCGAAAAATTCGGTATCCACACAACTGAGACCATCTGCACCGATCCTGCGGGTGTCTGTTGTCCCTGGTCGGAGCAATGTCTGAAATAGTACGAGGCCGTTACGCTCCGAGCCCGACCGGAGCACTGCATATGGGCAATCTACGGACAGCCTTGCTGGCCTGGCTCTTTGCCCGTAGCCATAACGGACGCTTTGTTCTCAGGATCGAAGATCTTGACCGTCCGCGGGTTCGCCCGGGAGCAACCGAGCAGATGATTGACGATCTTCGTTGGCTCGGACTTGATTGGGACGAGGGGCCGGATTGTGGCGGCCCGCATGTACCCTATACGCAAAGTGAGCGGCTGGACATCTATCAACACTATCTGCGTACTCTCGAAAAGGCCGGGCTGGTCTATCCCTGCTATTGCAGTCGAGCCGAGATCGCGCATGCGGCCAGCGCACCGCAACAGGGGGCAGGGGATGGCCCAGTCTATCCCGGCACCTGTCGCTATCTGACAGCGAAACAGCGCAGCGAGAAAGCACGGATGCGCCGTCCCTCTTTGCGGCTCCGCGTCCCCGATGATGCCACGATCACCTTTACCGATCAGCTTGCCGGAACCATCACTCAGAACGTACAACAGGAGGTGGGAGATTTTATTCTCTGTCGCTCGGATGGCATCTTCGCCTATCAATTCGCGGTCGTGGTGGATGATGGCTTGATGAGGATTAATCAGATAGTGCGTGGCGATGATCTGCTTTCATCGACAGCCCGCCAGATCCTGCTGTTTCAACTGCTTGGCTTCCCGATACCGAAGTTTGCCCATGTGCCGCTAATTCGTGATGCCAGCGGAAAGCGCCTCTCGAAGCGAGATAGGAGTATGGGGCTGGGACCTTTGCGCGCAGAAGGGGCAACAGCAGAAGAGGTCGTCGGGCTCTTAGCCGCTGGATGTCATCTTGTTGAAACGGGTTCTAACGTGGCTCCTGATGAACTGGCAAAGCGTTTTCGATCTGATCCATATGATATAATACGCGCAATATCACAAGAATAACTCTGTGTCAGATTTCGTAGAAGGGTGGTCTCATTAGCCGAATGGTTCTTCTTTCGGGACTTATTCTATGGGGAACGGATGATATGCTCAGCAAGACAATTGGCATAGCACTATTCATCATTCTCACCCTGGCCGGGCTGCTGGTTGGCCTGTATTTTCGGCGTAAGCTCCTTGCACGCCTCAAAAACACCATACTTGATAACTGGCTGGTGCAAACGCTCGGCATCCTGATTGTGCTGCCTCCGCTCCTGATCGTATTCGCCACGTCGCCATTTATCCTTAGCCTGAGCGTGAATGGAGCAGCCGACTGGTGGAAACAGATCTTGAGCCATGCCCCCAACATTGACCTTGTCAGTCTGATCTCGAACCTGGTCGTCTCGATTATCTCAGTCACCTTCGGACTTGGCGTCGCCCGTACACTAAATAAAGCGACCATTCGTGGACTTGGCGAGAATCGAATTGACATCAACATCCGCACCCTGATCGGACGCATCATCTATGTGATCACACTGGTCATTGTGCTCTTCTGGATACTCTCCCTCTGGCGCGTGCCGCTGACTATGCCGGTCACAATGCTTGGCGCGATTACCGTCGCCTTGACCGTTTCGCTTCAGGATATCCTGAAAGATCTGGTCGCAGGCTTCTATATCCTGCTTGAGCGCCCTTTTTACATTGGCAACATTGTATCTATCACCAACGCAGGCATCACCTACACCGGCCACGTCGAAGATATCCAGCTTCGTGCGACCCGTCTTCGTCTTCTCAGCGGAGAAGAGGTTATGGTCCCCAATACCCTGCTTTTCCACAGCGTTGTTACAAACGCCTCCTATTATGGAGAGCGCCGCGCAACCATTGCAGTAACATTGAAACGTGAGGACTACCAGAAAGAAGAGACACACGCCACCATCAAGCGAGAGTTGAAGAACATTGTCACTATCCTGAGTCATGTAGAGCCACAGGTGCTCTTCAACAGCTATGTTGAGGAGAAAGTGACCCTGAACGTGCGTTTCTGGATCAGCCCGGAGCAACCGGAAACAGTTACAGATGCAATGAACGCGCTGCATGAAGCCCTGCCTACAGCGGAGTTGACGGTCACCGAATTAGCTGGCAATATATAGCAACAATAGCAACGGAGAAAGCCTTGAGGAGGTGTGTGCTTGTGGCCGAGTTCCAACCATTGGCGGCACAACAACGTATAGGTTTAATAGGTGGTACCTTTGATCCGATCCACTACGCGCACCTTGCCATAGCAGAAGAGGTTCGCGTCACGCTCAATCTTGATACGATGGTTTTTATCCCTGCCGGACAGCCACCGCATAAGCATGGTAAAGAGGTGACACCAGCCAACCACCGTCTGGCAATGGTTGAACTGGCAATCGCTTCTAATCCAGCGTTCGCCTGCTCGCGAATAGAAATCGAGAATACCGGACCCTCCTATCTGGCGTTGACACTGCAACGCTTACGAGAGCTGTGGGGCCCGGAAAAAGAGCTGTATTTTGTTGTTGGTTGGGACAGCCTGGAAGAGTTCCACACATGGCACACTCCCCAGGAAATTCTGCGCCACCTGACTGCCCTTGTGGCCGTTGGACGTCCCGGCTATAATGAAGATCCAGACTCACAGGAGCGCCTGGACCGAATCGAAGCGCGAGTCCCGGGGCTGAAACAGCGGCTCTTGCTGGTTCATGCTCCGCTGCTGGATATCTCAGCAACAGAATTGCGGGAGCGTGTCAGGCAGCACCGCCCGATCAGATATCAGGTTCCAGACCCTGTAGAACAGTATATTCATGTACAGCGTCTCTATCAAGAGTAAGCCGTTTCTGGCACCTAAAGGTACTGTTATATGCAACCATTACAGCTTGAATTGAGAGATCGTCTGCGTTTGCGCAAACCGCATCCCTGTGGTGGCTACGATTGGGAAGTTGTGCGCCTGGGAGCCGATATCGGTCTGCGCTGTGAGACATGCGGACGGCGCGTTCTGCTTCCTCGCTCCGAGGTTGAGCGGCGCGTCAAACAAAAATTGCCACCATTATCACAAACCGATTCCAATGCGGAGGTATAACAGCTGGCCTCCTCCGCATCTCAGCCCTGCCTCTTAGAACCTGGGGCCCATATCGCTGGTAGTAAGGAGAAACGTTTCTATGGCAGCAGCCAATCCAGGCGGGGGGTTCCTACCTGTTCTCAGGAACAGGAACTTTCTCTATCTCTGGCTAGCACAAATCATCTCCCAGATGATCTTCAACGCCGCAAACTATGCATTTCTGGTCTTAATCAATAAAGTATCACAATCAACGACGCTTGTCGGCCTTGCCATCATCAGTTTCGTGCTCCCTGCCGTCCTGTTCGGCGCACCTGCCGGGGTGGTAGTCGATCACGTATCACGGCGTCGAATCCTCTGGGGAAGCAACTGTCTGCGTGGGATCGCCACTCTGCTCATGATTGTCGTCCTTATTGTCGATCACACATCCATTGTCCCACTCTACATACTTACCTTTATTATTTCAACGATCGGGCAGTTCTTCGCTCCCGCCGAATCATCATCGATCCCGCAGCTTGTCAGGAAAAGCGAGTTAATGCCTGCACTCTCGCTGTTTAACATCACCATGCAGATCTCGCAGGCAATCGGCTATGTAGTCGCTTCGATTGTGCTGACGCTTTTACCAGAGTTTCACCTGTTCAATCTGACAATAGATGCCTTCGTTCAGCTCTACTTCCTGATCGGGATCCTCTATTTGCTGTGCGCCGGTCTTATTCTGCTCATTCCACAGAACCAGGTCGACAGGAAGTACACAACCCAATCTGGCCAGATTACCACGCAGACGCTTGGAGCAGTCGGGAGTATCTGGCACGAGATGTATCAGGGGTGGCAGTTTGTACGCACAAATAAGCCGCTGTTTCTGGCAGTGATCCAGCTCTCGTATGCAGGCGTCCTGCTCTTTGTAGTTATCGAGCTGGCGACCAAGATCACAACCAACCTGCTGCATTTACCAGAAAACGCGCTGGTACTGGTGTTTGCTCCCGCAGCGCTCGGTGTGGTTGTTGGCTCGCTGCTGACGCCGGGTATCTTCCGTAAACTTGGGCACTCGCGTACAATCACCACCGGAACTATCATCTTAACGATTGCCTGTGCCCTTGTCCCGCTCTCGGCCTGGCTCTCTCCGTATCTCAAGCCTGCTGGCTGGTCTTTTAACCCGCTGGTCTTCAGCTTGATCGCATTGTTGTTGTTGGCGGCGGGCTTCGGGCTGGACTTCCTGAATATCCCATCGCAGACAGCGATGCAGGAGTTGACTCCGAACCGGCTCAAGGGGCGCGTGATCTCGCTTCAGCTTGTGCTCTACAGTGCCTGTACCGTCCCGGTGATTTTGTTTATGGGTGGCTTTGCCGACGCGTTTGGCATTGAAAACGTGCTGTATCTGCTTGCCGTCTGTCATATTCTCTTTGGAGCCTGGAGTCTGTATTATGAGAAAAAGCATGCCGCTGCTATACAAGCTTATCATCAACGGCAGGGAATGGAACAAGAAAAGCAGGTTATCACTCTAGAACAGAAGAGGATACATTGACGGCATCGGATTGAGCGTCTACAATACTAAAAAACGGATCAGGAAAGAATGCAGGGGGCTATGGACTCAGGAAAAGACTTCTTGGCACAACTTCAACCACACCTGCCCTGGATCACGCTTGTAGGTGTGCTACTCCTTTTTGCCTTGCTGCGTGTCTCCCGTAAAGCATTACGTCTTCGTATTGATGAGATTGGCTACTACTGGTTGCGCGAGCGTGGGCCACTGCTCTGGTTCTGGTTCAATGCGCCTGGCGTCATTCTACACGAGCTCAGTCATGCGATCATGTTGCTCCTCTTCTATCCCTTTGGCTTTCGCATTACCAGCATTACGCTCTTCCGTGTCAAGCCCATGCCAATGCGCAAGGTGAAGGGACGCGTTGTCAGGAGCCGGGGGAGACAATCGCTGCAACTGGGTGAGGTGCAATATGTGCGCCCACAAGGCCGAATCATGAGCTATGTGGGAGATGGCTTCAGTGGCGTTGCACCACTGCTTGGCGGGATTGCGATGTTTGCCTTCCTCTACTGGGCAGCAACTGGCTATCAACTCTGGGACTTCCCGTTCAACGCGCAATGGGATCTGCAATGGCGGCGTCCCGACTGGCCCTGGTGGACACTGCTGATTACTCCCTACTTGATTCTGACAGTGACTTCTGAACTCTGGCCGAGCCGACAGGACTGGTACGGCGCCCGCTGGCTGCTCTTCGGAGTAAGTATGGCCCTGATCCTGATCGTCGGCATCATCTACCTGCAATTCAACCATATCGTCAATTATCCATTGCTGCTTCAGCTTGCAACCTCGATCGCAGCTCATGTCGACTTCGCATTGTTGGTGCTGATCGGGTTAGATCTGCTCTTCTTGCTCCTGGCAGAACTGATACTCTATGTAGCGAGGCGTTAGAGCATGACAGTATTGATCGTTATCACCGGCCATCCCTGTACCGGTAAAACAACTCTGGGAGAGCGTCTATCGGCAGATCTACGGCTCCCCTTCTTCTCGAAAGACAATCTCAAAGAGCTCTTCTTTGAGCACCTGCGTTGGAGCAATCAAGATCAGGAGCGGCGGGAGGAGCGCAACAACACCATCTATGCGCTGCTGTACACTATCACAGGCTCCCTTTTGCGCGTCGGTCAACCCTGTATTATCGAGAGCAACTTCGAGTCAGAAAAGGCTTCAAAGGAGCTAGAGGCGCTGCGGCAACGCTATCCGTTCGTGCCATTTCAGGTACTCTGCTACAGCGAAGGCCCGGTGCTGGTGCAACGCTTCCAGCAGCGCTGGCAACAGGGACAACGTCATCCAGGGCATGCGGACCCCTTCATCTTCCAGCAGATCAAGGACCGCTTGCTTCAGGGGAAGATCACCCCTCTCGAACTGGATGGCCCGCTGTATGAGATCGATACTACCGATTTTGCCTCTCTAGACTATACGAAGCTTCTGGACACGATACAGCGCTTCAGCCAGGCACACGCATGATCTACCACTCAAATTTATCGATCAAGAACGAGCGACTATAGTGTAACAGAACCGGGCTCCCATGTGGACACACAGCGGGAGCCGCCACCTGCGCAAGCGCCTTGAGCAAGGAGGCCTGCGCGGCATGGTCCAGCACCCGGCCACGACGCAGCGCGGAACGACAGGCAAGACTGATCAGAAGATGGGCCTCCCAGTCGTCAGCATCCTCCGCCGCCAGCGACACCAGTTCCTGAAGATGCGGGATCAACTGCTCATTGCCCTCACTAACTGGCACCGAACGGACCAGGAAACTACGCCCACCAAAACGTTCACACTCGATCCCCAGACCACGAAGCATCGGGAGACGCTCTTCCAGGAGCTCGGCCTGATGACGCTTCATTTCCACAATCACCGGCTCAAGCAGCATATGAGCATCTGTCACCTCCTCCTCGGAGCGAATCCCGGTATAGCGGCTGCGCAGGTGCTCATACAGCACACGCTCATGTGCCCTGTGCTGATCGATCAGGTAGAGGCTACCATCAGAAGCCTCCGCCAGAATGACCGCCTGCTGAAGCTGTGCAAGCGGACGCAAGTGAGCAATGATTTCCGCCTCATCACGGGGAGCCGTCGAGACATTGTAGCCCTCAGCCGATTCGCTGACACGCAAACCGCGCCGCTTCGGCAGAGGCAGGCTGCGCTGTGTCGCCAGCAATGGGCCCGGAAACTGAACCTCTTCTGGCAAAGCAGGGCTTTTTTCCAGCACACCGCGTACCGCCCGGGTGAGCGCTGCAAGAATACTTTCCTCGTATTGCAAGTGCACCTCGGTCTTGGCAGGATGCACGTTCACATCCACCTCATCAGGGGGAACTGTCAGAAACAGAGAGATCAGCGGATGCTTTCCCTTTGAGAGAGAGCCACGATACCCCTTCTCAAGGGCATCGAGAAGCGCTCGCGTCTGCACCCATCTCCCATTGACAAATAGCGTGATAAACTGGCGATTCGCCTGGGCCAGCGCCCGATTTCCCACATAGCCGCTCACCGTGTAATGCTGTCCATCACTGACATGGACCGGATGCAGCATCTCCGCCAGCGGCAACTGATAGAGCTCCGCCAGCGTTAGCGCCAGTTCGCCGGAGCCGCTGGTTTGCAGAGCAATATGCTCATCAAGTTGCAGATGAAAGCGCACTGCCGGATAGCCCATTGCATAGCGTCGCAGCAGTTGCAGGATATGCCCGTTCTCAGTCCGTGCGCCACGCATAAACTTGAGACGAGCAGGAACATTGTAAAAGAGATCGCGTACCGTAACCGTCGTTCCATGCACACGGGCCCGCCGTCCACGCTCGACGATCTCTCCACCACGCACCGTGATACCAAGCGCGGGCTCAATCAGTCCTGCCCGTTCCGTCTCAATGGTGCGGCTGAGCAGGTGCACTTCCGCGACCGCCGCGATGCTGGCAAGTGCTTCACCCCGAAACCCCAGTGTCTGTAAACGACTGAGATCCTCAAAACGGGCAAGCTTGCTGGTCGTATGACGCAGGCAGACCCGCTCAAGCTCATCTTCGGGAATCCCATATCCATCATCGGTCACACGAAGCAGTTTCAGGCC
>Ga0164243_10006057_pt1 | contig 18406 bp, 16 predicted proteins | sample OricompcompostOP_FD_108781 | JGI IMG/M metagenome (GOLD analysis project Ga0164243, IMG submission 108781) | Organic Plus compost microbial communities from Emeryville, California, USA - Original compost - Organic plus compost (OP) | ecosystem: Engineered > Solid waste > Mixed feedstock >... | reverse complement strand
TCAAGTGCACGTCGCCAATATCGAAGAACTGGTGCCCCTCGCAGATGAGCTTTTGCGCATACCTGTACCCCTGGTGTTCGACCACATGGGCGCGGTACAAGGCAGTCAAGGCATAGAGAACCCCGGCTTTCAGACCCTATTACGTATTCTGCGCGAGCGCGAAGATTGCTGGGCAAAAATTTCCAGCTGGTATCGCCGCTCCTCCAGTGCTGCGCCTCATTATGAGGACATGGCTCCTATTGTCCAGGCCTTGGTAAAGACGCGTTCGGATCGCCTGGTATTCGGTACCAACTGGCCACACCCCGCATTGTTTGCCCCCGCAGTCATGCCAGACGACGGCAACCTGATCGACCGCTTTTGCGAATGGATCCCCGATGCCTCGGCCCGCGAACGCATTCTGGTCACTAATCCCGCACAGTTATATGGTTTTGATCGTTGATAATTAAGCATTGACCGGGCCTGGCAACAGCCCTGGTCTCTCTGCGCAATGGACACTCACGTTAATACGCTGCCTCCACTACACTTGGCATATTGACGATCCCCGGCCCGACGGCTACTTTCAAGTAGCTGTCAGTCCAATACTCCATTGCCCTCACGGTCCACTATGCCATCCCCAAAGCCTGCTCTGATCATCTTCAACCCCGTCTCGCAAGCCCACCGCGAACAGATTGCCGAACACTTCGAGGTCCTGTACGCCCCCACACCGGAACTGGCTGCTGAAACCATCGCGGCAGCGGCAGATCGCATCGAAGTCGCACTGAGCATAGGGTCAATCGGGCTCACCGCCGCACAAATCGACGCCTTGCCCAAACTGAAGCTGGCGCACGCCTTGGGCGTAGGCTACGAAAAAATCGACGTGGCTCATGCCAAAAAGCGCGGTATCGCCACCTCGAACGGCGCTGGCACCAATGACACCTGTGTAGCCGACCATACGATGGCTCTGATACTGGCCATGATCCGCAACGTGCCTCAATTGGATCAACTCACCCGCAAGGGTTTCTGGCGTACGGAAATCCCATGGCCGCTTCATGTATCGGGCAAGAAACTGGGCATTCTGGGGCTGGGTGCTATCGGCGAAAAAATCGCCAAGCGGGCCCAAGCCTTCGACATGGCAATCGGCTACCACAATCGCCGCGAGCGCGTCGATGGCGCACACACGTATTTCCCATCGCTTAAGGCGCTGGCCGAATGGGCGGATATTCTCGTCGTCGCCACGCCCGGCGGGCCCGACACTCAGCATCTCGTTAACGCGGATATCCTCAACCAACTCGGCAGCGAGGGTTATCTAGTCAACATTGCCCGCGGCAGCGTGGTCGATACTGCTGCGCTGGAACATGCGCTGCGCCATGGCCTCATCAAGGGCGCGGCCTTGGACGTCTACGAAGACGAACCCCATGTTCCGCCCTCGCTATTCGACCTGACCAATTTGGTGTTGACGCCCCACGTCGCCGGCTGGTCGCCCGAAGCCATCCAGCTCACGGTCGATAAGTTCCTGGAAAATGCGCGCCGCCTGTATGCTGGAGAGCCATTGCTGACTCCCATCTAACATCACGCCGGTAGGCATCAATAAGCAACGGCTCCTCGATAATGAGTGATATAGGGCGGCAGATCCGGATACTTTCGCAGAACTGTTTTGCGTAACGACGGGGTAATCGGCCGCCCTGATAAAACTTATCATCCTCTCCTGAGACAACCCAATAATCGGCCCCCAGCGCCGACGCGTCTCGCCCACCCAGCTCTTGTGCCGCCAGGCACAGTCGATGAGTCACGGCGGAACCGAGGAGAGAGACAATGTTCAAGCCTATGCGCCGCAGCCTGATCACGGCCGGCACACTGATGATGTTTACCCGCCCGTTGCGTGCGGCGCCAAAGCCAGTAACGCTGATCGTTCCCTATGCGGCCGGCGGCCCCAATGATAATTTCGCACGATTGCTGGCCGAGAGCATGGGCGGCCAGCTGGGACGCTCATTCATCGTTGAAAACAGGCCTGGTGCTAACGGCATCATAGGCGCGACTTTCGCTGCGCGTGCCCCCGCGGACGGCAGCACACTGTTTATGGGCGGGTCCGGACCCATCTCGTTGAATATTCTGCTACGCCCGCAGTTGGCGTATGGATTCGACAGCTTTGAATCCGTCGCCATGCTGTTTGATGGCCCTCTGACCATCACAGTCTCTTCGAAGATCGGCGTCAATTCTCTCAAGGACCTGGTCGCCTATGCCCGAAGCACTAACCGTCCATTGACCTACGGTTCCCTGGGTCCCGGCAGTGTGACAGACTTGTATGGCCTGATACTGTCCAAAACGCTGGGGATACCCCTGACATCGGTGGCCTATAAAAGCACGCCTACCAGCCTGCTTGACCTCATCGCTGGACGCAATGACCTTTCCTATATGACGCCTATCGCGCTGGTCGATCATCAAAAATCGGGAGCGATAAAGATCCTGGCGCTGACCACCAATCAGCGCGATCCCGCTTTGCCCGAGGTGCCCTGCGTCACGGAGTTGGGCTATCCTGAATTGCAGGCCAGTTATTGGACCGCCCTGCACGCCCCTAAAGGCACGCCAGCCAATATCATCCAGGAGTATTCAGCAGCCGCCATCAAGGCTGTCCAGTCCGACAGTTTTCGGCAGATGCTCGCGAGCAACGGGCAAACAGAAAAGGCCGGCGGTCCTGAAAAGCTGGACGCGCAACTCCAAGCAGACCGTGCTTATTGGGGCGAAGTCATTACCGAGAATCACATCGTATTGGATTAATAGCGATGCAAGAGGGATGGCGCCCGAGCGTCGTCCCATCCGTCAAAAAGAAGCCCGCCAGATATTGAACTGGCGGGCTTTCCCCTACTCGGCAATTATTCTTTTACTGTAAGTACGCGGGCGCGATACGATGTGTGGCCGCATTGAAATTGATGACCGGCTGCGCCTGACGGCATGAGGTCTTGCGAATCTTGCCGACGATGAAATCGTGCGTGCCCAGCACCTCGGTGCACACAATCTCACACTCGATGCTGGCCACGGCATCGGTGAGCACCATCCCCCCTTGCTCACCCGCGACCCAGCTGCCTTGCGAGAATCGCGGCATCCCTTGCGGCTGCCTCAGAAAGGTCTCGATGACATCACCGTGGTCTTCGCCCAGGATGTTCGCCACAAAGCGTCCGCTATTGAGCAGGCTGCTCCGGGCCGACGAGGTCTGCTGCAAAAAGAATCCCACCATGGGAGGCTCAGCGGAGATCGACGTCAAGCTTGAAACGATCAATCCGGCCGGCGCGTCGCCATCACCGGTCGTCACCGCACTGATGCCCGCCGGCAAGGCCCGCATGGCGGCCTTGAAATCGTCCAATGACACGACCTCGTCGCGCTCGTTCAGCACCATATGCGCACGGATGTCGCCACGGTCGTCTACCCAGCCGTGAGTCGATGCGTACTGCACCATGGCGGAAAATCCAGCCTCCCACTCGGGATCGCCAGCGTGCTGCGACAGGAATCGCAATACGGACGGCGACAGACGTATGTGTTGATCGTCCTCTCGACGCCCTACCCGCGCAATCGCCTGCTCCAAACGTTCTTGCGGCTGTGGATCTACGAGCACATCCAGGCGTTTGAAATCGGCCGGATCGCGCAAGCTGATGGATCCCGCGTTACTCAGGTATATCCGCATGGTTCGCCTCCTCAGGCTGCCGTCGCCGGCTGCTCAATCTCTTTACGAATCGCCGGGATGATCTTGTCGCCCCAGAGCTCGATCTGTTTGAGCATGGTTTTCTGATCAAAATCGCCCAGCTGTGTTTGCAGCGCAATATGCTTGGGCCGCAAGATGCTGATTTCTTCCAGCATCTTGTCGATGACCTCATTGACCGATCCGACCGGCAGGTTTTGGCGGAGTTGTTCAAAGGTCGGGTCCGTCTCGGACGGAACCTCTTTCACCATATAGCCATCGTCGCTCTGCGCACGGCGATACTTCAAGCTTTCCGAGATGCGTCGTTGGAAGCGGGCGCAATCCAGATAGGCATCGATCTCGGCCTTACTGTCCGAAGCGTAGCCGCAACGCAAGAAACCGAATTTCACGTCACGATCCAGGTCCTTGCCATTGGCTTGAGCAACGCCTTCCAGGCGTCCGCGCAATTCCGCAATCCCTTCATTGCCCTTGAGCAACGCAGTCACGAACAGATTGTGTCCCTCGCGCACGCCTCGACCCAAGGTGACCGGATTGCCCGAGGTGATCCACAGCGGGGGCATCGGATCCTGCAGGCAACGCACTGCGATGGAGCTGGGCGGGATCTTCAGATATTCACCCTCGTGCTCGAAGATCTTTTGAGTCAAGCCCTTGGGGATCAAATCCAGGAATTCGTTGAAAATCGCGCCCGACTCAGCGATCTTTACGCCGAAACGCTCGAACTCGAACTCTTGGTAGCCTGAGCCGACTCCCAGGTCCAGCCGGCCGTTTGAAACGGTATCGACAAAACCCACTTCGGCCAGGAAACGAGCCGGGTGATACAACGGTAAAATGCACACCGCCGTTCCCAAGCGTATACGTTGCGTCTTGGCCGCCGCGTGGGCAATGGTCATCAAGGGCGAAGGCGACAAAGAGTAGTTATTGAAATGGTGCTCCGCGTACCAAGCATTATTGAACCCAGCCTGCTCGGCCACCACGGTCTGTTCGATAGAGTTGTTAATGACCTGCTTGGACGACTGGTGGTAACCTCGCTGCTGCGCCAGGATGAATACGCCGAATTCCATAATGCCTCCTCAAAAATCGCATGATGCTTTGAGGAAATTCTAGATGCCGGGCATCCCTTACTGGAATACAAGAAAAGCGGCGTTCTGTGATGCATAAAATGGAGGAATGATGGACAGATTACGCGCAATGGAGCTTTTTTTATCCATTTCAAAAACAGAGAGCTTCTCTGAAACCGCGCGTCAGTTTGGGGTTTCGGCCACCTCCGTTTCCCGCATGATCACGGACTTTGAAAGTGAACTGAACGTCAAACTGTTGCTGCGCTCTACGCGGCAGGTCGTACTGACCGAGGCCGGCCAGGAATACGCGCGCGAACTGGAAGGGATTCTCTGGAACATAGACCAGGCCCATCGGAACATTACCGAGATCCGCGCCGCCCCCAAGGGCACGCTGCGCGTGCACTCCAGAATGATGTTCGGCCTGGGCGTGCTGCCGCCCTTGGTCGCGGCATTCCGGCAGAAGTATCCCGATATTCATATCGAGCTGGTGCTCTCCGAAGCCAAAACGGACCTCAGACGCAACAATTTCGATATCGATTTTCGGATCTCGCCCCCGGTAGAGGCGAGCCTAAAACGGCGCATTTTGTTCAAAAGCGAGCGTTATCTCGTGGCGTCCCCGGCCTATCTGTCCAAGCGCGCGCGGCCCGAACGGCCCGCAGACATCGCCCAGCATGACTGTCTGGCCTATCTCTTGCCTGGTGATCAATATCGCTGGCGGTTCAAGCAGGCTGACGCTATTGAAGAGGTCCTCATCACCCCCCGGCACGTCACAAATAACGGCGTAGCTCTGTTGGAATTGGCCCGTCTTGGCGAGGGCATCGCCTTGCTCGACGATTACACCGTGCACCATGATATTGCCCGCGGCACACTGATCCGCCTGTGCCCGGAATACCGCGTCACGAACACGACCTTCGAAGAAGGCATGTACGCGACCATACTGGACACGGCCATGATCCCGGCCAAAATACGGCTATTCCTGGACTTCGTAGCCTCTCATGTCTCTGGAGACGAGCTCCGCTTTACCGCCTACGGTAAATCCACGGCGACAGATAGCGACTAGACCCCAACAGAACAACGCGGCCGCGGCGCGCCGCGGTAACCGCTGCCCTCTATGCGCAGCAAGGCGCCATCGAGCCTCCCTTCTGCCTTCAAACGGCCGCTGTCGCTGATTGTGGTGACAAATACATCTGCCAAGTCGGGCCCTCCAAAACATAGCGAAGCAGGATGCTTGACTGGCAGATCAATGCGATCGGTCAGCACGCCTGCCGCATCAAATCGTGCAATAGCTCCTATGTGAACCAACGCGGTCCATAATCCGCCGCTGCTGTCGAAACAACAGCCGTCTGGAGCCGTTCCCAAACTTTCAGTATCGACAAAAACACGACGGTCGCTCAGAACGGCGTCATGCCCGATCGTGTAGCGGTAGATCTTTCGTTGACTGCTATCTGCCACGAAGAACAATGGCAGTTCTGGATGAACTACCGGCCCATTGACCACACCGAATCCTCGGGCGAGTCGCGTCAACTGTCCCTGCCGGCTCACATGAAACAACCCACCCAAGGGCTCCTCGCCTGGCTGCCGGAATATATGCATGGTGCCAGCAACAAAGCTGCCGTCGGGCAGCGGCGCCCCATCATTCAGCCGCAAATTGGGATGACTATCTCCGATATGACCGAGTATCCGCAAACTACGGTCAGCCAATCCATACAGGCCGAACTCTGATTTCAGTGCCACCACCAGCTCGTCCGTCGCATTCAGCGCAAAGGACCCTATTGGTGCGGGCAGCTCGTAAGTCTCCGATACCCCCGTCTGCACGTCAATGCTGTGGATCTCCCCTTTGCGGCAATCCGCCATCCACAGTCGGCCATTTTCCGCGTCCCAGACCGGGCACTCCCCAAGAGCAGCCCGTAATTGTCCTATGCGCGTGATTTTCATCTGCTTTTCCGGCTCCATTTCGGATGGTTTCAAGGGGGATCAGAGCCCATATCGTATCGGTTGCCATTGCACGGGAATATGCCGCTTTTGCGCAGAACACAACCAACTTTTCCGATGTAAATCTGTGCAAATCGCGTCCATATAATCAAAAAAAGCGCTGCGGGCCCGATATGAAACCAAGCAGCTTATGTATTTCGAATCAGGAGACTCTCATGCCGCGTGTGCGCCATCAAAGGTATTCGCCGTGTGTCCTCCTCAAATCAGGAGCGAAAAATTGAGCGACACATCTGTCATACTGGAAGTCAACGAAGGGGTGGCACTCGTCACCCTGAATCGGGCCCCTGTCAATGCCCTGAACCGCGACATGCGACGCCGTATTGTCGCGATTTTCGATGAGATCTCAGAACGCGAAGACATCCGCTGCGCCGTATTGACCGGCGCAGGCAAAGTATTCTGCGCCGGCGCCGACCTGAAAGACCGCCCCAGCGCCGATATCGCTGGCGACTTTCTGGAGCACAATCGCATCACCCGTGAGACCGGCAATGCGATCCGGGAATGCGCCAAGCCCGTCATTGCGGCAGTGAATGGCACAGCACTGGGCGCAGGACTGGGTTTGATGGCGGCGTGCGACATCATGTACGCATCAGACGATGCCACTTTTGGCATGCCCGAGATTAACGTGGGGTTGGCAGGCGGCGCGTCCATGTTGCGCACCCTCGTCGGCCGCTCCACCCTGCGCAGAATGTTCTTTACCGGCCAGCGCCTGAGCGCTCACGACTTATTGCGCCGCAATGTCCTGGAGGACGTCCTGCCCGCCGAGGAATTGCTGCCCACAGCGTTGGCCTTGGCACACGAAATTGCCTCGAAAGCCCCCCTGGCAGTCGTCTATGCAAAACGCGCAGCCAATATGGTCGATCTCATGCCGCAGCGCGACGCATATCGTTTCGAACAAGATTTCACCATGGCGCTGGCCAAGACCGAGGACGCGAAGGAAGCCCGCATGGCCTTCCTGGAAAAGCGTAAGCCGCAGTTCAAAGGACGCTAAGCATGCTGCAACCATCCCAACGGCCCGGACAGGGTCTGGCGCCGTTCTTCGAAGCCCAAGGCATCGCCATTGTCGGCGCATCGGATGATCCTACCAAGATCGGCGGACGCCCCGTCAGCATGCTCATCAAATACGGATATGCCGGCCCCGTCTATCCCATCAACCCTAAGGGGGGAACGATTCAGGGACTGTCCGCATATCCGTCCGTCTTGGCAACGCCCACGGCGCCTGACCTGGCCATCCTCGCTGTGCCCGCAGGGGCAACGATTGCCGCATTGCGCGAGTGTGGTGAACGCGGCGTCAAAGCAGCCATCGTATTGTCTTCAGGGTTTACCGAAGCAGGCGCCGAAGGCGCGGCGCTGCAGACAGAACTGGTGGCCATCGCACGGGACTACGGCATGCGCGTTCTCGGGCCAAATTGCCTGGGCGCGGTCAATGTCGCCGACAAGCTGATCGGCTCTTTTTCGATCGCCCTGGAGGAAAACATGCCTCCCGTCGGGCATGTAGGGATTGTCTCGCAATCCGGGAACGTCGGCAGCTACACCATGCAAAGCGTAGCCCGCCGCGGCCTGGGTGTCAGCCGCTTCATCGCGACCGGCAACGAAGCTGATGTCGATGTCGCGGACGGCATTGCAGCGCTGGCCGAGGACGACGGCACTCGCATCATCCTGTGCTGCATGGAAACCTGCCGCCACGCCGATCGCTTGGTTGAAGCATTGCGCATCGCCCGTGAACGCGGCAAGCTCGTGATCGTATTGAAAATCGGCTCGACCGCAGAAGGCCAAGCGGCCGCCGCCTCACACACCGGCGCATTGACCAGCTCAGACGCCGTATTCGACGCGGTGTTCCGCCGTCATGGCGTATTGCGCGTCCGCTCGGTCGAAGCCTTGATCGACATCGGTCATGCCGCTTCGCTCTTGATGCCCAACCGGCTGCCCCAGACAAACGGCGTGACACTCGTAGCCGCCTCGGGAGGCTTTGGCATCATGATGGCCGATGCCATGAGCGAAGCCGGCCTGCAACTGCCGGCACTGGCAGACTCGACGAAATTACGTATCCGCGAAGCCGTACCGACCGCCAGCACAGGCAATCCTGTCGATGCGTCGGCGCAGATGTCTGCCCGCCCGGACATTCTGCTGAAAATGCTGACCGCGCTGCTAGAGGATCCTGCCGAGAGCACGCTGGTGTTGCTGCTGTCTCTCTCGCTCTACAACAAGCGGCTGCGCGGCATCTACCTGGAAGCCCTCACGCAAGTACGCGCCAGTCATCCCGATCGGCTGCTGATGATCATCAGTCAAGGCCCGGTCGAAGCCGTCGAACAGATCAACGCGTTGGGCATCCCCGTATTCCCCTCGATCGACGCGGCTGCCAGCGGACTGTCGGGATTGGTGAGACTGGGGCAGCTCGCGCATGCGCCGATACATATCCCGACGCGATCGCCTGCCGAACCGGTCGACCCTGCCGTGTTTCGCAGCGAGTTTCACGCCAAACAAGCACTCGCAGCAGTCGGCATCGACGTTCCCAGCGAAGCCATCGTCACCTCTGCCGACGACGCGGTACGCGCTGCGGAATCAACCGGCTATCCCGTTGTGCTCAAGATTGTCTCTGAGGACATTGCGCATAAAACCGAAGTCGGCGGCGTCGCACTGCATCTGCGTGATGCAGAAGCAGTCCGGACGGCGTATGCCAATATTCTCGATAGCGTCGGCCAGCATGCGCCCGACGCCCGTATCGAAGGCATACTCGTCGCGCCGATGGTTCAAGGTGGCACGGAGTTGATTGCCGGCATCTCGCAGGACGCCGTCTTTGGCCCCGTGGTCATGGTCGGCATGGGCGGTATTTACGCAGAGATACTGAAAGACGTCGCCTTGCAAGCCGCACCGGTCAGCGAAGACGAAGCCGCCGACATGATTCGGTCGCTGAAGATGTTTCCCCTGTTGGATGGAGCACGCAGCCAGGCCAAAGCCGATATTGTGGCAGCGGCACGCACGGTGGCACGCTTATCCGAGTATGCCTATCGGCATCGCGACGACATCGCGGAAATCGACATGAATCCGATTCTGGTCCGCCCTCAGGGCCAGGGCACGATCGTGCTCGACGCGTTGATGATCCCTGTTTCTGCATCTGCTCGCTGAGGAATAGCATGCATTTTGACCAACACGTGGCTGTGCCGGATCCCTCCGCAGGGCCAGATATCTACCGACGCCACGCGCGCGAGTGGCTGGGAAAGAATCTTCCCGACTTCATGCGCAGCGACAGCCTGAACTGGCGAGCCGCCACGCTCGCTGAAAGCAGCGAGTGGGAAGCCGCCATGTACCATGCCGGCCTGGCCGGCATGACGTGGCCCAAAGCCTATGGCGGCCATGGCCTGACATTGCGCGAACACCTCGCTGTCAATAAAGAGATCGGCGCCTTGCCCATGCCCGAGAGCGTCAGCTCTATCGGCAAAGAACTGGCCGGCCCCATCATCATGACAGTGGGAACCGAAGCGCAGAAGCAAAGTTTCCTGCCTGCCATTCTGGCTATGCGCGAATACTGGTGCCAAGGATTCTCCGAACCGGATGCCGGATCGGATCTGGCGCGCCTGCGCACGAAAGCCGTACAGGAAGGCGCCCATTGGCGCATCAACGGCCAGAAGATCTGGACCAGCGGCGCGGCCAAGGCCCACTACTGCCTGCTGCTGACCCGCACCGGCACCGTGGCGGACAAGCATCGCGGCCTCTTGATGTTTGCCGTTCCCATGAGTACACCGGGTATTCGTGTCGTCCCGATCAAATCCATCGATGGCAAAGAATCGTTCGCCGAGGTCTTCTTCGACGATGTCGTGGTTCCCGACAGTGCTCGACTCGGATCGCCCGATGAAGGCTGGAGCGCCGCCATTCGCGTGCTGTCAATCGAGCGTGCGACCAATCGCATGTATCGCCCATGGCGATTCGAATGCGAACTGCGCCAACTGATTGCGGCATGCAAATCCGACTCTCGCTTATCCCAGGTATTGAACGATGGCTACGTTCAACGCCGCGTGGGCGATCTCGTCGCCGAAATCGATGGGTTGAAAGGACTGGTCGAGTTGACCGTAGAACGCCTGTCAAAAGGCGAGTCCATCGGCGCACGCGGCTCGTTGACCAAACTGTATTGGTCGGAATGCCATCAGGCCTTTGCCAGTTTCGCCCTGTCGCTGGTTTCTCAGGTTGGTCCGCAATCCAGCCCATTGGCTCGCCGGGCGCAAAAAGCCTTTACCCAAGCTTATCTCTTCTCTCGCGCCGAAACGATCTATGCCGGCACGACAGAGGTGCAATTGGACGTGATTGCACAACGCGTCATGAATCTGCCCAAGGACTTGGCATGACTATGGAAGACCTGCAACCAGAAGAATTCGCGCAAGCGGCCGATGCGGCGATCACCGATGCCCTCAGCCACCAGGACCCGCGAAAAACCGCTGAAATTCTGGCCCAAGCTGGCCTGTGCGGCGTCATGGCAGCTGAGGCCGACGGGGGCCTGGGATTAGACATCAGTTTTGCATTACCCATCGTGCATGCCGCGGGCCGACTGCGCCTGCCATTTCCCCTGGCCGAGCAGATCCTGCTGGCCCACACGCTCGTCGACACCACTGAAGGACAGGCGCTGGCCTCTGGCGAACGCATCGCAACGATTGCCTGGCAAGGCAGCCTGAACGACGCATGGATTCGTGTCGATCACGGCAATGCGGACTGGGTGCTCGTGGCTGATGACAACGGCGCGGTGCTGATCGACATCGAAGGCCTATCGCGCGAGGAACAGCCCACACTGGATCCCGATCATCCGCAGACGTGGATTGCAACGCAAGACGCACGAGTACTAGCGCGCCTTGATTCGGAATCCTGGCCGGCACTACAGCGTCAGGCGCATATCTTGTTGGCCGAATTCGCCAATGGCGCGGCAGAAGGCGCACTGCAAGAGACGGCCAACTACATGGCTACTCGCGTTCAATTCGGACGCCCCTTGTCAGCGAAACAAGCCGTGCGGCATTTGTTGGCGCGCATGCGGCTCTTGCAGGAAGTATCGAGCGCTGCCATTCGCCGTACCATCCATACCGACGAATTCGGCCAAACACGCGATACGCGCCCTGCCCTCGCCGGCGCCATTGCCAATGCGGCATTCGTCATCGAAAAAGCAATTCATCTGCATGGTGGAATGGGCTTCACCTGGGAACTGCCATTGCACCGCGCCTTGCGAGCGGTACGCAAACTCAGCGCAGCATTCGACAGCCTGGCACAAGAGAACGGCCGGGCATACATACAATCGGTATAGGGAGACATCATGCAACAAGATCTGGCTGGGCGCGTGGCGCTCGTCACCGGCGCAGGCGCCGGCATCGGCCGCGCGACAGCGCGTTTGCTCGCAGCACGCGGCGCTCTCGTCGGGATCAATGACCTGAAAGAGGAATTGGTCGCTGCAGCAGTAGAGGACATTTCCGCTGAGGGAGGGAAAGTTTTTCCTGTCGTGCAAAACGTGGCCTCGCGCGAAGGCATCACCCAGGCCGTACGTATGGCGGCGGAACACGGCTCTCGCTTTGATATCCTGGTCAACAATGCCGCATGGGTCCGTTATCAGGGCGTGCCGGACATCATGCCCGAAACGGTGGACCGGATGCTGGATATCGGCTTCAAGGCGGTGATCTGGGGCATCCAGGCTGCTACCGAAGTCATGGATCCAGAACGTGGCGGCGCTATCGTCAACGTAGCCTCCACAGCGGCTCTGAAATCGGCGCCATTGTCCGTGGTGTACTCCGGCATCAAATCCGGCATCCTGGGTATTACCCGTGCTGCCGCCGCCGAGCTGGGTGGCCGAGGCATTCGCGTCAACGCCGTTTGCCCATCGGCTGTGCCCACCGAAGGCACACAGCGCAATCGCAACGCAGAGCGCGATGCAAAACGTGTTGCCAGCACCCCGCTCGGACGTCTGGGCACCGTCGAAGATATCGCCAGCGGTATCGTATTCCTGGCCAGTGATGAGGCCCGTTTCATCACGGCCCAGGCCCTGGTGGTAGACGGCGGCATTACGTTCACGACGCTCTGATATGGGCGTCTACTTGCTGACGGGCGCAGGCAGCGGTATCGGCCGCGTCACGGCGCATGAACTGGCCCGCAATGGGATACGGTGTGTGCTCGTGGATCGCAATACCGCGGCAATAGAAGCACTACGTGATGCGCTGCCGGCCGTCGCCAGCGGCCCTCATCTCGCATTGACCGTCGATCTGACTCAGGCCGATCAAATCCAGGCGTTGGCTCACCTGTTGCCAACGCTGGATGCCATCATCAATAACGCGGGGATGACTGATCGCAGCAACCTCCCGATCGTTGACCAGGATCCTGCTAATTGGCAGCAATTGTTGGCGTTGAACCTTCACGCCCCCGCTCGCCTGGTCCGTGCGCTGCAAGGGCAGCTCGCCAAAGGGGCACGCATCGTCAACGTCGCTTCAGGCGCCGGCCTGCATGCGATTCCTTGGCGTGGCGCCTATAGCCCGAGCAAAGCGGGCCTGATCGCACAGAGCCAGGCTTTGGCCAAAGCGCACCCAGAGTACTGCGTCAATGTTTTGTGCCCGGGGTTCGTGCGCACGGAATTGGTCGATGCGCTGATCGCCTCAGGACGCCTCGATCCCACCAAAGCCATGTCAAAAATCCCGTTGGGACGCATGGCGGAACCCGAAGAAATGGCCTACGCCTTGGCGTTTCTTGCCAGCCCTCAGGCTGCCCCGATTTCGGGGGGCGTACTTTCCGTGGATGGCGGATCGTCGGTTTTTGGAGGCAGTCAGGCCTATACGCCGACTCATCATGCAAGGATCCCGGCCGATTCCCCCCTGGCCTTGACACTGCGAGGAGAGTGGGCGGGCCTGCGGAGCAATCCGGCCTCGCACGGCTACCCTGCCACCATCGACGCAACCATTCTGGCCAGCCCAGCAGGACAGCGCCTGGACGCAGCATTCGATGCCGTCCGCCGCTTCAATCTGGACCAGCCGGGCAGTTTGACGCTGTTATTGCCCAGCGAAGAAAGTGACGACTGGGAACACGGCGGCGATCTCGCATCGACGCGAATGCTGGTGTCTACTCTGGCCAGCGAATGGGGCCCAAGCGGGCGACGCATTAATGCCGTGACAATCACACGGCGCTGTATACCCGAAACACTGACACCCTTGCTGCACTTTGTCGCCGGTCCCAAAGCGCAGTATCTGACAGGACAAACACTGTGCGCACGATGAACGACCTCGAAGCCATCAAGTCGCGGTTTATCGCGCTGCGGGGTTATTGGCGCCCCTGGACAGAGAGCCTGTTGCAAGCCAATCCTGCATTTCTGGTTCACTACGCCGAGTACGCGGGTTATCCGGCACAAACCGGTCCTCTCAGCGCGCGTATGGTCGAGCTGATCTACGTAGCGCTCGATGCGTCGGCGACCCATCTATACGAGGCGGGTGTCGCCACTCACATGCGTCTCGCGCAGCAAGCAGGCGCGAGCGAAGCGGACATCTTCGACGTACTGCACCAAGTGACGCTACAAGGCGTCAGCGCCGTTCTGCATGCAGCCGACCTGCTGCATGACGCGGCCCCTCTGCCTGCATTGCCCGACAACGACCCCTTATGCGTTCGCATCGAAAAGCAATGGCCCGCAGAAGCAAAGCGCTTGCGACGCCTGGCCAGCCAAGACCCGGGGTACGTATCGGTATTGCTGGATTTTGTAGAAGGCGGACTGCCCGAGGGCGGATTGAACGATTCCGAGCGTCTCTTGGTACGCCTTGCTCTACACGCGTGCTTTACGCACAGCGATATGGAATCCACGCGCGCATTGATAAACCAGGGATTGACGCTTGGACTGACCCGCGCCGAGCTGTTGCAAAGCATGCAACTCGGAGGACATCTCGCGGTACATGGCGCAGCGTTGGGAGCGACAGTACATGCAAAAATATCGCCGCCTACAGAATGATTACATCGGCGGCGCCAGATCCCAAATAGGCAGGTACTCGCTCAACCAGTCGAATACCTGCCTTTTTTGTCGACTTAGTAGTGCACCACGCTACGAATCGACTTGCCCTCGTGCATCAGATCAAACGCACTGTTGATCTCGTCCAGCTCCATGGTGTGCGTCACGAAGGGCGCCAGCTCGATCTTGCCCGACATCGCGTCTTCGACCATACCGGGCAATTGTGTGCGACCCTTCACGCCACCAAATGCAGTGCCCAGCCACCGGCGCCCCGTCACCAACTGGAACGGGCGCGTCGAGATTTCCTGGCCAGCGCCGGCTACCCCGATCACCACCGACTGCCCCCAACCACGATGCGCACACTCGAGCGCAGCGCGCATGACATTGACGTTGCCGATACATTCGAACGAATGATCCACGCCCCAGCCGGTCATGCCCACGATGACTTCCTGGATAGGCTTGTCAAAGTCCTTCGGGTTCAAGCAATCAGTCGCACCAAAAACCTTCGCCAGACCGAATTTGTCAGGGTTCGTGTCGACAGCAATGATACGGCCTGCCTTGGCCTGACGCGCCCCCTGAATCACAGCCAAGCCTATGCCACCTAGGCCAAACACCGCAACGGAATCGCCCTCCTGGACCTTGGCAGTGTTATGCACGGCGCCGATACCCGTGGTCACGCCGCAGCCCAGCAGACAAACATGTTCCGGATTCGCGTTCGGGTTGATCTTGGCCAGCGACACCTCCGCCACCACCGTGTATTCGCTGAAGGTCGAGCAACCCATGTAATGATAGACAGGTTGGCCGTTGTAGGAAAAACGCGTCGTCCCGTCAGGCATCACACCTTTACCCTGCGTGGCACGTACGGCCACACACAGGTTGGTCTTGCCCGATTTGCAGAACAGGCACTCGCCGCATTCGGCGGTATAGAGCGGAATGACATGGTCGCCCGGCTTGACGCTGGTGACGCCCTCGCCTACCTCGACCACGACACCCGCGCCCTCGTGACCCAGCACGACTGGAAACAAACCCTCCGGGTCCTCGCCAGACAACGTAAAGGCGTCAGTGTGGCACACACCGGTATGCGTAATCTTGATGAGCACTTCTCCTTTACGGGGAGGTTCGACATCGAGCTCGACGATCTGCAGGGGTTGGCCTGCGGCAAAAGCGACGGCGGCACGTGATTTCATGGATAGCTCCGTAAAGAGAAAGGCGAACTGCATCAGCCAGGCTGACGCATTGATTATTTCAGGTAAGTGCGAACCAGAGTCAAGAGCTCTTGTACGCGTTGATCGTATTGGGCCCCGGATTCGGACGGCTGGCTAAAGCCCTCGCGAATATGCGACTCCAGGACTTCCGACATGAGTCCGTTGATCGCCCCGCGAATGGCGGCGATCTGCTGCAGCACCGGGCCGCAATCCGCCCCTGCCTCGAGAGCCCGCTCCAGGGCATCGCACTGTCCACGGACACGGCGCACGCGCGCGAGCACGCGCTTTTTTTCGTCGGGAGAATGAGGCATGGCAAAGAATGGCCATAAAATATACTAGAGGGGAGTATATTGAACATGTGGCAGATGAAGCAAGTCCCCATACAGAGCCCGTATAACGTAAGGCGAAAACCTCCAACGTTGTAACGCCCCATCATCCTCGGGGACGGCTGGCTCAATCGGTTCACCGCCGCAGTACAATTCCCGTCGTTTTTACAGGCCGTGTGAGCCAGCAGACTACGCACGCCGGGCCGATCACCTGGCGTCAGGACCCCTCGCGAAGCACACCTCCCTTGTTTCCCCACTACGCCCGGTCGCCCTCGACAGGGTGAGGTGTTTTACTCAGTCGCTTCTTACGAGGACATCATGTCGCGGCAGTTGCTGGCCCTGGTGCTGGCTCCCATTTTGGGTTTGTTTGTTGTCTGTATCGGCAACGCTTTCATTTCCTCATTGACTACGTTACAGCTGGACGCCGCCGGCGCTTCAGCCACTGTCATCGGGATCATTTCCTCCTCTTATTTTGTGGGGCTCACGATCGGGGCGATTTTTCACGACCGCCTGATCGTGCGCATCGGCCACATCCGGGCCTATAGCGGGTTCGTATCGCTGATTGCCGTGACGGTCCTGTTACAGGGACTGATCTTCGACCACACCGCCTGGTTCTTCCTGCGACTGATCAATGGCTGGGCCAGCGTCGGCGTCTATCTGGTGGTCGAAAGCTGGCTGCTGCTGGCCAGCGACCCGAAAATACGCGGCCGGCTGCTGGCGATATACATGATCGCCCTATACGGCTCGGGTATGTTGGGACAGCTGGAGCTCGGAACCATCACACAGTGGGGAGAGATGGCACCCTACATGGTGGCGGGCATGCTGGCCTCGCTCTCTGTGCTGCCCATGGTGATGATTCCTCGGGTGTCCCCTTTGGTCGAGCGCGTCGAACCGCTATCTCCCCGGCAACTGCTGCGCATGACACCCACCGGCGTCATAGGCTGCTTTGGTTCGGGCCTCGCCATCGCAGCGATTTACACGCTGCTGCCACTCTATCTGCAGCGCATCGACCTGAATGTCGACGAAGTCGGCAAGATGATGAGTATCGTCATTCTGGGCGCGATGCTGCTGCAATACCCGGTAGGCCGCTGGTCTGACCTCAAAGACCGCCAGGTCACGCTCATCGTACTGAGCGCAGCTTGCGCGGTACTGTCGCTCGCGATCCTGTTGCTACCCAACTCGCCATCGCTGCTGATGATTCTGCTGTTCCTGCTGGGCGGCGGCGTATTCGCCATTTATCCAGTAGCGGTGAGCCATGCCGCTGACCGGGCACCGGCGGATGCCTTGGTACGCATGATTCAGGGGCTGTTGCTGATCAACTCGCTCGGGTCCGCTATCAGCCCGCTATTGATCTCGCCCGTCATGACAAAAATGGGCGCACCCGGCCTGTTTTGGGCATTTCTGGTGCTCAACATCGGGCTGACGATTTATTTCGTCATGCGCCGTAAAACGCGCCCTGCGCCGGCACCTATCGCGCCGTTTACTGCGGCAGCGCAGATGTCGCCGGTCGGTGTGGAAATGCGTGTCACAGAAGATCTGGTTCAAGGCGCGCTGGATCACGAGATGGTCGAAACACTGGAAAAAGTGGAACAACCGGCTGGTTGAAGAAAGCGGCACAACCCGAACGAACCCATTCGTACAAGCCCGCTCACAATCACTCGGGCCGATATCGCAATGCCTCAATCACCAGCGACAATGCTGGTGAAATCTGGCGTCGATTGGCATAGTAAATGTGATACCCAGGAAACGACGGCCACCAGTCCTGCAGTACCGGTACGAGGCGGCCCTGCTCCACGTGGGGTTGCACCAGATCGTACGGCACATAGGTCAAACCCATACCGTCCAACGCGGCGCGCAGCATCAAAAACGTGTTGTTGAACACGGTCTGCCCGTTCACCCTCACGTTGATGGCGCGACCGTCCTTTTCAAGATCCCATGCATATAGACCTCCATGCGTTGGCAAGCGCAAATTGATGCAGCGATGCTGCGTCAGGTCATCAGGGACAGTGGGCAATGAGCGGCCGGCCAAGTATGCCGGCGACGCCGCGATCGCCATGCGCAGCGCTGGCGCAATGCATACGGCGATCATGTCTTTGTCGACCCGGTCCCCCGCGCGTACGCCTGCATCAAAGCGGCCGGCCGCGATATCGGTGAGAGCATAGTCCACGCTGAATTCGATATTGACGTCGGGATACTGCTGCAGCAAGGGCAGC
>Ga0164243_10006054_pt1 | contig 18410 bp, 17 predicted proteins | sample OricompcompostOP_FD_108781 | JGI IMG/M metagenome (GOLD analysis project Ga0164243, IMG submission 108781) | Organic Plus compost microbial communities from Emeryville, California, USA - Original compost - Organic plus compost (OP) | ecosystem: Engineered > Solid waste > Mixed feedstock >... | reverse complement strand
CCTGGCCGGCGCGATCCTCGCCGGCGCCAACCGCACCTTCCTCGTGCCTGCGGTCCTGGCGCAGGTGCTCCAGGCAGGTCCCGACGCGGTCAAGCTCTTCGGGGCGCTGAAGACCTACACCTACGGCGCCTCCCCGATGCCGCCACCGCTGCTGCGCGCAGCCATGGAGGCGTGGCCCGACACCGACTTCATCCAGGTCTACGGGCTCACCGAGGTGGGTGGCGTCGCCACCCACCTCATGCCCGAGCACCATCGCGACCCGGGTCATCCCGAGCGCCTGCTCTCCGCGGGCATTCCGATCCCGGGCATGGAGGTGCGGATCGTCGACCCGGCCACCCTCGACGACGTCGCCACCGGGGCGGAGGGCGAGATCTGGCTGCGCTCGGCTCAGGTGATGAAGGGCTTCCTCAACAAGCCGGAGGAGACCGCGAAGGCGATCACCGAGGACGGGTGGTTCCGCACCGGCGACGTCGGCCGGCTCGACGAGGGCGGCTTCCTCTACGTGCACGACCGGATCAAGGACATGATCATCTCGGGCGGAGAGAACATCTACTCGCCCGAGGTCGAGCGGGTGCTCGCCGAGCACCCCGCCGTGTTGGAGGTCGCCGTCATCGGGGTGCCCGACGAGACCTGGGGCGAGGTCGTCAAGGCGATCGTGGCCCGCAAGCCCGACACCGAGGTGAGCGAGCAGGAGCTCATCGACTTCGCGCGTGAGCACCTCGCCCACTACAAGTGCCCCCGGACGGTGGACTTCCTGGAGCTGCTGCCGCGCAACCCGAGCGGCAAGATCCTCAAGCGAGAGCTGCGCAAGGAGCACTGGGCGGGCCGCGACTCCGCGATCGTCTGAGTCGGGGACGGGCCCGGCGCTTCCACCCAGCGGGAGCCCTGCTTCCCATCCCCGTGCCGGTGGAGAGGGTGCGATGACCGGAAGGAGAACCGATGCCCACCCTCACCACACTCGCCACCGACCTCGGGTTCTGTGAAGGCCCCGTCGCGCTGCCGGACGGCTCGATCGCGGTCAGCTCGATCAGCCTGGGCTGCGTCCACTTCGTCCGACCCGACGGCAGCATCGACCGGGTCGACACCGGTGGCGGCGCCAACGGGCTCGCCGTCGACGCCGACGGCACCATCTATGTGGCGCAGAACGGCGGCGCGTGGCACGGCTCCGGGCCCGCGCCGGCCGGCGTGCAGATCCTCCGGGACGGTCAGGCCGACTACATCGTCGTCATCGACGGGATCCCCAACGACCTGGCGTTCGGGCCGGACGGTCGACTGTGGGTGACCGACCCGGTGCGGGAGTTCACCTGGCACGACGGCTCCGACGGTCCGCCGGGCCGGGTGCACGCGATCGACCTGGTCAGCGGGGCGACGCAGACGGTGCTCGCGGAGGGGCCGGTTTTCCCCAACGGGCTCGCCTTCACCCCCGACGGCGGAATGCTGCTTACCGCGACCAGCGGTTCAGAAGTCTGGCGGTACGACGTCGCCCACGGCCGGCTGGTGGCCCCGCGCCTCCTGGCGCGGATCGAGGGCGGTCACCCCGACGGCTGTGTGCTGACCGACCGCGGGCTCTGGGTGGCCACCACCAGCGGCGACCGACTCGACCTGCTCGACCTGGAGGGGAGACTGCTGGACAGCATCTCACTGGGCCCCCGGTCGATGCCCACCAACGTCTGCCTCGACCACGACGGCACCGGTCTCTACGTCACCGCCTCCATGCAGCAGGCGCTGCTCCACGTCACCTTCTGACGCGGCGCAGCGCCTGCGCTCGGCTCAGGCCCAGCGCACCTGGACCCGCCTCGCTGCGCTCGGCTCAGGCCCAGCGCTCGGTCTCGACACGACGGTCGCGACCTCGCAGGCTCGGTCGCGCGTCTCGCTCGACCACCGTCAAGAGCGCTGGGACTGGCCTCGCTGCGCTCGGCTCAGGCCCAGCGCTCTTCAGCCGGGACGAAGTCGAGGGTGCGATCGCCGGTGTAGATCTGCTTGGGACGAGCGATCTTCTGCTCCTTGTCCTGGATCATCTCGTTCCACTGCGCGAGCCAGCCTGGGGTCCGACCGATCGCGAAGAGGACCGTGAACATCTCCGGCGGGAACTGCAGTGCCTCGTAGATCAGGCCGGAGTAGAAGTCCACGTTGGGGTAGAGCCTGCGCTTGACGAAGTACTCGTCCTCCAGCGCGATCTTCTCCAGCTCCTGCGCGATCTCGAGCAGCGGGTTGACGCCGGTCACCTCGAAGACGTCGTCGCAGGCCTTCTTGATGAGCTTGGCGCGGGGGTCGTAGTTCTTGTAGACCCGGTGGCCGAAGCCCATGAGCTTCTCGTTGCCGGCCTTGACGCCCTCGATGAAACCGGGGATGTTCTCCTTCGACCCGATCCGGCGCAGCATCCGCAGCACCGCCTCGTTGGCGCCGCCGTGCAGCGGGCCGTAGAGCGCGCCGATGCCGGCCGCGACCGCGGAGTACGGGTCGACCTGCGAGGAGCCCACGGAGCGAACCGCGTTGGTCGAGCAGTTCTGCTCGTGGTCGGCGTGCAGGATGAGCAGCACGTCGAGCGCCTTGGCCAGGCGGGGGTCGGCGGCGAACTTCTGCTCGCTCATCCGGAAGAGCATCGAGAGGAAGTTCTCGGTGTAGCTCAGCTCGTTGTCGGGATAGATGAAGGGCTTGCCCTGCGCGTGACGGAACGACCAGGCGCCGAGCGTCGGCATCTTCGCGATCATCCGCACGATCTGCATGTGCCGGTTGTGCGGGTCGTCGATGTTGCGGGCGTCGGGGTAGAAGGTCGAGAGGGCGCCCACGGACGCCATGAGCATGCCCATGGGGTGCGCGTCGTAGCGGAAGCCGTGCACGAAGCTCTTCACGTTCTCGTGCACGAAGGTGTGGTAGGTGATCTCGTGCACCCAGGCGTCGTACTGCTCCTTGGTGGGCAGCTCGCCCTTGATGAGCAGGTAGGCGACCTCGAGGAAGTTGGACTTCTCGGCCAGCTGCTCGATCGGGTAGCCGCGGTACTCGAGGATGCCCTTGTCGCCGTCGATGTAGGTCACCGCGCTCCGGCAGGATGCCGTGTTGACGAAGCCGGGGTCGTAGACCGCCAGGCCGGGTTCGTCTTCGGCGGCGCGGATCTGTCCGAGGTCTGCGGCGCGGATGGCGCCGTCGACGATCGGGACTTCGTACTCGTTGCCCGTACGGTTGTCACGAACGGTCAGGGAAGCTGCCGGGTCGGCAGCGGCGGCCGTCACGTCTGTCACGTCGGCTCCTGTCTGCTAAGTGTGTGTGGACACTCGGTGGAGAGTCACCAGTCAACCTATTCCCCCGACCCATGCACTCGCCAACGAGGGCCGTTTTGACCCGCCCTCTGAGACGGACCTAGACTTCTCAGTCGCGTCTCCTGCCGCGCTCGTACGTCGTCGCCCACCTCGTGTGGGAGGCCGGCGGGTGCAGATCCGGACGGGTTTCCCCTGCGGGGATTCGTCGAGCCGGGCCGTGTTCGTCAGAAGACGCAGCAGCACCCCCCGGCCGGGACCTCCGGTCGGGCCCTACGAACAAAGGCTCTCGACGTTGCGTACGTACAGCCCCAAGCCCGGTGACATCCAGCGCGACTGGTATGTCATCGACGCCACCGACATCGTGCTCGGCCGTCTGGCCGTGACGACCGCGAACCTGCTTCGCGGCAAGCACAAGCCCACCTTCGCCCCGCACGTTGACGGCGGCGACTTCGTCATCATCGTGAACGCGGAGAAGGTCGCCCTCTCGGGCAACAAGAAGACCACGAAGATGGCCTACCGCCACTCGGGCTACCCGGGTGGTCTGAGCGCCACGCCGATCGGCGAGCTGCTCGACAAGGACGCCCGCAAGGCTGTCGAGAAGGCCGTCTGGGGCATGCTCCCCAAGAACCGCCTCGGTCGCCAGATGCTGAAGAAGCTCAAGGTCTACTCCGGACCCGAGCACCCGCACGCGGCCCAGCAGGCCAAGCCGTTCGAGATCACGCAGATCTCCCAGTGAGCGCAGACAAGGACATTTTCGTGACTGAGAACGTGAACGAGGTCGAGGAGACCTTCGAGACCAACGCCGAGGGCGTTGCCTACACCTCCGAGAGCACGGCGTCCGCCGACGCTCCCCAGCGTCCGGCGACCATCGCCCCGGCGGCGGCCACCGGTCGACGCAAGGAGGCCGTGGCCCGCGTGCGGATCGTCCCGGGCACCGGTCAGTGGACCGTCAACGGCCGCACCCTGGACTCCTACTTCCCCAACAAGCTGCACCAGCAGGTCGTGCGTGAGCCCTTCACCGCGCTGCAGCTCGAGGGCCGCTTCGACGTGATCGCCCGCATCCACGGCGGTGGCATCACCGGTCAGGCCGGCGCGCTGCGCCTGGGTGTGGCCCGGGCGCTCAACGACGTCGACGTCGAGGCCAACCGCCCGACCCTGAAGAAGGCCGGACTGCTCACCCGTGACGCCCGCGTCATCGAGCGGAAGAAGGCCGGTCTGAAGAAGGCGCGCAAGGCGCCCCAGTTCAGCAAGCGCTGATTGCGTCACGCGCCGCGTGCTGGGCACATCTGTGCCCGGCGCGCGGCGCGTTTCGTCATGTGCGGCGGCATCACATCCACGCAAGGAGACGTCAGTGGGCAAAGTGTTCGGCACCGACGGGGTCAGGGGACTGGCCAACGCCGACCTGACCGCCGAGCTGGCGCTCGATCTCTCCGTCGCCGCCGCGCACGTACTCGCCGAGCGTGGTGAGTTCGCCGGGCACCGTCCCCTGGCGGTGGTGGGGCGCGACACCCGCATCTCGGGCCAGTTCCTCGAGTCGGCCGTGGTGGCGGGGCTGCTCTCCGCCGGCGTCGACGTGGCGCTGCTGGGTGTGTTGCCCACGCCGGGTGTCGCCCACCTGACCAAGACGCTCGGGGCCGACCTCGGCGTGATGATCTCGGCGTCCCACAACCCGATGCCCGACAACGGGATCAAGTTCCTCGCCCGCGGCGGGGAGAAGCTCGACGACACCGTCGAGGAGGCGATCGAGGCGCGGCTGCACGCCGAATGGGAGCGCCCGGTCGGTGCCGCGGTCGGCCGGGTCCGCGAGCACCGCACCGCCGTGGACGAGTACGTCGCGCACCTGGTGCGCACCACCAGCAAGCCGTTGGCCGGTCTGAGGGTGGTGCTCGACTGCGCTGAGGGCGCGGCCACCGACGCCGCGCCGCGCGCGCTCATCGGAGCCGGCGCCGACGTGACCGCCATCCATGCCCAGCCCGACGGCCTCAACATCAACGAGGCCTGTGGCTCCACCCACCTCGCCGACCTGCAGGCCGCGGTCGTCAAGGACGGCGCCGACGTGGGCTTCGCGCTCGACGGCGACGCCGACCGCTGCCTGGCGGTGGACGCCGAGGGCAACGTGGTCGACGGCGACCAGATCCTCGCCATTCTCGCCGGTTCGCTGCGCGAGTCCGGTCGGCTGCGCGACGACACCGTGGTGGCGACGGTGATGAGCAATCTCGGGTTCGTGCAGGCGATGCGCGGGGCCGGGGTGACCGTGGAGCAGACGAAGGTCGGCGACCGCTATGTGCTCGAGGCGATGCGCGCCGGCGGCTACAACCTCGGCGGCGAGCAGTCGGGCCACGTGATCATGAGCGACTATGCGACCACCGGCGACGGCATCCTCACCGCGTTGCACGTGCTCGAGCGCATGGCGACGACCGGTCGCTCGGTCGCCGAGCTGGCCGCCGTGATGACCCGTCTTCCGCAGGTGCTGGTCAACGTGCCCGGCGTCGACAAGGCGCGCGCGGAGCAGGACGAGGCGCTCGCGGCGGCGGTGGCCGAGGCCGAGGCCGAGCTCGGAGACGGGGGCAGAGTGCTGCTGCGTCCCTCCGGCACCGAGCCGTTGGTGCGGGTCATGGTCGAGGCGGTCGCCGAGGCCCACGCCCGCGAGGTCGCCGATCGGCTCGCCGATGTCGTGCGCGAGCGGCTCTCCCTGACCTGACGCGCGCTAAAACCCGGTGTCCGGGGTCCCGCCCGCGCAGTAGCGTCGCCCCATGCTGATCACTGAGGTCGATCCCCACGACGTGCAGGCGTTCGACCGCTGGCACGCCTGCTACGTCGCGGCCGAGCGGTTCGGTCGCGGCGACCACGCGGGCGAATACCTGCTCGAGGAGTCCCGTGCGTTGAAGCGCTCCGCGACGCGATCCAGCGCATGGCGTGTCTGGTCCGGCATCGAGGGCGGCACGGTGGTGGCCTGCGGGGCAGGCGAGATCTCCGAGCTCGACAACACCGACCTGGCGCTGGCCAAGGTCTGGACCCGACCCGAGCACCGCGGCCGCGGGCTGGGCAGCCAGATGCTGGCCCACGTGGAGGCGTGGGTGCGAGGGATCGGGCGCACGAAGGTGCTCGCCGAGATCGCGTTCCCCTACGCGGGCGCCCCCGACGGTGCCGGCCACCGCGACGTGGAGTTCGCCCGTCGGCACGGCTACACCCTCGCGCTGCTCGACATCCAACGGGTCCTGCGGCTCCCGGTGGCCGACGAGATCCTGCGGGCGCATGCGGCCGAGGCGGCCCCGCATCACGAGGCCTACACGCTCCGCTCCTTCACCGGAGCGGTGCCCGACGACCTCGTCGCGGGATTCGCCGCGCTCGACGCGGCATTGCCCACCCAGGCCCCGGCGGGGGAGCTCGAGCTGGAGGAGGCGCGGCCCGACGTGGCCGAGTTCCGTGCCCAGGAGGCCGTGACGGCCGCCCAGCGGCGCGTCCGGTGGGCGACCGTCGCGCTCGCCGCCGACGGCTCGATGGCCGGCTACACGGAGATCTTCACCTCCGAGCTGGAGCCCGGCCGCGCCTACCAGTGGGGCACCCTGGTGTGGCCCGAGCATCGGGGCGCGCGGCTCGGCACGGCGCTGAAGGTGCGCAATCTGCAGGTGCTGCAACGGGAGTGCCCGCGGGTGCGTCGCGTGTACACCTGGAATGCCGAGGTCAACGCGCCCATGGTCGGAGTCAACGACCTCCTGGGCTTCGAGCCGGTGGAGCGCCTCGGCGAGTTCAAGCGCGTGCTGCCGCCTTCGTAGGGTGTCCCCATGACTGGCGACCAGCGAGTGCTCGGGGGTGTGGTGCGGCTACTCGCCGTCGTGGCCGTCCTCAGCACCCTGGGCGCCGGCGTCGGCGCGGCCGTCGTGCAGGCGCGCGAGGAGCCGCGGGGAGCGGCCGGAGGAGGCACGGCGTCACCCTCGCCCGGCGTACCCGACCCGTTCCTGGCCCCCGCCGAAGGGTTCGACTACCGCAACTGGGTCGACCAGCGCGCCGAGGCCGCCGGCTACCGCCTGCCGGGCGGGTGGCATGTGGCTCCCGCCGAACGACTCGTGGAGGCGAGGGACGTCGACGACGCGGTAGTCGCCCGCGGGAGCCTCTCGGCCTACTACTACGGCAACAGGTGCACCGACACCGAGCCGGTCGCCGGCGCCTTCACGGTGCTCGCCGAGCCGGTGGCAGGCAGCGACCCGAAGGCCGCGGCCGAGGACGCCGTGCTCGCCTGGGCGCGCAGCTACAACCACAACAGTGCCGGCGTCGAGGCGGCCTTCACCGATCCGGTCACCCGCGACGTGACGCTGGCCGACGGATCCGAGGCGACGCGGAGCTGGGTGAGCATCGACATGAGCGTCTTCTCCGGCACCTGCCTCCCCGAGCGGGCCGAGGTGGCGGTGACCACCGTCGCCCGGGGAGAGCAGCTGGTCAGCCTGGTGCAGGGGCGCTACGTGCTCGAGCAGGGCGGGGTGAGCGATGCCCAGTGGTCGGCGATCGCCGCGTCCCTGCGGGTGGAGTGAGGCTCAGAGCTTGCGCAGCCGCACGTAGCGCACCGAGTGGTCGCGGTCCTTGCGGAGCACCAACGTGGCGCGTGAGCGGGTGGGCAGCACGTTCTGCAGCAGGTTGGGCTCGTTGATCTCCGCCCAGATCCGGCGCGCCTCCGCCACGGCGTCCTCGGTGGACAGGCTGGCGTACTTCGTGAAGTACGACGCGGGGTCGCGGAAGGCGGTCTCACGCAGGCGGAGGAAGCGCTCGACGTACCACGCTCGGATGTCCGAGGTCGCCGCGTCCACGTAGACGGAGAAGTCGAAGAAGTCGCTGACGGCCAGGCCGGTGCGCCCGTCGTCGCGGGTGACCGCGGGCTGGAGCACGTTGAGGCCCTCCACGATCACGATGTCGGGACGCTTGACCGCCACCATCTGGTCGGGCACCACGTCGTAGATCAGGTGGGAGTAGGTGGGGGCCAGCACCTCGTCCTTGCCGGACTTGATGTCGACGACGAAGCGCAGCAGCGCCTTGCGATCATAGGACTCCGGGAAGCCCTTGCGCCCCAGGAGGCCGCGGCGCTCCAGCTCCGCGTTGGGCAGCAGGAAGCCGTCGGTGGTGACCAACGCGACCGACGGATGCTCGGGCCAGTGGGCCAGCATCTGCTGCAGCACCCGGGCGGTCGTGGACTTGCCGACCGCCACCGAGCCGGCGAGGCCGATCACGAAGGGCGTGCGCGCCCGCGGAGGACGGTCGAGGAACTCCTGCTGCTTGCGGTGGAGCTGGCCGGCCGACTCCACGTACATGCTCAGCAGGCGGGAGAGGGGCAGGTAGACCTGCTGGATCTCCTCGAGGTCGAGCTCGTCGCCCAGGCCGCGGACCCGCTCGACCTCCTCGGCGCTCAGCGGCTGCTGTGTCTGCGCGGCGAGCGCGGCCCAGGCGGCACGGTCCAGCTCGACGTACGGCGACACCTCTCGCGGCTGGTCGCGGGGCTCCGGACCGTCGGAGGAGGACATGGCGGGTATTCTTGCAGCCGTTGTGCGCGCCCAACTCCTGGGCCCGTGACCAGAGCCCATCTCGGCCGGACCGGGGGAGGACCAGAGCATGTGCGGAATCGTCGGCTACGTCGGTGGCCAGCAGGCCCAGGCGGTCGTGATCGAAGGGCTGCGTCGGCTGGAGTACCGCGGTTACGACTCGGCGGGCATCGCCCTGGTCCACGACGGTCGGATCGCCAGTGACAAGAAGGCCGGCAAGCTGGCCAACCTGGAGAAGGAGATCGGCGAGCGCCCGTTGCCCCCCTCGACCACGGGGATCGGCCACACCCGCTGGGCCACCCACGGCGCGCCGACCGACGCCAACGCCCACCCGCACCTGGGCAACGAGTCGCGCCTGGCGCTGGTGCACAACGGCATCATCGAGAACTTCGCCGAGCTGCGCCGTGAGCTCGAGGCCGCCGGCCACGAGCTGCGCTCGGAGACCGACACCGAGGTCGCCGCGCACCTTCTCGAGGCCGAGCTGGCCTCCGGCGTCGGGCTGACCGAGGCGATGCAGCGCGTGTGCCGGCGCCTGGAGGGCGCGTTCACGCTGGTCGCCGTCGACTCACACGACCCGGAGCGGGTGGTGGCCGCGCGCCGGAACTCGCCGTTGGTGGTCGGCCTGGGTGAGGGCGAGAACTTCCTCGGCTCCGACGTGGCCGCCTTCATCGAGCACACCCGTGAGGCGCTGGAGCTGGGGCAGGACCAGGTCGTCACCATCACCGCGACCGCGGTCGAGGTCACCGGCTTCGACGGCAGTCCTGCCGAGGGCAACCGCTACCACGTCGACTGGGACCTGTCGGCCGCCGAGAAGGACGGTCACGACTGGTTCATGCGCAAGGAGATCTTCGAGCAGCCAGACTCGGTGGCTGCCGCCCTCCTGGGACGTCACACCGAGGAGGGGCGCCTGCAGCTCGACGAGGTGCGCATCGACGACGCCGAGCTGCGTGACGTCGACCGCATCGTCGTGGTCGGCTGCGGGACCGCGGCCTACGCCGGACAGGTCGCCAAGTACGCCATCGAGCACTGGACCCGGATCCCGGTCGAGGTGGAGCTGGCCCACGAGTTCCGCTACCGCGACCCGATCCTCACCCGCAACACACTGGTCGTCGCGATCAGCCAGTCCGGCGAGACCGCCGACACCCTCATGGCGATCCGGCACGCCCGCGCCCAGCGCTCGAAGGTGCTGGCCATCTGCAACACCAACGGCGCGACCATCCCCCGCGAGTCCGACGCGGTCATCTACACCCATGCCGGGCCGGAGATCGGGGTCGCCTCGACCAAGGGCTTCCTCACCCAGATGGTCGCCTGCTACCTGCTGGGCCTGTATCTCGCGCAGGTGCGCGGCACGATGTACGGCGACGAGATCGCTCGGATCGTCCACGACCTGGAGCAGGTGCCTCACCAGGTCGCCCGCGTCCTCGACGGCGCCGACCAGGTCTACGGGCTCGCCGAGGAGCTGATGGATGCCAAGGCGGTGCTCTTCCTGGGCCGCCACGCCGGCTACCCGGTGGCCATGGAGGGTGCGCTGAAGCTCAAGGAGCTCGCCTACATGCACGCCGAGGGCTTCGCCGCGGGCGAGCTCAAGCACGGTCCGATCGCCCTGATCGAGCCGGGGCTGCCCGTCTTCTGCGTGGTGCCTCCCCGCGGGCGCGACCAGCTGCACGGCAAGATGATCAGCGCCATCCAGGAGATCCGCGCGCGCGGCGCCCGCACGATCGTGCTCGCCGAGGAGGGCGACCCGGCGGCCGGCGACTACGCCGACACCCTCATCGAGCTGCCGAAGGTGCCCACCCTCCTGCAGCCGCTCATCGCGGTGGTGCCGCTGCAGCTCTTCGCCTGCGAGCTCGCCACCAGGCTCGGCCACGACGTGGACCAGCCGCGCAACCTGGCCAAGTCGGTCACGGTCGAATGATCGTCGGGATCGGCACCGACGTCGTCGACGTCGACCGGTTCGGGGTCTCCCTGGAGCGCACTCCCGCGCTTCGGGCGAAGCTGTTCACGCCCGCCGAGGCCGAGCTGCCACTGCGCTCGCTCGCGGCCCGCTTCGCCGCCAAGGAGGCCTTGGCGAAGGCACTCCAGGCTCCGCCCGGGATGGGGTGGCACGACGCCGAGGTGGTGCGCGAGGCCAGCGGCCGGCCGCGCTTCGAGATCCGCGGTAGCGTGCTGGAGGTCGCCACCGCGCTTGCGGTGAGGAACGTCCACCTGTCCCTCACCCACGACGCCGGCATCGCGGCGGCCTACGTGGTGCTGGAGGGATGAGGCGCTCGGGTCGGAGCCGGGACCGCCGGTAGCGTGTCGGCCATGCGCTGTGCTCACCCGGTCGATCAGGTCCGCGCGGCAGAGGAGCCACTGCTCGCGAGCCTGCCCGGCGGTGCGCTGATGCAGCGGGCCGCCTTCGGCCTCGCGCAGGCGATCAGTAGCTTTCTCGGGGGCTGCTACGGCAGGCGGGTGCTCCTGCTGGTCGGTGCCGGCAACAACGGCGGCGACGCGCTCTGGGCGGGAGCCCACCTGGCCCGTCGGGGCGCTCAGGTCGACGCGGTGCTGTTGGCCGCCGACGTGCACGCCGAAGGACTCGCCGCGCTCCGCGCTGCCGGTGGCCGGATCGGAATGCCCAGGCGCCGTCCCGACGTGGTGGTCGACGGCATCGTCGGGATCGGCGGCCGGCCCGGGCTGCGGGCGGACGCCGTCGAGGCGCTCGCCACCTGGCCCGCGGTGCCGGTCGTGGCGGTCGACGTGCCCAGCGGGGTGGACGTCGACACGGGTGAGGTGCCCGCCGCACACGTCCGCGCCGAGCTCACCGTCACCTTCGGCACCCACAAGGTCGCGCACCTCGTGGATCCGGCGGCGCAGGCATGCGGCACCGTGCGCCTGGTCGACATCGGCCTCGACCTGCCCGAGGCCCCCGTCACGTTGCTGGAGGCAGCCGACGTGGCCGACCTGCTCCCACGTCCCGCTCCGGACGGACACAAGTACACCCGCGGTGTGCTGGGTGTCCGGGCGGGCTCGACCACCTACCCCGGCGCGGCGCTGCTCTGCCTCGACGGTGCGCTCGGGATCCCCGGCATGGTGCGGTACGTCGGTCCCGATGCCGTCGCCGGTCTTGCCCGGGCCCGGCATCCCGAGGTGGTCGGCCCGGGGCGCGTGCAGGCCTGGGTGGTGGGCCCCGGCGCCGCGGAGCGGGCGGGGGAGGAGCTCGCCGCCGCCCTCGTCGACGAGGTGCCGGTGCTGGTGGATGCCGACGCGCTGGCGCATGTCGAGGGACCCCTCGCGGTTCCTGCGGTGCTCACCCCGCATGCCGGCGAGCTTGCCGCGATGCTCGATGTGCATCGCGGCGACGTCGAGACTCGTCAGCTGCACCATGCCCGTCGGGCCGCGGAGCGGTTCGGGGCCGTCGTGCTCCTCAAGGGGCGACGGACGCTCGTCGCGGCGCCCGACGGGCGGGTGCGGGTGAACCCGACCGGCACCCCATGGTTGGCCACGGCCGGATCGGGGGACGTCCTGGCGGGTGTGACCGGCGCCTTGCTCGCCTGCGGCCTGGCGCCGTTCGACGCGGCTGCCGTCGGCGCATGGGTGCACGGTGCGGCGGCCGCGCGGGCGGCCGGAGGTGCCGCCGGTCCGGTCACCGCCTCCGACGTGGCCCGGGCGCTCCGTCCGGTGCTCGTCGACATCACTGCATGACCCGGGTGCGCCGGGACCGCGCGTCTGGTGCCGGGGCGCACCTGCGAAACTGGAGGGCATGACCGACTCCGCCACAGCTGAGTCCGCCCGCGCCGAGATCGTGGTGGACCTCGCGGCGATCCGGCACAACGTGCGTCGACTGCGCGCGCTCGTAGCGCGTCACGACGGCACCGGACCGGCCTGCATGGTCGTGGTCAAGGCCGACGGCTACGGACACGGCATGGTGCCGGTGGCGCGAGCCGCGCGCGAGGCCGGCGCCGACTGGCTCGGCGTGGCCACCCTCGACGAGGCGGTCGCGCTTCGCGAGGCAGGGGACACCGGCCCGCTGCTGGCCTGGCTGGCCGTGCCCGGTGAGGACCACGCACCGGCCCTGGCCCGCGATGTCGACGTGGCGGCGTACTCCGTGGGGCAGCTCGACGCCATCGCGGCCGCCGCGCGTCGGGTCGGCCGCGAGGCCCGGGTGCACCTCAAGATCGACACCGGGCTCAACCGCGGCGGCGCGACGCGTGAGCAATGGCCGGCCCTCGTCGAGGCCGCCGTCGCCGCCGAGGCCTCCGGTGCGGTCCAGGTCGCCGGGATCTGGTCGCACCTGGTGGCGGCCGACGAGCCCGACCACCCGGCCAACGACGAGCAGGAGCAGCGCTTCCGCGACGCCGTCGACGTGGCCGAGGCGGCGGGACTGCGCCCAGCCTGGCGGCACCTGGCCAACAGCGCCGCCGGCCTCCTGCGCCCCTCGGCGCACTTCGACCTGGTGCGCTTCGGCATCGCGACCTACGGGCTCGATCCCGCGCCCGGGCACACCGCGGAGGTCGGGCTGGTGCCGGCGATGACCGCGCGGGCCCGGCTCGGCATGGTCAAGCAGGTGCACCCCGGCGACGGCGTCTCCTACGGTCATCAGTGGGTCGCCGACCGCGACACCCGGCTCGGGCTGGTGCCGGCCGGCTACGCCGAGGGCATCGCGCGGGCCGCCGGCAATCGGGCCGAGGTCTGGGCCGACGGGGCGCGTCGACCGGTGCGCGGCCGGATCTGCATGGACCAGTTCATGATCGACCTCGGCCCCGACAGCGAGCTGGTCGCCGGTGACTCGGTCGAGCTGTTCGGCACCGGCCATGACGGCGCCCCGACCGCGCAGGACTGGGCCGAGGCCTGCGACACCATCAACTACGAGATCGTCACCCGTCTCGGTGGTCGCTTCACGCGGGTGTACGTCGACAGTGAGGTAGCCGAGTGACGTTGCAGGTCCGCCGGGTCGACCAGACGGACGCCGGGACCGTGCACGAGGTGATCCGTCGTGCGTTCGGTTCGCGTGAGCCGCTCGACCCGCCCGCCGCCGCGTTGGCGGAGAGCGAGGCGAGCATCGCCGTGACCCTGGCCGAGCGTGGCGGGCTGCTGGCGTCGCTCGACGGGGTGCCGGTCGGGTGTCTCGTCTTCGGCCCGAGCGAGGACCGCGCCCTCCTGCTCACCCGCTTCGGCGTGGTGCCCGAGGCACAGGGGGCCGGCGTGGCCGGGGCGCTCGTCGCGGCGGCGGCCGTCGAGGCCCGCGCCGGCGGACACGCCGGGATGCGGGTGGTGGCCCGCTCCGAGCTGCCGGCGAGCCTCGCCTTCTGGGAGCATCACGGCTTCGTGCCGACCACGCGCGACGGGGTCAACCAGCACATGCTGCACCTCTTCGAGCGGCGGCTGCGCCTGGAGACCGCCGAGGAGGCCGAGGCGTTCGGCCGGCGCCTGGCCGAGCTCCTGCGCGCCGGCGACCTGGTGCTCCTGACCGGCGAGCTCGGGGCCGGCAAGACCACGCTCACCCGCGGCATCGGCGCGGGGCTCGGCGTCCGGGGCGACGTGACCTCGCCGACCTTCGTGATCGCTCGGGTGCATCCGCCCGTCGCGGCCGGGCCGGCGCTCGTGCACGTCGACGCCTATCGGCTCGGGGGGATCGACGAGCTCGACGACCTCGACCTCGACACCGCGCTCGCCGACGCCGTGACCGTGGTCGAGTGGGGCGAGGGGATCGCCGAGGGGCTGGCCGAGGACCGGCTGGAGATCCGCATCGTCCGCGCGCTCGGCGACGCCGACGCGGATCCTGAGGCCGGGACCCCTGCCGACGCCGATCCCCGAGAGGTCGTCCTGCAGCCGGTCGGCCCGCGCTGGCTCGACGTCGAGCTCGAGCCGTTCGCCCGGTAGCGCCCCGCACCCGATGGGTGTCGTTGCGCGGTACTAAACTCCCAGCGTGCTGCTCGCCCTCGACACCTCCTCACCACAGGTCACGGTGGCGCTCACCGACGGCGACGTCGTGGTGGCCGAGCGAGCCTCGGCGCAGACGATGAAGCACGGCGAGCTGCTCGCGCCGCTCATCGCCGAGACGGTCGGGGCGGCCGAGGCGATCATGACCGACGTGACCGCGATCGCCGTCGGGGTCGGTCCCGGCCCGTTCACCGGACTCCGCGTCGGCCTCGTCACCGCCCGGACCCTCGCCCATGTGCTGCAGGTGCCGGTCTACGGAGTCTGCTCCCTCGACGTGCTGGCGGCCGAGGCGCGGGCCACCGGTGCCGTCGGCGACGACTTCGTGGTGGCCACCGACGCCCGGCGCAAGGAGGTCTACTGGGCCGCCTGGTCGGGCGGTCGACGGGTCGAGGGACCGGCCGTGGAGAAGCCGGCCGACCTGGCCGGCCGGCTCGCCCCCGGCACGCCCGTGGTGGGCGAGGGCGCCGCCCTCTATCGCGCGGAGCTGGGCGACCCCGTCGGTCCCCTGCGCCCCGCCGCCGGCTGGCTCGGTCGGGTGGTCGCCGCCGAGGCGGCCGAGCTGCTCGACCCCGAGCCCCTCTACCTGCGGCGCCCCGACGCCGTGGCCGCGCACGCTCCCAAGAGGGTGTCGTGACGCACCCCTGCTCCCTCGAGCTCCGGCCCGCCACCGAGCGCGACCTCGACGAGCTGGTCGCCCTCGAGGCCACCGGCTTCGGCGCCGACGCCTGGGAGCGGGCCGCCTGGGCAGCCGAGCTCGACGGTCCCGGCCGCCGGGTCACCGTCGCCCTCCGGGAGGGGGCCGTGGTGGGCGTCCTGGCGACCATGACGCTGGGCGAGGTGAGCGACCTGGTGCGGGTCGTCGTACGCCCCGAGGCGCGGCGCACGGGCGTGGCCCGCGCCCTGCTGGAGGATGCCGTCGTGGCCGCCCGGTCGGCAGGCGCGGACCGGATGCTGCTCGAGGTCTCCGCCGGCAACCGCGGTGCGGTCGGCTTCTACGTCGAGGCCGGCTTCACCCAGATCGACCAGCGCCCCCGCTACTACAAGGACGGCTCGGACGCCTTGGTGCTGCGCCGTAGCCTCGGGCCGAGCTGCAACTGGAGTCCCGCATGAATGAGCCCCTCGTCCTCGGCATCGAGACCTCCTGCGACGAGACCGGCGTCGGCATCGTCCGCGGTCACACGCTGTTGGTCGACGAGGTCGCCAGCAGCGTCGACGAGCACGCCCGGTTCGGCGGGGTGGTGCCCGAGGTCGCCTCCCGGGCCCACCTCGAGGCGATGGTGCCCACGATCGACCGCGCCTGCGAGCGGGCCGGCATCGCGCTGTCCGACGTCGACGCGATCGCCGTGACCGCCGGGCCGGGCCTGGCCGGCGCGCTGCTCGTCGGGGTGGCGTCGGCGAAGGCGCTGGCGCTCGGGCTGGGCAAGCCGCTGTACGGCGTCAACCACCTCGCCGCCCACGTCGCGGTCGACCAGCTGCAGCACGGACCGCTGCCCGAGCCTTGCATCGCGATGCTGGTCAGTGGCGGGCACTCCTCGCTGCTCAAGGTCAGCGACATCACCACGGGGGTCGACCCGATGGGCGCCACGATCGACGACGCCGCCGGCGAGGCGTTCGACAAGGTCGCCCGGCTGCTGGGCCTGCCCTTCCCTGGCGGCCCCCACATCGACCGGCAGGCGGCCTCCGGGTCGAGTGTGGCGATCGACTTCCCGCGGGGCCTCACCTCGCGGCGCGACCTGGAACGGCATCGCTTCGACTTCTCCTTCTCCGGCCTGAAGACGGCGGTCGCCCGCTGGGTCGAGGCGCGGGAGCGCTCCGGGGAGGCGGTGCCGGTCGCCGACGTGGCGGCGTCCTTCCAGGAGGCCGTCTGCGACGTGCTCGTCCGCAAGGCGCTGGACGCCGCGAAGAGCGAGGGCATCGACGACATCCTGATCGGCGGTGGGGTGGCCGCCAACTCCCGCCTCCGCGCCATGGCCACCGAGCGTGCCGCCGACCTCGGCATCCGCGTGCGGGTGCCGAGGCCGGGGCTGTGCACCGACAACGGCGCGATGGTCGCCGCGCTCGGCGCGGAGATGGTGGCCCGGGGGAGGACCCCGTCGTCGCTCGACCTGCCCGCCGACTCCTCGCAGCCCGTCACCACCGTGCTGGTCTGAGGCGGCGCTGGTCTGAGCCGGCGCTGGTCAGCGCACCAACGAGATCCCCTCGTACGTCGGCACCTCGATCGGTCCGGCGGCGATCTCGGCCTGCCCGTCCACGCCGATCCGCACGACGTACCAGGTCGGCTTGTCGAAGCTCTCCGACGTGTCGGCCATGGTGAGCAGCACGTGGTCGTCGTCCTCCCAGACCGCGTCGGTGAACGTGTCGCCCTGCTCCTCCGAGGAGCCGTAGTTGACCCGCTCGACCAGGGGCGAGGCCCAGTCCGAGCCGAGGATGCCGAAGGCCAGGGGCCCGAAGCCGTCGTAGTACGCCGGCCACACCTGCAGCCGGGTGCCGTCGGGTGAGAACGATGCCGCCGAGAAGTCGCAGGTGCGAGCCTGCTCGGCTCCGGCCGGGTCGAAGACCGCCGTGCAGCTGTCGTAGTCGGACCGGGCGACCAGGCGGGTGGTGAAGCCCGCCCCGTTGACCGAGGTCAGCGGCTCGACCGCCCCCGGGCTCGGGTCGATCTCCTCGCCGTCGCGCCAGATCCGGCCGTCACGGTCCTGCCGCGGCGCGGGGGCGTTGTAGTAGACGGCCCCCGCGTCGTCGACGCCCACCGGCTCGGTGCGCGCCGGGAGCCCGCTGCGCACGGTGGTATCGGCGCCGGTCTCGTTGTCGTGCACCACCAGGTTGCCGCCGGCCATGTAGAGCAGCGTGGAGCCGTCCGCGGAGCTGGCTGCGCCCGAGGTCGCGAAGGGCTCGCCGACCGGGACTCCGTCGCGGTCGAGCACCTGGGCGGTGGCGCCGTGCTCGGAGCCGGCGTAGTCGATGGCGAGCCACCCGTCGTCGTAGCGGTGGACGGCGCCGTAGTCGGCCGCCAGGTCCAGCACGCGCCCGTCGGCGGTGTGCAGCTGCCGGTGCCGCAGCCAGTCGCGTCGTGGCGCCTCGCCCCGCTCCAGGTCGTCGAGCTCCAGGCCGGGGGCGTCCTGCCCCGAGCCGTCGCCCGGTCCGCTCCCGGCGTCGTCGAGGGTCGGTGTCGGGCCGTCGCGGTGGAAGCTCGGCGCCGTCACCAGGTGCTCGTCGGCCCCATGGTCGCCCTGCAGCGCCAGCCAGGTGCCGCCGGGCGCTCCCACCGCCACGACCGCCACCGCCACGGAGGTGGCGGCCACCCGCCGGCGGCGGATCCGGCCCGCGGTGCGGCGTACCTCCTCGAAGGAGACCGGGTGCGCAGCCGCGTCGGCCGCATGCCGTCGCAGGTCTCGCGTCAGCTGGGTGCCGAAGTCGTCGTGCTCGCTCATTTCTCCTCCTCCCCGAGGGTGGTGGGCTCGATGCCGCGCTCGGCGGCGTGCCGGCGCAGCGTGGCCATGGCCCGGCTGGCCTGGGACTTGACGGTGCCCGGTGAGATGCCGAGCACCTCGGCGATCTCGGCCTCGCTGAGGCCGTCGTAGTAGCGCAGCACGATCACGGCGCGCTGCTTGCGGGGCAGGGTCTGCACGAGCTCCCACAGCGCCCGGCCCTCGCCCTCGTCGTAGCGGTCGTGGGTGCCGACGGTGTCGGGCACGGCGTCGTGGGT
>Ga0164243_10006053_pt1 | contig 18413 bp, 14 predicted proteins | sample OricompcompostOP_FD_108781 | JGI IMG/M metagenome (GOLD analysis project Ga0164243, IMG submission 108781) | Organic Plus compost microbial communities from Emeryville, California, USA - Original compost - Organic plus compost (OP) | ecosystem: Engineered > Solid waste > Mixed feedstock >... | reverse complement strand
TCTCCGGGATGCGTGATGGGTGCCACAGGGACAGCTGAGCGCACAACACTTGCACGTTCTGGCAAACGGACATATCGAGGACGATCCCATCGGATCGCCATGATGAGGCCACTCGCGCAACGACGCCGGGTGATGAGGAATCAACAATGACTGACACACAGCGACGCCGACACGTAGGCGTCATCGGAATGGCCGTGATGGGCGAGAATCTCGCCCTCAATCTCGAGCGCAACGGCTTCGCTCCGGCGATCTACAATCGCACCGGCTCCGTCACGGAGAACGTGCTCGCCACCTCCGGCAAGGGCAAGGATCTCCTCGGCACGTACTCCATCCAGGAGTTCGTTGCCGCCCTGGAGCGCCCGCGCCGCATCATCATCATGGTGAAGGCCGGCGCCCCGGTCGATGCCGTGATCCAGGAGCTCGCGCCGTATCTTGAGGAAGGCGACATCCTCATCGATGGCGGCAACTCCTTCTTCCACGACACCGAGCGCCGCTCGATCGAGGCCGACAAGCTCGGCTTCAACTTCGTCGGCATGGGCGTCTCCGGTGGTGAGGAAGGCGCGCTCTGGGGTCCGAGCCTGATGCCGGGTGGCCCGGCGGCGGCGTACAAGGAACTCGAGCCGATGCTCACCGCCATCGCGGCGAAATCCGACTCCGGTGCCTGCGTCACGCATATCGGCCCAGGCGGATCGGGACATTACGTCAAGACGGTCCACAACGGCATCGAGTACGGCGACATGGAGCTCATCGCCGAGACCTACGACATCATGCGCAAGGCGCTCGGCATGACCGCGACCGAGATCGCGGACGTGTTCGCCAAGTGGAATACCGGCAAGCTCGACTCGTTCCTTATCCAGATCACCGAGAAGGTGCTCCGCTACACTGATGAGGAGACCGGCCAGCCGCTGGTCGATGTCATCCTCGACACCGCCGAGCAGAAGGGCACCGGTCGCTGGACCAGCCAGAGCTCCTACGAGCTCGGCACCGCGACCCCGGTCATCAACGCGGCCGTGAACGCGCGCATCATGTCCTCGCTGAAGGACAAGCGCGTCCGCGCGAGCAAGATCCTCCAGGGACCGACCGCGCCCGTCATCCCGGTCGAGGAGCGCGCCGCCGTGATCGACGCCCTCGAGGATGCGCTCTACTTCGCGAAGGTCTCCTCGTACGCGCAGGGCATGGCGCTGCTCGCCGCCGCGTCGGACGAGTACGACTGGAACCTGAACCTCTCCGAGATCGCGCGCATCTGGAAGGCGGGATGCATCATCCGCGCCAAGCTGCTCGATCCGATCATGGTCGCCTTCGATGGCAAGAACCCGGACAACCTGCTCGTCGATCCGTACTTCGCCGACGAGATCAACCGCGCGCAGACGGGCATCCGCACGGCGCTTCGCATCGCGGTGGAGCACGGCATCCCGGCGCTCGCGCTGAGCACCGCGCTCGGCTACGTCGATTCGTACCGCCAGGAGTTCCTCGCCGCGAACCTGATCCAGGCGCAGCGCGACTTCTTCGGGGCGCACACCTACAAGCGCCTCGACAAGGACGGCACGTTCCACACCGAGTGGGGCGAACTCGAGACGCACTAGACTGAGCATGCAACGGACCCGGCGGCATTCATCCTTCCCCGCCGGGTTCGCTCCCAACGTTCGTGAAGGATCGGTCGTGCGACGGTGAATCGCTCCCTGGGACATGATTTCGTCGCGACCGTCACCCGTGCTTACATTCACAGGACGAGTCATGTCTGATCCAAAGGATGCGGTCACATCCACCCCAACCATCGATCCCTTCGATGATGCCGATCATGTCGGCCATCAGTTCGACGATGCCGACGATCTCAGTCGTCAGCAGACCAATCCGCTGCGCGCCGGCCTCAGCCTCGAGCGCGTACCCTCCCCGAGCGTGATGGTCATCTTCGGCGTCACCGGCGACCTCACCGCGCGCAAGCTGATGCCGTCGCTCTACGACCTCGCCGTGCAGCAGCCCCTGCCGGAGGGCTTCTCGATCGTCGGTGTCTCGCATCGCGACTGGGATGACGACACCTTCCGCAACGAGATGCACGAGGCGGTCAAGAAGGGCGCCCGCGCCCCTGTCACCGACGAGGCCTGGGATCTCTTCGCGAAGGGACTCTTCTACGTGAAGGGGTCCTTCGACACCGACGACACCTATGTCGATCTGCGCGATCGCCTCGCCGTCATCGACGAGGAGCGCCGCACGGAAGGCAATCGCCTCTTCTACCTCGCGACCTCGCCGACGTTCTATGCGCCGATCATCCAGCGCCTCGGCGCGTCCGGTCTCGCGAAGCGGCAGGATATCTACTACGACCGCAACAACACGAGCTGGAATCGCATCGTCGTCGAGAAGCCGTTCGGCCGCGATGTCGAGAGTGCGCGTGAGCTGAACGCGATCGTCGGCTCGGTCTTCTCCGAGCGCCAGATCTATCGCATCGACCACTACCTCGGCAAGGAGACCGTGCAGAACGTGCTCGCGTTCCGCTTCGCGAACGCGCTGTTCGAGCCGGTGTGGAACCGCCAGTACGTCGATCACGTCCAGATCACCGTCGCCGAGTCGATCGGCGTCGAGGGACGCGGAGGTTACTACGAGGATTCCGGCGCGCTCCGCGACATGGTCCAGAGCCACATCCTCCAGCTGCTCGCGGTGATCGCGATGGAGCCGCCGACGCTCTTCAACGGCAACGCGCTCCGCGACGAGAAGGTGAAGCTCCTCCGCGCGGTCGTTGCGCCGCAGGGTGAGGACGTCCTCGAGAAGACCGTTCGCGGGCAGTACGAATCCGGCTTCCAGGCGGGTCGCCCGGTCGGGTCGTACCGTGAGGAGCGCGGGGTGCGCACGGGGTCGCGCACGGAGACCTTCGTCGCCCTTGAGCTCGGCATCGACAACTGGCGCTGGGCGGGCGTGCCGTTCTACCTGCGCACCGGCAAGCGCATGCCACGCCGCGTGACGGAGATCGCCGTCGAGTTCAAGCAGGTGCCGCACCTGATGTTCCAGTCGATCGGCGATGTCGATCTGACGCCGAACGTCATCACCATGCGCATCCAGCCGGACGAGGGGATCTCGCTCAAGTTCGCCGCCAAGGTGCCAGGACCGTCCATGCAGCTGCGCCCGGTGCGCATGGACTTCCACTACGGACAGTCCTTCGGCGAGGCCGGTCCGGATGCGTACGAGCGCCTGCTGCTCGACGCGATGCTCGGCGATCCGACGCTCTTTGCGCGCCGCGACGAAGTCGAGACCTCGTGGGCGCTCATGCAGCCAATCCTCGATGCGTGGGAGGAGCACGGTGCGCCGGCGTATCCGTACGAGTCCGGCACGTGGGGTCCGACCAAATCCGACCAGTTGCTGAAGCGAAGCGATCGCACCTGGCGCAAGCCATAGCGATCACCCGTGGCAGGACGTGGCTGATCGCCATGTCCTGCCACGCATCGTTCTCGACACGGAGACATGGAAAGGAGCGATCGTCATGGCCGCAGAAATCTCGTCCCCCGTGCTGGAGACGGTGTGGGACACCGAAACGCTCGACACCGGTCAGATCCACGATGAGGTGAGTCGCCTCTGGGACCAGGTCGGCGACACACCGGCCGCCACGGCATCCGCCCCCGAAGACGACGTGGTCGCACTCGGTCCCGCCACGATGCGCGCATCCACCATCAACCTCATCGCGGTCGCCGGCTCCGACGAGCACGTCGACTTCATCCGCGATACGGTCGGCAAACTGCGCGACTTCGTGCCCTCACGCACCGTCGTGATCCAGATCCTCGAAGAGCGCGACACACCGCCGAGCTACAACGTCACCGTCGAGCTGCGCGAGCCAACATCGCAACGCACGCGGGCCGGCATCCACTTCGAGACCATCACCATCCGCACCGATGCGCGCCAGGTCGGCACCCTCGCCAGCCTGCTCCGTCCGCTGCTGATGTCCGAGCTGCCCACGTATCTCTGGTGGCCGCGCGATGTCCCCCACGGACGCACGCTTTTCTCCGATCTCGTCGATATCGTCGATCGCCTGACGATCGATTCCTCGCGACTCATCCATGCGCCGGGGGACGTGGAGCGCATCCGCAGCATCCGCACCACCATCGCGAGCGAGCTGATCACCGGCGACTTCGCCTGGCTGAGACTCTCCTCGTGGCGACAGCTGCTTGCCCAGTTCTTCGATCCCGAACACACGCAGGACTGCCTCACCTCGATCAGCGAGGTGAACATCGCCTACGCCGCGCCACGCCCGGATGGTGCATCCGGCCTCCCCGCCGCCTGCCTGATGGCCGGCTGGCTGAGCAGTCGTCTCGGCTGGACGATCGTCGATCCGATGGAGACCAGCAAGACCGGCACGTCGTGGACCGCGATGCGCGCCACGATCGGGCATCGCAAGCGCGACATCATGCTGCGGATGACGCCGGAGCCGGCACCACACGCGCTCTTCTCGCTGCGCAGCGTCGAGCTGATCGCGGTCGGCGAGCACCCCGGATCATTCCGCGTCGAACGCACCGATACCGACGATCTCGTCACCAGCAGCGAGACACCCGACATGCCGCACGTCAGCCGCATGGTCTATTCGAAACGGCCGGACAGTGCGACGATGCTCGCGTCCGAACTCCAGCGCCTCTCCAGCGATCGCGTCTACGAGGAAGCGCTCGAGTCCGCATTGAAGCTGTTCGCCTGATATCCCGGAGGTCCCCGATGAAGTTCCTGCTCGCGATCTACGAATCCAGCACCTACTGGGACGAGCACGATCCCGAACGAGATGCACGGGAGGATCGCGAGCACAGTGCCTTCGTCGCATGGCTGAAGGCCAACGACATCACGCACGTCGGGCACGCGCTCACCTCGCCCGAGACGGCGCGCACCTTCCGTCGCGGTGACGACGGCTCGATCCTCGAGGAGGAAGGTCCGTTCCAGCGCGATCCGGCGATGATCGCGGGGTTCTACCTCTTCGATGCACCCGACCTCGACGCCGCGCGGGCGATCGCGCGGCGGTGCCCGTACGAACCGGGGTTCGGTGGCGAACTTCGCGCCATCGACGCGTGAGTCGCACGCCGGATCTCGCTCGCGTACCATTCCCGTCATCACATGCACCATTCATTCAGCAGACCGGAGCACAGCATGGCAACCGTTGCAGGAACCAGAACGATCGATTACGGAGAGCGCGGCACCGTCGTGGTCGTCGCGAATGGCGATGAGCTCGCCACCACCGCCGCCGAGACGCTGATCTCGGTGATCGCCGAAGCCGCCGGCGAGGAGCGCGACGCGATCGTGGCGCTCTCGGGTGGCTCGACACCGAAGAAGATGGGCGCGTTGCTCGCGACGCCGACGTACGCGAACCGCGTGCACTGGGATCGCCTGCAGGCGTTCTGGGGGGACGAGCGCTGGGTGCCGATCGCGGATCCGGAAAGCAACGCCGGCGAGGCGCTGCGCGGCTTCCTCGAGCAGGTGCCGATCCCGGCCGAGAACGTGCATCCCTACGAGACCGACGAGGGGACCGATCCCGCCGGTGTCGCCGATCGCTACGAGCGGCTGATCCGCGAGATCACGCGCGTCGATGAGGGCACACCGGTCTTCGACCTCATCTTCCTCGGCATGGGCGATGACGGGCATACGCTCTCGCTCTTCCCGCACACCGCCGCCGTGCACAACGAGGGCGATCTCGTCACCGAGAACGAGGTGCCGAAGCTCGACACCATCCGCCTGACCTTCACGCCGAAGCTCGCGAACGCCGCGAAGCTCGTCGTCTTCCTCGTCGGGGGTGCGGGCAAGGCCGAGCGCCTGCACGATGTCCTCGATGGCGAGCTTCACATCGACGAGACGCCGTCGCAGATCATCCGCCCGACGGACGGCGAGCTCATCTGGCTCGTCGACGAGGCCGCCGCGGCCCAGCTCGAACGGACTGCCACGGATGGACAGTAGCGAGCTGCTCCGGCGGATCGGCGAGCGTGCCGCTGCCGAGGTTCAGGAAGGCGCGATCGTCGGGCTCGGTACCGGCTCGACTGCCGAGGCGATGCTCCTCGCCCTCGGCGAACGCGTGAAGGCCGGGCTGACGCTCACCGGCGTCGCGACATCGCATCGCACGCGCGACCTCTGCCGCGAGCTGCGCATCCCGGTCGCCGATCTCGATGACGTCGAGCGGGTCGATCTCTGCATCGACGGCGCCGACGAGATCGACCCGCACGTGAACGTCGTCAAGGGGCGCGGCGGCGCGCTCCTCTTCGAGAAGCTCGTCGCGCGACAGGCCGATCGCTACGTGATCATCGCCTCGCACGAGAAGCTCGTGCCGAAGCTCGGCGTGCGTTTGCCGCTGCCGGTCGAGATCGTGCCGCTCGGATGGCGTCGCACGTCGGCGCTGATCGCCGACCTCGGCGTCACGCCGGTCCTTCGCACGAACGCCGACGGCTCACCGTACCTCACGGACGGCGGGCACTACATCCTCGACTGCACCGCACCCGATGGTGGCTTCGCGGATGTCGAGGCGCTGGCGGAGGCGCTCAAGCTGACGACCGGGGTCGTCGAGCACGGCTTCTTCCTCGATATGGTCGATCTCGCGCTGACCATCGACGGGACGGGCGCGATCACCGAGCATCACCCGGCGACCGCATGACGCCATCCCGAGACACACGGTTCCCCAGCATCACCCCATGGACGACGATCGCCGCGCTGGCGATCGCGTTCGTGGTGCTCGCCATCCTTGCACGCGTCGTCGGCACCTTGCCCGGCGATCTCGCGATCTCCGAGTTCGTGCAGCGCGCGCATGGCCAGATTCCGCGCGGCATCTGGCACGTCGGCAACACCTTCGGCACCACGATGTATGCGGTCGGTGTCTTCGTGCTGGTGCTGATCGCGATGCTCATCGTGCGCTGGTGGCGCGAGGCGATCTTCCTCGCGCTCGTGATGGTCGGGCGCATCCTCGCGATGCCGCTCAAGGAGCTGCTCCACAGCCCGCGTCCGACGTCGGCGCAGCTGACGATCGTCGAGATCGAGGAGGGCTTCGGCTTCCCGAGCGGGCACACGCTCACCGCGACGATCCTCTTCGGCGGCCTCGTGGTGATCGCGATCCGGCGCGCCCCACAGGTCGATCGGCGACTGCTGCTCGCGATCTGGGTACTCGGCGTGCTGGCGACGATCTTCGCGCGCGTGTGGTCGGGCGCGCACTGGTCGAGCGACACCCTCGGCAGCGTGCTGCTTGGCCTGTCGATCGTGCTGACGGCGGCGAATCTGAGCGCGCTGATCGTCCGCCGCACATCGACATCCGTGCAGGCGGCCAGCCATCCGCAAACGTGATGCGGGCTGCTACGATACGCGCAGATATCCCGATCGTTCGCAGTTCCCGGAGGGTGCAGATTCATGTTGTTCGAGCACGGTCAGAAGATCCTCTTCATCGGTGACAGCATCACGGATACCGGTCGCCGCCTCGTCACGCCGCCATACGGCACCGGCTACGTCAGCCTGATCCGCGCGTTCGTGGATGCGCGCTACCCGGAGCTGAACCTGCGCTGGGAGAATCGCGGCATCGGCGGCAACACCGTCCGCGATCTGCGCGATCGCTGGGACGAGGACGTGATCCGGGAGCAGCCTGACTGGCTCTCCGTGAAGATCGGCATCAACGACGTCTGGCGCACGTTCGATCGCAACGGCGAGGGCTCCGTGCCGATCGACGAGTACGAGACGACGCTACGCTCGCTGCTCCAGCGCGCGACCGACGAGACCCCCGCGAAGCTGATCGTCGCCGAGCCGTACCACATCGAGGCCGACACCACGCATCCGATGCGCGCGATGATGGACGAGTACGGCCTCATCGCGCGGAAGATCGCCGAGGAGTTCGGCGCGATCGGCATCCGCACGCAGGAAGCGTTCGACCGCGCGCTGGCGTCGCAGCCGGCGAGTGCGTGGGCGGACGACCAGATCCATCCGGGACTCCCCGGTCACGCGATCATCGCGCTCGCGTATCTGCGCGCGATCGGCTTCGAGCTCTGAGCCATCACCCGTGGTATCCCGATCGGGGGGCATCCCACGAATGCCCCCCGATCACGCAGGGGCCACAATGCGGCTCTCTTCCGCCAGCATGTCGGAGCTGACGAACCGCGCTGAGTGCAAGGGTGTCCCTGGTCATTTGACCAGATCTCAACACACGTCCCACCTCGAATGTGCTATTACAAAGCGTAACGAACATGGCACTGTGCGATGACGAAGATCGCACCAACAAACGAGGTTTCCCCATGACAGACTCTACTCCCCAGGCACCGCATACCTCCGGAGGCGGCTTCGATCAACTTCCGAACGGCGCGACCGACTGGCCGACCGGCAAGCGCGAAGTCGATCTCTACGTCCGCACCTACACCACGCTCCTCCAGAGCTCCGGCGCGATCAGCATTTCCACGCTCGAACCCGCGCATCTCACCTCCGGCGCATCACTCCACGCTGGCGCGGAAGAGCCCAATCCCGATCTCAACGCCTTCCTCTATTCCGCACAGCGCATCCCGGCGTGCATCGCCGATGTGAAGCACATCATCCTCGGGCAGACGTTCCGCAACTTCGAGCGTGAGGGCTACGCCCAGATCGCCGGATGGGCGCCGCAGTCCGCCCCCGGGCGCCGACGTCGCTGGTACTGGGATGGCGGCGATCAGCTCGCCGCATACTTCGCCTCCACCTCCGATCTCGATGACCTGATCCCGTCGCTCGTCGCCTACCAGCTCGAGTGGAACAAGATGCATCGCCTCCTCGACGCCGTCCCCGATGCGCGCGATGCCGTCATCGCCGCGGAGGATGGCGTCGCTCCCGATCCCGCGACCATCCAGCAGATCCAGAGCGCGCTCCTCCTCGAGGATGGCGACTGGTCGCGCCTCGCGGGCGTGTGGGGCGAGGCCTTCTGGCCGACCCTCGCCAAGGTCGCGCGCGAACGCAAGCGCATCGACATCCGCATGCTGGGCGGCACGTATGCCGGCTATGGACGCTCGATCCGCAACTGGTGGCGATCCTCGCAGTCGGTCATCACCGAACGCGGACTCGCCGATCGTCCGGTCTACTTCGTGTCGTCGAACATGCACAGCATCGTCAACACGCTATCCGGGGTCGCGCGACGACGCGAGCGAGAGCTGACCGACTTCATCGTCGAGTCACAGCATCCGGAACTGCTGCCGGAGCTGCGCAAGCTCGAGACCGGCGACAAGTCGGGCGCGTGGGAGAATCTGCTCTACTTCGCGGCACGCCCGTATTTCCACGGCGCGGGCAAGGACACCATCCGCGCGGAGCGTCAGGCCGAGGAGACCACGATCGGCATCTCGCACATCGAGCCGACCGGCGCCGTCGATGTCGGCGTGCAGGTCATCGAGCTCGCCAAGCTGAATCCGGACTGGTTCGATTCACGCCTGCAGGGCTACGATCCGCGCAATTCCGACGCAATCGTCATCAACATCAACTACCCGCTCGGCATGGCCGCCTACCACATCATGTCGCAGGTGGGGGTCGCGACGGATCTGCTCAAGGGGGTCTACATCCTCGGCAAGGCCGCGACGCTGAACGGGCGCATCGGCGACATCATGATGTCGAATGTCGTCTACGATGAGCATTCCGGCAACACCTACTGGTTCGACAACGCCTTCGGCTACGAAGACGTGACGCCGTTCCTGCAGTTCGGTGCTGCGCTCGACAACCAGAAGGCCGTGACGACCCGCGGCACGTTCCTGCAGAATCCGGGGTATCTCGACTTCTACTATCGCGAAAACTACACCGTGGTCGAGATGGAGGCCGGGCCATACCTGAGCGCGATCTACGAGGATGCCTTCCTGGAGCGCTACCCGGCGAACCAGGCGATCAACCTCGCGCCGCTCAGCGAGCACCTCGATCTCGGCATCATCCACTACGCGTCGGACACGCCATACACACGCGCCCACACGCTCGGTGCGCGCGGCCTCTCCTTCTATGGCATGGACTCGACGTATGCCTCGACCATCGCGATCATGCGTCGCATCTTCGAGCTCGAAGCGAAGCGAAACGGGTAGCCAGATGACCGACCTCTCGACGTGGACGCCACGGGAGCGTCCCGCCCGCTCGACCATCACCGGGGATCGCGTGCGCCTCGAGCCGCTGGATGTCGCGGCGCACGCCCCGGATCTCTGGCTCGCCGCGAACGCCGGCGACGATCAGCTGTGGGACTATCTGCCCTACGGACCATTCGCCGACGAGGGCGCGTTCCGGACGTGGCTCGCATCGATCGAGACCTCGGAGGATCCGCTCTTCTTCGCGATCGTCGATGCAGGAACCGGGCAGGCGCTCGGGATGTGCTCGTTCCTGCGCATCGATCCTGGCAACGGGGTGATCGAGATCGGCCACATCTGGTTCAGCGCGGCGCTGCAGCGGTCGACGCTCGCGACCGAGGCGATCTTCCTGCTCCAGCAGACGGCCATGGAGGATCTCGGCTATCGGCGCCTCGAGTGGAAGTGCAACAATGCGAACGCGCGCTCGAAGCGCGCGGCGGAGCGTTTCGGCTTCACGTTCGAGGGGATCTTCCGGCAGCACAGCATCGTGAAAGGCGCGAATCGCGACACGGCCTGGTTCTCGCTGCTCGACGGCGAATGGCCGGCGTATGCGCGTGCGGTGCGGACGTGGCTCGCGCCGGACAACTTCACGGCGGACGGCGTGCAGATCCGCTCGCTCCGCGACCTCCGCACCGAGGCATAGCCGCGCGCACGATCGCGACGCCCGCAACCGTCGGTCGTACGCAGGGACGGATGCCGCCCGCACGTTGGGGGAAGGCATCCGTCCCGCGCACGATCGCCTCACCCCATAGCGGCACCCTACATGGGTGCCCGGATCGTGTTCGTGATGATCGGGCAAAGCCCGATGTGGCGGCCATGAAGGCGACGGCGACGGGTTCCTGGGACGATGTCCCAAGGCGCCGGATTGGGCAGGTCGTCGGCCATCCGACAGGTGTTGCACATCAGTCGCAGCAAGGGGGTTCCCTTACCCTAGGTTATCTGTTATCATTATTTCGTCACATGGGAATCCCCTGGACGTATTCCTCCTGGAACGAGCTGCAGGTTTCGCGATCTCCAAACGCCCAGCGGCGTGTGCAGATCCGCATCAACGTGATCGGCAGTCCCCAGTCCAAGCGCAGACTCCACGCGCACCCACCTCTCCGTCGGAACTCCGATCGAGAGTCATCGCGCACGATGCACCACATCGTGAACGGGATCGAGTCTGACCACAGTTACTGGCATGGCAGGTGTGAATGGGTAGCGGTAAGCGGACCGCAGAGAGCAGCGTGGCGACTGGCGTGCCACCGACAGCTCTTGTATCGCATGGGATTCGCGTGACGGGCAGTGTGGCTGTCGTCGAACGCGTTATCAGCGCAGATCATCAGCGGAACTCCCCAACTCGACCGGGTTGGTAACGACACCACACCACAACGTGAAAGATCCACGCCCACTGGCATGTCCGTTTGCTGGACCGGCTGGATCGATTTGTGTGTCGCATACCGGCACGTACTTGTTCGGGAGAGCTCCATTTCCATGGCATATTCCATCATCAACCGTCTCTCTGTTGCGTTCGGGACCACCACCGGGCCTTTCGCCGCGCCTGAAGATGGCGCCGGCTCCGCCGTCCTCGACCGCCCATCCACCACTGAGGAATCCATCATGACGGATACCATCACCACCGACGAGCAGACCATCGCGACTGATACCGTCGACACCGACACCACCACGGTCGATGCCGCCGCCGCGACCGAGTCTGCCGAGACCACGACCTCCCCGGTCACCGCCGAGCAGAACCCGGCCCAGACCGAGACCGTCGCCGCCGAGCAGAACCCGGCGCCGAACACCGCCCCGGCGGACAGCGGCGAGGCCGAGACCACCTTCGCCGACCTCGGCCTCAGCGAGCTCCTGCTCGAGAGCATCACCGCCGTCGGTTACACCAAGCCGTCCATGATCCAGGAGCGCACCATCCCGGCGCTGCTCGCCGGTCAGGATGTCATCGCCCAGGCACAGACCGGCTCCGGCAAGACCGCCGCGTTCGGTCTCCCGATCATCGAGGCCATCGACCGCAAGTCCCGCGGCGTGCAGGCGCTCGTCCTCTGCCCGACGCGCGAGCTTGCCATCCAGGTCTCCGAGGCCCTCGAGAGCTACGGTCGCCACAAGCGCATCGAGACCCTCGCCATCTACGGTGGTCAGCCGTACGATCGCCAGATCCGCGGTCTCCAGCGCGGCGTCCAGATCGTCGTCGGCACGCCGGGTCGCGTCATGGATCACATGCGCCGTGGCACGCTGCAGCTCGACAACCTGAAGTTCTTCGTCCTCGATGAGGCCGACGAGATGCTCGACATGGGCTTCATCGACGACATCGAGTGGATCCTGCAGGAGGTTCCGGAGGAGCGCCAGACGGCTCTCTTCTCCGCCACGATGCCGCCGCGCATCGCGGAGCTCTCGAACCGCTACATGAACGACGCCCAGCACATCCAGGTGCGCGGCAAGCAGATGACCGTCGCGGAAATCCGCCAGACCTCGTACGAGATCCCGCGCGGCCGCAAGATGGACGCCCTCGCCCGCATCCTCGAGGCAGAGACCCCGAGCTCGGCGATCATCTTCTGCCGCACCAAGCATGGCTGCGATGAGCTCGGTGAGGGCCTCATGCAGCGCGGCTTCGCGGTCGAGACGCTTCACGGCGATCTCTCGCAGGCCCAGCGCGATCGCGTCATGCGTCGCTTCCGCTCGGGTCAGGCCGATATCCTCATCGCGACGGATGTCGCCGCCCGCGGTCTCGACATCCCGGATGTCAGCCACGTCATCAACTACGATCTCCCGGAGAGCGCCGAGACCTACGTGCACCGCATCGGCCGCACGGGTCGCGCCGGCAAGTCCGGTGAGGCCATCAGCATGGTCGGCCCGCGCGACTTCCGCTGGCTCCGCCAGCTCGAGCGCATCACCCGCGCCCGCGTCGAGCCGCGCAACCTCCCGACCGCCAACGACGTCAACAACCGACGCCGTGAGGTCCTGAAGCAGATCGTGACCAAGGAGCTCGAGAACGAGGACGCCTACGCGGCCTACACCGAGACCGTCCAGTCGCTGCTCGAGGAGTTCGATCCGGCCAACGTCGCCGCCGCCCTCCTGAAGCTCTACGCCGTCGAGACCGGTCGCAGCACCACTGAGGTCGCGTCCGAGAACGACATCGCCGCGCAGGCCGCCCCGGTTCGCCGTGGCCCGGCGCAGCCGAGCGAGAACGGCATGACCCGTCTCTTCATCAATATCGGTCGCAACCTCCGCGTGCGCCCGCAGGACATCGTCGGCGCCATCGCCAACGAGGCGAACGTCCCGGGTCGCAGCATCGGCGCGATCGACATCCTCGATACCTACACCTTCGTGGATGTCCCGAGCGACGCCGCGGCGCGCGTGATCGAGGTCCTGAACAACTCCGCGATCAAGGGTCGCCCGGTGAACGTCGAGATCGCGACCGCTCCGGCGGCCGGCGAGCGACGCGAGCGCAGTGAGGGCGGCTACCGTGGTGGACGTCGCGATGGCGGCAACGGCGGTGGCTATCGTGGTGGTTCGCGCGGGGGATACCGCGGCGGCAACGACCGCGGACCGCGCGAGGGTGGCTATCGTGGCGACCGCGGACCGCGCCGCGACGATCGGCAGCAGCCGGTCGCGGGCAGCACGTTCCGCACCGACCGCCCGACCTTCCGCGATCGTCAGTAATCAGCAGACCGGATGCGACGCACGACGCATCTGACCCTCGGAGCGGCGGTGGCAATGCCCATCGCCGCTTCGTGTTCCCCGGCAATCGCCATCGGGTGTGTCTGGTGGGGAATCGTCGGGGGCGGATTCCCGGACTGGTTCGATTTGCGCAGCGACTTCCGCAAGCCACTGCAGCTCCGTCATCGCGGGGCGTCGCACGGCATCCCGGTCGCGCTCCTGCTGACGGCGATCCTGTGGGGGGCACTCACGCTGCTGAGCGAGATCGCGTTCGCGCCGTGGGGCATCTCACTGACAGTACCGTCCGCCGCGATCCTTCCGTGGACGCTCTGCTTCCTGCTCGGCGTGCTGACGCATCTGCTCAGCGACGCCTGCACGGTGAGCGGCATCCGGCCATTCCTGCCCTTCTGGGGGATGTCGTTCTGGCTGCTCCCCGGCGTTCTCCGCTGCCGTCACGATGGCTATCTGAACCGCGTGCTCACCATCGCGGCCCTCGCCGTGATCGGGCTGACGCTCGTCGTCACGATCTCCGATCACCTGCCAGGAACATGACCGCAGGGAATCCCGCCTGGAATTCCCTGCAAGCGAATGGTCATCGAGGCGGCCACTCGGCGTGCATCTCCCCTGAACGGTTGCGAGAGGTCGTCTCAATCCCCTATGCTGACGATCGATGGAGCGACCCTTTGCCCTCGCACGCACGTCGTCGCCCCGGAGTCCGGCCAGGCTGGCAGCCCCGCACTCCACTAGCGACGTCACGGTACATGCGTGCATCCAATCATGTGCCCGGTCCCGCCGCGCACCGCAGGTGCTGCCCATGTCACACGCCCATGTCCAACTGCGCCACCCGTCTCTCCCGTCCGAGGTGACCGCGCGTGCCTGGTAGCTTCGGATCCAACGACTCCAAGTGGAGCGGCGAGCGCGAGCGACAGGAACGCGAGCGGCAGCGCCAGCTTCAGCGCGAGATGCTCAAGCAGGCACGCCTCGAACGCGAAGCGCAGGAAGCCCGAGACGCGCAGGCCGCCAAGGAACGCGCCACCGAGCCCGAGTCCACGCCAACCACATCGCGAACGACCCCACCTCGGGAATCCCTGTCGGCATCGACGCCCGCCGTCGAGCCAGAAACCCCATCGGCAACGACCGAACCGACCGCGTCGTCGGGCGGACGATCGCGCGTGGGACGTCGCTGGCGGGAGGCCGCCGGAGCCACGACCGATACCAACGCCCTTCCGCCCCTGCCGAACCTTCCCGGCGATCAGAAGCGTGGGGGGTCAACCAGTTCGCGCATCATCATCTTCGGGGCGATCCTCTTCCTTGTGATGGCCATCGTCGCCTTCCTGCCGTTCGGTCCATTCGGGGACGGCGGATCGTCAACACCCACCCCGACCGCGACCGCGCAACCGGTGATCGCCTCCGTGCCCACCACCGTGAATGCCGCAGGAACGCCGCAGCTCGCCTCGACGACCACCGCGGGCGACGATCAGCCGATCGTCTGCGTCGATGCCGGTCACGGTGGCTGGGACTACGGCTTCCAGCGCACCTGGGACCAGATGAGCACCACCGGTCCCACGCTCAACGAGTCCGAGATCAACCTCGGCATGGCCTACATGCTGAAGGATATCCTCGAGGCGAACGGCATCACCGTCGTGATGACCCGCACCACGGGCGCGGCCGTCAATACCTACGGCGCCGATGTGAATGGCAACGGCCTCACCATCTTCGATGGCGCGGATGAGAAGGAACGTCGGCAGAACGGTGACTGGGACGAGCTGCAGGCGCGCGTCGACATCTGCAACGCCGCCGGGGCCGACCTCATGATCTCCCTGCACATCAACGGCTGGGAAGGCGATGGCGGTGAGGACGTCCGCGGGTACGAGGTGCTCTACACGCAGGAACGCGAGTTTGGCGATTTGAACGCCGAGTTCGCGAACGACGTCTACCGCCGCATCTCGCAGGCGATGTCGAACGCCGGCTACACCGGGTCCGGTCGCGACGTGAAGCCGGACAACGAGCTGGAGGCGGGCCGCTACGAGTTCGGATCCGCCGAGCACCTCCTCCTGACGGGTCCGTCGTACGACGAGCCGATCAACAAGTTCCGCGAGAGCGAGATGCCAGGCATCATCTGCGAGCCGGTCTTCCTGTCCAACGACGAGGACGCAAACTTCATCGCGCAGACCGAGAATCAGCAGATCCTCGTGGAAGCGTACGCCGCCGGCATCCTCGACTACTTCGCGAAGCATCCGGGATAGCCGCGATCAACGGGGGGGGACGGACTTGTCCGTTCACCCCGTCCTCGGCTACTGTAGCCGCACGACGCTCCGGCGCGTTGCCTGCGATGCGCGCAACCGCAACCCGAAGGATCTCTCCGTGACCGACATCCCAGCGACCGTTCTGCCGACGCCATCCGATCCGACCGACGACCGATCTGCCGAGCAGCATGCGCTCGTCGAGACGCCGCTCACGCGACGTACGGTCCTCGCCGGAGCCGCAGGCGCGGCCGTCGCGACGGCCCTCCCCTCGGCGGCGCGAATCACCTTCGCGCAGACGCCGCCGGCCACGGCGACCTCCTCGGGCACGAATCTCCCGGATGGCATGGCGCTCGTGACCTCGCCGCGTTTGCCACTGCGCGGGATCGCGTCGGATCAGGTGCAGGCGATCGTACAGGGAGCGGTCAGCAGCTGGCGCGATGTCGGCAGCCCGGTCAACCTGGCGATCACGCCGCTCGCGATCGACGGCATCGTCCCCGATGGCATGGCGAATCCGCAGAAGGTGAACGACTACGCGGCGCTCGTCACGGCGCTCAACCAGACGCCGGGCGGGGTCGCGATGGTGCCGATCGATCAGATCGATGTCCAGGTGAACACGCTCATCCTCGGCGAGATCGATCCGCTGAAGACGTCCACCTCGGACGACGTCGTGCGTGTCGGGGTCGCAGGCGACATCATCGGCGGGCGCAATGTCGCGATCCATGCGCGTCAGTATGGTGACTGGACGCATCCGTTCCTTCAGATGAAGGACGTGCTCGCGCAGTTCGACGTCACGGTCGCGAATCTCGAGTGCGTGATCTCCGACACGATCGCGCCGCCGGAGGAGTCCGATCCGAACACGTTCGACTTCATCGCGAGCTCGGATCTCATCGAGGGCATGAAGCTCTGCGGGATCGACGCGATCAGCCTCGCGAACAATCACACGGCCTGGAGCTCCGATCTCAGCCGCGGGACCGCGCCGTTCGAGGAGATGATGAGTCTGCTCGACGCCGCGAGCTTCCCCTACTTCGGCGGGGGTACTGATCTCGAGCAGGCGCAGCGCGGCTGGACCACGACGGTCGGCAACACGAGCGTCGTCTTCATCGGCATCGATGGCGTCACGGCCAATGTCGACTACGCGGGACAGTCGGGTACGGTCGGCGAGGACATCGGCACGGGCTTCGCGGGCGCGACCGAGGCGAAGGCGGGCACGAACCCGCTCGATGTCGCGAAGGTGCTGGCGAAGATCGAGAGTCTCGCCGGCGAGTACGACATCGTGATCCCGTACTTCCACATGGGGCAGGAGTACGAGTGGATCACGCCGACGTGGTGCGAGGAGGTCGCGCACCAGTCGATCGATCGCGGCGCGACGATGGTCGTGACGAACCATCCGCACCTGATCCAGGGGATGGAGATCTACAACGGCACCCCGATCGTGTACTCCGTGGGCAACTTCGTGTTCGACCAGATGTTCAGTGTCGACACGCGTACCGGGTACATCCTCGACCTGACGTTCCACGGCAAGAAGGTCGTTGGGATGCGACAGCACGGCTTCGAGATCGAGGACTTCAACCAGCCGCGGCTGATGTCGATCGGCGAGCACGCCGGGCTGATGGATCGCTTCTGGCGCTCAACCGATCTCCGCGCGAGCCGCAACGGATAGCGCGTCACGGACGCGGATCCGCATCCGACGCCGCATATCCGCACAATGCGCCCCCGTTCCGCGCGCCCCGCATCCGCCGAAGGTGGACCACAGAGACACGGTGCCCGGGTTCGGGCTGCGCCCGCAAGCGCTTCGCGCGGGGGTCCTTCATTTCATTCAGGATGACGCCTGGGGGAACGCGCCGGCAGGCGGTAATGTTGCACATGATCGGGCTGCGCCCGGTGTGGCACCCATGAAGGCAGCTACGGGGTGAGATTCCGCAGGCCCGAAAACGGCGGGGACTGCCTTACCTGTCCCCGCCGTTTCGCGTGATCCCTACTCCGCGAGCGCTGCGACCGGAGCCGTCTGCGCAGCACGGCGCGCCGGCACCACCGACGCGATCATCCCCGCGAGCAACGCGATCGCGACGATCAGCCCGATCCGTCCCGGTGGCACCGTCAGCGAGACGCCCCACGTCGTGCCGAGCAGCGTCAGCACCCCGGCGAATCCGTAGATGATGCCGAGCACGATCCCGAGCAACGCGCCAACCACCGCGATCAGCATGCCCTCCAGCGCCAGCATCGCCCGCAGCTGACGTCGCGTCAGGCCGATCGCGCGGAGGATCGCCGACTCGCGCTGCCGCTCGATCACCGAAAGCGAGAGCGTGTTGCCCACCCCCACCAACGCGATGATCACCGCGACACCGAGCAGGGCCGTCACGATCAGCAGCATCATGTCGAGCACCTGCGCGTTCTGCGCCTTCGCCTCGGCACCACCGCCATACCAGATGTCACCAATGCCACCGAGCGCATCCTGCACCGAGCCGACCGCCTCACCAGCATCGAT
>Ga0164243_10006050_pt1 | contig 18414 bp, 13 predicted proteins | sample OricompcompostOP_FD_108781 | JGI IMG/M metagenome (GOLD analysis project Ga0164243, IMG submission 108781) | Organic Plus compost microbial communities from Emeryville, California, USA - Original compost - Organic plus compost (OP) | ecosystem: Engineered > Solid waste > Mixed feedstock >... | reverse complement strand
AGCGAATCCTTGCGGGTCAATCAAGGGCACCCCGGCATAAAAGCGGATCGCTTTTTTTCCCTTGGCGGGCGGCAGATCTTTCAACCTTGGATCTTCCCGGGTATCCCCGACTTCCATCAATTCATTTCCCATGATGGTATATTGGCAGAAAGACACATCCCTTGGCGTAGATTCGACATCGATGCCTATTTTCGATTTCAACCACTGTACTTGGCCATCGATCAACGTAATTAGCGAAACCGGCATCTTACAAATCAAGGAAGCCAATTCGGTTAATTTATCAAATGAAGGATCCTTTTTAGAATACAAGATATTATAGCTTCTCAAAGCCTTCAAACGCTCCTTCTCATTTTTGGGAATCGGGAATTTTTGCATAATCTCTTTCACCGGCGGTGATTATTTTTCATTGGAAATGGTGCAATTGTTTTGGATTCGCTTGATTAAAATGCTCCGCCTATCATAAAAATAATCAGCTACGCTGACACGGCGAAATTTCAGGCCAAGAGTTTTACAAATATTGTTTAAACGGGATGATAAAAAGGGTTCACCGGTTAGTCTAATTTAATTACACAACCCTTTAAAAAATCGATTTTGCAAAAATTCTTTGCCCTAAAAAAGTATTAAGTATCCTCCTGATTATTTATCTTGTACCCATGATCCAAATAATAAAGAAAAAAATAATATTAGGTCTTGCCGGCACCATGCTGCTGTCTTGCACTATCCAAGATAGCTCAGCGCAACAAAAAACATCGGGCAATCCCTTATTTCCAGGCTGGTACGCTGATCCCGAGGTAGCTAAGTTCGATACTGCTTACTGGATATTTCCTACCTACTCTGATATTTACGAAAAACAAGTATTTTTCGATGCTTTCTCGTCTAAAGACCTCGTGCATTGGAATAAGCATCCCCGAATTTTAGACTCCAGCGCCATCAAATGGGCCAATAGGGCCATGTGGGCGCCGGCTGTTATTGAAAAAGACGGAAAATACTTCTTCTTTTTCGGTGCGAACGACATACAAGACCCCAGCCGTGATTACGGGGGCATCGGGGTTGCCGTGGCAGATCAACCTGCCGGTCCATACAAGGACTACCTCGGCAAACCGCTAATCGACAAGTTATACAACGGTGCGCAACCAATCGACCAGTTCGTGTTCCATGATAAGGATGGGCAATATTATATTTACTACGGGGGTTGGGGACATTGCAATGTTGCCAAGCTAAATAATGACTTTACCGGTTTCGAACCTTTTGAAGATGGGAGCTACTTCAAGGAAATCACCCCTGAAAAATACGTGGAAGGCCCCTTCATGTTCATACGTGGCGGTAAATACTATTTCATGTGGTCGGAAGGTGGCTGGGGCGGCCCGGATTATTCTGTCGCTTACGCTATCGCGGACTCCCCAATGGGGCCCTTCAAAAGGATCGGGAAAATTTTACAACAAGATCCTAAAATCGCGACGGGCGCCGGTCACCATTCAATACTGCATGAAGAAAAAAGTGACAAATGGTTTATTATTTACCACCGCCGTCCTTTAGGGGAAACTCACGCCAACCACAGGGCTACCTGTATTGATGAGATGCATTTCGATGCCAAGGGGAATATCTTGCCGGTTAAGATTACGTTTAGCGGCGTGAAGCCATTGCCATTATCATCGAATTAACTTATTCTTTAGAAAAGATGTTGTTAATTGCATAGCAACCATAACATCTTATAAGCATGAAAATTGATCACTTGGCAATCTGGGTGGATGACCTGGAAGGGATGAAAGAATTTTACACCCGGTATTTTAAGGCAATAGCTAACGAAAAATACACCAACGAAAAAAAGGAATTTCAATCCTATTTCCTTTCTTTCCCGGGGAGTGAAACAAGGTTAGAGTTAATGTCCAGACCGACGGTTCATTCACCGCTTACACCGCGTGGCTTTACTAAGGGCATTACGCATTTCAGCATGGCTGTTGGCGGCAAAAACGAGGTCGACGCACTCACCGAAAGGTTACGATCAGATAGTTTTACAATCGAGGGGGAGCCGAGACTTACGGGAGATGGTTATTACGAAAGTGTTGTATTAGACCCCGAAGGAAATCATATCGAAATTACATCTTAATAAAAAGCCCGGTTGCATCTTACGCAACCGGGCTTAATTTTTTATTGTTTCAAATCTTCAATTTCTTCGATTTTCTTTGGAATAGGCTTACCTAGCAAGCGCGACCCGGATTCAGTAATCAAGAAATCATCCTCGATACGAATGCCGCCAAAGTCTTTCAACTTGAATGCAGCATCGTAATTAATGAATTGTTCCAATTTTCCTTCGGATTTCCAAGCGTCCATCAATTCAGGAATAAAGTACAATCCCGGTTCAACGGTTATAACGAAGCCGGGCTCTAAAGCTTTACCTAAGCGGAGTGATTTCCAGCCGAAGGCCGTGCCTTTTTTCATTTCGTCTGTATAACCAACGTATTGTTCACCGAGGTTTTCCATATCATGCACATCTAATCCCATCATATGCCCAAGGCCACATTGGAAGAACAAGGTATGGGCATCGTTCGCAACGGCTTCAGCGGCATCTCCTTTCATGACTCCCTGCGCGATCAACCCGGATACCAGGTGTGTTGCAGCTATGGTATGTACTTCCTTATAAGTAATACCCGGTTTTAATGCTGCTATCGCTGCCAGTTGAGCATCGAGTACAATTTGATACATCTCCCGCTGCAAAGCGCTGAACTTCTTACCTACCGGAGAAGTGCGGGTGATGTCGCCCGCGTAATGCATATGGTTTTCAGCGCCGGCGTCCACTAATAACAATTTACCATCTTCCAACGCGCTCATACTCGCATGATTGTGAAGATATTGACCATTTTGAGTAACAATTGACGGGAATGATAAATCACCGCCACCACTAACCGCGATTCCCTGGATGATTCCGGCGATATAGGTTTCCGTAATGCCAGGTTGGCCTAAGCGGATGGCTTCCAAGTGCATTTGCCCGGAAGTATTGACAGCTTCCTCGATTTGCAGCAATTCTTCCGCAGATTTAATAGAGCGTTGTTGAACTACAGCTTTTATTAAACCTACCGATGCCTTAACCGGCGTTTCTTCTATAGATATTCCCAGTAAAGCAGCTAATTGAATTTTTTGCTCCGGTCTATACGGCGGCAGGTAATGTACAGCCTGCGAAGCATTAGCCTTAACAAGGCTTTCCAAGGAGGACAAAGGTAATACGCTCGTTATACCGGACTTTTCGGCCAAGCTTTCCAGGGAGGTAATGGCCCCGGTCCATATGATAGCATCCATGGAGGCCTTGTTGCCGAATAATGTCGTTGTTCCTTTCTCAACATCTATCACGCAAGCCAGGTTGGGCTGATCAATGCCTACATAATATAAAAAGGTGCTATCTTGACGGAAATGATACAGGTTATCTTTAAAATTCATGCTACTGTCACTGTTACCCAGTAATAGGATCAGTCCTTTTCCCAGCGATTTTCCAAGCTGTTTTCTTCTTTCAACATAAGTGTTTTGGCTAAACATCTTCAAAATTTATAAGATTAACGATCTTTAAAATTACGATTCCATCCACTAAAAACCATGGTTCCGATATACATACTGATTATTCAAATGGATAACGCCTACCATATTAGAAAGTAATGCCATTTAACTATTCGCCGTATTTGATGGCATAAAGATTGAACATTCTCTATAGATGCCTGTTTTCCCAATATGAAGTTTACTAACGGAATAGCAAATATTTAGGCCATGAAAGTTACTGCCGCAGTATTACCTGAACCGAGAATGAAGCTTGAAATAAAAGAACTCGAACTAGATAGCCCGGGCGATAACGAGATACTGGTCCGCGTAGTAGCTACGGGTATAAGCGATATTGACCTGGCGGCAATCAGCCAAGCTTTACCACTGCCAAGCCCGATTGTGCTGGGCCATGAAAGTGCAGGGATCATTGAATCGGTAGGATACAGTATAAAAGGGTTCCAGCCTGGTGATCCTGTTATCATGACATTCAATTCTTGCGGTACTTGCAGTAATTGCCTTGCCGGCCAACCCGCTTATTGCCGGAGGTTCATGCAGTTAAATTTCCTGGGGCATCGCGAAGATGGCAGTTTTACTATGAAAGATGGTAAAAAGCACGTTGCGGCATCGTTTTGTAGCCAATCATCATTTGCAGATCACGCGATCGCTTACCCGCGTAATCTTGTGAAGATCCCGCCCTCGTTCCCATTGGATCACGCGGGGGTATTAGGTTATAGTTTCAGTAACGGTGCGGGCATCGTGACACATCATTTCAAACCCATGGCAGGGCAAGGAATCGCCGTCTTCGGAACCAATGCCCAGGCTTTGTCCGCTATATTCACGGCCAGCTTGCTGGGTTGCGAACCGATTATAGCTGTGGATCATCTGGACAGCCGATTAAAAATCGCGGAAGCCTGGGGCGCCAGCCATAGTATTAATAATAGCATGTCGAATCCATGGGAAGTTATTTTCAATGAAATTACGGATGGCGGGGTGGATTACTGCTTGGAAACGACCGGGAATAATGAAACGATTACCCAGGCAATGGCCAGCCTAAAAACCGGTGGAAAGTGCATCTGTAGCGCCATCAACCAAGCACCCGCATTAGAAATAGATAATACTTTTTGCAGCATGGGTAAAAGCTTAGAATTTGTGTTGATGGCTAATTATCAACCTAAGCTATTTATACCGGCATTGATTTCACAATTTAAAAAAGAAGAGTTTTCGTATGATTCCATCATGAAAAACTACCCCCTTTCCGCAATCAACCAAGCAATAGAAGATATGCAAAACGGCTCTGTTATCAAACCCGTAATTCAAATGCCACGATAAGCGCGGCAAGCTACTTGGGAAAAGTCAAAGCTTCCATAAACTGTTTCATATAAGATTCCCCGATAGGAATGGTATGGGTACCGATAAATATCCGTTGTCTTTCGATGCTGTCGATTTTATCCAGGGCCACGATAAATGATTTATGCACCCGGATAAAGTTATCGTTTAACAAATCTTCAAAACTCCTAAGATTTTGCAGGGTGAGTATTTTCTGTTTACCTGTTTGGATGGCCACGTAATTGCGAAGCGCTTCCACGAATAAAATATCGCGGATATCTAGTCGAACAATACGTTTATCAGTCCTGACAAAGATATACTTATCTTTCTCGGCCTCTTTTATAACGGGCTTGTTTTTGGCAACTACCCTGGCGACAGATTTCGTGAACCGATCAAATGAAACCGGTTTCAATAAATAATCGACGGCTTCTTGCTCAAAACCTTTCACCGCGTAATCATCATAAGCAGAAACAATAATCACCTTGGCAGTATTTTGAAGTAGCTGCATGAACTCGATACCGTTTAATTCCTGCATCTGGATATCCAAAAACACCAGGTCTACCGCGTTCTCCTTCATATAAGCCAAGGCATCTACCGGGTTTGTAAAGCTTCTAAGCAATTGAAGATCCGGGCATTTCTTAATAAAAGAAACCAGTACCTGGATCGCCAAAGGTTCATCATCAACCACGATACATTTCAAGCTCATAACTTACCATTTGATCATTAAACTACTAAAATATTCAACTTCCGTTTCCGTAATTACCAACTCATGTTTACCCGGGTAAATTAACTCTAACCTTTTCCTTACATTTTCCAATCCGATACCACCCATTTTATCTTTATGCGAAGTTGATTTCTTATTCCTTACTTTAAAAAGAATGCACGCCTCATCAGCTTCCAGTTCAATAACAACCGGGAATTGTGCTTGGTTTGTAACCCCGTGCTTGAATGCATTCTCAACAAATGGCACTAACAACAAGGGAGCTATTGACTTGCCAGGTAAGCTTTCCTGGAAATTTACCTGTACCCCTTCCGGGCAACCGGTTCTCAAGGTTTGCAGGCTGATATAATCTTCCAGGTATGCAAGCTCTTCTTTTATGGAACAGCGGTAAGTAATATCATCCGGTTGGTTGACCATATATGATATCAATTGCGCTAAAGTTCTATTGGCAGAAACTACTTCGGGCGAACCCACGAGCGAGAGAGAGTAAATACTGTTCAAGCTGTTGATTAGGAAATGGGAATTGAGTTGCATCTTTAAAAAACCAGATTCTGCCTTAGCTTTTTGTTGTTGCAATAAAGCCCTCCGGTGATCTTCGTCTAACCAGTGTTTAAAATAATACCATGCAAATGCAGCCAATAATAACACGAAGCCCGTCCATAACCCCATCAAGAAGTATTGTTTAAACGTAATGTACACTTCTATTCTCTGCTTGCTGATCAAATCGTAACGGTAACCTTGATATAACTGAATTTTCGGAAACAACAGGAATGACATTGCATAGCGGAATAGGTTGAATACAATTACATTACCACCTACTACCAGGCTAAACCTCAACCAATCTTTTGCAGGGAAATACTTGGAAACTGCCCACCTGAAAAATATATAAAATTCTAGAAAGTTAATAAGACCGAAAATGCCGGCGCGTACATTTACAAACCGGATCGTTTCCCTTGTGAAAACGGTAAGCGTTAATAAGTTCATTCCGTAAATCACGAGCATGAACAAGATCAACAGTTCAAAAAATTGCCTCCACCTCGACTTAATCATGCAATAAACCCGATTTCATCTCTAATAATATACCCGGCGCTTGCGTTTGCAAAATATTTATCCCTACCCTGTTGCCGTGACATTTTAAAATCACATCCAAATCACCTTGGTATTGCCGGAATGCCGGCAACCGTTCTTCTACCGAATACTGCAAATGCATCGGCTCTAACTTTAACCCTGCCGTTTCTCCCAGCACTTGCAGGTGTAATGTTTGTTCCGGGTGCAATATTTTTTTTAATGATAAATATTGTTGAAAATAATACAGTTCCTTGTTAATATCCACGGTCATGTCTGCGGTTATTTTTTCGTACAGGTTATACCGCAATAATTCCGACAATAAAAGGATCGCTTCACTGCCCGCTTCTGTCCGGCGCCGATCATCTTCTAATACCGGCGACAGTTCATTGATATGATGCAATAAAAACCTGGAACCTTTTTGCATCCGCTTAAACCGGAAGTTTGCAAGCTGCAATTCTTCTGCAATATCTTCTTCGCCCGACTGTTTATTACGGTAATACAAATATAAATGGTAACCGAAAGCCAATAAACCTACACCTAACCCTGTTTTGATAGCTTGCCTCATATATTCCCAAAAAGTAAAATACGATTTGGGCATACCGATTAACGCGATCATTTTTTGTAATATGATATCCGGGAAGAAGTATTTCCCGGCGAGATACTTTAGGACGCCGAATATGAAAATCATCGAAAATGCCAGTAACAAAGCCAAGCCATATTTCCGGCGTTTGACCGGGTATGCTAAAACGGCAAATACCAAGCAATAAAACAAATTAAAATTTATAAATCCATATAATACATTCCTTACTAATACCCAACGCATACCGTTACCCGATCCCCAAGATGCATTTAACGATGGGAATGAATACAGGAAAATTAAGGCCATCCAGATGGCTCCATGTATTAAGTATCTGTTGATTTCGCGGTAATAATTCATGGCTAATTCAACTTGAAATTACTACAATATCCAAGCTAAACATTGTCAAAACATGGATTTTTTTTTCATACCTATCCATTCCTTGATTGTACTCGAAAAACGGGGACTTGTCCAAAATCGGATAAAAGAACAATGAAGCTAAGTACTTTGGAAACCTATTCCAACAGATGGCCATCTGACAACCAAAAAATCAACCAACAAATCGTATGAGAAAATTACTCTTATTAATGCTACTCTGCTCTGGCAGCCTATTAGCTACCGCGCAGCAAGTCCTAAAAGGTACGGTGAAGGATTCTGTTTCACAACAACCGGTACCCGGGGCAACGGTCAAAGTAGTGGGTACGAACAAAGGTGTAGTAACAAATGAAAACGGCGAGTTTGAATTAACCGTTCCCGCTAATGCCCAAATCCAGATCTCATCCATTGGTTTCGAAAATGTTATACTCAAAGCGAGCTTTATCAGGAAGAATGTCATTTTTATGAAAATGCGCTCGCTGGAATTGGCTAGTACCGTGGTAGTGGGCTACGGTTCCCAAAGAAGGGGGACGCTAACAAATTCTATCTCTACCGTGAATAGCAGCGCACTCAGCCCAGAGAAAAATATCGTCTCCGACGTGGGCAAAGCCTTGCAAGGGCGTGTAGCAGGTGTATTTGTAGCCAATTCCAGCGGTACCCCGGGTAGTACACCGAACATCCAAATACGGGGTACTCAATCTGTGAATGCTACTGCTGGCGGACCTTTACTGGTAATCGACGGACTAGTTGTTGAAGGAAATACCATCAGCCTCAACTCCATCAATCCACAGGATATAGAGAATATCGAGGTATTGAAGGATGCAGCTTCCGCCGCAATTTACGGCGCCAGGGGATCTAACGGCGTTATCATCATCACTACTAAAAAAGGAAGGATGAACAGTGCGCCGAGCTTTAATGTCAATGCTTATACCGGGTACAATAATGTACCTACTAACAGGCGCATGCTAAGTACGGAAGAATACAGATCTGCTTTCAACGACGCGCGCAATAACAGGATTTCGGATATCGACAACCTGTTAAACAACCCGGGCAACCTGACACCGGGCCAAATCAGCCAATTAAACAACGAAAAAAACCGGTTGAACGGTCAACTGGATGCTTTACAGCTGGCAGACAGGAGCACCGATTGGATCAATGCCGTAAAAAATAAAAATGCACCGGTCAATAATATTCAAGCTAGTATGAGCGGCGGTGGCGCTAAGAATAATTATTATATGTCAATAGGCAGGTATAGTGAAGATGCCCCTATTGGTACCGGCACTTTTGAAAGATATACAGGGAAAATTGATATTACCCAGATCGTGAACGACTGGTTAAAGCTGAACGGTAATATCAATATCACCCAGGGCGCAACCAAGAATATGTCGAACAACCTGGTGTCGGCATTCAATGCCCGCCCCGATACGCCGAAAGATCCCGTATATAATCCGGATGGAAGCCTGGGTTACTATGTAGGATACCAGCAACATCCTTTCGGGGTGCTCATGGATAACAAGAACAAGAATAAGAACATCATGTATCTTGGTAATCTTTCTGCCGACATTAAACTTTTCGATGGTTTGCAGTTCCGTTCGGCTTTCAACACGACCAAGTATAATACGGTTTCCAGGAATTTCTACTCGCCGTTTTCTTACCTAGGTTATTATTCCGGTGGCGAACAGGAAACCAATGGTTATGATAACCTGAGCTATACTTTCGACAACTATTTTACTTATAACAAGCGTATTTCAAAGCTAGGTATCAATGCAACCTTGGGGTACACCTATTATAGCAATGAATTTAGCAGTTTCGGTTACGAGATAAACGGTTTTCCCAAGATCGACGGCATCTCGGGACCTGCTGCGGGTTCAAGCTATGGTAGTAGCGGCATGATCCCCAGTTTGAATACTTATAACAAGGAAATTTCCGATGCATATTTCTTGAGAACAGGATTTGATTGGGAAGGTAAATATATGCTGAATGCTTCTATCCGGCGCGATGGCTCATCAAAATTGTTGGAAGACAAGCGCTATAGTTGGTTCCCCTCTATTTCCGGTGGTTGGGATATCTCGAAAGAAAATTTCCTGTATAACAACGGTTTATTCAACCAACTAAAATTACGCGCCAGCTATGGCATCAGCGGAAACATTCGACCTGTCGGTTACTGGGATGCGCAAAATTTATTGATCGTGGGTTCCTACATGGGAACATCCGCTTTAAAGTTGAACGGCATCATCGGCAACCCCGAGATACGCTGGGAAAGAACCAAACAGGTTGATGTAGGCCTGGATGCCGCGTTACTGAATAACCGCTTGAGCTTCACCGTTGATTTTTATAACAAGCTAACGGATGGTTTAGTGAGCAGGAACGAAGTTTCCTGGATATACGGGGCTTCCGCCATTCCTGATAATATCGGTAATATCCGCAACCGCGGCCTGGATCTCGAAGTTGCATTTTCCAGCAAAGCGGGCGCCGCATTCACCTGGAAGGTTTCATCTAATATGAATATCAACAGGAACATCATCATCTCGATGAAAGACTCCCTCACGAACTACGGAACGTACACATTTGGCGGCCCGATGTCGAAATCGAAGGTCGGTCAATCCGTTGGATCGGTATTGGTTTATGAATCCCTCGGCGTAGATCCCCAAACAGGTGATATGATTTATAATGATCGCAACAAGGACGGTTTATGGAATACCAATGATATGATTACCGTTCCGATCGCCATGCCCAAATTCATCGGCGGCACAACCATTTCCTTGGGTTATAAAGGTTTCGGATTGGAAGCGCTGTTTAGTTATGTTTCAGGAAACAAGGTGTATGACTACTACGAACAAACCTTGAGAAATTATGACCTCGACTATTTCGGCGTGATGCCCAACAAGTTCGACATCGTGAATAAGCGTTGGCGCCAACCCGGCGATAAAACCGATGTACCGAGAGCTATCACGGGCGCCCATGGCGCGGGAAATTCAACCGACTGGAACTACCGTCCTTCCACTCAATTCGTGTATGATGCCTCTTACGTAAGACTACGCAACCTGAGTGTTAGTTATACCGTACCGAAAAAGCTGGTTGCCAAGTTGAAAATGAACAGTGCGCGTTTCTATGTTGCTGCTCAAAATCTATTTACCATCAGCGATTATATAGGTTTCGATCCTGAAGCAGCCTCTAACTCGGGAATTATCACGAGCAATTTACCGAATCCACGTTCCACGGTTCTAGGTCTTGATCTATCATTCTAAACTCAAATGTACATGAAGCAATTATTTAACTATATCATACTCGTCCCCGCTTTCGCAGTGATGGCTTCCTGTAGCCAAAAGCTCGAAGAAATAAAGCCGGACACGCAAATTACATTCGATCAATTAAATGATAATAATTTACCCCTGGCTTTAAACGGGGCTAAACTCGCCCTGACCAGCAACAACGCATTCTACCTGTACTATTCCCATCAAGATATCATGTCGGATGATGTAGAGTCGATTACCCTCACGTCCTGGGAAAGTAACAATGTATCGCCTACGGAGAATACGCTGACCTTCATGTTTCGCCAACCTTACACCGCGATCGCTACGGCCAACATGATTATCAAGTACGGTATAAAAAATTCGATCAGTGAAAAAATCAGCGCCACCGTAGGTGAAGCTTATTTAATAAGGGCATACAGCTATATGTTATTATCAGAGCATTTCGGCGGTGTAGTATTAGTATACGGTGATGAAGATCCGAAAGTACGCCGTGACAGAAATACATTAGCAGAAGTACAGGATCAAATCGAGAATGATCTGAAAGAAGCAGCGTCCTTACTACCGGATTATTCTGATGCCAGAACCGGGTCTAAACAAGCGGCACAACTTTTACTCGCAAGACTATACCTTAACCAAGGGAAAAATGATGAGGCGATTTTGCTCGCCAAAGATGTAATGGATCCCTCGAAAAGTCCGTTACAACTAGGTTCCGACTTCCCCGCGATTTTTAAATCCATGGCCAATAGTAAGGAATCTATTTACAAGATCAATGAAACAACTACGCCTACTTCGGATCAATACGGTTTAAGCTACATCTTCGGTCCCGGTAAAACCGTCGGCCCGGATTATCCCGGAAGTGGTAATAACTGGATTGATTCTAACCTGGTAAAATCGTATGAATCCAATGATATTAGGAAAGCTTATTTCCTAAGAGCCAAAGGCGCTAGTATCGTTGATACCGTTTATTTCCTCATGAAGTTTAGCCCTGAAACTACCCCCTCATACCCGGTATGCAGGTTGAGTGAAGCTTATTTAATTATAGCCGAGGCCAAGGCCAGGAAAGGCGCCGTGGAAGTACAGGAATATAATGCTTTAAGAACAGCCCGCCATGCGAGTACGGTACAAGCGCTCGATTTCAGCAGCCCCGCAGAATTTCTAGATGAAATTGAGAAGGAACGAAGAAGGGAATTTGTAGGGGAAAGGCTCCGTTGGCAAGACATGCGCCGGTTCGGGAAACTAGATAATTGGCTCAGTTCCCTCGGGCAGCCTGCCACACATGCCTTGTTACCCATTCCAAGTCACGAGTTCCTAGTAAACCCTGATTTGGAGCAAAACGAAGATTATAGTAAGTAAAATCAGTTAAGTAAAATAAAATGAAACGATTCGTATTAAAATCTTGGATGCCGCTAGCCTTATTAGCGAGTCCAATTACCATGCTGGCACAACAAAACAAGATCGTTAAATCGATCACCGTAAAAGGAAAAGTGCAGTTTAGAGATCCAAGGACCAAAGAGCAAAAAATTTGGCTCATGAAAGAATCCCTGGTTGGGAAACCAACAGCAGTAGACAGTTGTTTGCTCAAGGAGGATAACAGTTTCACATTTACACTCAAACAGGACCACCAGGGAGTATATTCCATCGATGCCCTGCATTGGGATCATGCCACTTTTTGGAGCGATGCAGATGTGAAAGTTTCCATGCGCGGCTACGATACTGCAAGGTACAAAGTAAAAGTACCGCATTATAATTATGTAGAGGGATCGTATGATAACAATTTCGTCAACATGAGCGTGTTGAATTCCGAATTGAATTACCGCAGGATGATCGACGAATATAACATGCAATATTATGCTAAGAAGTCCACTGACTCTGCATTTAACCATTACCTCGAAACAAGAACGGTTTACAATCCTTTATCCAAGGATTACGATACCAGGCAAGAAATATTGATCCGCTCGTACCAAGATCGGCCCGTGGCTATATATGCCATCCGCGGTATGGCAGGTACCGAAGCCGGGGAGAAATATGACCGTGCATTGTCGATGCTGGATGTATTAATCGGTAAATATCCCTGGTTGACAGAGGCTAAAGACCTGAAGAAGAATATCATCTTTAACATGGAGCAGGCACAAAAGCTGAAGGCTGGAAAACCGATGCCTTCCATCTCCTACCCCACGCCCGGCGGACAATTTGCCAACTTGGAAAAGTATAAAGGAAAGTATTTACTGGTTGATTTCTGGGCTAGCTGGTGCGGTCCTTGCAGGCAAGCCATCCCTAAAGTCAAAGAATTATATGAAACGTACAAAGAAAAAGGATTTGCCGTGGTAAGTATATCTATCGACACGGATGAAAAAGCTTGGAGAAAAGCGATGAAAGATGAAAATATGCCCTGGGAACAAATGCTCTCCAGCAATAAGGATGAAACCATGAAAACATTCCAGTTCAGCGGTATCCCGACACTCTACCTCGTTGATCCGGAAGGAAATATCATAAATAAATATACGGGCTTCACTGATGAAGCGCATGAAAAAATAGAAAATGCTATTAAAAACAAGGAGAAGGCTCCGAAAGCGGTTCGCTCTGCTTCCATGTCAAGCTTCTAATCAAAAACCAACCATGAAAAGAATCAGTTTGATCTTGGCCAGTACATTTTTACTGGCCAACATGACCCGGGCACAAAAAAAAGAATACAGGATTAATTCGGATATTAAGAACCAATCGGGCTATAGCGTGAAAGCTTACCTGTTGGAAGGTAACAAGCAACATGTCGATAGCCCCGCTGTTGTAAACGGCGATCATATTCAATTCCGGGGGAGCTTCCAGGGGCCGACTTATGCATTCTTAATCTCCAATCATCCTTCTTCGAAGTTCGAGCTGGTTAAAGGCGGGATGTTCATCCCTAGCCCAAGGTTGCAGTTCTTCGTAGAGGATGCGCCCATTACAATTAAAGGGAATGCAGATGAATTGTTCATGGCCAGAGTCACCGGGGGGAAATTAAACAAGGAATATAATAAGCTGAAGAAAAAAACGCTTCCTTTAATCAAAGAGAACTGGGAGTTAAGGAAAAAATCAGCGAAAATGCCACTATCGGATAGCTTGAAACGTAAGGCTATCATGAAAGAAATGAAGGATAATAGTGATAAGATTGATCGCCATGAGAAGCAGTTTATCCAATCACATCCTAACTCTTATGTTAGCGTACTAATATTATCTGGAAAATACGAAGAATATAGTTTAGCAGATTACGAGCGTGCATATAATCATCTTTCAGATGAGATGAAAGCAACAGCCATGGCCCAAACGATCCACGAAAAAATAGAAGGCACTAAGAATACGGCGATCGGTTTTAAAGCTCCCAATTTTACGAAACCCACGCCCAGCGGTGATATGCTTAGCTTAAATTCACTTAAAGGAAAATACGTGCTGATCGACTTTTGGGGTAGCTGGTGTGGACCATGCCGCGCGGGCAACCCGCATTTGAAAGATTTGTATGCCAAGTATAAATCAAAAGGCTTCGAAATTGTAGGGATCGCCAATGAGAAAAGCGATGAACTTGATGCAGCGAAAACTAGCTGGCTCAAAGCTGTTAAAGATGATGGATTGCCATGGTTGCATGTATTAAATAATTACAATAAGGATAAGGACAACTTGGTAGCTAAATTTGCGGTAACGGGTTTCCCTACTAAAATCCTGGTTGATAGAAGCGGAACTATCATTTACAAGGAAGTAGGTACCGGCGGCGATGGTTTAGACAAAGAGTTAGAAAAAATCTTCGGAATGTAGTTGGCTTTACGCATTGAACCAAGTAAATGTGATACTAAAAAAACCCGGGTAATTTTCATTGCCCGGGTTCTTTTTTACATTCGCTTTATTACAGTTGCTCATTATTTGCTGTTGCTACAGTTAGTAGCTACCGATTTTAAAATTCTTAGGGTGGCTGGCTCCCATCAGGTTCTCGACAAAATAATCCCAACGCCTGCGCATCATGTAATTACTATCTTGCCCGTAACCATGCCTCGCATTGGGAAAGATGATCAAATCGAAATCTTTGTTCGCTTTTACGAGGGCATCTACCACGAGATAAGTATTATATGGCGGTACATTATCATCCGCATTACCCGTGGCCAACAATAGCTTACCTTTTAAATTTGCAGCATTATATTGATTGGCTTGTATCTCGTAATTGGTTTTGCCGTTGCTCATTTTCTTTTCCAAACCGATGTAACGTTCACCCCAATCATCTTCATATCCCCTATTATCGTGGTTGCCGGATTCGGCGATACCCACTTTATAAAAATCCGGATAGCTAAACAAGGCATCCACCGTGGCAAAACCACCGCCGGAGTGCCCCCAAATGCCAACGCGATCCAAGTCGAGGTAAGGATATTTTGCAGCTAACTGTTTAATACCGGAGATCTGATCTTCCAAGGTATTATCAGCCATATCGCCGTAACATACATCATGGAAATCCTTGGAGCGGTCCGGGTTGCATGTGCCGTCAATGACGATCACCACGAAGCCCAATTCTGCCAAGGCGGCATGGTCGCCCCTCGAAGGACTGAAATTGCGGCTTCCCACACCACCGCCTTGCGGGCCGGGATAGATGTAATTCACAACCGGGTATTTTTTACCAGGATCCAAATGGCTCGGCGTAAACATCAAACCATATAAATCCCAACGACCATCGCGTGATTTGACCTTCACCGGTTGCGGCGCTTTCCAACCGGTAGCTTCCAGAGCTGAAATATCTTGTTTTTCCAATGTGGTAATCAACTTACCATCCATATTTCTCAATACGGCTACATTGGGTACATCCGGTTGGGAGTAATTATCAACAAAATACTTGAAACCGGGAGAAAAGGAAATGTTATGGTTTCCAATTTCCGGCGTCAGGGATTTTAAGTTTTTTCCACTGAAATCGATGCTATAGAAATGGCCGAAATAAGGATCTTCGTTCGTATCCTTACCATTTGCCATAAAGTAAAGCTTACGCTGCTTAGGGTCGATATGCAACAGTCGCGTCACCACGAAATCACCCTTGGTTATTTGATGTTGCAACTGCCCAGAATTGGCATCATACAAATATAAATGCCCCCAATTATCACGTTCCGAATACCAGATGATTTCATTGGTTTTAGAAAGGTAGTGCCAATTAATCTCACCTTGCCCGGATTCAAATTGAGTCGGAACTTCTTCTGTAAATATCTCCCTCACATCACCGGTATTGGCATTTGCCATGCGAACTTTCTCCACTTTATGATCCCTCGATGTAGATACGAATACCAAGGTATTGCCATCCTCGCTCCATTCATTATCATCGAAAGCGCCGGAACAAGAAATATCGTCGCACAAGGTACCGCGTCGGGGATCTGCCGGAATTTTCAAACGGATCACCTTCGGTTGATCTACTTCAATTATAACCCTATGAATCTGGATAACCTGGGTATCGCCCGGTAAGGGGTATTTCCAAGCTTCTAATCCAGGTTCGCCTACCTTCGTTTTCACGAGGTACATATTGCTAACATGGCGCTGATCTTGCTGAAAAGTGGCAATTTTTTTCGAATCCGGCGACCATAATACGATCGGGCGATCACTATGCGTCCAACCTGCATTATCGGTGGCATAGCCAAAATCCTTAACCCCGTCATTTGTCAATTGCGTTTCTTTCCCTGTTTCCAGGTTACGCATATATAAATTCCAATCCTTTATAAACACGACCTTCTTACCATCGGGAGATAGTATCTCGTTCCTGCCTACGCGGATACCGGGACGACCATTTTCCTTCAGCTTCAAATCAGCCTTACTGGTAGAAGATTTTGTTTTACCGGTTTTGGCATCCACTAAAACATAGGAGTTTCCATCCGCGGTATTTACATTATACCAAAAAGAGTCGCCATCGATCCAATTTGGTCTAACGGTACCATGCGTAACTAACTTATAAGTGTTGAAGAACAGGAATTTCTCCGCATTTTTATAATCTTGCTCCGTAAGTCTATTTTGCCCAAATGAAGGCAGCACTAAACAGCAAAGCAAAAAAAGCAAAGAAATCAAAGTAAGCTTTTTCATTATAGGGTAAATTAAGTTCACTGATTATTTTAAGGATTCTAATATTAAACGGATAACCCACATTACAGCACACTATTCCCATCAAAAATCCGTGTTAATCCTACAAATCTATTCAATCCGTGAACAAAATCAATATTATTCCCTTAAATCTATCTAACCCATGCATGAAATACTTGCATCTTGTCAAATTAGTCAACAATGTCGGTAGCGGTACTTAAAGTCTCCAATTGTTTGATAGACTCCGTCCATGATTCGATTTTATCCAGTGCCCGCTTGTAAGCATCAGAGCCCAGGAACAATAAAACCGGCGCATCGGGATGATTCGCGATATCCATCATCACTTTCGCGGCCTTCGCGGGATCACCAGTTTGTTTACCATGGTATTGTGCATACCTGGTTTGCGTTTCCCGCACTGCTTTATATTCAGGCATTTCCTTGCCGGCTTGTACCTGGTAAGCGCTGGTAATAAATTCGGTCCTAAAAGCTCCCGGCGCAATAACAGTTACCTGTATACCAAATTCCTTCACTTCTTGAGCAAAGGCTTCGGAAAAGGCGATAAGACCAGCCTTTGCAGCATTGTAGATACCCCAAGACATGGCGCCAGCAAACCCTGCAATAGATGAAATATTAATAATATGACCGGATTTTTGCTCCCTTAAATAAGGGATGGCATATTTCATTACAAAAATTGGGGCATTGAGATTGATATCAATTGCCTGCTCAATTTCATCCGAATTTAGCTCTTCGAGCGTCCCTCCTATTCCATAACCGGCATTGTTGACTATGACATCCAGCCTACCAAAATGCTGCTGGGCTTCCCGGAGGGCGGACCCAATAGCTGCTTCATTCCGCAAATCCAGCTGTAGTGATAAAAAATTCTTTGAAGAATCCCCCACCGCTGCTGCAAGTACATCGGCATCCCTTGAGGTAGCGGCTACGCTATGCCCTTCAGTTAATAACTTCTTAACCAGCGCCAAGCCTAAACCTTTGGATGCGCCTGTAACGAACCAAACTTTTTGTTTCATCGGTATCAATTTAGAATACAAATTTCCGAAACTTGAACCGGTTATCCGCTACGCAGTTCAAACAAAAAATAATAAAAATCAAACAATTTCCTTACGGAAAACATGTGGGGTTTTCCGGGTATTCTTCTTGAAGAAAGCTATGAAATGTGAAGGTTCATCAAATCCTAAGCAAAAAGCTATATCAGAAACACTCCAATCCGTATGTAACAGTAATATTTTTGCTTCCTGGGCAACCCTCTCCGCGATGAGCTGGGAAGTAGTTTTGCCTGAAACCGATTTCAACGCGCGGTTCAAATGATTGGTATGGATAGAGAGATACGCTGCAAATGCAGCAGGATTGCGAAGTTCAAGCCGCTGATTACTGGAATCGATCGGGAATTGCCTTTCCAACAGCTCTGCGAATAAAGCAGCAATCCTCGTATTGGCAGGACTATCTTTATATAAGTTTGTTTCTACGGGCTGTAAGCTATTCGCTTT
>Ga0164243_10006049_pt1 | contig 18415 bp, 13 predicted proteins | sample OricompcompostOP_FD_108781 | JGI IMG/M metagenome (GOLD analysis project Ga0164243, IMG submission 108781) | Organic Plus compost microbial communities from Emeryville, California, USA - Original compost - Organic plus compost (OP) | ecosystem: Engineered > Solid waste > Mixed feedstock >... | reverse complement strand
CTCGGCTCCATCAAGGATCGCTCCATGGAGCATGTCTGGCTGGCCCTGCCTTTGATGATCGCCGGCTGGATTCTCATCGCCTTCGCCGCGCGCGCCATCGACGCCCTGTCGCTTGGCGAGGAAGCGGCATCAAGCCTCGGGGTGAGCATGGCCCGCACCCGGCTTCTCATCGTCGCAGGCGTGGCGCTTTGCGTCGGCGCGGGGACCGCCGTGACGGGCGCTATCGGCTTTGTCGGCCTGGTCGTGCCGCATCTGATCCGGCCGTTGACCGATCGAATGCCGAGCAATCTCCTTCTGCCTTCCGGGCTTGGCGGCGCGGCACTGCTGCTTGCAGCCGACATCGCCGTCAGGGTGGTCGTGCCGGGCCGCGAGCTCAATATCGGCGTGGTGACGGCATTGATCGGCGCGCCCTTCTTCCTCTGGCTCGTCATCCGCGCGCGGCGGGAGATGTTCTGATGCGTTTGGTGGTCTCCAACCTCTCCGTCACCCTTTCCGGCCGTAAGGTGCTGCGCCGGGTGAGCCTGTCGATCTCTCCCGGCGAGGTGGTCGGCCTGCTCGGGCCGAACGGTGCGGGAAAATCGACTTTGATGCGCGCCATCGTCAGTCAGATACGGAGCAGCGGAAGCATCACCTTCGGCGACGAGAGTCTTGCTGCGCTGGGCGACCGGGATCGCGCCCGCCTCGTCGCCTATCTGCCGCAGGCCCGCGTGATCGGCTGGCAGCTTTCGGTGCGCAATGTCGTCGCGCTGGGCCGCCTGCCCTGGCGCGGCTTCGCCAAAGGCCCCGGCGACCATGACCGGGCAGTCTGTGAAGAGGCCATGCGGCTGATGGACGTCGCCTATCTTGCCGACCGTCCGGCAACCGAGCTTTCCGGCGGCGAGCAGGCGCGGGTGCTTGCCGCGCGCGCGGTGGCGCAGGAGACGCCGCTGCTTCTCGCCGACGAGCCGGCCTCCGGCCTCGATCCGGCGCACCAGATCTCCATGATGCAGGCCCTGCGACGGCTTTCCGCACAGGGCCGCTCCGTCCTCGTCTCTTTGCACGACCTCACGCTCGCAGCTCGCTGGTGCGACCGGCTGGTTCTGCTGAAGGATGGCAGCATCGCCGACGAAGGCCCACCGGAAGCCGTGCTGACGTCCGGCAACCTGCAGGACGTGTTCAATGTCAGCGCTCACATCGCGCAGGACGAGAACGGGCTGATCCTGGCGCCCACGGGGCTGGTGGAGCAGCGCGGCACCCATTCCGGCCAATAAGGCCAGCAAAAAAGAAGCCCGGCCGGTGGAGGGCGTCCGGCCGGGCTTCCTCCCGCAGTTCCCTATCGGGAACGGGGCAGGGAACGGGTTCTATTCGGCGCTTGCGACCGGCTGCACCAGCGGCGTGATGCGGCGGATCGCGACGCGCCTGTTCTCGCGCTCCGGCTCTTCCGTATCGATCTTCAGATACTGTTCGCCATAGCCCTGGGTGAACATGTTCTCGGGCGGAATGCCGAAGACATTGGTCAGCGCCTCGGCAACGGACTCCGCCCGCCTGTCGGACAGCGCCAGATTGGCCGTATCCGAGCCGACGGCATCCGTATGGCCCTCGATCAGGAAGGTCTCACCCGGATTTTCCTCGATCAGGCGTTCCATGGCGACCGCCACATCCTCGAGGGTCTCGATCTCGCTTTCCGCGATCTGGTCCGAGCCGAACTCGAAATTGATCGTATCGAGATCCACGCGCCGCACGGTATCGCGGATTCGGGCCGAATACTTGACCTCATCGACCGTATAGAGCCGCTGGACCGGTTCCACCGGAGGCTGGTCGAGGAAAGCATAGTAGTCGTCCGGGCCGACATCCGGCTCCGCCTCCAGAATGTATTCGGAGGCAGGAATGGTCAGTTGCATCGGCGGCAGATCGGCTGCCGGATCATGCCACTCGTTCCAGTCTTCCCGCTCGCCGGCATAGACCAGGACATATTCGCGGCCGTCGGGTGCGATACGCGAGCGCCGGATGATGTCGCCATAGCGGTTGCGGATCGTGATGACCTGCACACCGTTATCGCGCACCACCACTTCGCGGGTGCGGCCGCGCGGCAGTTCCTCATAATAGTAGTCGTTCGACCTCCAGCGCACCCGCTCGCGATCCTGGCTCTGGACGATCGTGGTGTTGTTGAACTGGATCACGGCCCGATCGCCGATCTCCTCGACCACTCTCGCGCCTTCCCAGCGCTCCGGCCGCCGACGCTCGCCATCCTCGATGCGGCGTCCTTCCTCAGCCGTCACGGGCCGGATTTCCTCGACCTGTATCCGCTCCTGCGCGGTACGATCCGAGTCGGGCGGCGGGCCGGCTTCCTCGCGGCTCTGCTGTCGCTCCTGGCGCTGCTCACCCCGTCCGGCCCCGTCCCGGTCGCGATCACGACCTTCCCGCGCCTCACCGGCGGCAGGCTGCTCCTTCTGGCTGTCCAGCACCGGCGCGGCATTTTCAGGCAAGGCTTCGCCTTCAGCCGCCTCGCCTTCGCGGGCCGGCTGTCCGCCTTCCTCCGGGGCCTGTTCTGCGGCATCGGGCGCACTTTCGGGAGCAGGCTCCTGTTCTCCGGCAGCCCGGCCGTCCGGAGCATCCGCGTCGGCGGGGCGCCGTGGACGTTCGGCCTGGCCTTCAGCCGCACCCTCTTCCGCAGCACCTTCCTCGGCAGCGCCTTCTCCGGCAGCAGGTTCTCCTGCATCTTCGCCTTCAGCGCGCGTCGGCTCGTCTGCCGGAGCGGTATCTTCCGAAGGCTGCGCTTCTTCGGCTGCGGGCTCTTCAGCCGGCTCCTCGGGAGCGGCCTGTTCCTCGGCAGGAGCCTGATCCTGTGCCGGAGCTTCCTCGGCAGCTTCCGGCTCAGCCGGAGCCTCAGGCTCGGCCTGCTGCTGCTCGGGCTCTGCCGGCTCAGCCTGTTCCTGTGCTGGCTCAGGCGCTGCCGAGGGCTCCTCGGCGCTCGGTTCCGGCTCCGCTTGTCCCTCAGCCTCGCCAGCTTCCGGAGCGGGTTCGGGTGCGGGCTCGGGGGCAGGTTGTGCCTCCTCCTGAGCGGGCGCCGGCTCAGGCTCAGGCGCAGCTTCCTGTTGCGGCTCGGGCTGTGGCTCGGGAGCAGCCTGTGGCTCCGCAGGGGCCTCCTGCTCTGCCGGAGGCTGCTGGGCCGCCGGCTCCTCGGTCGGTTGCTCCCCCTGCCCCGGCGGCAGGCGCTGTTCTTCCTCGGCGTTCTGCACCAGGATCAACGGCTTGTCCGGGATGGAATCTAAAACGCCGCCGGTCGGCAGCGGATTGGAAAGAGGACTTGCGCCCAGCGATGTGGCCGTCATCAACAGACCGATCGCCGTGCCGGCAAGGATCCGGTTTCGCTTGATCATCTAAGAGCTCCTCGTTGCGCTTGTCCCATCCCCGCCCTAACAGGAAAGCCTCGAACTTGGTTCCGGATGTGCCGCCGATGACCCTCGAAAACATGCGATCTGGGCTGTGGCGGGACCAAAACAGGGCGAAAGATGGCCGAAATTGGCGCCGAAACGCGATGATGTGGCCGGCTGCGCTTGACGGCGCGGGGAGCGCGCGTCACATGCCGTGCGATGAACACCCCTTTCTGGAAAACCAAGTCGCTCGAGGAGATGAGCGCTGAGGAGTGGGAGTCCCTCTGCGACGGCTGTGGCAAATGCTGCCTGGCGAAACTGGAGGACGAGGACACCGGCGAAATCCACTGGACGACCGTTGGTTGCCGCCTGTTCGATGCCGGGAAATGCCGCTGCAGCGACTACGACAACCGCCTGGAGCGGGTGGCGGACTGTGTTCGCCTTACACCCGAGAATGTGCGCAGCATACACTGGCTGCCCGCCACCTGCGCCTATCGCCTCATTGCCGAAGGCAAGGATCTGTATCCCTGGCACCATCTCGTCTCCGGCAGCCGCGAAACCGTGCACGAGGCGGGCATTTCCATGCGTGGCCGGGTAAAGGCACTTGAAAGCGAGCTCAGTGAGCCGGAGGATTACTTCGCCTATATGCTCGACAACGAGCCCTGAGAGGGAAAAGGGACCTATGGACAGGACAGCCGCAAGGGAATTGATCGAGCGCTTCCTCGCCGCCTTCAACCGGGGCGACCATGACGAGATGCTCTCCTGCCTGAGCGAGGATGTCGTCCACGACATCAACGAGAACGGCCGTGAGATCGGCAAGGACAAGTTCCGGTGGTTTCTCGCAACGAGACGGCGGCATTATCGCGAGGAAGTCTCCGACATTGTTGTAATGGTCGCAGAGGACGGCAACCGCGCCGCGGCCGAATTTACCCTGCGCGGCACCTATCTGGCCACTGCCGAAGGCCTGCCCGAAGCCAACGGCCAGAGCTATTCCCTTTCCGGCGGGGCCTTCTTCGAGATCGATGACGGGCTCATTTCCCACATGAGCAGCTACTACAGTCTCGCCGGCTGGATTTCCCAGATCTCGGACTGACATCGAGCCTGAACGGCGAATGAACATCGAGTTCGCGCTGCATTCAGCCTGGCAATGCCATTGTCGCTCCCGTCGCTACGGCGAAAGCAATCGAAGGACGATGAGGAGCAACAGGATGTTCAGGAAGATCAAGATAGCAGCATTGTCGGCCTTTCTAGGCCTCGGCACCCTCGCCGCCATGCCCGCCTCCGCGCAGGCCGACGGCATCTATTTCAGCTTCGGCCAGGGCGGCCCGCATGTCGGCGTCTATCAGACTCCGAGCCGCTATTCGCATCGCCATTACCGCGCTGCCCATGCCTGCACGCCCGGCCAGGCTGTCTACAAGGCACAGCGCCACGGTGTTCGCAATGCGCGTGTCGTCCAGGCAAACCGCAATGTCATCAGGGTAGGCGGCCACAGATATCACCATCGCGTCAGCATGACTTTCGCTCGGGCGCCGCATTGCCCGATCATCCGGTAACGGAACGCCAAGATCCAGACAGCAAAAGGCGCCGGCAGGAAACTGCCGGCGTCTTCATTTTTGCATTGCCCGCTCGATCTATTGCTTCAGTTCAAGCGTGACATTGACCTGCACATGGTAGCTGTTTTCGCCCGCTTCGATCGGAACCGACGCAGGGGCGGCGGCCTCCATCCGCATCGCCTTTGCCTGGAAGGGCATCGGCGGCTGATTGATCGAGCGTTCGGAAATCTCGATCACGTCGCCAAGCTCGACACCTGCGGCCTCGGCGAGCGTGCGCGCCTTGTCCAGGGCTTCGGTGACCGCGCGCTTGCGCGCCTCTTTCAGTGTCGCCGAAGGATCGTCATTGGTAAAGGTGATGCCGCCGCCCTGATTTACGCCGAGCGTCACCGACTGGTCGATCACTTCCCCGAGTTTCGTCAGATCGCGCACGCGCAGCGAAAGCGTGTTGGTCACCTCATAGCCGGTGATGCGCGGCTCCTTCTCGCCGTTCTTCTCATCTGGATAGACATATTGCGGGCTGATCGAGAGGCCGGAGGTCTGGATGTCCCTGGCCTCGATCCCCGCTTCCTTCATGGCCTCGATGACGGAAGTCATCGCCTCGTTGTTGGCGTCCAGGGCCTCGCGTGCGGTCTTTGCCTGGCGAACGACGGCCAGCGTCAACAGCGCCATATCGGGGCTCACCGTTGCCTCGCCCTCGCCGCTGACGGTGATCTTGGGTATGGGCCGGGTCTCCTGGGCCTGGGCGGTCGAAACCAGAGCGAGCGGCGCCGCAATCATCAGCGGCATAAGAAAACGCTTCATCGCAATCTCCGATATTGAAACTGTTGCCTTCAACTATTCCCGCAATCAGCCATGCCTTTGCGGCATTGCGGCGAGGAAGCACCGCACGAGCAGCACCGCCTCCCACCTTTGCGGCTGATAGTTTGCGATTATGGGTTGATTGCGGCAACGCCGGCTTGTGCCCGCGCCAAAAAGAAACTAATTCAGCCCCCGTGGGGCCTGTAGCTCAATGGTTAGAGCCGGCGGCTCATAACCGCTTGGTTGGGGGTTCGAGTCCCTCCGGGCCCACCAGATTCCCTGAGACATTATCCTCGACTGCCAGCCGCAGTCTCACGGCTCGCGGATGCTCTGGTCCAGTCCGCGGATCAGCGGGTAGAGGAAATAGGAGATGACCTTGCGCCTGCCGGCCTTGATTTCGGCCGTGACGGCCATGCCGGGCAGCAGTCTCACCGGCTCCCCATCGTTTTCCAGTCCGATATCGGAAAGCTTTATGCGCGCCTTGAAATAAGGTAGCCCTCCGGATGCCGCCTCCTGCGGGTCGGGCGTGAAGGCGTCCCGGCTGATCGTCCGGACGGCGCCATCGACCGTGCCGAATTTCTGGAACGGGAAGGCATCGAACTTCATCCGCGCCGAGTCATCGGCCGCGATGCGTCCGATGTCGCGCGCATTGACGGAGACTTCCGCCTCCAGCGGCACATTCAGCGGCACGAGCGTCAGGATCGGCTCCGCCTCGCGCACGACGGAGCCGATGGAGCGCTGCGCCAGGTCGAGCACCACCGCATCGGCCGGCGCTGTTAGCGCTACCATGGTGCGGCGAAGCTCCATCTTCTTCAGTTCCTCGCCCACCGCGTCGCGCTGGCTGCGCAATTCGACGAGCTGTTCCATGGTCGCGCGGCGGAAGTCCTCGATGAAGGCCTGCCGGTCGGCCCTCAGTTTCGCCAGCGTGTGCTGTGCCTCCATCGTGGCGCCGTGCAGCTGGGCCAGATTTGCATCGACATCGAGCCGAGCGTCGCGCGACAGAAGCAGGTTGAGCAGCGATCCGACCTCGCGCTCGTGCAGGGTCTGGCGCGCCTGCTCGATCTCGCCGAGCGTGGCGCGCCTGTCGAGCAGGATCGTCTCGCGGTCCTTGCCGGCGGCGATGGCGGCTGCCTGCGCGGCAATCTGCTGATCGAAATTGTGCAACTGCGCCATGTAGAAGGCGCGCCGCTGGCCAAAGAGTTCCAATTGCAGGCGCTCGTCAGGCGTATCGCCCGCCACGAGCGAAAAATCCCGGCCGCCGAGTTCTGCCTCGATGCGGTCGACCTGCGCGTCAAGTGCTGCGAATTGCGTACGCCGCTGGTCCACATCGGCCTGGCTGAAAGTGGCATCGAGCGACGCCAGCCTCTGCCCTGCCTGAACGACATCGCCGACATTCACGTCGATCGACCTTATGATCGAGGTTTCCAAAGGCTGGACGACGATGGTCGGCTCGGTCGTCACCAGTTTTCCGGTCGCCGTCACAATCTGGTCGACAGAAGCCAGACTGGCCCAGGCGATCGCGGCGGCGATCAGTGCAGTGACGCCGTAAAGCGTCAGGCGCGCCACCTTTGGCGGCACCTTCTCCTCGAGCTCGACCGCGTCGGGCTGGAACTCGGCTATGACCGGCGGCAGCGGGCGCTGCAAGATGAGTTCCTGCCCCTGCTTCCTGACCGGGGCCGGAAGCTGCTCGCCTTTGCTGACGGGGGCATTCATGCGACTTCCCTCGTCTGCTGGTTCCACAGATGCCGGTAGGGGACGCAGCGCGAGACCAGTTGGTCATGCCGGCCGATATCGGCGATCCTGCCGCGTTCCACGACCAGGATGGCGTCGGCATCGACTAGCGTCGATAGCCGATGCGAAACGATGATGACGGTCCGGCCCCTGGCGATGCGGCTCAGATTGCGACGGATGATCGCCTCGCTGTCGGGATCGAGGGCGCTGGTGGCTTCGTCCAGGATGAGCAGCCGCGGATCGGTAAGCAGCGCCCGCGCGATCGCGAGCCGCTGCTTCTGGCCGCCGGAGAGATTGGCCGCATTCTCCTCCAGCATGGTGTCGAAACCGCGCGGCAACCGTTCGATGAATTCGTCGGCGCCCGCCATGCGGGCCGCCTCGGCGATCTCCTCAAGCGTCGAATCCGGCTTGGCCGCAGCGATATTGTCGCGCACCGAGCCGCGGAAGAGGAAATTGTCCTGCAGCACGACGCCGATGCTCTTGCGCAAATGCACGAGGTCGATCTCGCGCAGGTCGTAGCCGTCCATGCGCACAAGGCCCTGCTGGATCGGATAGAGGCCCTGGATCAGTCGCGTCACGGTCGTCTTGCCGGAACCACTCTTGCCCACCACGCCGAAGACCGTACCCGCCGGTACGGTGAACGAAATGTCGTCCAGCGCGGGTGGCCCGTCGGCGCCGTAGCGGAAGGAGACGTTCTCGAACTCGATCCGCCCCTTGATCTCGGGCCGCATGCCCCTGCCCCGCCCCGACTGTTCCGGGCGCTGGTTCATGATCTCGCCCAACATGCGGACGGAGAGCGCGACTTCCTGATATTCGTGGATCATGGTCACGATCTGCACCAGCGGCCCGGAGACCCGCCCCGCCAGCATGTTGAAGGCAACCAGCGCACCGACCGTCATGGCGCTTGAAAAGACGTCCAGCGCGCCGAGCCCGATGATCGCCACGCTCATCAGCTTTTCGAGAAGCCCGATCAGCGCCTGTGCGACGGTCGAGATCTTGTCGACGCGAAAACGCACGGAAATCGCCTGCGCGGAACTGTCGTCCCAGACACGCCGCTGGCGCGGCTCCAGCGCCAGGGATTTGACGGTACGCATGCCGTGCACAGTCTCCACCAGCAGCGCCTGCCGCTCGCCTTCAGCCTGGTAGAGCGCCTGCAACCGCCGCTGGAAAGGCCCGACAAGAAGCATCACCACAAGCCCGACAAGCCCCGTGAAGCCGAGCACGACGAAGGTGAGCTTGACGCTGTAAAGCACGAGAATCGGGATGAAGACGAGCAGCGATAACCCGTCGAGAAGGGTAAGGAACAGCCTGCCGGTCAGGAACTCGCGGATGCGGCCCGTCTGCTGCATATGCTTGACCAGCACGCCTGCCGAAGTCTGCTCGAAAAGTGCGATCGGCAGGTTGAGCAGGTGGCCGAATGTCCGCGTCGCCACCCGTATGTCGATCTTGTTGGTGGCGTAGAGCAGGAGGTAGCGCCTGAGAAAGGTGAAGGCGGCATCGAAGATCAGCGCCACGGCGATGCCGATGGTCAGCACGGTCAGCGTCGCATAACTCTGGTGGACGAGCACCTTGTCTATGACGAGTTGGAAGAAGATGGGCGTCGCAAGGCCGAGCCCGTAAAGCACGAAGGCGGCGATCGCCACGTCCCGGAACAGGCTGCGCTGGCGCACGATCTCGGGAACGAACCAGCGGAAGCCGAAGGGCTGCTCGGCGTCCATGGCCCGGTAGACGCGCTTGGCCAGCACGACGGAGCCGTTCCAGCGCCGCGTGAATTGCTCTTCCGACAGCAGGAAAAGCTCCGGACGCGACGCCAGGGGATCGAGAACCCTGATCAGCAGTTCGTCGCCCTGTCCGGCGCCGGCGACGATGACCCAATTGCCGTTCTCCAGTTCGGCAAGGACGGGATAGGCACTGCCGAGCCGAACCAGTTCCTGCCATGAGAGCTTGGCGGCGCGGGCGCGCAAGCCCGCATCCTTGGCCATGCGCAGGAGCTGGCGCATGGTAGGCGGTTTCTCTCCGACGGCATAGTCGTGCGTGAGCCGCTCCGGCGACAGGTCGATGCCGTGATGCCGCGCGACCAGCGCCAGGCATTGCAGGCCGGTATGCTGAACAGCGGTCATCGCAGGAGCCCCCGGACCGGCGTCCGTGTCAGTTGAAATTGGGCGAGGCGTTCACATCCGGCCCGGCCTTCGAGACATCGACATTCATGGTCTCGGCCCCTTTGCCGGTATCGCCGATGCGGCGTATTGCTCCGGCCTCCACAAGGCCGTTGAGCGCCTTCTGCATCAGGTCCACGGCATTGGCGAAGGCATCGACTGGCATGATCACCCTCTGGCGGAATACTGCCTTGGGCTTGCCGCCGGCGTCCCGCTCCGTCGCGGAAAGGCTGGTGAAATCGATCCTGACGATCGAACCGGTGACGGTAATCTCGCTGATGCCGTCGGCATAAAGTTCCTGACTCATGCAACTCTCCTTGAAGGTTCAGGCATTCATTCTGCTGCGTGCAGATGCTCCCAGGATGGGAACGGGTCACGCATTCCCGTTGTGATTTCCGCGTCGAAGCCCGTTTCGGCGCCTGTCAGGCAGTCATCGAGCGCAGCGGTGATTGCGTCCCTATCGAGACCGGTGCCGATGAAGACGAGTTCCTGCCGGCGGTCGCCCCAGAGATTGCTCCAGTGCCGATCGAGAAGGGCGCGGAACTGCGGATGGCGCGGCCACTGCGCCTGCGGCACGGCTGCCCACCAGAAACCCTTGGCCTCCGTCCGGCATTGCGAACCGGCGATGGAAAGGAGCCCGACCCGATCGGGCCGCGTCGCCAGCCAGAAATGCCCCTTGGCGCGGATGAGGCCTGGCCATCTTTGTTCGAGGAAATGATGGAAACGGCCCGGATCGAAGGGGCGGCGGGCGCGGTAGACAAAGCTGGCGATGCCGTATTCCTCCGTCTCCGGCACATGGTCGGCCGCGCCGTAGAGTTCCTTGTGCCAGAGCGGATGCGTCGCCGCCTTCGCCTCGTCGAACAGGCCGGTGTTCAGGATGGAGCCGAGGGGCAGACGTCCATAATCCGCCTCCACCACCCGTGCATCCGAATTGAGGCTGGCGATGACCTGACGGAGCCTGGCCTGGACATCCGGCGGCACGTCCGACACCTTGTTGAGGATCACCACATCGGCAAATTCAATCTGCTCGACATAAAGATCGACAAGCGTGCGCCGATCATCGGCATCACGCGTCTCGCCCCGGTCACAAAGCAGGTCGTGGCCGGAATAGTCGGCAAGAAGATTGATGGCATCCACCACCGTCACCATCGTGTCGAGCCGGGCAATGTCGGACAAGGCGGCCCCGTCCTTGTCGCGGAAGGAGAAGGTCGCCGCGATCGGCAGCGGCTCGGCGATGCCGGTCCCCTCGATCAGCAGGTAGTCGAACCGCCCTTCCCCGGCCAGGCGACGGATCTCCGTTAGAAGATCGTCCCGCAGCGTGCAGCAGATGCAGCCATTGGTGAGCTCGACCAAAGTCTCCCTGGTGCGCGAGAGATCGGCCCCGCCGTCACGGACGAGATCGGCATCGATATTGACCTCGCTCATGTCGTTGACGATGACGGCGACGCGCCGACCCTCGCGGTTCGTCAGCACATGGTTGAGAACCGTCGTCTTGCCGGCGCCGAGAAATCCCGTGAGAACCGTCACCGGCAGTCTGTTGTCTTCCACCCGCGCCCCCATGCGCCTTGTCTATGCCGCAAGCTGCGGCTTGAAGACCACGTCCACATAGTAGTTGGTTGCGTTGAACGTGCTGTCGGGGAAGCTTCCGCTCGCCCCATAGGCATAGACGCCATTGCCGCCGCTCAAGGCGCTTGAAAGGGCGGTCAGATCGCCACTCGTCTTCTCCGATGCGAAACCGTTGCCGGTCGCGGAATAATTGCCGTTGGTGTGATAGGAAACCACATAGGTCGTGTCGGCCTGGATCGTGACCGGACTAGAGAGGTTCACGGTCTGCCAGCCGCTCGCCGTCTCATTGGTGAAGGTCGCGCTGGCGAGAAGCGTGCCGGTCCCGGTCCACAGATGGGCCTCATGCGTGCCCGTATTCTGAGGTCCCTTGTAGAACTTGATGCCGGTGATCTGGCCTGCGACATCGGCCTGAAACTTCATGCCGAGCTCGACCGGGAGCGGATCGTTGACCGTGATCGTCGCAGGAATGTCGTCGGCTGCGAAGATGGACTGCTCCGCATCCTGGGGCTGGACGGTAAGCGAAACCTCGGCCGTATCCGTGCCGCCATTGCCGTCCGAGATCGTGTAGCCGAAGCTCGCCTGCCCTGAAAAACCAGCGGTCGGGGCAAAGGTGATGGCATTGGTCTGGCTGTTGAAGGCGACCGTGCCGTTCACGGCGTCACCGACGCCCGTTACCGCAATCGGATTGCCGTCGGGGTCGCTGTCATTGGCGAGTACCGCACTTGCCTGGATGACAAGCGGGCTGTTGTAGGCCGTGGTGAATCCGCTGTCATTGGCCGCGACCGGAGCCACATTTCCAGCTGCCGGCGTATAGATCACATCGACCCAATAGTTGCTGTTGTTGAAGCTCTGGCTGGGGAATGTCAGGTTCGTGCCGTAGGCATAGACGCCGGCTCCCGTACCGGCGGTCAGCGGACCGCTGGTGACAGGCGCCGTGAAATAGTCCGGGCTTGCCGAATAGAAGCCGTTGGAATGGTAGCTGGCGACATAAGTTTGGCCGGCCGACAGGGTCACGGGCTGCGAGAATGTCACCGTTTGCCAGCCGCTTGCCGTCTCGTTGGTGAAGGTCGCCGAGGCAAGCAGGGTTCCTGTGCTCGACCACAGCGAGCCGACATGGGTGCCGGTGTCCTGTGCGCTCTTGTAGTAGCGCATGCCGGTGATCGTGCCGGCCGAGGAAACAGTGAAGCGCAGGCCGAGTTCGACGGAATCAGGATCATCGGCCGGTGCGGCGGTCGGCCCCTGCGACGGCTGGAACAGGCTTACGGAGCCTCCCGGCGCGTTCACGTTCAGGCTGACGGTAGCCGAGGCGGTGCCGCCGTTCCCGTCCGAGACGGTGTAGGAGAAGCTGGCTGAGCCGATATAGCCCGAATTGGGCGTGAAGGTTATCTGACCCGTCTGGGAATTGAGCGCGACCGTGCCGTTGGCGGCGCCGGAGACAGCGGTGATCGTCAGCGGGTCGCCGTCTGCATCGGTGTCGTTGGCGAGAAGCGCCGACGAGGCGATTGCCAGCGGCGTATCATGCGTGACAGTGAAGCCATTGTCGTTGCTAGCCACCGGCGCGCTGTTGCCGACCGTCTGGTTGAACACGACATCGACCCAGTAGTTCGTCGCCTGGAAGCTTGTGGTCGGGAAGGCGCTTCCCGTCGAATAGGTGTACAGGCCATTGCCGCCGCTGGTGACCGACGAAGGCGCGGTAAGCGGGCCGCTGGTATGGGCGGAGGAAAAATAATCGGTCGTCGCCGCATAGGTCCCTGTCGTATGATAGGAGGCCACATAGGTCGTGCCGGCGGCGATCTGGATCGGCTGCGAGAAAGTCGCCGTCTGCCAGCCGCTTGCCGTCTCGTTGGTGAAACTCACCTGGCCGAGCAGGGTACCGCCGGCCGTCCATAGCGAGGCGGTATGCGGGCCGGTATCGCCCGCCATCTTGTAGAAACGCAACCCTGAGATCGTGCCATTCGCAGATGAGGTGAACTTCATACCGAGTTCCAGCGGCATCCCGTCCACCTGTGCCGACCCGGTCGGTCCGTCACCATCCGAGAAGAGCGTGAGGCCGGTATTCGGCTCGTTGACCGTCAGGCTAACAGTTGCGGAAGAGGTACCGCCGCGCCCGTCCGATATGTTGTAAGTGAAGCCTGCCGGGCCGCTATAGCCGTTCGTCGGCGCGAATGTGACGGTGCCCTGCTGGGCATTGTAGGTTACCACACCGTTCTGCGCGCCGCTCACGCCAGTGATGAAGAGACTGTCCCCGTTCGGGTCCGTGTCGTTCCCGAGAAGTGCCGAGGCGGGCAGAGTGATCGTGCCGTTATGGGTGACGGTGAACCCGCTGTCGTTGACTGCTGTCGGCGCCGCATTGGGACCGGTGGAAAAGACGACATCCACCCAGTAGTTGGCATTGCTGGCGCTGTTGTTCGGGAACTGGTTGTCGCCATAGGCGAAGACGCCGCCACCCGTCATCACCTGCAAGGGACCTCTGGCATAGGTCGCCGTGAAATAATTCTCGTCGACCGAATAGTAGCCGTTGGTGTGATAGGAGGCGACATAGGTGACGCCCGGGTCGATCTCAACCGGATTGGAGAAGGTGACCGTCTGCCAGCCCGTAAGCGATTCGCCGCTCGAAGTTGCAGTCGCCAGCAATTGGCCTGTGGAGGTCCACAGGCTCACCTTGTGCTCACCGATATTGTAGAAGCCCTTGTAGAAGCGGATGCCTTCTATGGTGCCGTCTGTGGTAGCCTGAAAGCGGACGCCGAGTTCGACCGGATCACGGTCCATCGCTGTCTCTTGCGTCGGCACGCTTGCCAGCGTCCACAGGCTGGACGTATCGGGCAAGGTGACCGTCACCTGCTTGCCCGCGGCTGGAGTCTCAAGGTTGAGGCTGTCATCCACCGCCCGCGACATGATCGTATAGGTGCCGCTCGCCTGGACGTTCCAGCTATAGCTCCAGTTCTCGCGGCCGGTGGCCTTCCACCAGCTTTGTCCGCCATCGACCGATATCTCGATGCCGGCGACGCGACCGCCGCCGAAATCCTGCGCGGTACCCGTGACGGTGACGCGCTGCCCCTCGACGAAGCTCGCGCCGACGATCGGCGTAGTGATGGTGGAAGTCGGCTTGCTGGAATCGGTCGACTGGGTCGCCAGGATGAGACTTGCATCGAGCGTCGTCGGCTGGATGCCCATATCGGCGAACATATTGACCATCGCCTGCTGGACATTCGGATCGGTCGGGGTCGCCGGGCCCTGATGGTTCGAATCGAGACCCCAGGACCAGAAGACGGTGCCTGCGCCGAAGACCAGCGCGCCGCTTTCGGCGCGGTACATGGTCAGGCTGTGTGTTACATCGGCGGAGCCGATCGAGGTGCCGTAATCGCGCAGATAGGTGTCGACAAAGACATTCGACAACGAAAGATTGATGAGGCCGGCGGGCCGGAAACCGTTCTCGACATCCGAATCCCACTCATAGCCGAGCAGATTCTGCACCAGCGTACCGGTCTCGCCCGGCTGCAAATTGGCGATATCGGTGTTGCGCCAGAAGCGAAGCTGCGAATAGTCGTAAGGCACGGTGATCTGATCGAGCCGGTAGCTGTCTACCGTGAACAATGTTCCGGTCAGCGAGTTCTCAGGCTCCTGCCCCGGATCCTGGAAGCGCGGATCGCGCCAGGTTCCCGTGTTGACGTCGCTGGGGTCGATATCCGTTCCGGCCCAGGTCTCCTTGTAGCAGACCATGGTACGGTATGGCGTGCCGTTGCCGTCTATGCTGGTTTCCCAGCGCACCTTCCAGTAGCACTCGTTGCCGCTCCAGAAAGCGAGATTGACGCCGGCGTCGCGGGCCGCTTCGACATTGGCGCGCTGCTCGGCCGACCAGTATTCGTCGTGGCCTACCGACAGGAACGCCTGGTGGTTCAGAAGCTCGCTGCCCGAACGCGCAGTATCGACGCCCGAGATATAGGAGACGTCATAGCCGTTCTGCTCCAGCCAGCGGATGGCCGAATGCTCAACGCCGAAAATGAAGTCGTGAGTCCCCCCGGCCGGGCTCGTATTGGTAAGGATCGGCCGGTTGTAGCTGACGGCATAGGCGCGGCCGATCGCCGTCAGGCCGCAACTGCAATTCGGCGGCATATAGGACATCATGTCCTCGGGATTGGTCGGCACCTGCCCGAAATAGAGGCTTGCGCCGCCCCAGGCATTATAGGCCTGCCAGGTCGTGTCGGAGGTCTGGAAGACGATATCGCTGGTGGAGCCGTCGTCGCGCACGATGAAGGGGATATGGCTTTCGCCTTCGGTGCCGTCCTCGCGCACGAGCTTGGCGATATAGACGCCGGAAACTGCGTCGTCTGGAATCTGCCAGCTCGCCGAAACCGACCAGTTTCCGCAATCGATCAGGCCGGTCGTATAGTCGACGATCGGATGCGGCTGTATTTGCGCCGTGGTGAGATCCTTGTCGATCGTCGCCACCTTGCGCGCGCCCATGCCGCCGTAATAGCCGAGGCGGTAGATATCAATGCGGTAATTGGTCGAATCCGTCGCGATCTTGAACTCCACGGTGCCGCCGATATTGGTGCTGATCTCGGTGGCGAAACCCTGGATGTTCATGTCGCCGTCGCCATCGATCCCCCATTCGCTTTCGGGATTACCCTGCTTCTGGTTTTCGAGCGCAATCTTGTTCGGGGTGGCGGCAGCCGACGGTGCAGCCGAAGGAGCCGCTGCCGGAGCGGCCGCCGGAGGAGCGACACCTCCTCCTTCATTGATCGTACGTTCCTCCAGTTCGTCGCTCGGAACAAGTATGCTGTCGCCCGGCGGAGTGGTTATGCTTCTCCCGACGGTTTCGGGCGTGGGCTCCAGCGGAGAAGAACCCATTGCCGGATTGACTATCTCGGAAAAGCCAGCAGGGGCCGGCTCTGCCACGTCCAATGAAGGTGCGTTGCCTGATGAGGGAGCATCGTCCAACAAAGAAGGTGCGCTAGAAGGGGCGCCGTCCAAAGAAGGAGCGTTTGCGGCTTCGGTCGAAGTGGCGGGGGTGGAGGATGCACCAGCGGCACCTGCCGGCATGGATACATCATCCACTTGCAGGAATGTCGCGCTCTCTGCCAGCGCGACGATTCGGCCACCGGATGTCAGCGTGGCGCCGGACATCCCTTGGGCCGTTTCCCCCGCAGTGGAGGAACCCGCCGGATCGCCTGCCGACGGGGCGACCAGAAGGGCGGCGGATGTCTGACCGTCCGTTGCGCCGGAACCATCGGCCGGCACGCCTTCGGCGACATTGCCCGCTTCCTTGTCGGCCGGCACTGCAGGCTTTTCCCTGGAGCCTCCCGATAGGCTCAGATAATCCTTGTTTCTGCCATAGCCCCCTAGCATACCGCCCCCGATGTTGCCGTCCCGCGGCCTCTGTTGTTGAGGATTTGGAGTAAGCGATCCTGCCAGCTTTCGCGCTCGTGCGGAAAACGCCAATTGGGTGTGTTTTGCACCTCCAAAGTTGGTATGTGCTGGAAAGTCGATCCGCCGATCTGATTGCAGGCGGTTGAAATCGGGATGGTCCGAACGCAAGCACGGAGAAGAAATTGACGAATCAGAGACTACGCGGCGTCATAGCGGCGATCGCCACCCCCATTACGGCGCAAGGCGAGCTGGATGCCGCCCGTTTCAAGCGTCTTGCATCCGATCTTCTCGAAAACGGCTGTGACGGGCTGAACGTCCTCGGCACGACGGGAGAAGCCACGTCCTTTCCGCTGTCCCGGCGCATCGGCCTGATGCGGCACGCGGCCTCATCCGGCCTGCCTCTTGGTCGAATGCTGGTCGGCACCGGCGCCGCGGCGATGCAGGATGCCGTCGATCTGACGAAGGAAGCGGCCGAGCTCGGCTTTGCCGGCGCACTGGTCCTGCCACCCTTCTATTACAAGGGGGTCCCGGAGGAGGGCGTCATTCGCTATATCGAGCGCATAGCCGAAGGGACTGCAGCGACTCCGATTCCGATCTACCTCTACAATTTTCCGGCGCAGTCAGGCATCGCTTACACGGTCGATCTGGTAAGCAGGCTGGTGGAAAATTTCGGCGATCGCATCGCCGGCCTCAAGGACTCCTCCGGCGACCTCGCCTATGCGCGAGCGGTGGCGGCGATCTCGCCCGAACTCGACGTCTTTCCCTCCTCCGAGGCGGTTCTGGCCGAGGCGCGGCAGGGCACGTTTGCCGGCTGCATTTCGGCCACGGCCAATCTCAATGCCGAATTATGCGCCCGCGCCTTTCATCAGGCGGACGATGATGCCCTGGATGCCGCAAAGAAGATCCGCGCCCTTTTCGACGGCAAGCCGCTGGTGTCGGGCGTCAAGGCAATCCTCGCGAAACGGCATGACGATCCCGGCCTGGCTGCGGTCCTGCCGCCCTTGATGCCATGGGACGAGGAAATGACCAAAGCCGTCTATGCCGACTATCAGCGGCTGTCGGCCTGACTGTCAGTGATATGGCCGAGGATATTGACCAAGCGGCCGAAAGGATCGCGCACGTAGAAACGGCGGACGCCCCAGGGCTCCGTTGCGGGCCCGTATTCTATGGCAATGCCGGCCTGCACCACCTTGCGATGGACGTCCTCTACGTCATCGACTTCTATCGAAAGATCGGGCACTGCCGTGCCCGATCCGCCTTCAACCGCGATGCTCACCTGAGGCGTGGTGTTTGCCTTGGTCGCGAAGGTAACGATCCAGCCGTGATCCATCACAACATCCATTCCAAGGATGTCGTGATAGAAAGGCTTGGCTGCTTGGATGTCCGACGCCGCTATGTTCGCAATAATGCGTTTGACAACCATGCGACCGCCCCTTTCATAGCTTGCAGCCTCAAGGACACTTGTCCCGTGAGGTTACACCCTAGTCTATATCGAAGGAGACGCCCTGGGCGAGCGGCAGTGCTTTCGAGTAATTGATCGTGTTGGTGGCGCGGCGCATATAGGCCTTCCAGGCATCGGAACCGCTCTCGCGGCCGCCGCCCGTCTCCTTCTCGCCGCCAAAGGCGCCGCCAATCTCCGCGCCTGAGGTGCCGATATTGACATTGGCGATGCCGCAGTCGGAACCATCCGCGCCGAGGAAGCGCTCCGATTCCTGGATGTCGCGGGTGAAGATCGAGGAGGAAAGCCCCGCGCCCACCGCGTTGTGCAATCTCAGCGCCTCATCGAAGTCGGAATATTTCATCACATAGAGGATCGGCGCGAAGGTCTCCTCCAGCACCGGTCCCGTCTGCTTCGGCATCTCGACCAGCGCCGGCCGCACGTAATAGG
>Ga0164243_10006048_pt1 | contig 18416 bp, 16 predicted proteins | sample OricompcompostOP_FD_108781 | JGI IMG/M metagenome (GOLD analysis project Ga0164243, IMG submission 108781) | Organic Plus compost microbial communities from Emeryville, California, USA - Original compost - Organic plus compost (OP) | ecosystem: Engineered > Solid waste > Mixed feedstock >... | reverse complement strand
GGCGCGCCCCGCCCGGCCCCGGCCGCGAGGCGGTGCTGGACCTGTTCCGGCTGATGACCCCGGAGGGCGACGACCTGGAGCAGCTGGCCACCGGCCTGCTGTGGCTGCGCGAGGACTTCCGCGACCCGGCCCTCAACGCCCTGGCGCGCGAGCGCTTCGGCGTGCTGCGCGCGGCGATCGCCGAGCGCCTGCCGCCCCTGCCCCTGCCCGCCGCGGCCTGCGCGGCCCTGCTGGAGGCGCAGTGGCAGGGCGCGATCAACCAGTGGGGCTTCTTCCGGGAAGGGACCCTGGCCGAGCACGTGGCCGCGTCCCTGAACGCCTGGTTCGACCTGGCCGAGGCCGGCGCCGGCCGGCCTGGCGCGCCGCCCGGGGCGGGGCCATAAGGGGAAGGCCATGAGCTCCGTCCCGACGCCCGCCCAGGCGGCGCTGATCGACTCCATCGTCGAGGTGCTGCACGCCGACCACCGCGTCGAGGCCGCGTGGCTGGCCGGCAGCCTCGGCCGGGGCGAGGGCGACGCCTTCAGCGACGTGGACGTGCTCGTGCTGGTCCCGGACGGCCTCCATGCGGAGGTGACCGGCGCCTATGCCGCCGATCTCGGCGGCATGGCCGACGCCGTGCTGGCCACGCCGCTGTTCGGCGGGGCGGTGCTGAACGTGGTCACGGCCGACTGGGAGCGGTTCGACCTGTCCTTCGTCCGCCGCGAGCACCTGGACCGCTACGACGCCGGACGGCTGAAGACGCTGTTCAACAAGGGCGGCGCCTCTCCCCCGCGCCGGCCGCCGGCGCCGCCCTACGAGCCGCCCGCCGCCAGGGTCGAGGCCATGGTCAGCGAGTTCCTGCGGGTGCTGGGCCTGGCCGCCGTCGTCCTCGGGCGCCAGGAGCACGTCCTGGCGGTGTCGGGAATCGAGCTGCAGCGCCGCGCCCTGATCGAGCTGATGACCGAGGCCAACCGGGTCCCGCCCCAGGACCGCGGCGGGGCCCTGCACCTGCGCCGGCTGCTGAGCGCCGACCAGCTCGCCCTGCTCGCCGACCTGCCGCCGATGCGGGCCGAGCCGCAGGCGTTCCTCCAGGCCAATGCGGCGATCGCCCGGATCTACCTGCCCCTGGCCCGGCGGCTGTGCGAGGAGACGGGGGCGGCATGGCCCCAGGCGCTGGAGGACGCCACGCGGCGGCGGCTGCAGACGGCCCTCGGCTTCAGCTTCTAGTCCGCCGGCGCCGCGCCCTTGCGGCGGGCGCGGAAGAAGCCGCGCAGCAGGTCCGAACTCTCCCGGGCCAGCACCCCGCCGCTCACCTGCGGACGCCAGTGGCAGGTCGGCTGGGCGAAGAAGCGCGGGCCGTGCAGGACCGCGCCGCCCTTGGGGTCCTCGGCCCCGAACACCAGCCGGCCGATGCGGGCGTGGCTGATCGCGCCGGCGCACATGGCGCAGGGCTCCAGGGTGACCACCAGGGTCTTGCCGGTCAGGCGGTAGTTGCCGAGGCGTGCGGCCGCCTCGCGCAAGGCCAGGATCTCGGCGTGGGCGGTCGGATCGCAGGTCGAGATCGGCGCGTTCGCCCCGCGGCCCAGCACCTCGCCGGTGTCCGGATCGACCACCACGGCGCCGATCGGCGCCTCGCCGGCCGCGGCGGCGGCTTGCGCCAGCTCCAGCGCGATGCGCATGGTGGTCCGATCATGGTCGTCCATAGTCCAGACCCAAGCCGCGGCCCCCGCTCCGGTCAATCCCCCGACGACGCCCGCGACGGCCCGGCCGCGCGCGGCGAGCGGATCGCGCGCGTGCTGGCGCGCGCCGGCGTGGCCTCGCGCCGCGACGCCGAGCGGCTGATCGAGGCGGGGCGGGTGGCGGTGAACGGCCAGGTGCTGACCAGCCCCGCCGTGACCGTCGCGGCCGACGACATCGTCACACTGGACGGCCAGCCGATCGCCGACCGGGAGCCGCCGCGGGTGTGGCTCTACCACAAGCCCCCGGGCCTGCTGACCACGCACCGGGACCCCAAGGGCCGCCCGACGGTGTTCGAGCGCCTGCCCCCCGGCCTGCCGCGGGTGATCTCGGTCGGGCGGCTGGACCTCAGCTCCGAGGGCCTGCTGCTCCTGACCAACGACGGGGCGCTGGCGCGGCAGCTGGAGCTGCCGAACGGGGCGATCGTGCGGCGCTACCGGGCGCGGGCCTTCGGCCGCGTCACCCAGGAGAAGCTCGACCGGCTGAAGGACGGGATCACCGTCGACGGGGTCTCCTACGGCCGCATCGAGGCGCACCTGGACGGCGGGCGCGGCTCCAACGTCTGGATCAGCCTGGCCCTGACCGAGGGCAAGAACCGCGAGGTCCGGCGCGTGCTGGACGCCCTGGGGCTGAAGGTGAACCGGCTGATCCGCGTCGCCTACGGACCCTTCGAGCTCGGCGGCCTGGAGCCGGGCGAGGTGGAGGAGGTCCCGGCCCGGCGGGTGAAACAGCTGGCGGAGGGCAAGCTCGCCTCCGCCCCGGCCCGCCAGCCGCGTCGGCGCGGCTCGCTGTCGGCGCGCGCGGAGGCCGGAGGCGCCGGCCGGCCCGGCCAGCGTCCCTCGCCGCAGATGCGCGAGCGCCAGCCCATGGGCGAGTCGAAGCGCGGCGAGTCGAAGCGCGGCGCGCCCAAGCGCCCCGGACCCAAGCGGGGGGATCTGCTGGACCGCGCTCCGGGCAAGCCCAGGACCGCCAAGGCCCAGGCCGGGAAGGCTCCCAAGACCTACAAGGCCGGCTGGGCCAAGCCGAAGATCAAGGCCCATCCGGCGAGGCATCGGCCCGGCTCGCCCACCGGGCGCGGCAAACGCTAGCTTGCCCGGCGGCCTGGCGGCTGCTGATCTGCGCCCATGAGGACCCGCTACGACTTCATCATCGTGGGCGCCGGCTCGGCCGGCTGCGTGCTGGCCAACCGCCTCTCGGCCGACCCGGCCAACCGGGTGCTGCTGCTGGAAGCGGGGCCGCGCGACTGGAACCCGGTGTTCCGCGTGCCGATCATGGCGGGCCGGCTCTACATGGGCCGCTACTGCAACTGGAGCTACGAGACCGAGCCGGAGCCCCGGCTGGACGGCCGGCGCATCCCCTGGCCGCGGGGGCGGGTGCTGGGCGGCAGCTCCTCCATCAACGGCATGATCTACACCCGCGGCAACCGGCTGGACTACGACGGCTGGGCGCAGGCCGGGCTGACCGGCTGGTCCTACGACCGGGTGCTGCCCTATTTCCGCAAGTCCGAGCACAGCTGGCGCGGCGAGGGCGAGTTCCACGGCGCGGACGGCCCGCTGCCGGTCGGGCCGGCGACCAGCGCCAACCCGCTGTTCAACGCCTTCGTCCAGGCGGGGATCGAGGCGGGCCACGCCTACAACCCGGATTTCAACGGCCCCGGGCAGGAGGGCGTCGGCCGCTACGACTACAACATCTGGCGCGGCCAGCGCTGGAGCGCGGCGCGCGCCTTCCTGGGCCCGGCGCGGCGGCGGCCGAACCTGACCATCGTCACCGGCGCGCACCTGAACCGCGTGCGGCTGGAGACGGGGCGCGCCACGGGCGTGTCGGCGCAGCTCGGCGGCCGGACGGTCGAGTTCTCGGCCGGCCGGGAGGTCATCCTGTCCTGCGGGGCGATCAATTCGCCCATGGCCCTGATGCACTCGGGCGTCGGCGACGCGGACCGGCTGCGGGCGCTCGGCGTCGAGCCCCTGGTCGACCTCAAGGGCGTGGGGCGGAACCTGCAGGACCACCTGCACGTGATGGTGGCGCACAAGTCCAGGGCGCCGGACGAGACCTGGGACAACCTGCGCTTCGACAGGGCCGCGCTCGGCTTCCTGCAGGCGGCCGTGGCCGGCAAGGGCCCGTTCAGCCGCTTCCCGCACGAGGGCGGGGCGTTCCTGAAGACCGATCCGGCGGCGGCCGCGCCGGACGTGCAGATCCACTTCTTCGCGGGCGGGGCGGGCGGCGTGCGCCACCCCTTCGCCCGCGGGGCCTGGAGCCGCTTCGGGGCGGGCTATGTGTTCTACGGCTCGGTCTGCCAGCTGAGGCCCGAGAGCACCGGCGAGCTGACCCTGCGCAGCGCCGATCCGCGCGAGCCGCCGGTGATCCGCGCCAACTACCTGTCCAGCCCCACGGACCGGCGGGTGATGCGCGAGGGGGTCAAGCTGATGCGCGAGATCTTCGCCCAGCCGGCGCTGGCGGCGCTGAGCGAGGCCGAGCGCCTGCCCGGACCGGACGTGCGGACCGATGCGGAGATCGACGCCTTCATCGCCGCCAGCGCCTCCACCATCTTCCACCCGGTCGGGACCTGCCGGATGGGCGTGGACGGGGGATCGGTGGTGGACGAGCAGCTGCGGGTGCGCGGGGTGGCCGGGCTCAGGGTGGTCGACGCCTCGGTGATGCCGCGGATCGTCAGCTCCAACACCCACGCCCCGACGGTGATGATCGCCGAGCGCGGCGCGGACCTGATCCTGAACGGCTGAGGCCCGGCCTCAGTCGGCCGCCGCGCGGCGGGTGTCCTGGACCACGAAGGCGGAGGCGGCGAGGAAGCACAGCCCCGCCAGGACCGAGCAGCCCATCACCACCAGCATGGAGTAGCGGATCGCCAGGTCCCCGTAACGGGCGCTCAGGAGGTCGTTGAGCCGGCCGATCAGGATCGGCCCGCCGAACTGGCCGACGACCGTCGCCCCGAGCAGGGCCACCGAGACGGCCACCGCCCGCATGCGCGGCTTGGCCACGCTCACATAGGCCGCGTAGATCGGCCCCTGGTGCATGATCGAGAACAGGCTGGCGGCGATCATGGCCCCGATCCACAGCGGCATGGGCCCGGCGAAGACGTAGACGAACTCGCAGGGGGCGAGCGCCAGGCAGGCGATGCCCGGCAGGGCGCAGCGCCAGCGCTCGTCGCGGCCCTCCAGCCGGGTGGTGAGCCAGCCGCCCAGCAGGATGCCGGCGGCCGCGACGGCCCCGCGCAGGGGCTGGATGAAGGCGCCCACCTCCTCGATCGAGAAGTGCCGCACCCGGGTCAGGAACATGGTCCCCCAGGCGCCCACGCCGTAGAGGTAGACGCCCATCAGCGCCGTGCCGAGCCAGCACAGCAGGAAGGCGCGCGAGCCGAGCAGGAAGGCGAGCGTCTCGTGCAGGGGCGCGGTCCTGCGGCCGGGATTCTCGGCCGCGCGGCGCGCGGGCTCCTTCACGGTCAGGAAGAACACCAGCGCCAGCACCATGCCCGGAACGCCGGCGGCCACGAAGGTCGCGCGCCAGCCGTGGTGCTGGGCGATCCAGCCGGCGATCGGGGAGAACAGGATCAGGGAGATGGAGCTGGCGGTGGTGATCACCGCCAGCACCAGCGGCCGGGCCTTGCGGCTGAACACGTCCGACAGCATCGACTGCGAGGGCGCCAGCCCCCCGCCCTCGCCCACGCCCATGAAGAAGCGGAACACCCCCAGCTGCCAGATGGTGGCCGCCAGCCCCGTCATGGCCGTCATCAGGCTCCAGAAGGCCAGGCCGATGGCGACCACGTTGCGCCGGCTCCAGCGCTCGGCCAGCCAGGCGATCGGCACGCCGAACACGGCGTAGAACAGGATCAGGCTGGAGACCGCCCCGAGGGTGGTGTCGGAGACCTGGAACTCCGCCTTGATCAGCGGCAGCACCAGCGACAGGACCGACCGGTCGAAGTAGTTGAGCGTCGAGATCAGGGTCAGGATGATGAGGATGTAGACGGACCGCGCGGTCCAGTCCGAGACCCCGCCTTCCCGCCCGGCCAGGGCCGCTCCCGCCGCGACCGCCTCGCCGACGGCCTCGGCCTGTTCATCCGCCTGACTCACGCCATCCCCCTTGCTCTCACCGCCGGCGTCAGCCGGCCTGCGCCCCGCGCTCCAGCCGCTTGACCCGCTCGATCGCCTTGCCGAAGGGCTTCAGGCCCAGCCAGATGACGATCAGCCCGAGCGGGCTCATCACCGCCGCCGACCCGGCCATGGCGTAGCGGATCATGTTCTCGTCCTTGAGCACGAAGTCGTTGATCACGGCGATGAAGGGCGGGCCCATGCCCTGGCCGATCACCGTGAAGACGAAGAGGTACAGGGCCGTGACCTGGCCGCGCATGACCCCGGGCGTGATCGACTGCAGGGCGGCGTTCTGCGGCGCGGCCCCCATCAGGGTCGCCATCAGCGACAGCCCGCCGAAGGCGATCGCCAGCCAGGGCGAGGGCATCAGCGGGCCCAGCACCTGGAACGGCAGGGCGACGACCAGGCCGATCACCACGGTGCGCAGGTTGGCGTCGTCGTAGCGGCGCGCGAGGCGCTCGTTGACCCAGGCGCCGAGCGCGATCCCCAGCAGCGACATGGGAAGGGTGATGAAGCCGGAGACCACCCCGATCTGGGCCGGGCTCCAGCCGTAGGTGCGCTGGAAGAAGGCCGGCCGCCACTGCAGGGTGCCGGCCTGCTCGATGCCGCCGATCGCCAGGCCGAGCATCATCGGCAGGTAGACCTTCCAGTTCGCGCCCAGGAACCGCAGCACCTCGGAGAAGGCGATGGCCTTGGTGCGCGCCTGCATGGCCGCGCCGCGGCGCGGCGGCTCCTGCACGGTCAGCCGCATGACCAGCGCCATCAAGAGGCCCGGCGCGCCGATGACGATGAAGACCAGGTGCCAGGAGTGCAGCGTCAGGCCGGCCCAGTGGAAGGTCGGCACGCGCTCGAGCGCCCCGATCACCAGGCCGCCGAACACCAGGGCCAGGGAAGAGCCGGCCACGAAGCCGATCTGCAGCACCGAGATAGCGCGGTTCAGCTTCTCGCGCGGGAAGAAGTCGGCGATCATCGAGTAGACGCCCGGCCCGTTGATCGCCCCGCCCGCGCCGATCCCGACCCGGCACAGCGCCAGCTGCCAGAACTGCTGGGCCAGGCCGCACAGCATGGTCATGGCGCTCCAGACCGCGATCGCGACGGCGAGGATGAGGTTGCGGCGCCGGGTGTCGACGAGCCTGGACAGGGGCACGCCCACCAGGGCGTAGAAGACGGCGATCGCCGGACCGAGCAGCAGGCTGAACTCGACGTCGGTGAGGTTCAGGTCCCGCTTGATGGGGGCCTGCAGCAGCGAAATGGTGTTCTGGTCCAGCTGCAGGAACATCAGGACCACGGCGAACACGCCCACCGCGTACCAGGCCGAGGCGGGCCTGGGCCAGGGCTGGGCGTCCGCCCGGGCGGCGTCCCCGGCGTTCGCCGGAGCGATGACAGGTCCTTCCATGGGACTGCCTTTCCCTATCGGCCGCCGCGTCTGGAGCGCGGACGGCGCAACCAGTTAGCCGACCTGAGGTCCCCGCTCCAACGGATTCGGCCCGCTCAACGCCCCGCCGCCCCGGCCGCGCGCGGGACGGCGCCCTCGGCCGCCTTGATGGCGGCGATGGCCTCGCCGTAGGGCTTGCGGGCCAGGGAGATGATCAGCACGCCGAGCGGCGCCATGACCGCGGCGGCTCCCGCCATGGTGAAGCGGATGTTGGCCTCGTCGCGGACGATCAGGTCGGTCACGGCGCCGAACAGCAGCGAGCCCAGGCCCGAGCCGAGGCCGCTGAAGACGAACAGATAGATCGCGCTGACCTGCGCGCGCATCTGGTTGGGCGTGATGGTCTGCATGGCCGCGACGTAGGGGGTGGTGGCCATCATGGCCGCGAGGATGCCGACGCCCGAGCAGAGCACCGCCAGGTAGGGGTCCGGCATCAGCGGCCCGGCGACCTGGAAGGGGATGGCCAGGGTGTAGGCGATGATCGCCACCCGCATGTTGGCGTCGTCGTGCTTCCTCGACAGCCGCTCGGTCAGCCAGGCGCCGAGGAACAGGCCGATCGGCGAGGCGACCAGGTTCATGATCCCGAGCGCCACCCCGACCTGGCGCGCCTGCCAGCCGTAGGTCCGCTCGTAGAAGGCCGGGCTCCAGCCCTGGGTCCCGGAGACCAGCAGGGCGGTCATCAGGATGCCCCCGATCATGCCGCCGTACATGCGCCCGTTGCGGCGCAGGTAGCCCGCCACCTCCCGCACCGGCGGGGCCTCGGTCCGCCGCCCGCCCAGGCCCCGGCGCGGCGGCTCGGACACGGTCATCATCAGGGCCGCGAAGATCAGGCCCGGCAGGCCCACGGCGATGAACACCAGCTGCCAGCTGCGCACCGTCCCGAGGATCGGCAGGGTGTGCTCGGGCACGCGCATCAGGGCGCCGATCACCAGGCCGCCGGCGATCAGGGAGAAGCCTGTGCCCAGGACGAAGCCGATGTTCAGGGCGGCGAGCGCGCGCGGCAGCCGTTCGCGCGGGAAGTAGTCGGCCAGCATGGAATAGGTCGCCGGCCCGTTCACCGACTCGCCCGCGCCGATGCCGACGCGCGCCAGGAACAGCTGGCCGAAGCTCTGGGCCAGGCCGCAGGCGGCGGTCATCAGGCTCCAGAAGGTCAGGCCGATGGTGATCATCACCCGCCGGCTGCGGGTGTCGCTGAGCCGCGAGAGCGGCAGGCCCATGAAGACGTAGAGGACGATGAAGGCGGGCCCGAGCAGGAGGCTCATCTGCACGTCCGACAGGCCCAGGTCCGCTTTGATCGGCTGCACCAGCAGGGTGATGATGTTGCGGTCGATCTGCGAGAGCATCAGCACGATCGACAGCATGATCACGCACCACCAGGCCTTGCCGGCCGAGGGCCAGGGCTGGGCCGCGGCGGCGGCGGGCTCGCTGGCGGCGGGTTCGGCCGGCGCGGTCGCCGGGGCCTGAACGGTCATGGCGTCGCTTCCTCCTCCGGAGAGTTCAAACGCTCTCGTCGCCCCCTGGGAGCAGCGTCGCCGACTTCCGCAGCCATTTCAATCTGGTTGACGATGACAACTTGCGGAGCGGCTGTAGTCTGCCGGGCCGGAAGGGCGGGTCCGGCACGCGGAGGAGCGGCGGCATGAGGCGGTACGAGATCACCCCGGAGGGGGAGGGGCTGGACAAGCTGAGGCTGGTGGAGCGGCCCGAGCCGGAGCCCGGCCCCGGCCAGGTGAAGGTGCGCCTGCGCGCCGCCTCCCTGAACTTCCGCGACCAGACCATGCTGCGCGGCCAGTACCGCACGGGGCCGCTGACCCGGCCGATGGTCCCGCTGTCGGACGGGGCGGGCGAGGTGGCGGCGGTCGGCCCGGGCGTCACGCGCGTCAGGGTCGGCGACCGGGTGGCGCCCACCTTCTTCCAGGTCTGGATCGAGGGGCGCCCGCCCAGGGGCTACGGCGCCCTCGGCAATCCGCTCGACGGGGTGCTGACCGAGCACATCGTGGTGCACGAGGACGGGCTTGTCCCGATCCCGGACGGCCTGAGCTTCGAGGAGGCCGCCTGCCTGCCCTGCGCGGCCCTGACGGCCTGGAACGCCCTGTTCGGCGCCGGCCGGCCGCTGAAGGCCGGGCAGAGCGTGCTGGTGCAGGGCACCGGCGGGGTCTCGATCTTCGCCCTGCAGTTCGCCCGCATGGCCGGGGCGCGGGTGATCGCCACCTCCTCCTCCGACGCCAAGATCGAGCGGCTGAAGGCGATGGGGGCGGACGCCTGCATCAACTACAGGACCACGCCCGACTGGGAGAACGAGGTGCAGCGCCTGACCGGCGGGTCGGAGGCGCCGGGCCCCGACGGCCGCACGGCGGTCACCGGCGGAGGCGTGGACGTGGTGGTCGAGGTCGGGGGCGCGGGCACCCTGCCCCGGTCCTACGCCGCGGTGGGCTGGGGCGGGAAGATCTCGCTGATCGGCGTCATGACCCAGGCGGAGACCCCGCAGGCGCTGAACCCCATCGGGCTCGCCTTCAAGGCCGCCAGCGTGCACGGGATCATGGTCGGCAGCCGGCGCATGTTCGAGGACATGCTGCAGGCGATCGTCGCCAACGGCCTGAGGCCCCTGGTCGACCGCGTGTTCCCGTTCGAGGAGGCGCGCGAGGCCTTCCGCGTGGCCGGCGCGGGCGAGTTCATGGGCAAGGTGGTGATCCGGATCTGACGCGGGCCGGCGGCCGGCGCGGCGCGTGGATTTCATTTGCGCCCGCCGCCGGACGGCGCCCATGCTTCCCCTCGACGGCCGCACAGACGCCGAGACGAGGTGGGTGATGGAATACGTCCGCTTGGGCTCCACGGGGCTGAAGGTGTCGCGGATCTGCCTGGGCTGCATGAGCTTCGGCGACGGCTTCGACTGGATGCTGCCGGAGGAGGACAGCCGCCCGATCATCCGCAAGGCGCTCGACCTCGGGATCAACTTCTTCGACACGGCCGACGTCTATTCGGCCGGCCAGAGCGAGGAGATCCTGGGCCGGGCGCTGAAGGACTTCGCGGTCCGGCGCGAGGAGGCGGTGGTCGCCACCAAGGTCTACAACCCGATGGGCCAGGACCCGAACGCGCGGGGCCTGTCGCGCAAGCACATCATGCACTCGATCGACGACAGCCTGAGGCGGCTCGGGCTCGACTACGTCGACCTGTACCAGATCCACCGCTTCGACCTGCAGACCCCGATCGAGGAGACGCTCGAGGCGCTGACCGACGTCGTGAAGGCGGGCAAGGCGCTCTACATCGGCGCCTCGACCATGGCCGCCTGGCAGTTCGCCAAGATGCTGCACGCGGCCGACACGCTCAGGCTGGCGCGCTTCGTCACCATGCAGAACAACTACAGCCTGCTCTACCGCGAGGAGGAGCGGGAGATGATCCCGCTGTGCCGCGACGAGGGCGTGGGCCTGATCCCCTACAGCCCGATCGGCGGGGGCCTGCTGGCCGGCAGCCGGAGGACCGGCACCGTGCGCTCGCAGTCGGTGATGGCGCGCGACCGCTTCAACCGGCCCGCGGACGAGCGCGTGATCGAGGCCGTGCGGGAGGTCGCCGCCGCGCGGGGGGTCAAGCCCGCGGAGATCGCGATCGCCTGGCTGCTGGCCCAGCCGGGGGTCACCGCCCCGATCGTCGGCGCCACCAGGCTCGGCCATCTGGACGACCCTGTGAAGGCGGTCGGGACGGCGCTCGCCCCGGAGGAGATCGCCAGGCTGGAAGGAGCCTACGAGCCCCAGGCGCCTTTACCGTTCTATTTCCGCCCGCCCCCGCAAACACCGCGCGCGGCGGCCTGAAACGGGCCCTCTATTGCGGGCGAGAAATAAAGCCCCGCCCAGGTGTCCAGAAAACCTATGGTTTAGAGCCCGTCGAAGACTGCCTGCGATTCAGTCGCAGGGAGCAAAGGACCATTTTTCTGTTGACAGTGACGGGCGCCTCGGGTCGCTCTGACAGCATCAACCATAAGCATCTGGGAGGAATGTGATATGGCTGATCTGACCGCGCCTGCGGGTCTGCGGTCCGCGTCCGAGGCTGCGCCGCGCACGGCGGCGGAATCGGATTTCTCCCCGCGGAAGATCCGGATCGCGACGGTCGTCCTGCTGGGCCAGACCTTCGCCTCCTCGATCCTGCCGTTCATGGCGCTCGGCTACGTGCTGCTGCCGATGACGCAGGAGTTCGGCTGGAGCCGCACCGAGTTCCTGTTCGCCAACTCCTTCCTGATGTGGTTCGGCGCCCTGACCCTGTGGCCGATGGGCGCGTTCACCGACAAGGTCGGCGCGCGGCCGGTGATCCTGGTGGGGACCCTGGGGGTCGGGCTGGTCACCCTGCTGCTGCCCCACGTGAAGGCGGCGTGGGAGTTCTACCTGCTGTTCGCCCTGCTGGGCGTGTTCGGCTCGTCGGCGGCCAGCTACACCAAGGTCACCACCTCCCTGTTCACCCAGAACCGCGGCAAGGCCATGGCCGTGCTCGGCGTGGAGGGCACGGTGGCGCGGATGCTGATCCCCAGCGCCACGGCCTGGCTGATCCTGCACTACGGCTGGCGCGGCATGTTCACGGTGTTCGGGGTGGTCATCCTGGCCTGCATCCCGGCCATCTTCCTGTGGCTGGAGGAGCCCGGAACGCGGGGGCTGAAGCCGACGCTCAGCTTCCGGCGGCCGGCCGCGACCGGGTCCCAGGCGATGGTCATGGGCTTCGAGGGCCAGCCCTTCGGCGACGTGCTGCGCGACTGGGTGTTCTGGCTGATGCTGACCGGCAACCTGGTGACCATGGTGGTCGGCAACGGCCTGATGGCCAACATCCCCGCCGCGCTGCAGGACCGCGGCTTCAGCCTGCAGACCATCGGCGAGGTGGATTCCATCGCCACCTTCGCCGGCATCCCGGGCGTGCTGATCGCCGGGGTGCTGATGGACCGGGCGCCCACGGCCAGGATCGCCGCGCCCTTCCACATGGTCACGGCCCTGAGCGCGTTCCTGCTGATGATCGTGACCCCGACGTTCGGGGGCCAGCCGCTGCTGCTCGCCAGCCGCTGCCTGTTCATGCTGGCCTTCGCCGGCGCCCTGCCGATGACCGCCTACATCATGACGAGGTTCTTCGGGCTGAAGGCCTACGCCCAGATCTACGGCTTCATGTCGGCCATCCAGGCGGTCTGCATGGGCTTCGCCCCGCCGGTGTTCGGCTACATCCACGACGCGACCCAGTCCTACCAGCTGGGATTCGAGGCCCACATCGCCTCCGCGGTGTTCGCGGCCGTGGCCTTCCTCGTGCTGCCCGCCTACCGCTTCTCCGCCGACATCGGCGCCATGCCCGCCGCCCGCGGCGAGGCGCCGGGCGCCGGCAAGAGGGGCTCGGCGGCGGCCATGGCGGCCCCCTAGCCCCCAGCCCGCTCACCCGGGAGGCGCGGGACCCGCGCCTTGCGGACGTGCGGTTGAGCGATCTAAGCTCGCGCCGGGAGGCTCTTCGCCATGGCCGTGCTGCTGCTGGCATGCGGCGCCCTGGTGGTCGCGGTGGCGCTGCCGGCGCTCTCGGCCCTCGTGTGCGGCAAGCGCCTGAGGAGCTGGTCCGCGCACCTCACCATCCTGCAGACCCTGCTCGCCGTCACCGCCGCCCTGCTGGCGGGCGTCTGGTACTTCTTCGAACGGCCCAACGACGCGAAGCTGAAGTTCGACCAGGCGGTCGACGGCTTCCCCGCCGGGAACGGACGGGTGCTGATCGTCGCGGAGGTGTCGATCACCAACATCGGCTCGACCCTGGTCCGGCTGAAGGACGCCCCGCTCTCGCTCTACGTCCAGCAGGTGACGCCCCTGCCCCGGGGCGTGGAGGCCGAATACCAGCCGACGGTCCCCGCCGGCGTCGCCCGCCAGGTCCGCGCGGCCGACAACTGGGCGCTGCTGGCGGCGGCCGGCCCCGCGGGCGGCAGGGGGGCGCCGGTCACCCCGGTGAACAGCGTCCTGGAGGCGGGGGAGACGGAGAACCTCTACTACCGGGTGATCCTGCCCTGCAGGCCGGGGCTGCGGGTCTATGTGACGGCCCGGTTCCACAAGCCCCAGAGCGGCTACGACCGGCTGCGGGGGCGCAAGCTCGCCTGGATCAAGCAGTCGCTGCTGGACCTGACCGGGGCCTGCGGCGGGGAGGCGCACGCACCATGAAAGCCCGATGGATCCTCCTGGCCGCGGCCATTGCGCTCGGCGCCGCCGCCTGCGAGCGCAGGACGGCCGCGGACCGTGCGGCCTCCGAGGCGACGGCCGCCTCCGAGACCGAGATGGCGGTGTCCGCAGCCGCCGCGTCGGCCGCGGCCGACGCGGCCGCCCCCAGGGCCGCGGAGCGGGAAGATCCGGGCCCGCCCCAGGTCGAAGACGGCTCCGGCGCCCCCGCGCCGGCGCCCGAGCCGCCGCCGGCCGCTCGCTAGCCTTTGCCCTTGCCCTTGCGCCGGGTCACCTCGGTGTAGATCGGCGTGGTCAGGAGGTTGGCGATGCTGGCGGCGCGCGCCTCGTTGTAGGGCTCGTCCGGCCAGGAGGCCTCGATGGCGTCGTGCCGCTCGCGGATGGCGTTCCTGAGCTCGGGATGGCTCAGGATGTAGAGGTCGTCCGCCTTGACCGCCTGCAGGATGCGGCGGCCGGCCTCCTCGGGCTCCATCCAGGCCTCGGTGAAGGAGATGGCGCCCTTGACCTCGCCCCCGTCCGGCGGCGGCGCATAGCCGGTGTGGGCCAGCTCCTGGGGCCGCTTGGCGCCGGCCTCGGCGATGTTCGACTTCACCGGGCCGGGGCAATAGACCGAGACGCCGATCCCGTGGGGCTGCATGTCGCTGCGCAGGGCCTCCGACAGCCCGACCACCGCGAACTTGGAGGCGCAGTAGACCCCCGCCGTGCCGAGCGCGGCCAGGCCCCCGATCGAGGAGACGTTGACGATGTGCCCGCCCCGGCCGTGGGCGATCATGCGCGGGGCGAAGGTCACCACGCCGTTGATCACCCCGCCGACGTTGACCCCCATCACCCAGTCCCAGTCCTCGTAGGTGGCCTGCTCCATCGGGCCGATCACCCCGACGCCGGCGTTGTTGCAGAGCAGCTGCACGGGCCCGAGCGCCGCCTCCACCTCGTCGGCGGCGCGGACCCAGCCCTCGCGGTCGGTGACCTCCAGCCTGACCGGATGCACCACCAGCCCCGGGCGCTCGGCCAGCCAGGCCCTGATCGGGCCGAGCGAGTCCTCGCGCCGGTAGGTGATGGCGACCTTCATGCCTTCCTGGGCCAGCACCTTGGCCAGTCCCAAGCCGATGCCGGAGGTGGCCCCGGTGATGAAGGCGACCTTGCCCTTGACGTCCTGCATGCGTTCTCCCGCGGGTGTTCCGGGCCGGCCCGTCGGGCGCGGCCATGCCGGCGGCGAGCCTAGAGCGGGTCGGGCCGGGATTGAACCGCCTGTGTCGGCCGGGTCCGGATCAGCCGAGCGCGACGACCCGCCGGCGCAGGTCGGCCAGAGCGTCCTCGGGCAGGGTGACGGTCTTGCGCAGGTCGAGGTCGAAGACCACCAGCACGGCCTCCGCGACCGCCCACGGCCGGCCCGAATCGGGATCCAGGATCCAGTGCTCGAACCGCAGCCGCCGGGGCTCGGCCCCGGTCCAGGCGGTGCGCAGGTCGTAGCGGTCGCCGGCCTCGGGCCAGGCGAGATAGGCCAGCCGGTACTCCACCACGGCCATGCCGATGCGGGCCCCGCCGAGGCCCTCGCCGACCGCCGCGCGCACGGCGGCCACCGGATCGGCGGAGGCGTCGCCGAGGCGGCCCATGAGCTCGCTGGCGCGGACCCGGCCGAAGACGTCGCAGTCCTTCAGGCCGAACGCCCCCAGGCCGTGGCGCGCCAGGCCCAGGCGCCCGGCGGCCTCCAGCCCGGCGTCGGCGCGGCCGCGGCCGAGCTCCAGGCTGCGGGGGCCGAGCCCCTCTGGCGTGCGCACGCGCAGCGCCTCGGCGCGGCGGGCGGCCGCCGCCGACCAGGGGAAGGCGTCGCAGTCGCGCGCCCGCACGTGGGCCAGGCGGGTGTGGAACACCGCCGCGACCTCCCCGCCCGGGACGTGGCGGACGGTCTGCAGCACCAGCGCCTCGTCCGAATCGAGCTGCAGCAGGCCCGCGTGCACGCTGAGGGCGTCGCCGGCCCGCGCCTCCTTCAGGAAGCGGATGTGGTGCTCGCGCGCCACCAGGGTCGAGGGCGCGCGCGGCGAGAAGGCCTTGGGCGCCCCCAGGGCGGCGCTGAACGCGGCCAGGCCGTCCATGGCGTGGGCCACGTAGTGGCGCACGTTCAGGTGGCCCATCTGGTCGCATTCCCAGGGGTTGACGCCCCCCCGCCAGACCTCGATCCCGTCCCCGTCCACCCCGCCGCGCTCCGTCCAAAGCCTGGTTTCCACAACCCTGCCATGGCCCCTTGCGATCAAGCATCCGTTAACGAAAAAAATCCGTTAGCGCCGGAGCGGCCTCATTGACGACCTATTCACCCTATGGCCCCATATATCGGTACGGGGCTGATTTGGGACACAAGATGTGGGGGCTGAGAGGCCCGACCCGGATCGTCAGAGGCGACACTTTTTACGTGTGGACCAGGGCATGATCGGCAGTGAAGCGAAGAAGGAAGCGGCGGCCCAGAGGGCGCGGTTTTCGCCGGGGAGGCCCGAGCGCCCGCAGCTCAAGCTGGTGCGCAAGGTGGAGGTCGACCGCTCGCGCGACGACCTCCTGACGGAGTTCGGCAAGACCACCCTGCAGGACCGCTACCTGCTGCCGGGCGAATCCTACCAGGACATGTTCGCCCGCGTCGCCACGGCCTACGCCGACGACGCCGACCACGCCCAGCGGATCTACGACTACATCTCGCGGCTGTGGTTCATGCCGGCCACCCCGGTGCTGTCCAACGGCGGCGCCGAGCGGGGCCTGCCGATCTCCTGCTTCCTGAACTCGGTCGGGGACTCCCTGGAAGGCATCGTCGGCGTCTGGAACCAGAACGTCTGGCTGGCGGCCAACGGCGGCGGCATCGGCACCTACTGGGGCGGCGTCCGCTCGATCGGCGAGAAGGTGAAGGGCCAGGGCCAGACCTCGGGCATCATCCCCTTCATCCGGGTGATGGACTCCCTGACGCTGGCCATCAGCCAGGGCTCGCTGCGGCGCGGCTCGGCGGCCGTCTACCTCGACATCCACCACCCGGAGATCGAGGAGTTCCTGGAGATCCGCAAGTCGTCTGGCGACTTCAACCGCAAGTCCCTGAACCTGCACCACGGCATCTCGATCACCGACGAGTTCATGGAGGCGGTGCGCGACGGCGCCCTGTTCGGCCTGCGCTCGCCCAAGACCGGCGAGGTCGTCCGCGAGGTCGACGCCCGCAGCCTGTGGCAGAAGGTGCTGGAGATCCGGCTGCAGACCGGCGAGCCCTACCTGATCTTCGCCGACACGGTGAACCGGGCCATGCCCCAGCACCAGCGCGAGCTGGGGCTGAAGGTGCGCCAGTCGAACCTGTGCTCGGAGATCATGCTGCACACCGGCCCCGACCACCTGGGCAACGACCGCACGGCGGTGTGCTGCCTGTCGTCGGTGAACGCCGAGAAGTTCCTGGAGTGGCGCGACGAGCCCCGCTTCATCGAGGACGTCATGCGCTTCCTCGACAACGTGCTGCAGGACTTCATCGACAGCGCACCCGGCGCCATGGACCCGGCCATCTACTCGGCCAGGCGCGAGCGCTCGGTGGGCCTGGGCCTGATGGGCTTCCACTCCTTCCTGCAGAGCCAGAACGTGCCCTTCGAGTCGGCCCTGGCGAAGTCCTGGAACATGCGGCTGTTCAAGCACCTGCGCCGCGAGGCGGACAAGGCGTCCCGCCTGCTGGCCCAGGAGCGCGGCCCCTGCCCGGACGCGGAGGAGCGCGGGGTGATGGAGCGGTTCAGCCACAAGCTGGCGATCGCCCCGACCGCCTCGATCTCGATCATCTGCGGCGGCGCCTCCGCCGGCATCGAGCCGATCCCGGCCAACGTCTACACCCACAAGACCCTGTCGGGCTCCTTCGCGGTGAAGAACGTGCACCTGGAGCGTCTGCTGGACGAGAAGGGCCGGAACACCCCGGAGGTCTGGGCCTCGATCCTGGAGCACGAGGGCTCGGTGCAGCACCTCGACTTCCTGAGCCAGGACGAGAAGGACGTGTTCAAGACGGCCTTCGAGCTGGACCAGCGCTGGATCGTCGAGCTCGCCGCCGACCGGACGCCGGAGATCTGCCAGTCCCAGTCGGTCAACATCTTCCTGCCCGGCGACGTCGACAAGTGGGACCTGCACATGCTGCACTGGACCGCCTGGGAGCGGGGCGTGAAGTCGCTCTACTACCTGCGCTCCAAGTCGGTGCAGCGGGCCGCCTTCGCCGGCGCGGAATCCGCCGGCGAGGCCGGGCCGAAGATGGACATGCCCAAGACGGACTACGAGGAATGCCTCGCCTGCCAGTGACGGCGTCCTGACGGCGGAGACATTGCGGGCCGCGCAGCGATGCGCGGCCCGTTCGCCATTCCAGGCCTGGGCTTGGCGGTCGGAACCGGCGCCATGACGGCCCGTTAAGCCGGCTTGCCGTCGCCGTTCCGCGCGGTGGACCCAAGTCAAGGCGACGACCGATGAAGACCATCATCGGCGCAGCGGCGGTTCTTTGCCTGGGCTGCGCCACGTCCGTTCTCGCGAAAGAGCCGCAGAGACTGGACAAACAACACGGATATGCCATCACGACGCAGAAGATCGCGCAAGAGCGGCCGGTCGAGATCGTGGAGGCGGCCAATCCGTTCCTGGACGCCGACGAGGCGCCGGCGCTGCGCCCCCTGACCTTCCGCGAGCGCAGCGCGCAGATGAAGCTTGGCCCCTACGACCGGCCCGCCTACGCCGAGGCGCCGACGCCCAGCTTCGTCCGGCGCGGCAAGGACGCGGTGGGGCTGGCGGTGTCGCTGAAGCTCGGCGGCTGACCGGCCCGGCGGCCCGGATCCCCTGACCCGCTCTGCATCGCCGGATCTCGGGCGCGATTCGGCGGCCAGGCGATTCCGCCTGACCCCTTCGTGCTCTAGTCTGGACCGAGGACGGGGCGCTCGGGGGCGGGGCATGACGGCAGCGGCGGCCGCGGAAAAGGGCGCGGACATCGGCTTCGGCCGCAGGCTGCGCTCGATCGTCGGCGGCTCG
>Ga0164243_10006047_pt1 | contig 18417 bp, 16 predicted proteins | sample OricompcompostOP_FD_108781 | JGI IMG/M metagenome (GOLD analysis project Ga0164243, IMG submission 108781) | Organic Plus compost microbial communities from Emeryville, California, USA - Original compost - Organic plus compost (OP) | ecosystem: Engineered > Solid waste > Mixed feedstock >... | reverse complement strand
GTCATCGTGGGATCACTTCTTTGCTTCTTGCCGGAAACAACTGGGGTTCCCACGATGGCCTCTCTACGTCAACGACAACGAGAGACCCGCAGGAAGTGACACCACGCTACGAGACTCACCCGGTCACCATATTTTTTACAGGATCGCGTCATTAATCGCGCCCTCTCGCGTCTCTCAAGACGGCCCCACCTGTGGGGCTGTAACCCTGTGCCTCCCCCGGCACACCTACCCGAAACGAGAGGACCCGACTCACCATGCCCGCACCTTCGCGGCGAATCCGGCGAGCGCTCAGTGCGTTCGCCGCAGCGTTGTTGAGCATCACCGCTCTTACCCTGGTCGTGGCCAGCCCGGCCTCGGCCCACGACCGTCATCTCGTGAGTACCTGCGAGGGGCTCACGGTCACGCTGACGGCCTATAGCGGCTCGGCACGGAACACCGTCACCGTCACGATCGATGGCGTCGAAGCCGAACACGAGACGACGTTCGGCGGGGGCTTCACGAAGACCTACTCCTTCGACAACCCCGCACACCCGCACGACTACGTCGTGTCCGTCCGCACGTCGGAAGACCCTGACGGCAGTCGCGGATACACCTTCACAGAGCACGGCACCTCGACGGCCTGCGTACCGGACGCACCGGTCGTGCAGGTCAGCGCCGAGCAGTGTCAGGAAGCCGGCGCAACAGGCGCGATCGTCGCGACGGTCGCCGGTGAGACAGACCGCAGCTACACGGCGTCGCTGCGCGACACCCGATCGCAGCAGGTCATCACGACGGCTCCGGTCGTCGACGGACAGGTCCGTTTCGCAGATCTGCCCACCGGAACGAGCTACACCGTGACCGTCGCGGATGACGCCGCACCCGTGAGCGTCACGTCTGACCCCATCGCGCTCGACGAGTGCCCGGTTCCGGACCCGGCGGTCTCCGTCACGGTCGATCAGTGCGCGGCCGCCGGCGAAACCTCGGGCACCGTGGTGGCCCGGTTCGGCCTCGCCGACGGTCGCACCTACACCGCGGCGCTCGTCGCGGTCGACGGCGGCACCGTCGTCGAGACCGTTCCCGTGTCGGGAGACACCGTGACGTTCACGGATGTCCGGACGGGGGCCGACTATGCGGTGACGATCACAGACACCGTGAGCGGCCAGTCCGTCACCTCCGCACCGGTCGCGGTCGAGCCCTGCCCGACGGAGCCGACGACACCGTCGACCACACAGCCCAGTACGACGACCCCTCCTGCGGCGTCCGAGCCACCGGCATCCGCTGACGCGGCCGGCGACGCGAAGGCCGATCGCACCTCCTCGCTCGCGATGACCGGCCCCGACAACCCGGCGGGGCTCATAGCGTTCGGCGCGATCACCATTCTGCTGGGAGCCGCGGCCTACACGTTCACGGCCATTCACCGCCGCCGGGCTCTCGCGGCTCGCTCCGAGCAGGAGTAGCGCCGAAAAGGAGCAGCGTCCGCGAAAAGGCAGCTGCGGTCTCGGTCAATACAGCTGAGGCGCGGAAGGCGGTCCCGGTTCGCCGGGGCCGCCTTCCGCGTGCCGCGGTTCCATCACCCCGCGGTTCCATCGCCCGGCAGCCTCGGCGCTCGGTCCTACCGGCACTCGGTCGCCCAGGGGGCGGTATCCACTGAGCGGACGCTTCGCCGGTCCCTCCAGTACGGTGCCGTCCGGCGCGAAGCGGGAGCCGTGCGCCGGACAGTCCCATGTCCGCTCCAGATCGTTCCACGACAGCACTCCGCCCATGTGCGAGCAGACGCCGGACACTGCGCAGCTCACGCCGTCCACGGTGGAGACCGCGGTGGGGCGGATGCCTCGGCGTCCAACCACGCCGGCGCCCTCAACCGGTGGCTCAGCCGGCATCGGCCTGGAGAGGGCACGGGCATAACCGACCGCATAGTGCTTCGCCACTGCGGCACCCCATCCCAGCCCGGTGGCGAGGGCCATCGGCATCGTCACCCGGCGATGCAGAGCAGCAGCCCAGGGGGGGGGGTCGTCAGCGCCCAGAAGCTCGGCGGCGATCGTGAGCGCGCACTGGACGGCGTTCATCATTCCCCACTTGTCGTAGCCTGTGGCGAGGAAGATCCTCCCTCGGCCGCGCGGCAGCCATCCCACGAACGGAACGCCGTGCGGCGTCTCGTAGTCCTGTGCGCTCCAGAGATGAGTTCGCACGGCGCCGGGCCAGTGCTGCTTCGTCCACCGGGTGAGGTCGTCGACGCACGACGCGGGCGATGGATGCCTGCCGACACCGTGCCCGCTGCCGCCGACCAGGAGCAGGTCCTCCCCGTCGTCGGGAGTCGTGCGGATCGACCTCGTCGGTGAGTCGACGCTGAGATACATGTCGGGCGGCAACTCACCGGACACCGTGAAGCTGGCCGCGTACGAGCGTTTCGGGTTCACCTTCGCAAAGTACAGACCGCGATCGAGCACGGGGACTCCGGTCGCGAGCACCAGCTGAGCGCACTCCAGATCGCCACGGGTCGTGTGCGCGACGACGGGCCGACGGGCGTCGGCACCGTTCAGGCGCACGCCCTCATAGATCACGCCACCGAGCTCGCGCAGCTCGCTCGCGAGGGCCGCGAGAACGTCCATCGGGTCGAACTGCGCCTGGTCCGGAAGCACCAGTGCCGCGTAGGTGGGGAAGGGCAGGCCGGCATCCGGCAGCAGCCGCACCGGCAGACCGACGGAGCTCGCGACCTCGAACTCTCGCTCGACGGTCGACACGCCCGCTCGAGTGGAGGCGTAACTCACCGACGCGCGCCGCTGCACCGCGATGCCGTTCGCCTCCGCGAAGTCGAGCATCCATCGCTGCCCCTCGAGGTTGGCGTCGACATACGCCTGGACCACGGCCTGATAGCTGCGCCGCTTGATCTTCTGCAACTGGCTCCCCTGCAGCACACTGAGCTTCGCGGTCGTGCGACCGGTGGTCGCCGCCCCCACCCGCCGCCCCTCGAGCACCGCCACGCGGCGGCCCGCGCGGGCGAGCAGGAGCGCCGTCGTCAGCCCGGTGAGACCGGCACCCGCGACGATCACGTCGAAGCGGCGCTCGCCGATGTCGTCGGCCGCGACGGGAGTGTGGCGCGCGAGCCAGAGCGAGTCGGTGGATGTCCCGCCGTCGCGGGAGCTGCGCATGCGCGCCGAGGACAATGCCGGCACAGGACCCTCCCCGTCACTCAGGATCGGACTTCGTGTGCTGCACGGTGCCGTGATCGTGATCCGGCGGGCCGTACACCGAGTACAGCTTCAGCGGCTCGTCACCGATCGCCGTCACATCGTGCCACGTCCCGGCCGGGACGAAGATGGCGTCGTCTGGGCCCGCCTCCCACTCGTGTTCGAGCCGATCCTTGGCCGGACCCATCTGCACCTTCCCGCGGCCGGCCTCGATCCTGAGGAACTGGTCGACGTCGTCGTGCTTCTCCAGACCGACGTCGTCGCCAGGGGCGATGGCCATGACCGTGACCTGGAGGTGGCTGCCCGTCCAGATCGTCGCGCGGAAGTCCTCGTTCTCGAGGGTCGCCTTCTCGATGCTGGTGACGAAGGGCCGGGGACCGCGATCCGTGAACGACATGTGTCCTCCTTCGACGAAACGGATGTCCCTCGCGACGTTACGCAGGGGAGGACCCGCCATCACCGGGGTGGTCGCGGTGTGCTCTCCGTGGTATCCGCATCGGCGCACGCTGTCGCATCTCAGCAGCGGGACGACACGTTCAGGTGCCGGATGACGCCCATTCGGGGGACGGCACGATCGGTCGGATGCCGGGCTCGGGTCTGACCGAACCGTGTCCGGTCAGAGACCCGCCGCGATCGCCCCCGCCACCCTGAGCCAGGCCTCGCGCGTCTCCGGGGACAGCGCCTCCATGTTCACCGCGCCGCCGTCGACGAGCGATGGGTCGTACGGCACGGAGACGACCTCTCGCGTGAGCGCACGGAAGTGGGCGAACAGCCGCTTCTCGAGCGCCTCGTCCGACTTCTTGGACGGGGATCCGAGGACCGTCACGGCGCTTGCGACCTTGTCGCCGTACCCCTTCTCGCGCAGGCCGTCGAGCAGCCAGGCGGCGCTCGCCGCCGTGTCCTCCCGGACGGTCGACACGATGACGAGCTGGTCGGCCGCCTCGATGGCAGCCTCCCAGTTGGAGGCCCGCATGTTGTTGCCGGTGTCGATGATGATGATCCGGTAGAACCTGCTCAGCGTCGCGTGGAGGCGTTTGAAGGCGGCGTCGTCGATCGTGGACGACGCCGCGGCGTCCTCATCGGAGGCCAGCACGTCGAACTGCGCATCGACCTGGGCGCGCACGTAGTTGTCGAGGTCGCCCACACGAGCTCGCCTGGCGTCGGCGAACCGGTCGAGGTCGTTGAGCAGATCCACCGCGGTGCGCTGGTGGTGGGCCGGCTGAGCCCGCCAGCCGAGGGTGCCGCGGGTCTCGTTGTTGTCCCAGGCCAGCGTGGACCCGCCGCGATAGGTGCCGAACGTCGCCGCGAGCAGCACGGTCGCCGTGGTCTTGTGGGCACCGCCCTTCGGGTTCACGATGACGATCGTCCGCGGACCGGAGAAGATCTTCTGCACACGCTGGATCGTCTCGCGACGCTCACGCTCCGCCTTCCCCGGCTTCGGCGAGATGACACCGCCGGTGAGCCGGTGGAGGGAGCCCTGCCAGCCCATCTTCGCCGGTCCCTCGACCTGCTGCGGACGTGAACGGAGCAGATCGTCGAGGGTCGGCAGGGCGCCGCCGTGCGGGGCCGGAGCCGGCCGCGACGCGGGCGCCGGCGAGCCGACTCCAGCCGTGACGCCGATGGCGGCATCCGCGGTGACCGCCGCAGCGGGAACCGGTGCGTCCTCGGTCACCTCATCCACCCGCCCGTCCGGGTGCACGAGCAACGGCCAGCGCTCGCCGTTCTCATACAGAACCGCCCTGACCGGACGTCCGCGATCCTCCGCCTCGCGCGCCACGACCTCGACGACGCGGGCACGAAGATGCTCTGGGCCGTCACCGGAGAGCAGGCGCTCTCCGCCTGCGACCTCCACGACGGCGGTGAGGTCGTCTTTGACGCGAGCGATGATCTCGCTGTCTTCACGGAGCATTGATCCCCCAGGCAATTGTGTGGTGGTGGCGATCGGCGAGCGCTATGCGCCGACGAGTCGTGCGGCGAGGTACGCCTCGAGCTGGTCGAGCGAGATGCGATCCTGCTGCATCGTGTCGCGGTCGCGCACGGTCACCGCCTGGTCCTCCAACGTGTCGAAGTCGACGGTGACGCAATAGGGCGTGCCGATCTCGTCCTGACGACGGTACCGGCGACCGATGGCCTGTGCGTCGTCGAAGTCGATGTTCCAGTGCTTCCGGAGCTCGTCCGCCACACGGCGCGCGGTCGGCGACAGGGTCTCGTTCCGCGAGAGGGGAAGCACGGCCGCCTTCACCGGCGCGAGCCGCGGATCCAGCTTGAGCACCGTGCGGGTGTCGACCCCGCCCTTCGCGTTCGGCGCGTCCTCCTGGTGGTAGGCATCCACGAGGAACGCCATGAGGGCACGTGTGAGGCCGAAGGACGGCTCGATCACGTACGGGATGTAGCGCTCGCCCGACTGCTGGTCGAAGTACGACAGCTCCTTGCCGGAGTGCTCCGAGTGGGTGCGCAGGTCATAGTCCGTGCGGTTCGCCACACCCATGAGCTCGCCCCATTCGCTCCCGACGAAGCCGAACTTGTACTCGATGTCGATGGTGCGCTTCGAATAGTGCGCCAGGGAGTCCTGGGGATGCTCGAAGCGGCGGATGTTGTCGGTGTCGATCCCGAGATCGACGAACCAGTCCCAGCACAGGTCGATCCAGGTCTGGAACCACTCCTCGTCCTCGCCGGGCTTGACAAAGAACTCGAGCTCCATCTGCTCGAACTCTCGGGTGCGGAAGATGAAGTTGCCGGGCGTGATCTCGTTGCGGAACGCCTTGCCGATCTGCCCGATGCCGAACGGCGGCTTCTTGCGCGCCGTCTGCAGCACCGCCGCGAAATCGGTGAAGATGCCCTGCGCGGTCTCCGGTCGCAGGTAGTGCAGTCCGCTCTCGTCCTCCAGCACACCCAGATAGGTCTTCAGCATGCCCGAGAACTGGCGGATCTCGGTCCACTGGCCCACCTTGTCGGGGTGGTCTGGGTCGGGGATGTCGGCGAGCCCGTTCGCCGGCGGATGCCCGTGCTCCTTCTCGTACGCCTCGAAGAGGTGGTCGGCTCGGTACCGCTTGTGCGTGACCAGCGATTCCGTGAGCGGGTCGTTGAAGACGTCGACGTGGCCCGATGCCTTCCACACGGCAGAGGGGAGGATGATCGCCGAGTCGAGGCCGACGACGTCGCTGCGGCCCTGGACGAAGGTCTTCCACCACTGTCGCTTGATGTTCTCTTTCAGTTCGACGCCGAGTGGGCCGTAGTCCCACGCCGAACGCGTTCCCCCGTAGATCTCTCCGGAGGGGAACACGAAACCGCGGTGCTGTGCGAGGGTGATGACGGACTCGAGGCGCGACTGCTCTGACAAGGTTCCTCCGGGAATGGGCAGATCTGCACGCAATCCTATCGGTGGCGCGCAGCCGCAGTGGTCGGGACCGGCGTCCGACCGCATCGGCGACGGATCGCCCGCCCTCGACACGCTCCGCCGCCTCCGGATAGATTGTGGCCAGTCAGGGGTGGGCGGGTCTGCCGAAGGGAGCATCGGTGCTCGAGTCTTTTCTCGCCATCGGCATCCTCGATGGACCTCTTCTCACCGTCGTCTACGGGCTCGCGGCCGCGGCGTTCGCAGCGTTGCTGGTCCGCCGGCGACTCCGGCACTGGTGGCTCACCGCCCTGCTCTCGGTCGTTGCCGGAGCGGCGACCGGACTCGTCGTCCTGTGGGCCTTGGTCGACCTCATCGACGCCTTCGGCGAGGGAGCCGTCGCGCACGAGACCTACTTCTGGATCGCGGCGGCCTTCGCCGGCACCGCGCTCGCGCTCGCGAACTTCTGGATGTCACGCTGGTGGAGAAAGCTCATCGCGGTCGCCGGAGTGGCCCTCTTCATCGTGGCGGCGGTCCTCGGAGTCAACGCCTCCTTCGGGTTGAACCCCACCGTCGGGTCGCTCTTCGGGATCTCGACGACCCCCGACATCAAGGTGCCGGAGCACACCGACTCGTCGGCCGACCCGTCCGTACCGCTCTGGCAGAGCTGGCACCCGCCAGCCGACATGCCGGCGACGGGCGAGGTCGGCGAGGTCGACATCCCCTCGACGGCATCAGGCTGGGACGCCCGGCCGGCCCAGCTCTACCTGCCGCCGGCGGCCCTCGTCGACGACCCGCCGGAGCTGCCGTTCATCCTGATGATGATGGGCCAGCCGGGCAATCCCGACGCCGGCTTCGTCGGCGAGGTGCTCGACCGGTTCGCGGCGGAGCACGACGGCCTCGCGCCGATCGTGCTCGTCGTCGACCAGCTGGGCGAGCCGGAGGCGGACCCTCTGTGCCTCGACACGGCGATGGGCCACGTCGAGACCTACGTGATGACGGATGCCGTCGGCTGGGCCCGCGACCGGCTGAACATCCTCGAGGACCGGAGGTTCTGGGCCGTCGCCGGATACTCGAACGGGGGAGGCTGCGCGGCCTACTACGGCGCGAAGTATCCCGACGTCTGGGGCGGCATCATCAGTCTCTCCGGTGTCAAGTATCCGGGTGTCGAGCATTCCGCCCAGGTGCTCGAGGACGTCTTCGGAGGCGACGAGGCCGCGTACGACGCGGTCAAGCCGACGACCATCATGGGAGCGCACCGCTACATCGACACGACCGCCGTCTTCACCGCCGGAGAGGACGACCCGGCATACGTCGAATGGGCGGAGGCGAACGACGAGGCCGCCGCGGCCGCGGGGATGGACACCACGCTCGTCATCGTGCCGGAAGCCGATCACGGCGTCTCTGCGCTCACCGGGGGGTTGGACGCGGCCTTCCCCGTGTTCTACCCGCGGTGGACGCTCGCCGCACCCTGATCGCCGCCGCCACCACGCAGAGGAGCACACGAGCATGCGCTACATTCTGAGATCGATACCCCGCCACCTGCGGCACACCCCGGTGAGCGTCGCGCTCGCCGCACCCTGATCGCTGCCGCCGCCTATCACGCAGAGGAGCACACGAGCATGCGCGACATCCTGAGATCGATACCCCGCCACCTGCGGCACACCCCGGTGAGCGTCGCGCTCGCCGTCGTCATGATCGTCGGTGCCGTTCTCGCGGGATCCGCGCTCGCCCCCATCGGCGCGGATTCGTCCGCGACCTGGGGCGCCGGAGTGCTCTCCACGCTTGAGTCGGCCAGGTGGTGGACCGTCCTCTCCGCCCTTCTCATCCCCGGCGACACGGTGCAGCTGGTCGTCTGCGTGCTCGCCGCGCTCCTTCTGCTCGGAACGGCCGAACGCCTGATGGGGTCCTGGCGCACCGCCGTCTCGTTCGCGGTGACGGGTGTGGTCGGTGTCGGCATCGGCGTCGCCTTGCAAGGGCTCGGGCAGCTCGTCGGCGAGTGGTGGTCTCAGGTCACGGCGGCTGATCTCTCCGTGGATCCTCTCGCCGGAATCGCCGGCGCACTCATGACCGCGTCCGCGTTCGCGCGCGCACTCTGGCGCCGCCGTATCCGCGTCGTGACGATCGGATTCATCCTCATCTTCGTCCTCTATGCGGGCGACTCGGTGAACGTCTACCGGCTGATCGCCGCCATGGCCGGGTATGTCCTCGGCGCGCTGCTGACCCGCGACGCCTCGACCCTTCGACTGAGGCAGGCCTCGCACGGCGAGACCCGTACGCTCATCGCGATGGTGATCACGGTGAGTGCGGTCGGTCCGCTCGTCGCCCTCACGAACCCCCTGAGCTTCACGCCGCTTGCTTCGGTCGGAAGTCTCTTCAGCCGTGTCTTCCCCGATCGCGCCGAGACACTCGAGCGGTGCGCCGACGAGATGTCGGCATCCTGCGACCGCGACCTGGCGCTCATCAGCGCCAGTGGGGTCGGTCCGGTGCTGCTGACTCTGCTCCCGCTCATCCTGCTCCTCGTCGCCGCGGTCGGGTTGCGGAAGGGGCGCCGCGTCGCCATGTGGCTGGCCGTGGTCGTCAACGTGGCGATGATCCTGCTCTCGTTCGCCGCCCTCGACGTCGCCGCAGAGGTCCAGGAGGCGATCGCCGACGGCGGCACGGCGGTCGATGCCGTCGAGTGGGTGGTCTGGATCGGCGCGGCGTTCGCCGTGCCGATGGCGCTGATCGCGCTCTTGCTCGCGAACCGTCGTGAGTTCATGCTCCTCGCTCCGCGCGAGGCGTACGTCCGGTTCGGTGTGCTGGCGGGCCTGTCGTTGGTCGTGCTCGCCGTCGCGTACATCGTCGTCGGGCTGCTCACGCTCGGCTCGTATGTGCCAGACACCACACCAGGGGAACTGCTCGTCGACGCCGTCATGCGCTTCCTCCCCGTCAACGTGTCGGCGGCGCTCGAGACGGTGGTCGTGCCGCAGGATCCCGTCGCGCTCTTCATGTACCGCTGGGTGGGCGTCGTGTTCTGGGGCATCGTGATCGCGGGGCTCCTCCGCCTCTTCGCCACCAGCCGCACGCCGGTCAGCAGCGCGGACAGAGAGCGCGTCCGCGCGCTGCTCCGCCGCGGCGGAGGCGGCACGCTCGGCTTCATGGCGACCTGGCCGGGCAACGTCTACTGGTTCAGTGGCGACGGAGAGGCCGCAGTCGCATACCGGGTGCACGGAGGTGTCGCGCTGACGCTGTCCGATCCGATCTGCCGACCCGAACGCGCCGCGCAGACCATCCGGGAATTCGCAACGTTCTGTGACCGCAACAGCTGGACTCCCGCGTTCTACAGCGTGCACGAGGACCACCTCCCGGTCTTTGACGGGCTGGGCTGGCAGCGGATGTCCGTGGGTGAGGAGACCCTGATGCATCCGCAGAGCTTCGACCTGGTCGGCAAGCCGTGGCAGAAGGTGCGCCAGGCCCTCAACAAGGGTGTGAAGGCGGGCATCACCACCGAGTGGGTGCGGTATCGCGATCTGTCGCTCGTGCGCGCCGGCCAGATCACGGCGATCTCGGAGGAGTGGGTGTCCGAGAAGTCTCTGCCGGAGATGGGGTTCACCCTCGGCGGACTCGAGGAGCTCAAAGACCCGGAGGTCATGCTCATGCTCGCGGTGGGCCCCGACGACCGGCTCCAGGCGGTCACGAGCTGGCTGCCGGTCTACGACCACGGCGTCCCGATCGGGTGGACGATCGACTTCATGCGCCGTGCGGACGACAGCATGCCCGGCATCATGGAGTTCCTCATCGCATCCGCAGCTCTGCACATGAAGGAGGCCGGCATCCAGGTCCTCAGTCTCTCTGGCGCTCCTCTCGCAAAGAAACCGGGGGAGGCTGAGGACGAGCCGACGGCGATGACGCGAGTCCTCGACCTCCTCGCCCAGACGCTGGAGCCCGCATACGGGTTCTCCAGCCTCTTCCGGTTCAAAGCCAAGTTCAATCCGACCTACGCCACGATCTACCTGGCGTACCCCGACCCGCTTGCACTACCGGCCATCGGCACGGCGATCAGTCGCGCATACCTGCCGGACGTCTCACCGCGCGAGGCGGCCGAGCTCGTCCGCGTCCTCGCGCGTCGCGGCTGAGCCGGCCGCGCGGCCTGCTCGAGGGTTCGGCCCTCCGGGTGGTTGCGCAGAGAGCCGTGGTTATCATGCGGGGCAGGGAGTGTGATCGTGACGAACGTGCCCGACACTGAAACGATCGGCCTCACCGTCGGTGGCCGATACCGCATGGATGCGCTCATCGGGCGAGGCGGCATGGCCTCGGTGTACCGTGCGCACGACACGGTGCTCGATCGTGACGTCGCCGTCAAGCTGTTCCGCTCGGACGCGGCGGACGCCGATGAGGTCAGGCGCCAGCAGGCGGAGGTGCAGGTGCTCGCCTCGCTCAATCATCCCGGCCTCGCCATGCTGATGGATGCAGGTGTGGACGAGCAGGATCCCGGGCATCCCAAGGCGTTCGTCGTCATGCAGCTGATCGACGGCTCCGATCTGCGTTCGAGGCTGCGCCGCGGCCCTCTGCCGCCCCGCGACGTGGAGCAGCTCGGAGCGGACCTCGCCGACGCGCTCCATCACATCCATTCGAAGGGGATCGTCCACCGCGACGTGAAGCCGGCGAACGTGCTGCTCGCCCACACGCCGGGCTCCGACACCCGCCCGCACCCGAAGCTCGCCGACTTCGGGATCGCGAGACTCGTCGACGGAACCCGCCTGACCGCCACCGGTGTCACCATCGGCACCGCCAACTACCTGAGCCCCGAGCAGGCGAGGGGAGAGCACGTCGGACCGCCCAGCGACGTCTACTCGCTCGGCCTCGTGCTCTTGGAATGCCTGACGGGCGAGCAGGCCTTTCCTGGCCCCGCGGTGGAGGCGGCGGTGGCCCGCGTGGTCTCGGAGCCGGTGATCCCCGAAAGCCTCGGGGAGCGGTGGGGGACGATCCTCCGTGCGATGACCTCGATGGCGCCGGAGCACCGCCCCTCGGCGCACCAGGTCGCCCTCGCGCTGCGCGAGGGCATCCCACTGGACGTCGGTGCGGTCGGAGCCGAGACCGCAGCGACCGCCCGACTGGCACGTACCACCCTCGAGACGGCCGCGTCGGGAGATCCCGTCGCGTCGACCGTTGCCGGGTCGTCGACAGCGACCGTCACCAAGCCGCTGCCGGTGGCGCAGCCGACCTCAGCGAGTGCATCCGACGGTCGCGCTGACGGCATCCATGAGGCGTCCGGCGCCGCATCCGGGGCGAAGAGGCGGAGCCGCAGGGGCTGGATTCTCGGGTGCATCGGTGTGATCGTGGTCGCGGCGGCCGTCGTCTGGTCGAGCATGTTCGCCCCGTGGGTTCACGAGGAGGAGGCACCGCCCGTGCAGTATCCCGCGGTCGACGGCGACCTCGGGGTGCCGTTGCAGCGTCTTCAGGAGAGTGTGGAGCGATGAGAGCCGTCTCGCGGGCAGGAGCGATCGCCGTCGTCGCAGCCACGGTGTGGGCGAGCGCCGGATGCACGGCGGTGCAGGATCGGCTCGACGCCGAGACCGCACGGACCCTCCAGACGCAGGTGCTCGACGTCACGAAAGCGGTGGCATCCGGCGACCTGGCCGGCGCACTCGACGAGCTGACCGAACTGGAATCGGTGCTCGACGAGAGTGCGGCGGAGGGACGAGTGCCCTTCTCTCGCTACCAGGAGATCGACGCGGCTCTGGAGGCCGTCCGTGCAGGGGTTCAGAAGGAGCTGGCCGCGCAGCAGGCGCCACCCGCCGACGAGGGCACGAACGAAGACGGCAGCGGAAGCGGGACAGGGGGTGCCGGGGGCGGTCAAGGCGACAAGGGTGACGGCGGGAAGAACGGAGAGAATCCCGGGCGAGGCAACGGCAACGATGGCGGGAACGGGAACGGGAATGGGAACGGGAACGGCGGTCCCGGTGGGCCTGGCGAACAGGACCCGCCGAGCGAGTCCCCGCCGCCCGTGGAGTCGCCGTCTCCCGAGCCCGGACCGGAGCCCACGCCGACGCCGACGTAGGCACCATGACCGTCCGCTGCCGGAGTCGCCGCGGTTTCACCCGGTCGGACGACCGCGCGGGACCCTGCCGCGTCGATGAGCCGGGCATCCGGGCGGCCTCTACGCAATGTGCGCTGGGAACACAAGCCTCTTGGGCGCGAGCGCGCCGAGCGACACCATACGAACATGGATTCTTCGACACAGACCGCGGCCCCGCTCAAGGTGCTCGCCCTCGTCTGCACGCTCACGCCGTCTCCCGGTGCGTCGAGCAGCGACAAGATGGCGCAGCAGTTCATGGGGGAGCTCGCCCGGCACGGTGCGACCGGCGAGGTGATCCGGCTCGTCGACCACCTGATCAGGCCTGGCGTGCAGAAGGACATGGGGGAGGGCGACGAATGGCCGTTCATCCGACAGCGGATTCTCGACGCCGACATCCTGCTCGTCGCGACGCCGACGTGGGTCGGCAACATGTCGAGCGAGGCGCGGCGGATGCTCGAACGCCTCGACGCCGAGCTGAGTGAGACCGACGCCGCCGGGCGGCCGACCATGTTCGACAAGGTCGCTGTGCTCGCCGTCGTCGGCAACGAGGACGGCGCGCACGCCATCACGGCGGACCTCTACCAGGGGCTCAGTGACATCGGCTTCACGATTCCGGCGCAGGGCGTCGCCTACTGGAACGGCGAGGCGATGCACACGACCGATTACAAAGATCTCGAGTCGACGCCGCAGGAGGTGGCGGACGCGATGACGACCGCCGCCCGCAACGCGGCGCACCTGACGAGGCTGCTCCTCGCCAGTCCGTATCCGGCGCAGTAGTCACGGGGGAGGCAGCATGCGAGCAGTGTTCACGGGATGGCTGGCGGTGATCGTCGTCGGCCTCGTCTACATGCTGGCGATCGGATTGATGGGGCGGTGAGGCACATGAAGGTCAAACAGCATGCGCTCAGCCTGTTCTTCGGGCTCATCTTCATCCTGGCGCTCATCGGCCAGGCGTTCGCGGGCAACGCCGCCTACAACGAGGAGCAGCTGGCTCACGGTGAGCCCGCCGTCTCGTTCGGGCAGTTCGTGACGTCGTCCGAGTTCGTCGTCGATGTCGCCGAGAACTGGCAGTCGGAGTACCTGCAGTTCTTCCTCTTCATCCTCGCGACCATCTGGTTGGTTCAGCGGGGCTCCCCGGAGTCGAAGAAGCCGGGAGACGAGGGAGTCGGCACGGACGAGGAGCAGCTCGCCGGTCGGCACGCCGAGCCGGATTCCCCCGCCTGGGCGCGATACGAGGACTGGCGCGGGTGGGTCTACTCGAACTCCCTCCTCATCGTGATGGGCGCGATCTTCCTGTTCTCGTGGTGGGCTCAGTCGGTCGCGGGAATGGTGGTCTACAACCAGGAGCAGCTCGAGCACGGCCAGGCGACCGTCGACTGGCTCGGGTACCTGGCATCCGCCGACTTCTGGAATCGGACCCTGCAGAACTGGCAGTCGGAGTTCCTCGCTGTGGGCAGCATGGTGGCACTGTCCATCTACCTGCGGCAACGCGGCTCGGCGGAGTCCAAACCGGTCGGCGCCCCGCACAACGTGTCAGCGATCGAGGGCGAGTGACGCCCACGGGGATCGGTGGGCGCGTCGGTGAGCCGGCTCGATCGGGCGGCAGAGCGAGAGGAGAGGGAACGGAGGTCCCGGGATGAGCGATCCGACGGGTGAGAAGAACATCGACCAGAGCACGGGCACCGCCCTGCCCACCGCTTATGCGGAGCGGCTGGGCGACCGCAGACCGTCCGTGCTCCGGTTGAACATCGAGGAGCAGCGGGATGAGCTCGCTCGGACGATGAGCGCGATCAGGCGGCGGATCGACGGACGCGTGGTTCTCATCGTGGCGGGCTCGATCGTGCTCGTCGCCGGGACAGCGGCGCTCATCGCGAAGGTGAGGCGCGCTCGCTCCGTGCCGAAGAAGGAGGATCCACGCCATGGCGACATCTCGTGACGACGACGCGCATCAGAGCCGTGAGGAGTCCGGCGAGGCACGCGGTGCGCGCAAGCCGACCTCGCCGACGAGCATTCATCGCGCGGGCTGGCTGACCGTCTTCAAACGCGCTCTTCGCGAGTTCGGCAAGGACGAAGCGACCGACGTGGCCGCGTCGCTGACGTACTACGCCGTTCTCGCGCTCTTCCCCGCGCTGCTCGCCATCGTGTCCGTGCTCTCGCTGATCGGTCAGGACGAACAGGTGGTCGGGGGGCTCATGGAGCTCTTCCGCTCCGTCGCCCCGGAGGAGACCGTCCGAACGCTCGAGGACCCGCTGATGGAGCTCGCGGATGCACCGGGCGCAGGGCTCACCTTCGTCGTCGGTCTCGTGGGTGCGATCTGGTCGGCGTCCGGCTACGTACGGTCGTTCTCGAGGGGGATGAACCGCATCTACGGCGTGCAGGAGGGCAGGACCTTCCTCAAGCTGCAGCCGGCCGTGCTTCTGATCACCGTGTTCGCGATCGTGGTGCTCACCGCGATGGCGCTGATCCTCGTGGTGAGCGGCCCCATCGCGACAGCGGTGGGCTCGTTGATCGGCCTGGGCGAGCCGGCTCTCATCGCATGGAACATCGCGAAGTGGCCCGTTCTCGTGATCCTCGCGGCCGGGATCATCGCCGTCCTCTACTACTTCGCGCCGAACGTGAGGCAGCCGCGGTTCCGCTGGGTCAGCGTCGGGGCCGTCGTCGCTCTTCTCGTCTGGGCTCTGACGACGGCCGGCTTCTTCTTCTATGCGGCCAACTTCTCGAACTACAGCGCGACCTATGGCTCGCTTGGCGGGATCATCATCTTCCTGCTGTGGCTCTACCTCAGCAACATGGCGCTGCTGTACGGAGCGGAGGTCGACTCAGAGCTCGAGCGTGTCCGTGAGCTGCAGGCGGGCATCAAGGCGGAATACGCCGTGCAGTTGCCGCTTCGCGACACCACGAAGATCGACAAGAACGTCGACGCCGAGGCATCCGCCGTCCTCGAGGCGAGAAGCCTGCGGCTCTCCAACGGAAAGGACAACGGGTGATCCCCCTCCTGCGACGCGAGTCGCGTAGGGCTTATGGGGGCGGCCCGGGAAATCATATGGTGGTCACATGATCGCAACATCGGCAAGATCGACACTCGTGCTGGGCGTCATCGCGGCCGCGCTGGCCCTCAGCGGATGCGCCGGGGGGCCGGGCGCCCAGGGTCCGGAGCCCGGTGAGACGGGCGGCACCGTCGATGTCATCGGCGTGTGGGGCGACCCCGACGCGAGCGGAGAGCCGTCGCTCGAGTTCGCAGAGGACGGGACGGTCAGCGGCACCGACGGCTGCAATCAGCTGGGCGGCCAGTACGCCGTCGAGGGCGACACCGTGACCTTCTCCGGTATGCACACGACGCTCATGGCGTGCGAGGGTGTCGACGCCTGGCTCGGCGGCGCGGCGACGGCAGCCGTCGACGGCGAGTCGATGACCGTCTACGACGACTCAGGCGACAGGCTCGGAACGCTCGACCGTCATTCCTGATCGCCGGGCTCACTCGCGGATCGCGACCCATGAGGTCGGTCATCCCGCGCGCAGTCCTCGTCCACCTTCTGCACCCGGAGCCGGTGTGAGAATGTCACGTCGAGTCACGGAGATCGGAGCTGACAGTGGGCGGCTAGGCGGCCGCCTCACGAGCGAGGAGGGAGCGCTTGACCTCGACTCCCCACGCGAACCCTCCCATGGATCCGTCGCCGCGGAGAACCCGATGGCACGGGACGAAGAGGGCGGGGGCGTTCGTGGCACAGGCGCTCGCGGCGGCCCGCACCGCTTTCGGACGGCCAACCGCGACGGCCAGCTCGGTGTAGGTGAGGGGAGAACCCGGGGCGATCCGCCGGAGCTGCTCCCATGCGAGCGTCCGGAACTCACCACCGCGTTGCTGCACCGGGATGGAGTCGATGGCCGAGACATCGCCGGCGTAGTACGCGTCGACGGCCGCAGCGGCGGGAGTCTCCCCGCGCACCAGTTCTTCTGGTCGGAGGCTCGGAGCGATGCGGATCGCGAGCGCGTCGTCGGCATCGGTCCAGCCCGATGCCAGAACGGTTCCGTCGGAGCGGGCGATGATCGTGAACGGCCCGTCCGGAGTGGCGACGGTCTGTACCACGGCTGTGCTGACCGCCGAACGGGGTGCGACGGATGCTGAATCGAAGAGGATCATGACGCTGCTTTCGTGCTGGTGACGGGGGTGGCGGCCGCCCGCCACAGGTGAAGGGAGAGGTAGCTTCGCCACGGGGCGAAGGGAGCGGACGCGGCGAGCAGTTCGCGCGGCGCATCAGGGAGCCCGAGCGCCCGTGCGCCGGCGCGAAGCGCGACGTCGCCGCTGAGGATGACGTCCGGGTTGCCGAGGACGCGCATGCTCACGTATCCGGCCGTCCAGTCGCCGATACCGCGGAACGCCGTCAGGGCGGTGTGCTGTTCGCGTGCGTCGTCGCCGAGGGTGACGCGCAGCCGGCCGTTCGCGATGGCATCCGCCACGGTGAGCATCGTCTCGATCCGCGCACGGGGACCCGCGAGAACCTGGCGGCCGCGTTCAGCGATCTGGGCAGCGGTCGGGAAGAGGCGCATGGGCACGGCCTCAGACGTCCGCGCGGGTGCCGCCTCTGTGCTCGCCGGGGTGATCACGTCACCGGCCGCCTGGGCGAGCCGGGCCAGCTGAGTGCGTGCCGCCGCCACGGTGATCTGCTGTCCGGCAAGGGCGCGGAACAGCATCTCCTCCGCGTCGACGGCGCCCGGCAGACGGATGCCCGGTGTCGTCCTGACCGACTCCGCGAGAGCCGGATGCGACGCCAGTGCCGCGTCGACGGCGAGCGGGTCGGCGTCGAGGTCGAAGAGGCGCCGCACCCGGGCGACGAGGGTCGGCAGGTCGCGAAGCGCGCTCACTCGGGCGGTCAGGCCGAGCGTGCCGGAGGCGTCGGTGGACGCGACCGTGAAGGTCGCCGGCCCAGAGGGGAGCGTGATCGCTCGCGAGTACCGGTGCTCGTCGGCGACCTCGATCCCCGGGATGGCTCGAGCGCGCAGCCAGGAGAAGACACCGGCGGCATCCAGGGGTGCGCGGTAGGGGAGGGAGAGCGAGATCGTGCCGGGCTCGGCGATCTCGGCCTCGCCGCGGGGATGGCGGCGCTGCCGGGCGCGAAGCTCGGTGGGGGTGAGCTGGAACACCTCGGCGATGGTGTCGTTGAACTGGCGGATGCTGGAGAACCCGGCGGCGAAGGCGACATCGGCGAGGGGCAGCTCGGTGGCGGTCAGCAGGGTCCGCGCGGTCTGCGCCCGGTGCGCTCGCGCGAGCGCGAGAGGACCGGCCCCCAGTTCGTTGCTGAGAAGGCGGGTGAGGTGACGGCTCGAGTAGCCGAGCCGGGACGCCAGTCCGGGAACTCCCTCGCGTTCGACCACACCGTCTGCGATCAGCCGCATCGCCCGGGAGGCGACGTCGTTGCTCAGGTTCCACGCGGGCGTGCCGGGCACGGCTTCCGGAAGGCACCGTTTGCAGGCGCGATAACCGGCCTCGTGCGCGGCGGCGCTGGTCGCGTAGAAGGTGACGTTCTCCGGTTTCGGCGTCCGCGCCGGGCAGCTCGGCCGGCAGTACACGCCGGTGGAGCGCACCGCGGTGATGAACTGGCCGTCGAAGCGGGCATCCCTCGCCTGGATGGCGCGATAGCGCTCGTCGAAGCTGAGCTGCCGTGGTGTCATGCATCGAGTCTCGCATCGGCCACAGACGCGCGCTAGCGGAAATCGGACACGGCAGTGGCTCCACCCCGTTCGCCGAGCCGTCCTCTCCCGCCCCCGCCCACCCCCCCCCCCCCCCCCCCCCCCCCCCCCCCCCCCCCCCCCCCCCCCCCCCCCCCCCCCCCCCCCCCCCCCCCCCCCCCCCCCCCCCC
>Ga0164243_10006046_pt1 | contig 18421 bp, 15 predicted proteins | sample OricompcompostOP_FD_108781 | JGI IMG/M metagenome (GOLD analysis project Ga0164243, IMG submission 108781) | Organic Plus compost microbial communities from Emeryville, California, USA - Original compost - Organic plus compost (OP) | ecosystem: Engineered > Solid waste > Mixed feedstock >... | reverse complement strand
GATCACCCGCGCCCTGTTCAAGGAAATGGGCATGACCGAAGGCAAGGATTACGAGTTCACCACCATCGGCGTGGGCGCACCGGCCTTCAATGCCCTGGTCAAGGGCGAGGTGGATGTCTACAATACCTTTGACGTGAACGCGGCGCTGATGACTACCAGCGGCATCAAGGTGCGCCGCCTGGAGATTCCGAAGAAATATTCCCAGCTGATGTCCAACGGCTATGTGACGCACGAGGACAACATCAAGAACAAGCCGCAGATGCTGGCCGGCTTTGGCCGCGCCGCCAGCAAGGGCGTGATTGCCTGCGATGAGAATCCGCGCTGGTGCGTCAGTACGTTCTGGAAGCACTTCCCGCAGACCAAGCCACAGCAGGGCACGGAAGAAGAAAAGATGAACAAGGCGCTTGCCATGCTGGCGGCGCGCCAGGCCGGCAATCTGAATTTCTCCGATATCGGCGGCAAAAAGCGCTTTGGCTACTACGCGCCCGATATCTGGAAAAACTATGTGCAGGTGCTGCATGACGGCGGCCAGATGAGCGTCAACCAGATCGACACCAGCACCGTCTACACCAATGCCTTCGTCGATGAGTTCAACAAGTTCGACGAAGCGAAGGTGCGCGCAACCGTACGTTCGCTGAAGGGGCAGTGATGGCGGTCTACTACACGGCATTGGCGGCCGAGGGCAAGGGCGCGCGGCGCGGCCAGCCGATGTTGAAGACCGATCGCCTGACCGTCACCTACGCCTCCAGTCGTGGGCCGGTCAAGGCGGTGGATGACTTCAGCCTGGAAATCACGCCGGGTGAATTCGTGTCGGTGCTGGGGCCGTCCGGTTGCGGGAAATCCACCGTGCTCTCGGTGGCGGCCGGCTTGCTGGGCGCCAGTTCAGGCAGCGTGGCCGTGGCCGGCAGTCCAGTGACGGCGCCCCGGCGCGAGGTTGGCGTCGTCTTCCAGCAAGCCAATCTGCTGCCCTGGAAAAACGTGCTGGAAAACGTGTTGCTGCCCATCGTGGCGATGCGGCTGCCGGTGGAGGAGTATCGCGAACGGGCCGAGCAGTTGCTGGACTTTGTTGGCCTGTCGCGTTTTCGCCAGCACTATCCGCATGAGCTGTCCGGGGGTATGCAGCAAAGGGTGGGCATCGTGCGCGCCCTGATCCACGATCCCAAGCTGCTCTTGATGGATGAGCCCTTCGCCGCGCTGGATGCCATGACGCGCGAACGCATGGCGTTGGAATTGCAGCGCATCTGGAGCGGCACCGACAAGACCGTGCTCTTCATCACCCACAGCATTCCGGAAGCGGTGCTGCTGTCGGATCGGGTGGTGGTGATGTCGCCTTCGCCGGGCCGCATCATCGAAGAGTTCGAATGCGACCTGCCGCGTCCGCGCAATGCGGAGACCATGGCCTTGCCGCGCTTTGGCGAGTACTGCAATTACCTGCGCAAGATTTTTGACCAGTTCGAGGGGAAAGCATGAACGCGCGACTGCAATCCATCGTTTTTCCCTTCATCACGCTGGGATTCCTGGTCGGCGGCTGGCTGTTGGCCACCGAAGTCTTCAGCGTGCCCAACTTCATCCTGCCCAAGCCGCAGGCGGTGTGGGAAGTGATGATCAAGGGTTATGTGTACGGAGCCTTCTGGAAGGATATCGGCGCCACCCTGAGCGCCACGCTGCTCGGTTACCTGTCGGGTTGCACGGCCGGCATTTTGCTGGGCGCGCTGCTGGCCGAATCGAAGACCTTCGAGCGCTTTCTGTATCCCTTCGTGGTCTCGCTGCAATCCATGCCCAAGGTGGCGCTGGCGCCGGTGCTGATCGTCTGGTTTGGCTTTGGCCTGATGTCCAAGGTGGTGATGGTGGGGCTGGTGTGCTTTTTCCCGGTTTTCATCAACACGATTGTCGGCATCCGCCAGACGCCCGCGCCGCTGATCGCGATGATGCGCTCCTTCTCTGCCAGCCGCATGGATGTGTTCCTGCATGTGAAGCTGAAATCGGCGCTGGGCCATATCTTCGCCGGCTTGCAGATCGCGGTGGTGCTGTCCCTGATCGGCGCGGTGGTGGGCGAGTTCGTTTCGTCCTCGCGCGGGCTGGGTTACATGATCCAGGTGGCGCAGGGGAATATCGATCTGGCGACCATGTTTGCTTCGCTGGTGGGCCTGGCGGCGATCGGCATCGTCGGCACCCAGCTGGTGCGGCTGGCGCATGCCCGCATCGTCTTCTGGGACAGCGACAAGCGCGGCGGCGCAATCAGTGAATAAAACGGAGGATAGACAAGTGGATTACGTATTGGCGGCGAACCTGCCCGAAGCGCTGCAATTGAAGCGCGACACCGGCTTTGCGGTGGTGGCCGGGGGCACCGATATTTTTCCCGCGATTGAAAACGGGATCCGCTATCCCGGCTTGCTGGATGTGTCGCGGGTAGGTGAATTGGCCGGTGCGATCCAGCGTCGCGACGATGTCTGGGTGATTCCCGCCATGAGTAGCTGGAGCGCGCTGGCGGCGGCTGATCTGCCGCCGCAATTCGATGCGGTCAAGCAGGCAGCGGTGGAAATCGGCGGCAGGCAGATCCAGAACACCGGCACCGTAGCCGGCAATATCTGCAATGCCTCGCCGGCGGCCGATGGCGTGGTGGCCTTGATGGCACTGGGCGCGCGGGTCACCCTGGCCGGCACCGCCGGGCAAAGGCAGATGGCCTTGGCGGACTTCGTGCTGGGCAATCGCAAGACGGCTTTGAAAGCAGATGAACTGCTGTTGGATGTGCGGGTGCCCGCAGCGCATGGCGATTGCGCCTCGGTGTTTCGCAAGGTCGGCGCGCGGCGCTATCTGGTGATCTCGATTGCCATGTGCGCCATCAGCCTGGAACTGGACGGGCAGGGTCGGATCGTGCATGCCGGCGTGGCGGTGGGCGCTTGCGGCCCGCGCGCCGTGCGCGTCAAGGCGCTGGAAACGCGGCTGAAGGGCATGTCGCTGCAGGCGCTGTCTGCGGTGGAAGTGCAAGAAGATGAACTGAGCGTGCTGACGCCGATCGACGACGTGCGCGCCAGCGCCGCGTTTCGTCGGGCGGCGGCAAAGACGGCAGTGGAAGAAGGCCTGCAGGATCTGGCAGCGAGGATGAACCATGGGTGAAATGAAAAGCGGCGCGTTCTCCGCGAGCGTGCAAGTCAATGGCATCAGCCGTGAGATCGGCGCGGCGGGCAAGCGGCTGGCCGATGTCTTGCGGGATGATCTGAAACTGACCGGCACCAAGATCGGTTGCAATGCCGGCGACTGCGGCGCCTGTACCGTGCTGCTGGATGGCCAGCAGGTGTGCAGCTGCCTGGTGCCGGCGGCGCAGGCACAGGGGCGTGAGGTCTTGACCGTGGAAGGCCTGGCGGCCGATCCGCGCTTCGCGGGCCTGCAGGAATGCTTCGTCAAGGCCGGCGCGGCGCAATGCGGTATCTGCACGCCTGGCATGTTGATGGCGGCGGCCGATATCGTGCTCGACCGCACGGTGCGCACGCGCGAAAAAATCCTGGACCGCCTGGGTGGCGTGCTGTGCCGATGCACCGGCTACATCAAGATCGTCGAAGCGGTGGAAGCTTTCCTCGGTTTGCGCGAACAGCCCGTGACGGAGATACCAGAGGCCGGCAGTGTGGTCGGCGCCCGCCTGTGCAAGGTGGATGGCCTGGCGCGCGCCAATGGCAGCGCCCGCTTCGGCGCCGACGTGCAATTGGAAGGCGCGCTGTATCTGCGGGCGATCCGCTCGCCGCATCCGCATGCGCGCTTCCAGCTGGGCGATGTGGACGCCTGGCTGAAAGCGCATCCCGGCATCGTGCGCGTGTTTACCGCGGCCGATGTGCCCGGGAATAACGTCTTCGGCATTTTTGCGCCCCTGCGCGACCAGCCGGTACTGGCCGACGGCTATGTGCGCTATCACGGCGAAGCGATTGCAACGGTGGTGGGTGACAAGCAAGCGGTGCAATCCCTGCCCGCCAATGATTTTCCGGTGGAGTGGGACGTGCTGGCGCCGGTGGCCGGCATGGATTGCGCGCTGGCCGAAGGCACGCCCGACCTGCATGCGCATCGCCCCGGCAACATGCTGATGGAAGTGAACCAGATCACCGGTGACGTGGCGCGCGATGCCGGAGCGCATGTGGTCAGCGGTTCTTTCCAGACCGGCTTTGTGGAGCATGCCTATATCGAGCCGGAAGCCGGCGTGGCGCGGCGGCTGGGCAAGCGCATTGAACTATCGGTCAGCACCCAGGCGCCGTATATGAACCGCGATGAAATCGCATGGGTGCTGGGCATCAATGCCGAAGACGTGCGCATCATTCCCACAGCGGTGGGCGGCGGCTTCGGCGGCAAGATCGACATGGCACTGCAACCCCTGATTGCAGTGGCGGCCTGGCATATGGATTGCCCGGTGGCTTGCGTGTATTCGCGTACCGAAAGCATGCGCACCACCACCAAGCGCCATCCCTCGCGGATCACGGCCAGCATGAGTTGCGATGCGCATGGCAGCTTGCGCAGCTACGAGATGCAGGGCGATTTCAATACCGGGCCGTATTCCTCCTGCGGACCCATCATCGCCAGCCGGGTGCCGATCCATGCCATGGGGCCGTACAAGGTGCCGGCGGTGAAATGCATCACGCGCGCGGTACATACGACCGACGCTATCGGCGGCGCCTTCCGTGGCTTTGGCGTCCCGCAGGCCGCGATCGTCCATGAAGCCTTGATGGACCAGCTGGCCGACCAGATTGGCATGGATCGCCTGCAGTTCCGCCTGCACAATGCCTTGAAGCCGGGTGACCGCACCGCCACCGGCCAGGAACTGTCCGAAAGTGTCGGCATGCGCGAATGCCTGCAATGGCTGCAACCGCATTGGGAACGCGAACTGGCGGCCGCGCAGGCCTTCAATGCAGAGAATGTGCGTCTCAAGCGCGGCGTGGGCCTGGGTTGCATGTGGTATGGCATCGGCAATACCTGCCAGCCCAATCCTTCCACCATGCGGGTCGGCATCGATGCGCGCGGTCGGATCACCTTGTTCTCCGGCGCGGTGGACATCGGCCAGGGGGTGAACACCATCATGACCCAGGTCTGCGCCGACGCCCTGGGCGTGGAGGCCAGCCAGATACAGATCGTCATGGGCGACACCGACCGCACCTTTGACGCCGGCAAGAGTTCGGCTTCGCGCCAGGCTTTCATTTCCGGCAATGCGGTCAAGCTGGCAGCCGAACATCTGCTGCGCGAGATCCGCGAAAAGGCCGGCGCCACGCCGCAGGATGAAGTGCAATTTGCGGCCGAGGGCGTTCGCGTGGGCGGCAAGCCGCTGGCGCTGGAGGGCTTTGCCGCCGATGAGGAAGGCATGGTGGTCTGGGGCATCGGCCACTACAACCCGCCCACCACCGATCTGGACGCGGAATACCAGGGCGTGCCCTACGCCAGCTATGCCTTCGGCGCGCAGATGGCGCTGGTGGAAGTGGATACCGTGCTCGCCAAGGTGACGGTGAAAAAATTCTGGGCCGCGCATGACGTGGGCCGGGCCTTGAATCCCACGCAAGTGGAAGGCCAGATCCACGGCGGCATTGCCCAGGGACTGGGCCTGGCGCTGATGGAAGAGTATCTGCCGGGGCGCACCGACAACCTGCACGATTACCTGATTCCCACCTTCGGCGACATGCCCGAGGTTGAAGTGCATATCGTGGAAAGCAGCGATCCCTTGGGACCTTATGGCGCCAAGGGCGTGGGCGAACCGGCCCTGATTCCCACCGCGCCGGCCATCCTGAATGCGGTGGAATTGGCAACCGGCGTGCGTCCGACCCAGGTGCCGTTGACGCCGGCGCGCTTGTGGGATTTGTTGCAGAAGAGATGAGGTAATCGGCCGAAGAAGGAAGTGTCGGGTCAATCGGCCAACCGTGCCTTGACCTGGCCTCCCCACGCCCCTAAACTCGCATTCGGAACGCTGTTCCGATTAACGATACAGGAGGCTGTCTGGAGTCGCATCTCAACCAATCAGTGTTTCGCGCACTGACCATACTCGATCTGTTGGGGGAAACAGGCGAGAAGATGGGTATCCGCGATATTGCGCGTCGGCTAGGAATGGCTACGGCCATCTGCCAGCGCCTGGTGAACACCTTGACCGAGGCGGGTTACCTGGAGCAATGCGGCGAATCGAAAAAATACAGCGTCGGATACAAGGCCTTCGTGGTGGGCGCGCGCTATCTGTCGCGCAACGACATCCTGTCGGCCAGCATGCCGGAGCTGCAGCAGCTGGCGCGCGAGCATCGCCTGAATGCCTATCTGGGCGTGCTGCGCGAGGGCAAGGCAGTGTATCTCGCGTCCCTGCAAAGCGAAAGTCCGATCGTGATTCGCGGCCGCGCCGGCGAATCAATTCCCTTGCACTCGACAGCGCTGGGCAAATCCCTGCTGCTGGACTTGAGCGACGAGGAAATCGATGCGGAAGTCGGCCCAGCGCCCTACGAAAAGCTCACCAAGAGAACCATCACCTCGCGCAAAGCCTTGCTGGACGATTTGCGGCGTTCGCGCGAACGCGGCTACTGCATTTCCGCGGCAGAAAACCTGCCGGATGTGTTGACCGTGGGCGCGCCGGTGCGCGACATGAGCGGCCGCATCGTGGCCGGCATCAGCGGCGCCATCTATCGGGTGGACATGGCCGAAGACCAGGTGCGCGCCTATGGCGAAGTGATCGCCGAAGCGGGCCTGCGTATCTCCAAGCGACTGGGCTTCCAGACCCGGTAGTTGCTCTCGCTGAGCGCGGCGCTCGGATCTGCTTGAGAACCGTAGGGTGGGTAGAGCGAAGCGAAACCCACCATCTGCGCGCGCCGGAGTTGACCGGTCAATCGGTGGGTTTCGCTTGCACTCTACCCACCCTACAAATTGCGGTCGCCCGCTCAAAAAAATCCCTTCCCCATCGATTTTCTGTTGACAGCATCGGATGCACCCGCCAAACTTTAAGCGTAAACAGGAACAGCGTACCGATTATAGGAACAACGGCCTGAGTCACAAGCCAAAACAAGCCCAGCCAGGAGAACAAAGATGTTGATGAATGAAGCGCGTCTGCAGGACAAGATGAAGCAGGAAGGCCTGGTGGCCATCGTCGCCACGGCGCCGGAGAACGTGACCTATTCCAGCGGTTACTGGGCCATGAGCCAGTGGATCCGTCGCGGCCCGCAAGCCTACGTGCTGACGCCCGTGAAAGGTCATGGCGAAGCCTGCATCATCGCCAGCAGCGGCGCGGTCGAATTGATCGCCGACCAGGAGGTCTGGGTCAGCGATGTGCGCCGCTATGGCTACTTCGCGGTGGAAAAAGCCGCGGACGCCAGGCTGGATGCACGCGAGCTGCGCATAGAAAAACTGCTGTCGGTGGAAGAAGACGTGGATGCCGTCGATTCGCTTGTAAAAGCCATCAAGGCGCGCGGCCTGGAAGGCGGCAAGATCGGCGTGGACGAGATCGGCATCATTCCCGCCTACTGGGACAAACTCTGCGCCGCCTTGCCCACCACGAATATCGTGCGCGCGGCCGAAGTTTTCCGCTATGCGCGCCAGATCAAGACGTCGGAAGAAGTGGCGCGCCTGCGCCAGTCGGCCCGCATCGCCGAAAAATCGATCGCCGCCGCGCTGGCGGTGGCGCGTCCGGGCGTGACGGAATTTGAAATGTCGGTGGCCTTCCACAGCACCACCATCGCCGAAGGCGCGATGCCGGTGCTGGGCGTGATGGCCGCCGGTCCACGCACCGCCATGTCCAATGCCCAGCCTTCTTCATACAAGATGCAGGCGGGTGATGTGATCCGCTTTGACGTCGGTGGACGCTACAAACACTACCGCGCCGACATCGCCCGCAATGCAGTGCTGGGCGAGCCGAGCCAGAAACTGAAGACCTATCACGCCGCGCTGTGCGCCGGCCTGGATCGCGCCGAAGAAATCATCAAGCCCGGCGTGCGCTGCGCCGATGCCTTCGAAGAAGTGATGGCCACCGTGCGCAAGGCGGGCTTGCCGCATTACAGCCGTCACCACACCGGGCACGGCATTGGCCTGGATGGCTATGACGCGCCCAACATCACGCCCGGCAGCAAGGAAGTGTTCGAAGCCGGCATGGTGATCTGCGTCGAGACGCCGTACTACGAAATGGGCTTCGCCGGCCTGCAGGTGGAAAACACCCTGCACATCACCGAGCACGGCGTGGAATCGCTGATGAGCACCAGCACCGCGCTGAAGGTGATCTGATGGCGCAAGTGTCCGGCCTGTCCTGCCTGCGTTGTGGCGCATCGTATCCGCTGTCGCACTACAGCAGCGACTGCGATGCCTGCCGCGCGATTGCGCCCAGCAACCTGGTGGTGGATTACCTGGCCACCAACGGCCAGCGTCCCGCCAAAGGAAGCTGGGGGCAGGGCGGTCTGTGGCGCTATGGCGATCTGCTGCCTTTCTCAAAGGCGGACCTGATCAGCCTGGGCGAGGGCGGCACGCCTCTACATGCACTGAACAAGCTGGGAACGCAGGCGGGACTTTCACGCCTGTTTGCCAAGGACGAGACCCGCAACCCCACCGGCTCTTTCAAGGATCGCCTGGCCTGCATGGCGATCTCTTCGGCCAAGGGGATGGGCGCCAAGGTGATCGTCTCCAGCTCTTCCGGCAACGCCGGCGCGGCGGCCGCTGCCTATGCTGCCAAGGCGGATATACCCTGCGTGGTGTTCACCTTCAAGGGCAGCACCGGTCCCATGCTCACACAGATGCTGGCCTATGGCGCCAACGTGCTAGCGGTGGAAAACAAGAAAGACCGCTGGACCCTGATGCAGGCGGCGGTGCGTGAATTCGGCTGGTTCCCCACTTCGCCTTTCTTCGGGCCGGCGGTGGGCAGCAACCCGCTGGGCATCGAGGGCTACAAGACGCTCGCCTACGAAATCGCCGAGCAGCTGGACTGGCAGGTGCCCGACTGGTGTGTGCTGCCGATCTGCTATGGCGATGCATTGGTCGGCATGTGGCGCGGCTTTACCGAGATGCGCGCCATGGGCTGGACCGATCGCATGCCGCGCATGGTCGCCGCCGAAACCTATGGTTCCCTGGCCCAGGCCTTGCAAGAGGAAAGCGATGTGCCGCCCGAAACCGGCGTCGGCCGCAGTACGCAGGCGGTGTCCATCGGCGCCGCGCAAGGCACCTATCAGGCCTTGAACATCGTGCGCCGCTCCGGCGGCGTGGCGCTGGAAATTCCCGATGAAGAGATGCTTCACTGGAAGGCGCGCATGGCGCAAAGCGAAGGCTTGTATATCGAGATGAGCTCGGCGGCGGCGATGGCAGCCGCGGCCCGGCTGCGCGCCTCGGGCCAGATTGGCGCCCATGACAGCGTGGTGCTGCTGCATACCGCCACCGGGTTGAAAGACGCAATGCCCGCCCAGCGCGCATTGCCAATGGTGACGCCCGAGCTTGGTGCGGCGCTTGAAGTGTTGAAAGAGGTGTACGGGTTTTCAGCGTAGTTATTTCTATGAAGTCCTTGGTCCACGGAGAACATCATGAAGATAAAAAGCGTCCTGAAGTTGCTGTGTTGTGCCGGCCTTGCCGCCAGCGTCGTCCTGCCGTTGCTGGCGCGCGCCGAGTTTCCCGACAAGCCGATCACCATGATCATTCCCTGGGCGCCGGGCGGCAGCACCGACCAGACCGCGCGTGCCCTGGCCAAGGCGGCGGAAGGCCACCTGGGCAAGCCGATCGTGGTGGTCAACCAGCCGGGAGCCTCCACCACGCTGGGCATGGCGCAGATCGCCCGCGCCAAGCCGGACGGGTACACGATTGGCACCATGTCTTCCACTTCCTATCTGTTTCCGCTGGGCGGACACAAGGTGCCGTACGATCCCATCAAGGGGTTCTCGTATGTGAGCTATTACGGCGACAACCTGATGGGCATTGCGGTCCTGGCCGACAAGCCCTGGAAGTCGCTGGCGGACTTGATCGAGGCCGGCAAGAAGCAGCGTCTCACCTACGGCACCGCCGGCGTGGGCACCACCCAGCATCTGACGGCCAGCGCGCTAGCGGCGAAATCCGGCGCCAAGTTCGTGCATGTGCCGCAGGACGGTTCGGCCGGCTCCATGGTGGCGCTGCTGGGTGGCCACGTGGATTTTTCGCTGGAGACTTCGGTCTGGCTGCCCTATGTGCAAAGCAAGCAGGTGAAGCTGTTGGCGGTGACCACGCCTGAGCGTTCCACCTACTTCCCCGACATTCCGACCTTCAAGGAAAACGGCTTCCAGTCGCTGCGCTCGATCCAGGCCATCGTCGCCCCGGCCGGCATGCCGGAACCGATCCGCGCCAAGCTGGAAGGCGCCTTTCGCAAAAGCCTGACCGATCCTGCCTTCGTCGCTGCGATGAAGCGCCTGTCCATGGAAATCATCGACATGCCGGGCAAGGACGTGGAAGCGCTGGTGCAGTCCGAATACACCAAGGCCGAAGGTTTCATCAAGGACTTGAAGAGCCAGAGCGCGGCCGGTTCCGCTGCCGCGGCCAAGTAAGGGCAGGCGATGAACCGCAATTTGCCCGCCTTGCTGGCCTATGTCCTGATCGCGGCGCTGGGCATGGCTTTCGCGCTGCAATCCGCCTCGCTCGGCTATTGGGTGGATGGCGTGGCGGGGGCGGGCCTGTTGCCGCTGTTCGCCGCGGTTCCGCTCTTGCTGCTGGTGGCGGTGGTCGCCTTCTCCAGCCTGAAGAGCGCCGCCGATGACGGCCACAGCGTGGCCCAGCCCTTCGTCGCCATCGTCGCGCTCTGCCTGTATGCGGCCAGCCTGCCTTGGCTGGGCTTCATTCTCGGCACCGTGCTGCTGGTGCTGGTGTGGGGTCTGCTGCTGTACCGCAAATCCTGGCCGCGCGCCCTGGCGCTGGCCGGCGTGTCGGTGCTGATTGCGGTGCTGATCTTCCAATTGATTTTGAGCGTGCCGCTTCCCCTGAAGCCTGCCGGACTATGAACGAATCGCTACTCCAACTGCTGCATGGTTTCAGCCTCGCGCTGACCCCGGAAAACCTGCTGTATGCCCTGGTCGGCTCGCTGCTGGGCACGCTGGTGGGCGTGCTGCCGGGCGTGGGCCCGGTGGCCACCATCGCGGTGCTGCTGCCCATCACTTACCAGGTGCAAACCCCGATCGGCGCCATCATCATGCTGGCAGCCATCTACTACGGCGCGATGTATGGCGGGTCCACCACCTCCATTTTGCTCAAGGTGCCGGGCGAGGCGGCTTCCGTCATCACCTGCATGGACGGCTACGAGATGACGCGCCGTGGCCGCGCCGGCCCGGCGCTGGCAATTGCCGCCATCGGCTCCTTCATTGCCGGCACCTTCGCGGTGATTGCGCTGACTTTCGTGGGGCCGATGTTCGCCAAGTTCGCGGTGGCTTTCGGGCCCGCGGAATACTTCGGCCTGGCGGTGCTGGGTCTGGCCTTGTGCGCCTCGCTTTCCGGCGGCTCGCCGCTGAAAGGCTTGTTGATGGTGTTCGCCGGCTTGCTGCTGGGCCTGGTGGGTATCGACACCGTCACCGGCGTGGAGCGCTTCACCTTCGGCACTCCGGAACTGGCCAACGGCATCCAGATGATTCCCATGCTGATGGGCTTGTACGGCCTGGGAGAAATCCTCTACAGCCTTGGGCAGAAGGACGAGAACACCAGCTTCAATGCCAAGCTCGGCTCCATCCTGCCCAGCAAGGCAGAATGGAAAGAGTCGCAGGGCGCAATTGCGCGCGGCAGCGTGCTGGGCTTCATCGTCGGCCTGATTCCAGGCGGGGGCGCGCTCCTGTCTTCGCTGCTCAGCTACACAGTGGAAAAGCGCCTGTCGAAAACCCCGGAGGCCTTCGGCCGCGGCGCCATCGCCGGCGTGGCCGGACCCGAGTCGGCCAACAATGCCTCGGCCACGTCTTCCTTCGTGCCGCTGTTCACGCTGGGCTTGCCGGGCAATGCGGTGACGGCAGTGCTGTTCGCGGCGCTCCTGATCCAGAACATCCAGCCCGGCCCGATGATGCTGGTGCGCCATGCCGATGTGTTCTGGGCCGTGATCGCGTCCATGTATGTCGGCAACATCATGCTGCTTGTCTTGAACCTGCCGCTGGTGGGCCTGTGGGTGCAGCTGCTGCGCGTGCCGTTCTGGATACTGGGCGCCGCAGTGCTGGTGCTGGGCATCTTTGGCGCATACAGCCTGCAGAACAGCATCTTTGATGTCTACATTCTGGTGATCTCGGGCGTGGTGGGCTATCTGTTTCGCAAGGCCGACCTGGATTGCGCGCCGTTGGTGATGGCCTTCATTCTGGCCAACATCCTCGACACCTCGCTGCGTCAGGCGCTGATCAAGAGCGATGGCAGCCTGTCCTTCATCTTCAGCAAGCCGATCTCGTTTGTCCTGGTCACGGTAGCCGTGCTGGTGCTGGTCACTCAACTGGTGCGCCACCTGCGCCAGATGGGCGGCAGCCTGCCGGCCAAGCCCGAACCCAGCCAGGCCTGATTCCACATGACCCCAAGGCGCAAGACCCAAGCGCAAGACCAACTACACGGAGAAGAAATGAAATTCAGCGTTTGCCTTTCCACCGGATTCGAGGGCGTGATGTACCCGATTCCTTTCGCCGGCCCGAACGATTTCATCCGCCAGGCCAAGATGTGCGAAGACCTCGGCTATGACTCGATCTGGGGCAATGACCACATCACCACGCAAGACTATGTGCGCAAGCTGTTCCCCGATGCGCCGCCCAATTTCTACGATCCGTTGATCGTGCTGGCGGCTGCGGCCTCGGTCACCACGCGCATAAAGCTGGGCACCGCGATTGCCGTCTTGCCCATGCATGAGCCGGTGTACCTGGCCAAGCAGGCGATCACCCTGGACCAGATGAGCAATGGCCGCTTCATCATGGCCGTGGGCCTGGGCGCCTACCGCGAAGAGTTCGAAGCCTGGGGCGGCAAGCGGGTGGAAGGCGCGCGCCGTGGCGACATGATGGATGAAAGCCTGGAAGCCATGCATCGCCTGTTCCGCGAAAAGTCGGCCAGCTTCGATGGCAAGTACTACAGCTACAAGGATGTGGAGATGTTCCCCAAGAGCATAGCCCAGCCTTTCCCGGTCTATATCGGCGGCCACAACCTGGAAGCGCTGGAGCGCGCGGTGAAGTATGGCCAGGGCTGGCTGCCGGGCTGGCGTCCGCTGCACGAGATGCAGGAGCGCATCGCCTCGCTCAAGGAAAAGCTGGTAGCCGCCGGCCGCGATCTGTCCACTTTCGAAATCGCGCCGCAGCTCTCATGCACGATCGACAAGACCATGGAAGCGGCCGAGAAGCGCTATATGGAAAGCGGCCTGGTGGCACATCGCCACTCGCTGGCTTATACGGGGCGCGACCTGTCGCACCAGGTCACGGCCAATCTGGTTGGCTCGCCAGAGGTTATCCTCGAGAAAATCGAGAAGCTGCGGGAAATCGGCGTGCACCATTGCAGCGCGCTGATGTTCCCGGCCAACTCGGTGGCGGAACTGGACGAACAGATCCAGTGGTTTGCCGAAGAGGTGATGGCCAAGGTGCCGGCCTGAACCGAAAGCCAATCCAACGCCGCAATTGAGAGACATTTTTCAGGTAGCTGATTTCATGCAAGACGCCATGTACGACGACGCTGCGCTCCTGTCGCAGCCCCTGGGCCCGCTGATGATGCAAAGCAGCGCCCTGGCAAGGGGAAACTTCGGCAGCACCGTCACCTATTCGCCCAAGGTCTTCATCCCGCTCACCAAGCTGTGCCGCGACCGCTGCCATTACTGCACCTTTTCACGGGACCGCAGCGGCTCCGCCGCGCCCTACATGAGCATCGATGAAGTCCTGGCGGTGGCCAGAGCGGGGGCGCAGCAGTCTTGCGTGGAAGCGCTGTTCACCCTGGGCGACAAGCCGGAACTGCGCTATCCCAAGGCGCAGGAATGGTTGATTGCGCACGGCCATGAAACCACGGTGGATTATCTGGTGGCGGCCTGCAAGGCAGTGCTGGATGAAACCGGCTTGCTGCCGCATGTGAATGCAGGCGTGCTGTCGCGCGAGGAAATGATCCGCCTGCGCGAAGTGTCGGCTTCCATGGGCCTGATGATGGAAATCTGCTCGGATCGGCTGATGGAAAAGGGCGGGCCGCATTACCGCTCGCCGGACAAGGCGCCGGCGCTGCGCCTGCAGATGCTGGACACCGCCGGCGAACTGGGCATTCCCTTCACCACTGGTCTCCTGATCGGCATCGGTGAAACGCGGGAAGAGCGTTTGCAGACCCTGCACGCCATCCAGGCCGCGCATGAAAAGCATGGCCATGTGCAGGAAGTCATCATCCAGAATTTCTGTCCCAAGCCCGGCACACCGATGCAGGATTTTCCCGCGGCCGGACTGGAAGAGCAGTTGTGGACGGTGGCGGTGGCGCGCCTGATTCTTTCGCCAGAGATTTCGCTGCAATCGCCGCCGAACCTGCGCGACGAGCTGGACCAGTTGCTGGCCGCCGGCATCAATGACCTGGGCGGCATCTCGCCGGTGACGGTGGATCATGTGAATCCGGAGAAGGCCTGGCCGGAAATCTCCCGTCTGAGTGAACGCCTGAGCCGCTTTGGCCTGGCGTTGGCGGCGCGCTTGCCGGTCTATCCCGCCTATGTGTTTGCCCATGATCGCTGGCTGGATGCGAAAGTACGCAAGCTGGTTTTGCGTCACAGCGATTCAATGGGTCTGGCGCGGGATGACGACTGGATCGCCGGCGTGAATGAACCGCAAGCCATGTTGCCGCAGGGCGCCCCTTCGATTGCCATCGCAAGTCCGGTGGAGTCGCTCCTGGTCAGCGCCTCGAAGGGCGAGCGCCTGAGCGAAGCGCAAGTGGCAAGCCTGTTTGCGGCGCGTGGCGACGATTTGGGCGCCATTCTGCGTTCGGCCGATGCCATGCGACAGCGCGATGCGGGCGATGTGGTTCGCTATGTCGTCAACCGCAACATTAATTACACCAATATCTGCAGCTACAAATGCGGCTTCTGCGCGTTCTCCAAGCGCACTGGCGGCAACAAGCCGGTGGAGGGGCCCTACAACCTGGATCACGCGGAAGTGGTGCAGCGTGCCCGCGAAGCCTGGGACGCGGGCGCCACCGAAGTCTGCATGCAGGGCGGCATTCATCCATCCTATGACGGCAACACCTATCTGGGCCTGCTGCGCGCGGTGAAGGAAGCGATTCCCACCATGCATGTGCATGCCTTCTCGCCGCTGGAAGTGAGCCATGGCGCGCAGACCCTGGGCATCTCAGTGACGGAATTCCTGCAGGAGTTGAAGCGCGCCGGACTCGGTTCACTGCCCGGCACGGCGGCGGAAATTCTGTCGGACGACATGCGCGCCATTCTCTGCCCCGACAAGCTGAATACTTCCGAATGGCTGCACGTGGTGAGCGAGGCGCATAAGGTTGGAATCCGCACCACCTCCACCATCATGTTCGGCAGCATCGAGTCGCCGGTGCATTGGGCGCGTCATCTGCTGGCGTTGCGCGATACGCAGCAAGAGACCGGCGGCTTCACTGAATTCGTGCCGCTGGCCTTCGTGCATGTGAACAGCCCGATCTACAAGCGCGGACTTTCTCGCAAGGGGCCGACGTGGCGTGAAACGTTGTTGATGTATGCGGTTTCCCGCCTGGTGTTTGGCAAGCTGATGCCCAACATCCAGACCTCCTGGGTCAAGTTGGGACCGAAGGGCGCGCAAGCCACCCTGAATGCCGGCGTCAATGATTTCGGCGGCGTGCTGATGAATGAAAGCATTTCGCGCGCGGCGGGCGCCAGTTGGGGACAGGGCTTGTCTGCCACCGAGGTGGAAAAGCTGATCCTGGAAATGGGTCGCCAGCCGCAGCAACGCACCACTCTTTACGACAAGGCGCCGGCTCGTCCGGCGGTGGCCCGCCGCATCGACATTGTGGCCGCGGGCAGCCAGCCGCAGCCTGCCTGCCACTAACAGGAGACATCAAGATGGAAAAGACACTCGCCGTATTGGGCGGCACTGGGCATGAAGGCAGCGGCATCGCTTTTCGCGCGGCGCGCGCCGGCTGGAAAGTCTGGATCGGCTCGCGTGATGGCGCCAAGGCCGCCGCCAAGGCGGAGGAATTGAATGCGCTGCTGGGCACGAAGAACATCATCGGCACCGACTTGGCCGGCGCGGCGCACGCCGGCAGCATCACGGTGCTGGCTGTCCCCTATGCGGCCCAGGTCAGCACGGCCGAAAGCCTGCACGGCGCGCTGGAAGGCAAGATCCTGATCGACGTCACCGTGCCGCTGCGTCCGCCGAAAGTGACGCTGGTGCAGTTGCCCGAGGCCGGTTCCTGCGTGAAGGCTTTGCAGGAACGACTGGGTGACGGCATTGCCGTGGTCTCGGCTTTCCAGAACGTATCGGCCCATGCGCTGATGGATCTTGAACATCCGGTGGAATGCGATGTGCTGGTCTGCGCCGACAAGCCGGAAGCCAAGGCCGCCGTGCTGGCCCTGATCGCCGAGATGGGCTTGACCGGCATCGACGCCGGCGCGCTGGCCAACTCGGTGGTGGCCGAGGCCTTGACTTCAGTCCTGATCCACCTGAACAAGACCTACAAGGTGCCGGCTTCGGGCATACGCATCAGCGGACTGAAGAAGTAAGAGAGCCGCATCATGAAAGAGCTGCGCTTGATCGGCTTGCACAGCCGCCAGGAGGTGGGAACGGACATGGACCTGATCCAGTTCATCGCCGACCTGTGCACGCGCCAGGAGGTGGTGCTGCGCCCTGGCGACATCCTGGTGCTGGCGCAAAAGATCGTGTCCAAGAGCGAGAACCGGCGGGTCGTGCTGGATGAGATTGAAGCCAGCCCCAAGGCGCTTGAGATGGCCGAAGTGTCGCGGCGCGATGCGCGCATCTGCGAATTGATGCTGCGCGAATCCAGCGCCGTGGTGCGTTGCACGCCGCACGTGATCATCATGCGTCACAAGAGCGGCGTGGTGCTGGCCAATGCCGGCATCGATCGCTCCAATGTCGAGCAGCTTGGCGAGCGTGAAACCGTGCTCTTGTGGCCGAAGAATCCGGATGCCTCGGCGCGTCGCCTGCACGAGGCTGCCAGCCGCCGCCTGGGCTTTTCACTGCCGGTCATCATCAATGACAGCCTGGGGCGCGCCTGGCGACGTGGCACGGTGGGCACAGCCATCGGGGCGGCGGGGTTGGAATGCCTGCGCGACTTGCGCGGCAAGCCGGACCGTCATGGCTTTCGCCTGCAGACCTCCGAACTGGGCGCTGCCGACGAAGTGGCGGCCGCCGCTTCGCTCCTGATGGGGCAGGCCGATGAAGGCGTGCCTGCCGTGATTGTGCGCGGCGCGCCGGTGCCGGCGTCCCACAGCGCCAGCGCGGCGGACCTGATCCGCGCGCAGAAGGAGGATTTGTTCCCATGATTCACGCACTGAGCGGCGGCGTCGGCGGCGCCAAGCTGGCGGTCGGCCTGGCGGCGCTGCTGTCCCCGCCGGAGTTGACGGTAGTGGTCAACACCGCCGACGACTTTGATTATCTGGGCCTGCACATCATGCCCGACCTGGACAGCGTGCTGTATGCGCTGGCCGGCTTGAACGATACCGAACGCGGCTGGGGGCGCGCGGGTGAGAGCTGGGTCTGCAAGGACACTGTCACTTCGCTGGGCGTGGACAACTGGTTTGCTCTGGGCGACAAGGACCTGGCGATTCATATCCTGCGTACAGAGTGGCTGCGCCAGGGCTTGAGCGCCTCGCAAGTGGCGGCTGAACTGACAGGGCGCCTGGGCATTGCGCATGCTGTGCTGCCGATGAGCGATGAGCCAGTTTCCACCGTCGTGCTGTCGGAGGGCCAGCGCATCGCTTTCCAGGAATACTTCGTGCGCCTGCAGTGCCGGCCGCGCGCGGATGGCTTTGAGTTCGCCGGCATGGAAACGGCCAAGCCGCAGGCGCATTGGATGGCGGAGATGACGAGTGCAGATATGCAGGGCGTGGTGATCTGCCCTTCCAATCCCTATGTGAGCGTGGAGCCGATACTTGCGCTACCCGGCGTGAAGGATGCGCTCAAGCGCCAGCCGGTGGTGGCAGTTAGCCCCATCATTGGCGGGCGCGCAATCAAGGGGCCGGCAGCCAAGATGATGGCGGAGCTGGGCCATGAGATTTCGCCGCTGGGCGTGGCGCGCTGCTATCAAGGCTTGCTGGACGGGATGGTGATCGATATCGAAGACGCCGCCCTGGCGCCGCAACTGCGGGACCTGGGCTTGCAGGTGACGGTCACCCAGACCTTGATGAAGTCGCGCAAAGACAGTGTGCAATTGGCGCGCGAGACACTGGACTTGCTGGCGCGCTGCCGGGGAGCGTCATGAATCAACATCATGCCGTCATCCCGGTCAAGGGACTCAAGAGCGGAAAATCTCGCCTGACCACGCTGGATTCGCAGGCCCGCTATTGGCTCAACCGCGTGCAATTCAT
>Ga0164243_10006045_pt1 | contig 18423 bp, 18 predicted proteins | sample OricompcompostOP_FD_108781 | JGI IMG/M metagenome (GOLD analysis project Ga0164243, IMG submission 108781) | Organic Plus compost microbial communities from Emeryville, California, USA - Original compost - Organic plus compost (OP) | ecosystem: Engineered > Solid waste > Mixed feedstock >... | reverse complement strand
TGAGCCGACGCACGCCGCCGGGAACGGCAGAGGCCGGCCCTCCTTGGGGGAGGGGCCGGCCTCTTGCCGTGCCGGCCTCGCCCCGGACCGCTCACAGCCCCCGCCCACACGCGCGTCGTCACGGCGCTGGCTACGGGATGACGGCTCTGGTTACTGCCAGCGCCGTCACCGTGCAACCAGCGCGTCACGACGGGCCGACCAGCCCGCCGGTCGGCCGGCGGCTGGTCGGCCGGCTGGCGGGGCGACGGGGGCGGGGTCAGGAGAGGGCGGCGGCCAAGTGGGCCGGGGCCAGGCGGTCCGGGGCCAGCGCCACGTCGATGCCGCTGCCGACGACGGCCCGCACAACGAGCTTGCGGATCTGCCGTGCGTCCAGACCTCGCTCGACACAGCTCTCGGCCAGCTCCCGCACCTGGGCCGCCCCGAACGCGTGGCCGGCGGGCAGGATCTCGTCCAGCGTGGAGGCCAGGATGCGCTCTGCCGCGACGACCCCGGGCAGACCGAAGGTCTCCAGCACATCGACCCGGGACATCACCGCGGGGTCGATCGAGGCCGGCTCGTTGGTGGTGGCCACCACCACGACCTCGGGGTGGTGCGCGGCGAGCTGGTCGAGCCCGGTGAGCAGCGCGGCGGTGGAGCGGTGCACGTCCACCGGGTTGGTCTGCATGGAGGCGTCGTGCCGGGCGACCGCCAGGGCTTCGACCTCGTCCACCAGTACGATCACCGGAAGTCCCTCGCCGGCCAGGTCGGGCAGCGTCTGGTTGAACAGCCGGGCGACGGCACGCTGGCTCTCCCCCAGGAACTCCGAGGGGAAGGCGTGCGGGTCGATGACGGCGAACAACGTCTGCTCGGCGACCCCGCGCTCGGCGAGCACACGCGCGGCGGTGTTGGCCAGCCCGTGCGCGAGGGTCGTCTTGCCGGTACCGGGCGGTCCCGCCAGCAGCGCCAGGCCGTGCACGGGCACCTTGACCCGGGACAGATGGGATCGCTGGGTCAGGCAGAACAGCACGTGCCCGAGCAACCGCTCCTTGACGCCCGGGTCCACGACGATCTCGTCCCAGCGGTCCTGCCAGGACGCCTCCGGGAGCCGGCCGACGAGCTCGACACCGGGCCCGTACTGGGAACCGTGGCCGTGTCCCCCGCCGTGTGCGTGACCGTGGTCGTGGCTCATGCGGCCACCCCCGTCGCCACTGCGCGAGAGCCGTCGAAAAACAGCCGCTGACCTGCGTCGTCGTATCGAAGGACCATGTCCCATGATCCCGCCGCCGGACCGTCCCGGACAACCCCGGTCCCACCCTCCGGACCCGCCGCACGGTCCCCGCGCGTCCCGCCGGCGGGTCACACGTCCCGCCGGCGGGCGGCGCACCATGCGCCGTCGGGGCACACCACCCGCCTTCGGGGCACACCCGCCGTCGGGTCGCACGTCTCGACGGCCGGTCACACGTCTCGACGGCGGGTCACACGTCTCGACGGCGGGTCGCACGTCTCGACGGCGGGCGGCACACCACCCGCCGTCGGGGCGCACCGCCCGCCGGTAGCCGGCGGGCGGCACAGCGCGGGGATGTCAGGCGACGATCTCCTGGAGGGTGCGGGACACGTGCGCCAGGTGGCCGGTGAGCCAGGCCTTGGCCCCCTCGACGTCGCGGGCACGCAGCTTCTCCATGAGCTCCTGGTGGCCGTGCGGCTCGTCCACGCGCAGCAGCAGCAGGTACCGCCCGACGGACGAGCGCAGGTGGTTCGCCTGGGCCAGCGCACGCGGTCGGTCGGCGCGCTCGTAGAGCACCTGGTAGAACGAGCGCCGTGCGTCGAGACGGGCACCCAGGTCGTCCGACTCCTCGAGCCGGCCGACGTTCCCGTCGAGCCGGTCGAGCAGCGCATCGTCGATCCGAGCCATCGCCTGCTCGAGCAGGTAGCCCTCCAGCAGGATGCGCATGTCGTAGATCTCCGCGATCTCCGGCGCTGTGAGGATCGAGACCGTCGCCCCGCGATACGGGTGGATCCGCAGCAGCCCCTCGCTCTCGAGCTGGCGCAGGCTGGCGCGCACCGGCATCCGGCTCACGCCGAGCGTCGAGGCGATGACGTCCAGGTTGAGCCGCTGCCCCGGCGGGAAGACCCCTTGCACGATCGCCTCGCGGATGAACGAGTGCGTCATGTCCTCGACGGTCTGGAACGTGCCGCGCACGGAATCCGCGATGGTGCTCAGAGCAGCGACGTCGATCTCGCCCCTGCTGCCCCCGCTTACCTCCTGCGCCATCGCGTGGTCCTCTCCTGGGTCAAGGTTCGGCGCGTCACGCTACAGCCGGTGCTTACCCTTGGCAACGCACCCACGCGGCGATCTTCGTACCGAAAAAGCCACGCCCCGGAAAGGTGCCGTTTCCCGGAAAGGCACCGGGGCCGCCGCGATCCCGCGACGGCCCCGGTCCCTGCGACCTCTCAGTCGTCGTCGGAGATGTTGTTCGCCAAGCGCCAGACCCGCTCCGGCGTGAGCGGCAGCCGGCTGGGCCAGCGGCCGATCGCCTGGGCCACCGCCGAGGCGACCGCACCGCCGACCGGGTTGAGCTGTCCCTCGCCGGCGCCCTTCGCCCCGTACGGTCCGACGCCGTCGCGGCGCTCGGCCAGCAGGAGGTCGATCTTGCGCGCCATGTCGCCGGCCCGCGGGACGCGGTAGTCGACCACGTTCGCGTTGGCGAGCTGCGGACCGTCGTAGACCAGCTCCTCGAACAGCGCACCGCCCAGACCCTGGGTCGCCGCGCCGAGGTCCTGCGCCTCGACAGCCTGCGGGTTGATCGCGAAGCCGACGTCCGCGCAGGTCACGAGCTGGTCGAGGGTGATCTGACCGGTCTCCACGTCGACCTTCACCCCGACGCCGACCATGCCGGTCTCCCAGAACGGCGGCATCTCCTTGGTGACACCCTCGCGGCGCACCAGGCCGACGCCGGTCACCTCACCGGCCGAGCCGCCGAACCACCTCGTGACGACCTTGCCGAGATCGAGGGACTTGCCCTCCGGTCCGTTCACGACACCGGGGCCATCGCTGACCTCGGAGACGTCACAGGACCACAGCTCGGCAGCCATCTCGCGCAGCTTTGTGCGAGCGTCCGCGCAGGCACGCACCAGCGCGAGGCCCGCGAGCGTCGTCGTGCGGCTCGCACCGGTGGTGCGCTCATAGGCGACCGCGCCGGTGTCGGACTGGATGACCGAGACCTTGTGGATGTCGATGCCGAACTCCTCGGCTGCGACCTGAGCGAGCAGCGAGGTGCTGCCCTGCCCCATCTCGGTCGACCCGGACAGCACGATGACCGAGCCGTCCGTCTCCACCTTCACCTGCGCGGTGGAGATCGGGTAGGCGCCGGCGTCCGAGGCCGCCGTGCCGAAGCCGATGCCGTAGTACGGCTCGTCCTTGCGGTCCCGCTCCAGGGAGTCGACCACCATGTCGAGGTCGGCGATGAGGTCGGCGTCGATGCCGCGGTTCTTCGGCAGGATCTCCTCGCCCCACTTGACGAGGTTGCGCCGCCGGATCTCCCGCCGCGAGATACCGAGCTGGTCGGCCGCCTGATCGAGGTTGGTCTCCCCGCACAGGTTCCCCTGCGGGGCGCCGAAGCCGCGGTACGAGGAGGCCGGCGACGTGTTCGTGTAGACGGACCGCCCGCGACCCCGCAGGGCCGGGACCCGGTAAGGACCGAATGCGCGGTTGACGCTCTTGGCCAGCACCAGCGGGCTGTTGTCTGCATAGGCGCCGGAGTCCATGACGAGCTCGTAGTCACGGGCGAGGATGCGCCCCTCGGCGTCGAAGGCGGTGCGCATGCGCATCTGCCCGTCGTCGACCCGCGTGGTGTAGATGGCCTCGTCCACGGTGAGCATGAGCTTGACCGGCCGGCCGACCACCCAGGACGCCACCGCGGCCAGCGGCTCGACCTTGGTGTACGACTTGGTGCCGTAGCCGCCACCGAGGTACGGCGCCTGCACGCGCACCTTCGCCAACGGCAGGTCGAAGATCCGGGCCAGGTCGTCGCGCACCATGTACGGGTGCTGCGCCGTGGTGATCACCGTCAGGCCGGTCTCGTTGTACGAGGCGACGGCGTTGTACGGCTCCATCGCGTACCCGTAGAGCATCGGGTAGTGCGTCTCGGTCTCCACGACGAGGTGCGCGTTCGCGAACGCCTCGTCCACGTCGCCCCAGCCGATGGTCACCTCGTGGGCGACGTTGGTCAGGTGCGGACCCTCGTCCTCCTCGCCCTCGGACTCGGTGAGCTCCTTGAAGGTGGCGTCGGCGGTGGCGTCGTAGAGCACGTCGTGCACCAGCGGAGCGTCCTTGACGAGCGCCTCGGCAGCCGTCATCACCGCGGGGAGGTCCTCGTACGACACGTCGACCAGCTCGGCCGCGTCGTAGGCGGCCGCCCGCGACTCCGCGAGCACGATCGCCACCGGCTCGCCGAAGTAGCGGACCTTGCCCGTCCCGAGGATGAAGTGGTCGGAGATGATGTGGCCGAAACGGGCCCGCAGGTGCACCAGGTCGTCGGCGGTGACGACGGCGACCACGTCGGGCTGGGAGAGCGCCTTGGAGGTCTCGATGTTGAGGATCTTGGCGTGCGCCCGGTCCGAGCGGACCACCCGCGCGTGCAGCATGCCCGGCATGGTCACGTCGACGGTGTACTTCGCCGTGCCGAGCACCTTCTCGACCAGGTCCCGCCGCCGCACGGAGCGGCCGACGGTGCGGAACTCCTCAGAGGGCGCCTCGTGCGCCCGGCCCCAGAACGCCGTGCCGTGACCGGCACCCGGCCCGTGCTGCGTCGCCTGCTCGGTCTCGTGCGCGGTCACCGGGCAACCTCCCGCTCCTGACGCATCTGCGCGGCGACCTGCTCGACCGCCTGCACGATCGGCTGGTACCCGGTGCAGCGGCAGATGTTCCCGTCCAGGTACTCGACGATCTCCTCGCGGTCCACGTCGGGGCTCTCGTCGAGCAGCGCCTTGGACATCATGAGGAAGCCCGGGGTGCAGAACCCGCACTGGAGCGCGTGGTTGTCGACGAAGGACTCCTGCAACGGGTGCATCGTCTTGCCGTCAGACAGGCCCTCGACCGTGGTCACCTTGTGGCCGTCGGCGTCGACGGCCAGCGAGGTGCACGAGCTGACCGGACGGCCGTCGACGAGCACCGTGCACACGCCGCACACCTCGAGCAGACAGCTCTGCTTGGTGCCGGTGAGGCCGAGGTCCTCGCGCAGGAAGTCCACCAGCAACGTGCGCGGCTCCACGACGCGCTCGACGACCGTGCCGTTGACCTCGACGCTGATCTCCACCTGGGCCAGCTGATCCGCCGCCATCACTTCCCCGCCTTCACGTCCGCCAGCTGCTCCAGCACCCGGCGCACGTAGACGCCGGTGATGTGCCGCTTGTACCGCTCCGTCCCGGTGAGGTCCGGGGTCGGGTCGACCTCCTCGGCGATCGCGTCGGGGTCGATCTCGTCCGGGGAGGTCCCCGTCCAGACCGTCGGCACCTCGCCGACCGCACCCACGACCAGACGGCAGGTGCCCGCCTCCGGGTCGTGCACCACTGCGACACCCACGGTGGGGCGCTCGGTGATCTGGTACTTGAGGTAGGCCCCACGGGTCGCCGTCGACGGGATCGGCACCCGCACGTCGACCAGCAGCTCGTCGGGCTCCTTGTCCGCGAAGTACGGACCCTGGATGAGCTCCTCCACCGTCACCTCGCGCCGGCCGGTCGGTGACGCCAGCGTCACCGACGCGCCGAACGCCATGAGCGCCGGACCGACGTCCGACTTGGGCTCGGCGAAGCACAGGTTGCCGGCGATGGACCCCTGGGCGCGCACACGGGCGTTGCCCACGCCGTGCTCGACGCGGGCCAGCATCGGCAGGTGCTTGCGGATCACCGAGTGCGCGGCGATGTCCATGTGCCGCTCGGTGCCGCCGACGACGACGTGGCCACCGTCGACCGCGATGCCCTGCAGCTCGGGGAGGCTCTTGAGGTCCACGAGGGCCTCGGGGCGGGTCAGGCCGGCGCGCATCGCCAGCAGCAGCTCGGTGCCACCGCAGTAGGGGACACGGTCGTCACCGATGGCGTCGAGCGCCTCGTCCAGGGTCCGGGGGCGGGCCAGCCGGAACGGAGGCAGCATCAGGCCTGCCCGAGCGCGGAGCCGGCGGCCTTGAAGAACTGCTCCATGATCTTCTCCGCCTTCTTGTTGATGGTGCCGGGGCCCATGCTGGCGACCTTGCCGCTGACCTCGTAGGCACCGTCGGCGGTGATGGTGGACCCCGAGTCGGTCCCCCGCACGGTGAGCGTGGCGTCGATGACGAGCCGGGAGCCGACCTGGCGGTCCTCGCCCTCGGCGTGCACCTTGAGCGACTCGGGCGCCTTGACGTCGGAGACGGTCACGTCGAGGTCGGCGCGCAGCTTGAACGGGCCGAGGCGGTCCATGAGCACGGCGGTGTACTTCTCCAGCGGCGCGAGCTCGTTGACGTCCTCGACGATGCTCACCCAGCTCACGAGCTGGGGCACGTCGGTGATCGTGTCCCAGACCTTCTGCGGGTCGGAGGTGACGGACAGGTCCCTGTGGAAATCGCTACGGGGCATCAGTGGCTCCCTTCGTCGTGCCGGCGACCGTGTTGTGCCGGCGGGGGCGGACGAGACGATGCTCGCGACACAGGGGGGCGGCGACCCGATCGCGACGGGTCCCCCGGGCCGACGGAGAGTCAAGCATGGTCCGTATATCCATGATATGCCGGGCACAGTCCGCGACCGCAAACGTCACGGGGCCCTGTGAGCACACGCACATTATGTGCGATCCTCCTCCTCCGAGAGCCGCGCTGACCTGCAGTTTTATCGAGCCGCCTCCCACTCTTGATGGTTGATCAGACCCTCAGGTATTGTGCGGATCACGTTATGGCGGGCCGGCCTCCCTCGGGGGTGGCGGCACCCCCGCCCCGCCATCATCCGCCCCTCGGAGGGTCCCATGCACGTGCCCGACGGATTCCTCGATGCTCCCACCTCGATCGCCACGGGCGTCGTCGCGGCCGGGGCCATCGGCCTCGCGGTGCGCAGGGCGAGCGCCGAGCTGAACGAGCGGACGATCCCGCTGGCCGGTCTCACGTCGGCCTTCGTCTTCGCCACCCAGATGCTGAACTTCCCGGTGGGGGTGGGCACCAGCGGCCACCTCATGGGCGGGACCCTCGCCGCGGTGCTCGTCGGACCGTGGACCGCCGTGCTGTGCATGTCGGTGGTGTTCATCGTCCAGGCCCTGCTCTTCGCCGACGGCGGCCTCACGGCGCTGGGCACCAACATCACGCTCATGGGGCTGACGACGGTGCTCGTCGGGTGGCTCGTCACCCGCGGGCTGCTGCGTGTGCTGCCACGGCGCCCGCAGTCCGTGGTCCCTGCTGCCGTCGTCGGCGCGATCCTGTCGGTGGTCGCTGCGTCCCTGCTGTTCGTGGCGCTGTACGCGGTCGGCGGGACGGCGGACATCCCGCTCGGGGCGCTCGCGGCGAGCATGGTCGGCTGGCACACCCTCATCGGCATCGGCGAGGGCGTCATCACGGGGCTGACCGTGGGCGCGGTCGTCGCGGTCCGGCCGGACCTCGTGCACGCCGCCCGCGGCCTGATGCCCCGGCTGCAGCTGCGCGACGCGGCCGGCAACCTCGTCGACGCGCCCGTCGAGGAGACCCCCGCCGCCGCCAAGCCGCGCGGCCTGCGCGGGCCGGTCATCGCCTCGTGCGTGGTCATCGCGCTCATCGCCGGCGTGGTGAGCTTCTTCGCCTCCAGCAGCCCGGACGGCCTGGAGCACGTCTCGGCGCAGGAAGGCTTCGCCGACACGGCGAAGGACCACGCTCTGGGCGGCTGGGCCTTCGCCGACTACGGCGAGGTCGGCGGCATTCCGGTGGGCATCGCCGGCCTGCTCGGCGTGGTCGCGGTGCTCGTGCTCGGCTGGCTGGTGCTCCGGCTCGCCCGGGTGGCCCGCGGACGCGCCGAGGACCGCACCGCCGACCACGCCGACGCGCTGGCGGGCTGAGCACCGTGGGCGGCCTGCACACCCCGGTCCTGGACGCCGCACGCACGGCGACGAGGACGCCGGCGGCCCGGGCCTCGGCGGTCGGCGGCCCGCGCGCCGCCGAGCTGAGCGCCGCCGGTACGAGCGGCCGCACGACGCTCGTGCACCGGCTCCCCGCCGAGGCGAAGCTGCTCGCGCACCTGGCCTTCGTGCTCGTCGTGGTCGCCACCCCGGGCATCTGGTACTGGGCCTTCGCGGCCTATGCCGCGCTGCTCGGCGCCACGGCGGTCGCCACCCGGCTGCGTCCCGGCTTCCTGCTGCGCCGGATGGGCGTCGAGCTGCCCTTCCTCGGTTTCGCCCTGCTCATGCCGTTCATCTCTGCCGGCGAGCGCACCACGGTCCTCGGCCTGAGCGTCAGCGTGCACGGGCTGGTCGCCGCCTGGACGTTGCTCGCCAAGGCCACCCTCGGCGTGCTGGCCTCCGTGCTGCTCGCCGCCACGACCGAGGTCCGGGACCTGCTGGCGGCACTGCGCGTGCTGCACGCCCCGGACCGGATGGTCCAGATCGCCGCGTTCATGGTCCGCTACCTGGGCGTCGTGCAGGGCGAGGCGCACCGGATGCGCGTCGCGCGCGACTCACGCGCCTTCGAGGCCCGCCACCTGGGCCACGTGCGCGTCGTCGCGCAGAGCGCGGGCGCGCTGTTCGTCCGCACCTACGAACGGGGCGAGCGCGTGCACCTGGCGATGCTCGCACGCGGTGGCGGTGACGGACCGCTGCCGCTGACCACCGCCCCGAGCACGGCGGCGGCTCCCGCCGGTGTCGCCGCCGTGCTGCCGCTGGCCGCCCTGGCCGTGCTGCTCGCCGGGCTGCTGCTCGGACGGATGTCGTGACCGCCTCGCTCGAGGTCTCCGGCCTCGCCTACTCCTACCCGGACGGCCATCAGGCCCTCTTCGGGGTGGACCTGACGGTCGACCCCGGGGAACGCGTCGCGCTGCTCGGCCCCAACGGCGCCGGCAAGACGACGTTCGTGCTGCACCTCAACGGGATCCTCGGCGGCGGGCTGGGCAGCGTGACCGTCGGGGGTCTGCGGCTCGACAGCCGCGACAAGAAGGTGCTGCGGGAGATCCGCCGCCGGGTCGGCATCGTCTTCCAGGACCCCGACGACCAGCTCTTCATGTCCACCGTGCGCGAGGACGTCGCCTTCGGGCCGGCGAACCTGGGGCTGACCGGCGCCGAGCTGGACGAGCGGGTCGAGGAGGCGCTGGGCGCCGTGGACGCGCTCGACCTCGTCGACCGGGCACCCCACCACCTCTCCCTCGGCCAGCGCCGCCGCGTCGCGATCGCCACGGTGCTGTCGATGCGGCCCGAGCTGCTGGTGCTCGACGAACCCACCAGCAACCTCGACCCCGCCGGGCGACGGGACCTCATCCGGCTCCTGGAGTCCCTGCCGATCACCATGCTGGTGGTCACCCACGACATCCCGTTCGCCCTGGAGCTGTGCCCGCGCGCAGCGATCCTGTCCGGTGGACGCATCGTCGCCGACCGGCCCACCGGTGAGCTGCTGCAGGACGAGGAGCTGCTGCACCGCCACCGGCTCGAGCTGCCATTCGGCCTCGACCCGGCGACCGCCGGACGGGCTCGGCCCGACCGGCTGCTGTGAACGCCCGGCCGGCCGCGCTGCGACGACACGCGGCGGTCCCGGGCGCCGGGCGGCCGTGGTCCCCGCCCGCTGGTGGCATCCTTGGGCGGATGGACCGTGAACCGGTGGACCCGCAGGCCTTCCAGCTCGCGCTCGTGGCCCTCGACGAGATCGACGACCTCGAGGGGTGGGCCGGCCGCTTCGCGCTGCTCTCCGACCCGACGCGGCTGCGCCTGCTGTTCTGCCTGCACCGCACGGGCGGGCTGTGCGTGTCCGACCTGGCCGCCGCGGTCGGCATGAGCGACTCGTCGGTCAGCCACGCGCTGCGGCTCATGCGCGAGCGCGGGTGGGTCAGCCCACAGCGCGACGGGCGCACCATCACCTACCACCTCGTGGACGAGACCGTGCACGACCTGCTGCACCGCATCGGGGCGAAGCACAACGCGCACGGGGGCGGTCACCACCACCACCCCGTCCCGGACGACGCCGCGGCGCACGCCTAGGCCGCGGGAGGCCCCCGGCGGGCGACGAGGCGCCGGGCACAGCACCCGTGTCCCGGACCGGGCGACGGCTCAGTGCAGGCCGCGAACGCCGAGCGAGAAGTCGGAGCCCCCCACCCCGTGACGGGCCAGGCCCATCGTCAGCACACCCGCCCCCTCGACCCAGTGGGCCATGCTCAGGTCGCCGGTGTCCCGCGGACGCAGCCCCAGGCTCTCGACGAACGCCGACACACGGGCCTTGGCCTGCGCGTCGTCGCCGGCCATGAAGACGTCGACCGGGCCGCCATGGGCCAGGACGTGACGGAAGAGGGTGTTGAACGCCTTCACCACGGGGGCGTCCGCAGGCGCGGCCTCGGCCACCAGCCGGGCGACCGAGGTGTCGTGAGGGACAGCCAGCCCGGTGCCGGTGGCGTCGAAGGGATTGGTGATGTCGACGATGATCTTGCCGGCCAGCGCGTCCCCGAACGTGCGGACGACCGACACGGCGCTGTCGAACAGCACCGCGAGGACGGCGATCTCGCCCGCCGGGACGGCGCCCCATCGTCCGGCCGTGGCACCGTCGCCGAGCGCGGCGGCCAGCGCCGCCGACTTCGCCGCGTCGCGGCCCATGACCTCGACGGTGCTGCCGCCCGCGATCGCGAGCGTGCCGAGGGTGCGGGCCATGTTCCCCGTGCCGATGAGGGTGATGCTGGTCATGAGATGTGCTCCTTCTGCGTCGGTCAGATCGCGGTGGTGCCGCCGTCGGCGACGAGCTCCAGGCCGTTGACGTAGCTGGAGTCGTCGGAGGCGAGGAACAGGGCCACGGTGGCGATCTCCTCGGGGCGGCCCATCGTCCGTCGCGGGATCAGGGACTCGAACGCATCCTTGGCGGCCTCGTCCAGCACCTCCTCCTGCATGGCGGTCGCCACTGACCCGGGGGTCAGGACGTTGACCCGGATCTTGCGGTCGCGCAGCTCGTTGAGCCAGACCCGGGCCCAGGCCTGCTGGACGGCCTTGCTCCCCGCGTAGAGGCTCCAGCCCGGGAACGCGCCGAGCGAGGCGTTGGAACCGGTCATGAGGACGGAGGCGCCGTCGTTGAGCAGGGGCAGCGCCTTCTGGACCGTGAACAGGGTGCCGCGCGCGTTGAGCCCGAACCAGGTGTCGAACTGGGCCTCGGTGATATCGCCGAGCGGGGCGGCCTCACCACCGCCGGCACTGGCCCACAGCACGTCGATGCTGCCCTTCTCCCGGGCGACGGTGTCGTAGAGGCGGTCCAGGTCGTCCAGGTTGGCGGCGTCTCCCCGGACACCGGTGACGTTGCGACCGATCTGCCGCACGGCATCGTCCAGGACGTCCTGACGGCGGCCGGTGATGAACACGTGCGCACCCTCGTCGACGAAGAGCTGCGCGCCGGCCAGCGCCATGCCGGTGGAGCCACCGGTGATGACCGCGACCTTGCCGTCGAGCTTTCCCATGGTTCTCCTTCGGGTCGGTGGTGCCGTGCGCACCGAGGCGACCGCATTATGTATACCGGTCTGTGTGCTTACGCTAACAGACTATGTACACCGGTCGTTACCGTGGTCGGCTACCATGGACGTCATGACAGAGGTGGGGAAGGGTCCGCAGGGCCGCCGTCGCGGGCGGGGTGCGCGCGAGCGCATCCTCAGCGCGTCACAGCGGCTGTTCCGCGACCAGGGCATCAACCGCACCGGTATGGACCAGCTCTGCGCATCGGCTCAGGTGTCCAAGCGCACGGCGTACCAGCACTTCACCGGCAAGGACGAGATCGTCACCGAGTGCCTGCGGCAGTTCGACCCCGGTGTCCTGTCCGGTGTGTTCGACCGCACGGACCTCACCCCTCGCGAGAAGCTGCTCGCGGTCTTCGACATCCCCCCGGGCAACCCCATGTGCCCGTACATCCAGACGGCGGTCGAGCTCCACGACCCGGAGCACCCGGCATCCCGGTACGCGCGCGACTACAAGACAGCCGTCGCCGCGCGGCTCGCCACCGCGGCCCGCGAGGCCGGCGCCGCCGACCCCGATTCGCTCGGCGAACAGCTCGCGCTGCTCCTCGACGGCGCCGCGGCCCGCAGCCGCGTCCTCGACGCCGACACCTTCCCCACCGCCGCCGCGATCGCGGCCGTCCTCGTCGACGGCGCCCTCGCGGCGGGAGCCTCGCGGTGATCGCGCAGGTCCGGCCCGTCAGGTCCCGTGCACGTCCACCGGCGGACGCTTGCGGGTGTCGTCCGTGATGAGGTTCCGGTTCGCCACCAGCTCCCGGTAGGGCGGGCAGGTCCGCAGCAGCTCGGTGTGCGTGCCGCTGGCCAGCACTCGGCCACGCTCGAGCATGACGACACGGTCCGCCCCGGTGATGGTGGACAGCCGGTGGGCGACGACCAGCGTCGTCCGGTCGCCCCCGGCCAGCACGTTCGCCAGCCGCAGGTCCCGCTCGTTCTCGACGTCGAGGTTGGCCACCGGCTCGTCCAGCACGAGCACCGGGGCGTCGAGCAGCAGGGCGCGGGCCAGCGCGAGCCGCTGCCGCTGACCGCCGGAGAGCAGACCACCCAGCTCACCCGCGGGCGTCGCGTAGCCCTCGGGCAGCTGCTCCACGAACTGTGCCGCCAGCGCCGCCCGCGCCGCCGCGACGACCTCGGCGTCGGACGCCTCGGGACGGCCGAGCCGGATGTTGTCGGCCAGCGAGTCGAGGAACAGGTACACGTCCTGCGGCACCAGGGCGACCGTGCGGCGCAGCTGCGCCGTCGGCAGCGCGCGCACGTCGTGGCCGCCGACGAGCACCGCCCCCGCCGTGACGTCCCGGAGCCGCACGGCCAGGTGTGCGCAGGTGGACTTGCCGGCGCCGGAGTGACCCACGAGCGCCACGGTCTGACCCGGCTCGACGGTGAGGGACACGTCGTGCAGCACCTCGGGACCGTCGGCCGCGTAGCGGAACGTCACGCCGCGCAGCTCCAGGCTGGGCACCAGGCCTGCGACGTCGGCCCCGGTCACGTCGGGGACGGGGGCCGGGGCCGCCAGCAGCGCGGCGACCCGGGCGGCGGCACCCGCCGCGTCCGCAACACCCCCGTCGGACCGGGCCAACGGGCCGAGCGCCACGGCGGCCAGCACCACGGCCACCGGGCTCGCGGCGGCTGACAGCTTTCCACCGGCCACCAGCCCACCGGCGACGAGGACCGTGGCGGCGACCCCGGCGACGACGAGGGTGTCGCGCAGCACCGCAGCGAGGGCCGTCCGTCCGGCGGACATGGTCCGCGCCGCCGTCAGCGCACGGCTCCGGGCGTCGATCAGCGTCGTGCGGGCACCGCCGGTGCCCGAGGCCAGCACCTCGCGCAGACCCTGCACCGAGTCCACGACGTCGGCACCGAGGGCGCCGAGCAGGTCGCCCTCGTCGGTGGGACGCGCCGTGCGCGGCGTGTCGGCCGCGACCAGCACCACCAGCACCACGAGCGGTGCCACCGCCAGCAGCGGGTGCAGCACGGCCAGCACGACGAGCACCCCGAGGCCCGCCACGGCGGCCGCGACCGCGCGCACGAGCGCCGGCACGCCGCGCTCAGTCACCAGGTCGGCGTCCGTCAGCGCACCCGCGGGCTCGCCGGTGGCGGGCGCAGCACCCCGGGCGAGCGCCGCGTAGACCCGGTCCCGCAGGTCCGTCCGTGCTTCCGCGGCGGTCCGCCAGGTGGTCCGTCGCTCGACGACGGCCAGCGCACCGAGCGCTACCGCCAGCACGACGAGCGCCGCGACGCCACCACGCAGGTCCGCCGCCGAGGTGCCGGTCGCGGCCCGCCCGACGAGCCCGGCCGCCAGCGCGCCGAGCCCGAGCACCAGCGCACGGCGCAGCACGGAGACGACGACCGCGCCGACCACGGCGACGCGCGCACCGACCACCGGCCCGACGGTGCGCAGAACCCGACGCGCGCTCACCGTTGCTCCTGTCCCTGTCGCCGCTCCCGCTGCCCGGTCTGCGGGCGTCCCTCGCGCGTGGCGCGGGTCATGCGGGCGAAGGAGCCGGCCGACGAGCGCAGGCCGAGCGGCAGCCCGGCCTCCGACACCCGCCCCCGCTCGAGCACGACGATCCGGTCGGCCCGGGTCACCGTGGACAGCCGGTGGGCGACAGTCAGCGTCGTCTTGCCCTTCGACAGCTCGTGCAGCGCCACCGCCAGCTCCGACTCGTTCGCCGCGTCGAGGTTGCTCGTCGCCTCATCCAGCACCAGCACCTGGGAGTCGGCCAACAGCGCACGGGCGATCGCGAGCCGCTGGCGCTCACCGCCGGACAGCGCGGTCCCGCGCTCGCCGACCACGGTGTCGAGCCCGTCGGGCAGGTCCCGCACGAAGCCGGCGCGGGCGTGGTCCAGCACCTCCCACAGCCGCGGGTCGTCGACCCCCGGCGCACCGAGGTTGTCACGCACGGTGCCGCGGAACAGATAGACGTCCTGGGAGACGACCGAGACGAGCGCGCGCAGGTCGGCCAGCGCCAGGTCCCGCACATCGATGCCACCGAGCAGGACCCGGCCTTCCTGCGGGTCGACCCAGCGCAGCAGCGTCGCGACGATGGTGGACTTGCCCGCGCCCGACGGCCCGACGACCGCCACCCGCTCCCCTGACTTCACCTGCAGGTCGAAGCCGTCGAGGGCCGGGACGGTCCGGCCCGGGTACGTGTAGCGCACGCCGACGAAGGACAGCGCGGGCCGCAGCGGCACGGCGGCGGCCCGCACCGGGTCGGGGCGCTCGCGGATCTCCGGCACCGCGGCCAGCACCTCGTGCACGGCGGCCGCACCGGCCCGTCCGACGGGAGCCTGCTGGGCGGCGACGTACCAGCGGCGCAGCGGCACCAGCGCCTCGCGCGCGACGAACAGGGCAGTCACCACCGCGGCGGTCCCCGCGACCCCCTGCGCCAACCGCACCGCGCCGAGCCCGAGCGCCACCCCGGCACCGGCACCGGCGAGGGCGGCCACCAGGCCGACGCGCAGCGCTTCCGCCCGGTCCGCGCGCAGCTCGTCGTCGGCCAGCGCACGCTCCGCCTCGGACAGCTCACGGCCGCGGCGGGCCGCGGCGCCGAACAGCCGGAGCGTCGCCATCCCCTGCAGGGCGTCCAGCGTGCGGGCCGCCAGCCGTGCCCGGCGGGCCGCCCGCCCGCCGTCCGGCGCCCGTCCGGCCGTGCCCACCGCCACCAGCGCCACCCCGGCGGCCGCGACGGCGACGACCAGGCCGACCACCGGGTCGAGCACGAGGAGCACGACGACGACCGCCAGCGCGCCGAGCGCCCCGGCCAGTGCCCGCGGCAGCAGCACGGTGACGGTCGGGACCAGGTCCTCGACCGCGTCGACCAGCGTCGCCCGCAGCGCGCCGGTCCCGCGGCGGCGGGCCTCCATCGGGCCGAGGGCCAGCAGGTGGTCGTACAGCCGCCGACGCAGCGCCGCGGCCACCGTCCCGGCCGTGGCCGCGGCGAGGCGCTCCCGGACCGGCAGCGCTGCGACCCGCACCGCCTGGGCCAGCAGCACCCCGAGCACCGGCCACGTCACAGCGCCCAGGGCCTCGACGCGCAGCACGGGGACGAGCACGGCAGCGAGCAGCGCACCCTGCACGACGCGTGTCGCGACCAGCAGCAGGGACAGCACCGCGAGGGCAAGGACCCGGGAGCGGACGGGACGGACGGCGGCACGCAGCACGTCGCGCGGGTCGGTAGGACGCCGGTCGTCCGGGGCGGCCGGCACGTCCACGGCGGGCGCGGTCGTCAACGCGTCGTCCTCCTCGAGGTCGGGACGGGGATGCGAGACACGGTCCCAGGCGAGAACGGCTCGCGTCAAACAGATGCGACATCGTCGCATGAGACGCCGGGAAGTGGCAGCGACCCACCTCGGCACGAACGCCGACGCCCCACCCCGCGCGGTGCGGGTGGGGCGTCGGAGTGCGCTGTGTTGACGTCAGCTGCGTGGAGACGTCAGAGGTTGGCGCCCCGCTCGCGCAGCTTCGGCAGGATCGTCTTGCCGTAAGTCTCCAGGAACCGGCTCTGGTCCGGGCCCGGCGCGTGGAAGACGAGGTGGCGGAAGCCCATGTCCACGTACTCCCAGATGCGCTCGATGTGCTCCTCCGGGTCGTCCGAGACGATGAAGCGGGAGGCGGTGCGCTCGGTCGGCAGCGCGTCGGCGAGACGCTCCATCTCGACCGGGTCCTCGACGCCCATCTTCTCCTCACCGGACAGCGCCAGAGCACCCCAGAACCGGGTGTCCTCCATGGCGCGCTCACGGTCCGTGTCGAAGGAGACCTTGACCTCGATGGTGAGGTCCAGGTCCTGGACCGTGCGGTCCGACTTCGCGGCGCCCTCGGCCAACGCCGGCAGCAGGGTGTCGACGTAGAGCGAGCGGCCCTTGCCCGAGGTGCAGATGAAGCCGTCGCCGACGCGGCCGGTCAGGCGGGTGGCCGCCGGGCCGGAGGCCGCGATGTAGATCGGCACCTGCTGCTCGGGACGGTCGTAGATCGTCGCGCGCTCGGTGCGGTAGTAGGTGCCCTCGTACGTGACGCGCTCCTGCGTCCACAGGGTCTGGATGAGGTCCACCGCCTCCTTGAGGCGCGCGAACCGCTCCTTCCCGTCGGGCCACTCCAGGCCGAGCGGCACCTCGTTCATCGACTCGCCGGAGCCGACACCGAGGATGACGCGCCCCGGGGCGATGCAGCCCAGCGTGGCGAAGGCCTGGGCGATGACGCCCGGGTGGTAGCGGAACGTGGGGGTGAGCACGCTCGTGCCGACGACGAGGTTCTCCGTGCTGGCCAGCAGTGCGCCGAGCCACGGCAGCGCCGCCGGGGCGTGGCCGCCGTTGTGGCGCCAGGGCTGCAGGTGGTCAGAGATGAAGACCGAGTCGAAGCCGACCTTCTCGGCCTGCACGGCGTAGTCGAGGAGCTCGCGCGGACCGAACTGTTCCGCCGACGCCTTGAAGCCGAGTCTCAGCATGTTCGCCGCCTTCCGTGGGGTGATGTCCTGCGGATCGTATATTGGATCTACGGACGGTGTCACGCCGCCCGTCGGCGTCAGACGGCCGGGTCGTGCGGGCCGTCCGGGACCAGGCGCAACGTCCGCGCGTCGAGCGCCACGATGCGCTCCGCCGCCGCCTGCAACGACGCGACGGTGTCGGCGCCGGCCCGCACGAACCGCCCCGACAACGCGTCCAGCTCGCCGTCGCCGAATGCTCGCACGAGCTCGACGACCTCCGCGACGCTCGTCCACGCCGTGCGCCCGGCGTGCACCGGCATCGCGGCCGTCATGTCGGTGCGCACCACGCCGGGCGCCAGGTCGAGCGTGCGGATCCCCCGGTGGCGGTACTGCCCGTCGAGCAACGTCGTCAGCCGGGACAGCGCACCCTTGCTGATCGCGTAGCCGGTGTAGGCCGTCATCACCTTGTGGCCCGAGCCGGAGGCCAGGTTGAGCACGCGGCCCGACCCGCGCGCCAGCATGCCCGGCAGCACGGCGTGGCTCACCAGCAGCGGGCCCCGCACGTTCGTCTCCACCACGCGCCACACGTCCTCGACGTCGTCCGCGACCAGGTCCGTCTCTCGCTGCTCGATCACCCCGGCGTTGTTCACCAGCAGCCCGATGCCGCCGGGCAGCCCGGTCTCCACCCGCACCACCGCGTCGGCCACCGCCCGCCGGTCCACCAGGTCTGCCGCCGCCACCACCGCCGTACCGCCCAGTGCGGCGACCTCGTCGGCGACCTCCGCCAACCGGGACCGCGTCCGTCCGACCAGCCCGACGGCGTAGCCGGCCCGCACCAGCCCGAGCGCGACGCCCCGGCCGATGCCCCGGCCGGCACCGGTGACCAGGGCCGTACGTGGGGCGGCGACGTGCACCGTCTGCGTGCTCTGCTCCAGCTCCACGGGTCTCATCCTGCCTGGCACGGGGCGGCGACGGGCGAGCCTGCAGCCGCGGCGAGGGCGGCTCAGCCCAGCCGCGCCACCGCCTCGTCCACCATCGCGGCCAGCCGGTCGGGCTCGACCTCACCGCGGTACCGCTCCCCGGCGACGAACAGCGTCGGCGTCCCGCGCACCCCGAGCGCGACGCCCTCGGCGTAGTCGGCCTGCACGGCGGCGCCGTACGCCTGGGCCCGGTCGCCCGCCACCTCGCTAGGGTCGAGGCCAAGGTCGCGCGCGTAGCGCCGCAGGTCGGCGTCGGTGAGCCGGTCCTGGTGCTCCAGCAGCACGTCGTGCATCGGCCAGAACTGCCCGTGGGCGCCCGCCGCCTCGGCCGCGAGCGCCGCCGTCAGCGCATAGGGGTGCACCTCGAACAGCGGGAAGTGCCGCCACAC
>Ga0164243_10006044_pt1 | contig 18425 bp, 19 predicted proteins | sample OricompcompostOP_FD_108781 | JGI IMG/M metagenome (GOLD analysis project Ga0164243, IMG submission 108781) | Organic Plus compost microbial communities from Emeryville, California, USA - Original compost - Organic plus compost (OP) | ecosystem: Engineered > Solid waste > Mixed feedstock >... | reverse complement strand
GCCGAGGAGCACACGGCCTCCACCTCCGGCCACCGCGCGGGAGAACGCGATGTTCTCCCCGGTGTTGCTCGCCGCGGGCTCGACCAGGATCGCCCGGTCCGGCACCGCCGAGTTCCAGCGCGCGTTCCCGGTCGTGGACGGGGGAAGGTGCGCGCGGTCTCGCGGCTGGGTGCCCCCCTGAACACCACGATCGGGAAGCAGCCGTGGTAGTGGAGCTGTGCCGCGTGTGCGGCGACGCCGAGGTCGTTGCAACCGAGGGCGATCGCGGCCGAGCACGGTGTCGGGCGGTGGCGGAGCCGGTGGAACTCCGGTGCGCGTGACCGTGCCGGATGTCGTCGATGCTGCGCAACTGGTGCAGCAGCCCGTAGCGCGTGAAAATGCCCGCGGTGCGCTCCAGCAGGGCGTGCCCGGACTCGGCCGTGGCGCGGTCGGACAGCAGGATGTGCACGTGCGCGGTTCCAGCCGCACCCGCTGCAACGGAGTGTCGTCGACGCGGTGGGCCAGCGCCACGTCGATGGCCCTGCCCGCCGCGGCCAGGTCGCCCGCGCCGCGGTGCGCCAGGACGAGTTTCTGGTGCGCGATCGGCCAGTCCGCCGGTTCCTCGAGCGTTTCGAACTGGCGGATCGCGGACACGATGTGGGCGGTGGCCGACTCGTGTAGCACGCGTTTGCTCAGCGCCGTGCCCACCCAGGCGTGCGCGGGTGCGGTCGTGCGCGGACAACCGTTCGTCGGCGCTGAGGCTCGCGTAGGCCTGGCGGTAGACGTGCTCGGCGGGCAGCGGTCCGCGATGCGCGCCCTGGTCCTGGCGTACCTCGTCGAGCAGCCGCAGTGATCGTGCGTCGAGGTACATCCCCTGGCGGTCGGCGCTGTTCGGCCGGAACCGGCCCGGCCACCGCTCCAGCAGCGAGTGCGCGGGGCGGCACTCCTGCCGTCCCAGGCACGCCACGTGCCGGTCGCCGCCGCCCCGCGCGCGTCGGTCACCAGGCGACGGTGCGGGCCGCGACACCGAGGTGGGCCGCGACACTCCGCACCGACAGGCGGCGTCTCGGCGGCCACTCGATCAGGTAGCCGCACCGGGGAGCGGCACGTACACCGCCGGTGCACCACAGGGTCGTTCCCGGTCCGACTCCGCTCGGCGCCGGGTGCCGCTCCACCCCTCCTCGCCGGGAGGTGGGCGTTGATCCTTCCCGTGCAAGCGAAAAGGCGCGGCGGTGAGATGGCGGCATCCGCGTGGCGCACTACGATGGAGTGATGACCGGCATCTCCACGCCTGCCCGGAACACGTTCCGCGAGCAGCAGTGGCGGGAAGCGCACGACCGCTACCTCGAGTGCGCCCGGGAGGTCTTCGGCAGGCTCGGTTACCACACGGCGACCGTCGCCGACATCGTCGCCGCGGCCAACGGCAGCCGCGCCACGTTCTACGCGCACTTCCGCGACAAGGCCGACATCGCGGCCGCCCTGTTCGAGCGGATCCTCGCCGCAACCGGGGCCCTGTACCGGATCCCGGCCCGGTTCCCCGAGCTGACCCGGGACCGGGTGCGCGCCTGGCTGGACGAGCACGTGCTGGCGTTCTGGACGCGCTACGCGGTCGAGATCGACGTGCTGACCCAGGCCGTGGCCGACGATCCGCGTGTCGCCGCGCGGCACTACCAGTGGGGTGTCGACGCGGCGCGGGAACTGTCGCCCTACCTGGCACTGTGGACCGGCGAGCACGAACAGGCCGGGCTGACACGCGCGTTGTTGCTGGTGCTGCAACTGGAACAGGCCTGCTACCACTGGCTGATCCGCGGCGTCGGTCACGACCGCGAGCTCGTGCTCGACGTGCTCGCCGACGTGTGGTGGCGGGAACTGACGTTTCTGCGGGCGGGCCCGTGACGGTCGTGCTCGACGGTGGCCTCGCGACCGAGCTCGAGGCGCGCGGCCACGACCTGTCCGACGCGCTGTGGTCGGCCCGGTTGCTCGCCGACGACCCGGACGCGATCGTCGAGGCCCACCGGGCGTTCTTCCGCGCGGGCGCCCGGGTCGCCACCACCGCCAGTTACCAGGCGAGCTTCGCCGGCTTCGCCGAGATCGGGCTGGACACCGGCGAGGCCGAACGACTGCTGCGGCTGAGCGTCGAGCTGGCCCGGGAAGCCGCCGAGCGGCAGGGTGATCTCGTGGCCGCGTCGATCGGACCGTACGGCGCGACCCTGGCCGACGGGTCCGAGTACCGCGGCCACTACGGGTTGTCGGTCGGCGAGCTGGTGGCGTTCCACCGGCCGCGCGCGGTGGTCCTCGCCGAGGCGGAGCCGGACCTGCTGGCCTGTGAGACGGTGCCCGATGTGGACGAAGCCGAGGCGATGCTGCTGGCCGTGGAGGGTCTCGGCGTCCCGGCGTGGTTGTCCTACACCGTCGAGGGGGAGAGCACCCGCGGCGGGCAGCCGCTGGCGGAGGCGTTCGCGCTCGCCAGGGACAACGATCAGGTGGTGGCGGTCGGCGTGAACTGCTGCGACCCGCACGACGTTGCGCAGGCGGCCCGGATCGCCCGCGAGGTGAGCGGCAAACCGGTGATCGCCTACCCGAACAGCGGGCAGCGGTGGGACGCGCGCACCCGGCGCTGGAGCGGACCGTCCCGCTTCACCCCGGCGCGCGACTGGCTCCCCGACGGGATCGACTACGTGGGCGGGTGCTGCCGGGTGCGGCCCGGTGACATCGCCGCGCTCGCCGCGGCCGTCACCGCGCAGCGGCCCTGACGGCCGCGCGCGGTCACACCGCCAGCAGCGGGATCGCCACCAGCGTCAGGTCGCCCAGCAGCACGGCGGGGCCGCCGAGCGCGCGCATGCGCGACCACGACCGCCGCGGTCCCGCCAGCGCCGCCATCCCGCACAGGAACGCCCCTTCCGCCACCACTCCGGTCACCGCCCAGCCCGGGCCGTACCGCCCCCACAGCCCGCCACCGAGCAGGACGAGCCCCGCCGCGACGAGCGCGCACGCGGTCACCAGTGCGCGCCGCGGCCCGTACCGCGCGCCCGGCGTCGCGATGCCGGTACGCGCGTCCGCGGCGTGGTCGGGCACCGAGAACCACGTGGTGCGACCGAACGCGAGCACGCACAGCCCGGCCAGCACCGGCACCATCGACCGCTCCAGCGCGGGCAGCACCGCGAAGTACGACGCCAGTCCCGGCACCGCGAGGAACCCGGCGCCGAACACCAGCGGTCCGGCGAACCCGCGCCGTTTCAACCGCACCGGTTCCACGTTGTAGAGCAGGTGCGCGGCGAGCACGGCGGCGACCACGAACAGCGGCGGCCAGCGGTCCAGCCGCAGCGCGACGACGAGCGCCAGCGCCAGCGCGGTGGCCCCCTCGGCCGCTGCCCACGCGGCGATGCGGGGCGCGCCGATCCGCCGCCCCGCCCCGGCCAGGGCGGTCTTGTCCCGGTCCTCGGCGTCGGTGCGCCGGTCGGCCGCGGTGTTCAGCGCCAGCCCGGCCAGCAGCGCCAGCAGCGTCGCCACCACGGTGAGCAGGACCGGCCAGCTCACCAGGTGCCGCGGATCGGCGGCGGCGAACGCCGCACCCCAGCACGCGTAGGCGAGGTAGCTCAACGGCAACGGGAAGTGCAGGCGGTGGACGAGGACGACGTCGCGCCACCCGATCAGTCCCGGCACGACACGACCTCCAGGCGCAGCCGGTCCGACGGCGCCATCGCGTGGCCGCGCATTCGCAGCACCCCGGCGCGCGGGTTGACGCAGCGCAGCACCCGCCGTCGCAGCAGGGCCGCCGTCACCATCCGGATCTCCAGCAGCCCCAGCCTGCTGCCCAGGCAGTACCGGCTGCCCCCGCCGAAGGGCAGGTACCCGTCCGGGGTGCCGCGGCGGCCGAGGAAGCGGTGCGGGTCGAAGGTGTGCGGATCGGGGAAGTACTCGGCCCGGTGGTGTGACAGGTGGATCCCGGGCGTCACGACCGTGCCCGCGGGCAGCTTCCTGCCCAGCAGCTCGGCCGGCCGCGTCAGCGCCCGGTTGCCCGCCACCTCGACCGGCGGGCACAGCCGCAGCGCCTCCGCGATCACCGCCTGCAACACCGGCGAACGGTCGGGGTCGGTGCCGTCGGCACCGGCATCCACTTCGGACAGCACGGCGTCGTGCAGGTCGGCGCGGCGGGTGAGCCAGTACAGGGTCCACGCCGTGGCCGAGGCGGTGGTCTCGTGACCGGCGAAGAGCAACGACACGATCTGATCGCGCAGTTCCCCGTCGGGCAGCGGGTGGGCGCCACCGGCCTGCGGCGACACCAGTCCGCCGCGGCCCGCTCGCGCGGCGGCGACCAGACGGGCGTCCAGGTCCGGTCCGGACCGGGGCAGGCCGCCGCGCAGGAAGCGGTGGGCCAGCATGCGGCGCCGGGACCCCAGCGCGCGGTCGAACCACGCGGTGACCTCGTGCAGCAGCGCGGGATCGGCGCCGGGGCCGTCACCCAGGACGATCCGGGCGACGATCGTCAGCGCGAGCGAGCGCGTCCACCCGGCGAGCCCGAACACCGCGCCCGACGGCAATGCGTCGATCGCGGAGTTCGCCGCCGCCGCGATCAGGTCGCGGTAACCGGCCAGGCGCCGCTCGCGCAGCGGCGCGCCGAATGCCCTCCGGTACGCGGTGTGGCGCTCGCCGTCGGCCCACAGCACCGAGTCCCGGCCGAGCAGCGGGGACAGCGATCGGCTGCCCGGGTGCCGCAGCTGCGGGTCCTGCCGGAACAGCTCGGTGAGCGTCTCGTGATCCCACACCAGGATCTTCGGCGCCGGGCCGGGGCGGATGTCCAGCAGCGCGGTGGGATCGTCGGCGTGCGCGCGCAGGAACGTCAGCGGTGCCGCCGCCAGGGCGAGCTCGGTGCGCCGCACGTCACGCCGTCCGGCCCGCGGGCTCGGGGTGCAGGCGGTCGAGGTGGGCCGCGATCGACGGCCGCGATCGAGCCAGGTGCACCGCCGCGATGCCCTCGGCGCGCACGATGCGGGCCGGCGCGTAGAGGTCCTTGTCGTGCCACAGCGGTGGGTGGCTTCCACCCGGCCACGCCAGCAGGGACGCGCACCCGCGTGCGGCGGCCTCGTCGCCACGCGGGTCGGCGGCCCGGGCCAGGACTTGCACGGCGTAGGCGGTTTCCTCGAACGTGCCCGCCCAATGGCCCCAGGACCCGTCCGGCCGCTGCGTGTCCAGCAACCACCGCACTGCCCGGTCACGTGCCGCCGCGCCGTAGCCGCCGCCGGCGAGGGCGAGGACGCACCGCGCGGTGGCGTAGAAGGGGGAGGCGTGCCACTTGTCGGTCCAGTTGCCGTCCGGGTGCTGCCGGGTGGCGATCCACTCGGCGATGCCCGCGGCCACGTCGGACGGTCCGTCCGCGCACAGCGCCTGGAGCACGTGGGCGTTGGTGGTGACCGAGGGCGTGCGCTCGTCGGGGTAGGTGCAGAAGTGCCGGTCCACCCGGTAGGCGCCGAGGCAGTCCAGCGGGAGGCCGCGCCCGTGCGCGGCGAGGGCGTGCAGCGCGGTGGAGGTGTCGTCGGCGTCCGGGGGCAGGCCGCGTCCGCCCGCGACACCGCGCGGGCCGACCTCGGTGGCCAGGGCGTCGAGCACGCGGCCCGGCACGGTCACGGGCACACCCGCGTCGGCGAAGGCGGACAGCACCCACGACCGCTCGAACACCGCGAGTGGAGCGGCGACCGGGACCGGGCCCCCGTGCCGGGCCTGCAGGTCCTCCAGGTACCGCCGCCCGGGGTGCCGGGGGCCGGCCGCACCCCCGAACCACGCGGCGGTGGCGGCGGGGGAGCAGCCGAGACCGTCGACTCCGGGACGGGCGCACGGGACACCGCGCGCGTCGGGCCCCAGTGCTTCCAGGGAGTGCAGCAGCTTCTCCGGCAGCGCGACGCCCTCGCGCGCCAGCTCGCGGATCCCGCGCAGCACCCCGGGCGCGGTGCCGGGCGGGTGCGGCAGCCTGCGGCCCCCGCCGGGATCCACGCCGTCGGCCGCGAGCGCGTCCAGGCCGGCGTTGAGCGCCGACACCAGTGCGGGGACGAGGATTTCGACGGCGACGGTGTCGGGGAGCTCCACCAGCAGGTCCGGGCCCCAGCGCGCGGAGAGCGCTTTCAGCCCGCGCGCCGCGGCGGCGATCAGCGCGGGAGCGCGGACACGGCGGAACTCCGACACCAGTGCCTCGGTGGCGCTGAGCGTGGGCAGCAGCCCGTAGCCCCCTGGGCCGCCCCACCCGCCGTCCGCCGCCTGCTCGCCGATCAGGAACGCGACGCGGTCGGCGTGCCCGGCCAGGTCCGGTGCGAGGGCGACCAGACGTGCGGTCTCGTACACCGACGGGGAGAAGTCCCCGTACGGGTCGGCGGCCATCGCGTGCACCAGCTGGTGCGCGGGCTCGGCCAGATCGGTGGTCATGGCGTGGTCCTCGGGAGTCGGGTGTGCCGCTTCGATGACGCTCCGTGCATCGGCCGTGACGGTGAGAAAGGCAACGTAGCACGAACTGAACGCCGTTCTGGAGCGGTTTCGCCCGACTGGCCCAGTGATCACCGTGCGGTTCCGCCGGGCCCCGGGAGCACGCGGGCCTGTCCGCGGGATGGATCCGCGCCCTCGCTACGTTGAGTGTCAAGGGAAGAGGTGCCCGAAAGGCAGGAGGCTGTGGTGTTCGATCCGACGGATCTCTACGAGGTGGACTCGGAGCTCCCGGAGTTGAGCGGCGCGGTGCTGTTGCACCAGCTCGACGGCTTCATGGACGCAGGGCAGGCCGGTGCGCTCGTCAGCGAGCACCTCACGAACAACTGGGACAACCGGGTGATCGCGCGGTTCGACGTGGACCGGCTGATCGACTACCGCGCGCGGCGCCCGGTGATGTCGTTCTCCACCGACCACTGGGAGAGCTACGACACACCGGAACTGGCGGTGCGGCTGTTCCACGACGAGCACGGCACCCCGTTCCTGTTGCTCAGCGGCCCGGAACCGGACGCGATGTGGGAGCGCTACGCGGCGGCGGTGCAGTCGCTCGTCGAACGCTGGGGCGTGCGGATGACCGTGTCGTTCCACGGCATCCCGATGGGCGCGCCGCACACGCGGCCGCTCGGCGTCACCGCCCACGCCACCCGGCGTGAGCTGATCGGCGACTACGAGCCGGTGCTCAACCGCCTCGAGGTCCCGGGGAGCGCGCTCAACCTCACCCAGTTCCGGCTCGGCCGGGCCGGGCACGACGCGGTGGGGTTCGCCGCACACGTCCCGCACTACCTCGCGCAGTCGCGCTACCCGGCCGCGGCGCTCACCGTGCTGGATTCGATCATGCGGCTGTCCGGTCTGTCGCTGCCCGACGAGGCGTTGCGCGCTTCGTCGCGCCGCACCGACGCCGAAATCGCCCGGCAGGTGGCCGATTCCGACGAGGTGGCCGAGGTCGTGCGCGCGCTGGAGCAGCAGTACGACCTGTTCGTCGAGGCGATGGACGAGAAGAAGACGCTGCTCGCCGACGAGAGCCGGATGCCCACCGCCGAGGAGCTCGGCGCCGAGTTCGAGCGCTTCCTGGCCGAGCAGGACCGCCGCGACTGACGCCCCGTCCGTGCCGGGTCAGGGCAGCCGGTGCGGTGCCCGGTTCGGGGTGTGGCGCGGCCACCCGGGCGACGGGGTTCCGGTGCGGGCGAACGACAGCCACGCGGCGCGCAGCTCTCGGCCGATCGCGTCGACTGTCGCCCAGTCCGCGCCCGCGAGCATCGGCGCGTCCCGCCAGGCCGTGTCGTCGCCGAGCAGGAACGGCAGCTCGACGCAGTGCCCGGCGCCGTAGGGCGACCGGGGCGCACCCCAGTCGAACACGTAGCTGTAGACGCGTCCGTCCGCGGCGGCGAGCTGATCGGCGAACGCGCGGGACGGGCCGCCGAACATCCACCGCGTGATGCCCGCCTTCACCGCGGCCACGCCGCGCGCGGTGAGCGGGAACCGCTCCAGCGGCGCGAAACCCGGCTTGCCGGTGAGGAAGGAATTCATCTCCTCCGCCGTGGTGCCGATCAGCACGTCGACCTCCGGCGCGAACCGCGCGCGCCGGGACAGCCACGCAGCGACGTCCGGCAGCGGCGGCGCCTCGGCTGCGGGGCGAAACGGCGGCACCGAGTACACCCCGCCCGGCCCGGCCGCCTTGACGATCGTCTCCTCCTGGGCGCGCAGGATTTCCCCGACGCTCGCGGTGCGCGGATCGGCGCCGAGCGCGGCGGTGAACAGCCGCGCGGTGCGGGCGGTGGCGCGGGCGCCCGCGATGCGCAGGCCCAGCGGAGCGCTCTGCAGGATCACCCGGCGGAACAGGCCGTGCGCCTGTGGCAGTGCCATCAGGCAGACGATGGAGTGCGCACCCGCCGACTGACCGACCACCGTGACGTCGTCCGGGTCGCCGCCGAACGCCGCGACGTTGTCGCGCACCCACCGCAGCGCCTCGAGCTGGTCGAGCAGGCCGAGGTTGCCGGGGGACACGCCGGGCAGCCGCAGGTAGCCCAGCGCGCCGAGGCGGTAGTTGGGGGCCACGAACACCACGTCGCCCTCGGCGACCAGCCGGTGTCCGCCGTAGAAGCCGAACGAGCTCGCGCCGGTGACGTACGCGCCGCCGTGCAGCCACAGCACCACGGGCCGCCTGCGGTCGTCGGCGGCCGGGGTGAGCACCGTCAGGTTCAGGCAGTCCTCGTCCTGGTCCGGCACGCCGTGCGGAACACCCATGACGCCGTCCGGCCGCACTGGCGGCTGCGGGCTGATCGGGCCGTGCGCGGTGGCGTCGAGCACCCCGGTCCACGGCCGCGCCGGTTCCGGCGGGGCGAACCTGGTCGCGTGCGCGAACGGGATGCCGCGGAACTCGGCCAGGCCCTCATCGGTGACGAAACCGCGGATCTTGCCGCCGCGGGCGGCCACCACCGTGTCCACGCCGACCACTGTATCGAGCGCGCGGCCCGTGGTCGTGTCGTGCGCCCTGCCGGGTGACGGATGTCCCGGTGGGGTCCTCCGGCCCTCGCCGCGGACCCGGCCACGCCGATAGGTTCGCCGCAGGGCTTCGCCGAGGAGGTGCTCCGATGCCGTTCACCGACCGGAGGGATGCCGGCCGCAGGCTCGTGGCGCGACTGGGCCCGTGGCGGGGGGCGGACGTGGTCGTGCTCGGCCTGCCTCGCGGTGGGGTGGCGGTGGCCGCCGAGGTGGCTCGTGCGCTCGGTGCGCCGCTGGACGTGGTCCTGGTGCGCAAGGTCGGGCTGCCGTACCAGCCGGAGCTCGCGCTGGGCGCGCTCGGTGAGGGCGGGGTGCGACTGGTCGATCCGGGCCTGGTGCGCCGGTACGGCATCACCCCCGCCGAGCTCGCCGCGGTCGAGACCGCCGAGGGCGCCGAACTGGACCGGCGTGCCGCGCGGTTCGCCGGTGGCCGGGCACGCCCGGCGCTGGCCGGGCGGACCGCGATCGTGGTGGACGACGGGATGGCCACGGGCGCGAGCGCGCGGGCCGCGGTGGCGGTGGCGCGAGCGGCGGGCGCGGTCCGCGTCGTGGTGGCCGTGCCGGTGGCCGCGCGGGGGGCGCTGCGGGCGCTGGCGGCCGACGCCGACGACGTGGTGTGCCTGGAGTGCCCGTCCGCGTTCAGTGCGGTCGGGCAGTGGTACGCCGACTTCCCGCAGACCACCGACGAGGAGGTGACGCGGTTGCTCGGCGGGCAGGCCGCCGACGGGGACGCGACCGCGGGTGGAGAGATCGACGGTGGTGTCGAGGGTGGCGTCGAGGGTGAGGTGACCGCGTACGCGGGTGCGGTTCCGCTGGCCGGTCGGCTCACGGTGCCCGAGGGGGCCGGCGGCTGCGTCGTGTTCGCGCACGGCAGCGGCAGCGGCCGGCACAGCCCGCGGGCCCGTTCGGCCGCCGACGTCCTGCACCGGGCCGGGGTCGCGACGTTGCTGGTGGACCTGCTGACGCCGAGCGAACAGGACGACCGGGTCCGGGTGTTCGCCGTCGAGCTGCTGGCGGTCCGGTTGGTCGAGGCGACCCGGTGGGTGCGGCGGCGCACCGGGCTGCCCGTCGGGTACCTCGGGACGGGCACGGGCGCGGCCGCCGCGCTGCTCGCCTCGACCGACTACCGGGTGCGGATCGCGGCCGTCGTCGCGCTCGGCGGCAGGCCCGACCTGGCCGCCAAGCGGCTGGGCTGGGTGCGCGTTCCGACGATGCTCATCGCCGCCGCGTCGGACCACGCCGCGCTGGAGGCGAACCGCGTGGCGCAGGACCTGGTGAGCGGGCCGACGCGGCTGGCGGTGGTGCCGGGGGCGACCCCGCTGTTCGAGGAACCGGGCGCGTTGGGGACCGCGGCGGAGCTGGCCCGTGACTGGTTCCGCCGCCACCTGGTGCCGGTACCGGCCGCCGGATCCGGGCACCCCGCGCGCCCCTGACGTCCACAGTGGACGATCAAAATCCCCCGCGCGGGGCGGCGTGTCGACTTGCGGTCGCTCGAACAGGTGTTCTAGTGTTCGACGTGGCCGGTCGGGGAGTGGCGGGCCGAACGCACACGACAGGGCAGGGGAGTGCCGATGGCCTTCAAGATCACGCACGTGTCACGCGACCAGGAGATCCGTTTTCCGACCCAGGCGGCTGCCGAGCGCTATGCCGACCGGCTCGGCGGCGGCCTGGACAAGTGGCGGGTCCGTGAGGCGGGCGCGCCGGCGCCGGGCGCCGCCGCGGCGGCCGAGGCAGTGCGCCACGGCTGACACCGCACGCCGGGGCGGGCCGCGAGGCTTCGCCCCGGCCGGCGCGCCTCAGCGCCAGGCGAACACCGGCTGCTCGAGGTGTGCCACCCGCGTCGTGCGGCCGTACAGCACCAGCTCGCGGAACTGGTAGAGCACCGCCGCCGTCGGCGCGTGCACCAGACGGCCGACCAGCGGCAGCTGGATCACCGGACGGTCCGACTCCGGGATCGTCAGGAACCGGGGCTCCACGGCCAGGTCCCGCACGGCGATCTCGTGGACGTGCGCCACCTCGGCCGGATTGGGCCGTAGCGGCGGTGACCCGGCCAGCCGCACCACCACCGGCGTGATCACGTAGCCGGAACGCGTCGGGTAGTCGTCGAGCAGGCCCACGCAGTCCGCGCGCCCCGCGGTCACGCCCAGCTCCTCGTCCAGCTCGCGCAGCGCGGCCGCGACCGCATCCTCACCGGGGTCCACCCGCCCGCCGGGCAGGGCGAACTGCCCCGGATGCGCGCGCAGCCCGCTCGCGCGGCGGGTCAGCCAGATCACCGGCTGGTCGCCGGACACGACGATGGCGACCGCGGCGGCGCGACGGCCCGCCAGGGGTACGGCGATGCGCGCGAAGTCCCCGAGTTCGACGTCCACTCGTGAGACCCTAGCCGGGGGAGCGAATCCGTTTCGGTAATCTTCCCCTCACCGGAAACCGATCGGAAAGGGTGACGATGACTTCGACGCCGTCGCGCGCCCGGTTCCGCCCCGAAATCGAAGGCCTGCGCGCGCTCGCCTGCGTTCTGGTCGTCCTTTACCACGTGTGGCTCGGCCGCATCTCCGGCGGCGTGGACGTGTTCCTCTTCCTGACCGGCTTCCTCATCACCGGGCAGCTCTTCCGCGCGAGTGTGCGCGGGCGCATCGAATTCCGCTCGTTCTGGTCGCGGATCATCATGCGGTTGTTCCCGGCCACCCTGACGGTGCTGCTCGTCGTGGTCGCGGCCGGGGTGCTGGTGCTTCCGCAGAGCCGCTGGCCCGCCACGATCGGCGAGGTCTTCGCCGCCGCGCTGTACGTGGAGAACTGGCAGCTCGCCGCCAACTCCACCGACTACTTCGCCCAGCACGCCGACGCGAGCCTGGTGCAGCACTTCTGGTCGCTGTCGATCCAGGGCCAGTTCTACCTGGTGTGGCCGCTGCTGATCGCCATGGTCGCGCTGCTCGCGCGCCGCAGGCTGCGCGCCGCGCTGATCGGCACCCTCACGGTCCTCGGCGCGGGCTCGCTCGCCTACTCGGTGTGGCTCACGGTCGAGAACCAGCCGCTGGCCTACTTCACCTCCCTCACCCGGATCTGGGAGTTCGCGATCGGCGGCCTGCTCGCGCTCACCATCGACGTGATCACCCTGCCGCGCGTCCTCCGAATCCTGTTCGGCTGGATCGGTGTCGTCGGCCTCGTCTCGTGCGGGCTCGTCCTGCAGGTCGGCGCGGTGTTCCCCGGGTACGCCGCGCTGTGGCCGGTGGCCTCGGCGACGCTGGTGCTGCTGGCGGGCACCACCGGAAGCCCGTTCGCCGCCGACCGGCTGCTCACCACCAAGCCGCTCGCCTACCTGGGCAAGCTCAGCTTCTCGCTGTACCTGTGGCACTGGCCGCTGCTGGTGCTCTACCTCGTCTACCGGGGGCGCACCGAGGTCGGCCCCCTCGGCGGTGCCGTGGTGATCGGCGCGGCTGTGGTGATGTCGGTGCTGACCTACCACTTCATCGAGAACCCGGCGCGCCGGTCCCGCTTCGCGGTGCGCACGCCGTGGAGCGCCTACCGCTTCGGGGTGCTCGCGATGGTGCCGGTGCTGGTGGCCGCGGGCACCTGGCAGGTCGTCGGCGTCACGCTGCCCAGCAGGCAGGTCGCGGTCGGGGTCGACTACCCGGGTGCGAAGGCGCGGCTGCCCGGCTTCGTCTACGAGGGCGCGCCGGACGTGGCGCCCGTGCCGTCGCCCGTCGCGCTGCCCGACGACTGGGCCTGGATCGACAACTGCGCCGAGTCGCCGCGCGGCGCCGAACTGCAGGTCTGCAAGAACACGCTGTCCGCGCCCGCGGAGAAGACGCTCGTCATCGTCGGCGACTCGCACCCTACCCAGTTCATCGCCGCGATCGAACCGGTGGCGCAACGGCGCAACTGGCAGCTCGTGATCATGTCGCGAGGCAGTTGCCCGTTCTCCACCGAATCCGAGATCGACCCCAACGACCAGGCGTGCCGCGACTGGAACGCCGCGGCGGCGGAGGAGATCCTCGACCTCCGCCCGGACGCGGTGTTCACCGCCGCCACCCGCGACGTCCGTGTGGGGCTGACCGAGCGGACCCCGCCGGGCTACGTGGCCCAGTGGTGGAAGATCGAATCGGCGGGCATCCCGGTGCTCGCCGTGCGCGACAACCCGCGCTACGACTACGCGCCCTCGGAGTGCGCCGAGCTGCGCGGGGCCGATGCGCCGGAGTGCAACCCGCCCCGGTCCGAGTTCTACCCCGAGGAGCCGCCGTATGTCCTCCTCGACGACGTCCCCCCGAACGTGTCGTTCCTGGACTTCAGCGACTTCTACTGCGACGAGTCGGTGTGCCCGCCGGTGATCGGCAACGTGCTCGTCTACCTGGACGACAACCACGTCGGTGCCACCTACCTGAGCACCATGGACACGATCGTCGAGCACGCGATCGACGCCGCGCTGGGGCTGCCGGACCCGGAGCCGCCGGCACCCGCGTGACCCGCGCGCGGCTCGTCCGGCGCTGTCGCGTCACTTGACCGGGTGGCACACTGTGCCCTTGTGCGTGCTGCGCGGGGCTTGTCCACGTGATTTCATTCGGTCCAAGGTTTGATCGAGTCGACCGTGGGCATCGATGGCGGCCGCCCGAGCAGACAGCGGAGGTTCCTTGTCCGACTCACTGGATCCGAGCCCGTCGGCCACCCTGGTACGGCTGGACGGGCCTGGCGGGCTGGTGTCCCTGCGCCGCCGGGTACGGGGGATGCTGGCGGATTGCCCGGCGTCGGTGGTGATCGATGTGGTGCTGCTGGCCGACGGACTCGGAGCGGCGGCCTGTGAGCACGGCATCGCGCCGTTCGACGTGCGGCTGTTCCGCAGCGGTCCGGGCCGGGTGCGGGTGGAGGTCGAACCGATCCCCGGCCGCCCCGATCTGGGCCTCGGCGCGCGGGTGCTCGATTCGGTGAGCACGCGCTGGGGGTTCGGTCCGGACGGGCTGCTGTGGGCCGAGCGCGAACTCGACGACATCAGCAGGAGCTGAGCGCCTCGTCGCGGCTGGTGTAGATCGGCATCCGCCGGTCGAGCCCGGTGATCGACAGCGGGCGGGCGGTCTGCCGGGTGGGCGCCACCACGCGCACGTCCCCGTGCTCGCTGGCGAGCGCCAGCGCCGCCAGCCCCGCCGAACCCAGGAAGTCGACCTTGGTGAGGTCGACGACGGCGACGCGTGGCCGTCGCTCGGCGAGGTCGTCCAGTGCGCTGGTCAACGGGGCCGCGGTGGCGACGTCCACCTCGCCGTCCACCTTGAGGACGGCGACACCGGGCTCGGGCCAGAACACCTGCACCCGGAGCGGGACGTGGGCGGAGCGCGGCGGGGGCACTGAGGCCCCAGGCTCGCTCACGGCACTGGTGGCATTGCGCGCCGCACCGCTCATGACTCTCCTCCCCATCAACCCGCCAGCCCTGTCCTCCGTAGAGTAATCAATATCACAGCGGATGCCCAGCCGGGTCGAGGTCACGCGGCTGGGGGATTTCCGCCCGGCCGGCCGCGACGCACCGTGCTCAGCCGGGCACCCGCACGCCGGTGAAGGCGATGTCACGACGCACCCGGAACCCGAGCTCCCGGTACAGGCGGATCGCTCCGGTGTTGGAGGCCGACGCGTGCAGGAACGGCGTCTCGCCCCGCTCGGCGATGCCGTGCGCCACGGCGAGCACCAGGCGCGTCGCCAGCCCCCGGCCGCGGAACGCGGTGTCGGTGCAGACCGCGCTGATCTCGGTCCACCCAGGCGGTCGCATCCGCTCGCCCGCCATGGCGACGAGCCGCCCCTGGTGCCGAATGCCGAGGTAGGTGCCCAACTCGACAGTGCGGGGCAGGAACGGGCCGGGGCGGGTCCGCTGGGCCAGCGCGAGCATGTCCGGCACGTCGGCTCCGGTGAGCACCACCGCGTCCGGGTCCGGTGCGGTGGTGACGGTCTCGGCCACCATCTGCACGCCCGGCACGTGCCAGTCCACCGGCCAGTGCGCGGGCGGGGGCAGCACCGGGCCGGGCAGGGACACCGAGCCACCCGGACCGGCGAGCGCGGCGAGATCGGCCCACACCGCCTCGTGACCCCGGTCGGTGTCGTTCACCTCCGGTGCGATCGCCGCCCACGGCGCGACGTCCGGTTCGTAGCGCACTGCCCGGCCGCGGGACTGGGCGAATCGGGCGTGCGGGCCGGTCAATGCGGCGTGGGCGGGGTTGTCGAGCGGGGAGATCACGGGAGAGACCACGCCCCGACGTTACCGGGTCACCGGGCCCGCCTGCGCCGGTGCGATCCACACCGGACTCAGCCTGTCGCGGCCGTGGTGCGCTGCCGCGGCGGGGACCCGGCCGCCCGGTGGACCTCGTCGATCAGGACCATCGTCGCGACCGCGTCGGCGGGGCCGGTGCGCAGGGGCGCGTCCTCGCGCACGTGCGCGGCGAACGCCTCCGGCTGGTAGCTGTAGGACGGCCGACGCCCGAGGTGTTCCACCCGGATCCGGTCGTCGCGGTCGGGGCGCACGAAATCGAGCGCGGTGGCCATGTCGCAGCGCACCACTCCGGTGGCGCCGGCGGGAAAGCGCAGGTGCGCGGTCATCGCCTCGTCCACGCCTCCTCGTCCCGCTCGGGGCCGCCCGCTCGCCGACTCGAGCGCGGGCGCGCCGCTCGCCCAGGGCCCGAGGTGGCGCAGGGCGTGCAGGCCGTAGCAGCCGATGTCCATCAGCGCCCCGCCCGCCAGCGCCACCGACCAGCGTGGGTCCCCGTCGGGCGGTGCCGGGATGGCGAGGTCGGCCTCCGCCGAGCGCAACTCGCCCGGCTCGCCGGAGGCGAGCAGGGCGTGCAGACGGGTCGTCACCGGGTGGTGGAGGTCGTGGAACGCCTCGGCCACCCGGACCCCGTGACGCCGCGCGGCCTCGGCCACCTCGCGCGCCTCACCGGCGTCGACGGCGAACGGTTTCTCGCTCAGCACGTGTGTGCCCGCCCGCGCCGCGGCGGGGTTCCACGGCCCGTGCCGGCCGTTGGGCAGCGGGTTGTCGACGGTGCCGACCTCGTCGTCGGCGAGCAGGCGGCGAAGGTGGGGGCCACGCGTCCGCCGCCGTGCTCGGCGGCGATCGCGGTCGCGGCGATGCGGGCGGCTCCGAGGACGCCGATGCGCAAGGGTTCCAGGGATCTCCTGTCAGGACGGGTGCAGCGCCCGGTCGAGGGTCGGGTACAGATCGAGCGAGTCGAGCACCTCGGTGACGCGCAGCGGGGTGAGCGTGGCGCGCGCGTGGGCCACGATCCGGACGGTGACGGCGTTGCCGGCCAGGTGCAGCACATCGAGCAGCAGGTGTGTGCCGCTGACGCCGAAGAACGTGATCCCGGTGAGGTCGAGCACCACCAGCCTGCGCGGGCCACGCAGGACACCCTGCATGATCGCGCGCAACCGGGGCGTGGTGGAGCGGTCCAGCTCGCCCGCGGCCTGCACGACCAGGGCAGGGTGCCGCTCCTCCACGGTGACCGCGAAGGGAGCGCCCGTCCGGGGCGTGCCGCTGGGATCCACCGGTCCATGGTGGCACGGGGGCGGCCCGGAATCGACGGCCGAACGGCCGGTCAGAAGACCGCGACTTCGGCGCCCACCGGCAGCGCGGCGAAGTAGAGTGCCGCGTCGCGGGCGGACAGGTGCACGCAGCCGTGGGAGGGTGTCTCGAGGTCGCCCTCGTGAAAGGCGATCCCGCCCGGAGCGAAGAACACCGAGTGGGGCATCGGGTCGCCGAACTCGCCGCTGGTGTGGTCGGCGTCCTTCCAGGCCACGCGGAAGACGCCGTGCGGGGTGTCGACCGAATCGGGCGCGGCGCCGGTGCCCGGCATGGCGGGCACCGGGCCGAGGGTGATGCGGCCGTCGTGCTGCAGCCAGCTCTGCCGCCGTCCGGTGTCGACGCAGGCGCGGGCGGTGTCCGGGCACAGGCCGGTGCGCGGCGCCGCCCGGCGCGCGGCGGCGGGTTCGCCGTGCGCGGCGGGGTGCGGCCCGGGCGCGGCGGCGGGCGCGGCGTCCGGGGTGTCGAGCACGAGCCAGGCGGGGAGCACGGCGAGCGCGGCGAGCGCGGCCCACGCGGCCCACGCGGCCCGGCGCCGGAGACCGGCCAGGGAGGACACCACGGCGCGGAACCCTAGCGCTGATGGGCGAGGACGGACCCGGAAAGCGGGTGGTGGAGCGCGATTTCCACGAATTCGGGTTAACCGGGTGCCCGGGCCGGTCCTGTCGGCGGTCACCGGACCCGACGGGGGAGTGGGGCGCACGTGCTCCGAGCGGCCGGCGCGCTGCCCGGTCCACCGGCGGGCACCGCGTCGGCACCGTGCTGCACCTGGTCGACCGGTCGCGGCCCGATCCGTGGGTGGCCGGGGCCGCGGCGCGGGAGCTGATGGTGTCGATGCTGTACCCGGCGCGGCACGGCGGCGCACCGGCGCAGTACCGGACCGCGCTCCCGCCGGACGTGCTCAGCACCGCGCGCACCCACGCGGTCTGCGACGCCGGTCCGGTGCCCGGGAGGCACGACCGGCCTCTCGTCGTGCTCTCGCCCGGGTACGGCAGACCGCGCGCCACCCCCCAGTGCCCCGGCCGAGGACCGCCGCCCTCGGCTCGGCCGCGGCGGGGTTACGGTGCCCCGAGGTGTCGTTGTGCTCGTTCCCGTGACGGGCGGGCTCACCCGATGCGGACCGACCCGATCACCCCGATCCCGCTGAGCACACCGGCCACCGACGCCACCAGGCAGACGGCCACGGCGGTGGACACCCACGCGCGACGGCGTGCCGGGGCGACGAACACCAACCCCAGCGCGGCCCACAACAGGCCCTCGACCAGAAACCACGGCTCGTTCAGCAGCAGGTCCTGCAGGTCGGAGGTTCGCCGGTCGTACCAGCGCCACACGTCCGCGGGCAGCACCGTGGGATGTGCACCGGCGAGGCTCAGGATCCGCAGCGCCCCGTTGACGACCGCGTGCGCGCAGCAGCCCACCGCGACGAGCCACGCCACCCCGGGCAGCACGCGGTGCGCGCGCCGCACCCGCACCGTGACGGGCGGGACCACCGCTGCGGCCAGGATGATCCCCGCGCCGACGGCGTTGACGGCGCGGAACTGCGCGACCGACACCGGCTCGCCGAACAGACCGACCGTGCCGCCCGCGGCGTAGTAGGCCCGGTAGCACGCGTAGGCGAACGCCCAGGCCGCGAGCGCCCACGCGAGCCCACGCCCGGCCCGCCGGGCCGGTGCGAGCGGCAACGACGGCGGTACCGCGAATGCCACGATCATCCCCTTTCCCCGCGGACGGGCCCGCTGCCCGCGCCGGTTCCGCCCACGACCCTGGCACACGCGGACTGGGAGTTCGCTGAGAGTCCGGTCAGGACTCCACGGGCGTGACGCGCACCGTGCCCGCGCACACCCGCTCGCCGCCGGCCTCGACCCAGATCTCGGCGTCCACTGTGCTCTCCTGGGTGTCGTCCGGGGCCGTCACCGCGCCGCCCACCGTG
>Ga0164243_10006043_pt1 | contig 18425 bp, 34 predicted proteins | sample OricompcompostOP_FD_108781 | JGI IMG/M metagenome (GOLD analysis project Ga0164243, IMG submission 108781) | Organic Plus compost microbial communities from Emeryville, California, USA - Original compost - Organic plus compost (OP) | ecosystem: Engineered > Solid waste > Mixed feedstock >... | reverse complement strand
CGCCTAAAGGATACTGCCGATGTTGTTAACCAGCGCATGATGGACTTCTACGTTGAAGAGGAGGTTACAGCGCGGGCAGAGTTGCTTAAGAAGGGTTTTGCCAAGTCGCGTGAGGCTAAGAGGGAGCTTCAGAAGATGAAGCCTGATCAGAAAGCACGCGCTCTTGATGGCAGCCTTGTTGAGCAGTGGTCAACGGAAGCTTGGGAAAAGAAGCAGAAAGCGGTTGAAGCTCTTACCAAGCTTGAGAAGGCGCTTGAGACAGCTCTTGCTGGCAAGTATGAAGACCTCAAGAAGGTTCTCGGTTAACTATTAATAATTAAACATAAGAAGAACTGATATAGAATATTCAGTTCTTCATGGGCATGTGGCGTAATCGGCAGCCGCGACTGACTTAAGATCAGTTTCCCTTAGGGAGTGGGGGTTCAAGTCCCTCCATGCCTACCACTATTTTTATTCTTGGCACAATATGTCTCTGTCTGGGAATGACAGTTGGGGCAAAGTAACCTTAGGTTTTCAATTCTATTATCTGTATTAATTCCGTTAATATGATCAAGGTGAAGTACTAACTCTGCACCTAACCAGGAACTAATTCCGCATTCTGGGATAGAGCATTTATTCTCCCAGCCAAGCTCTTTAATTAATCTATTTTTAAGCTCAGAAGTTTTGTAGAAAGATTTCTCTACTAAGATATCTTTAAGGGGAGTTTTGGGAGTCCAGGCATGTGACTTACCCTTAAGGTGAGCCTGCCCAGTAAAATGGGAGGTATCGATTTTTAATTCTTCCACTACCCTGTAGAAGGATTTATAATTGCCACCTGCGGGAATGAGATTTAATTTCTCAAATACTTGAGCAATAGATAAACTATTTTTAACAGCCTCAATGAGCTGTTCATTTGAATATTTTCTTTTTGACACGGTAAACTTCCTTTTCAGTATAGAGGTGCGAGTCTGCCGTGCTATATAACATCACAAATGATTCTAGTAAAATATGTTGATTTGTTCACGGGCGAAAGCACCGACATTGGACTCTTCACCATTAAAGACTCTAAGCCGAGTCTAGAAATACTACCCGCAGCTTATGAACTAAAAGATGAACTTATCTTTTAATTCTAGATAATATGCAGCAAACAATTGTAACCGAAGAGTTATTGAATAAATTGGTTAATTCAACTTTTTCGAATTCGAGTTTACAATTCTCTAGGTTTTAGAATGAATAACTTATACTGGAATTTCTCCATCGAATCAAAGAAAAAACCTTTGTATTCTTTGGAGAATTTTATTTGGTGGGGTTTAATTAGTCTGTGTATTGGAAGCATTTTAGGGACTTTTATTTTGGGCCCACTATTCTTTAATTACGGACTCTAACCTGGAAGTCTAATCTTATCCATAGGATCCTGTCTGTCAATAGACGTATAATTCTCATACATAACTTAAACAATTATCCCGGTGATCAGATCTATATTCTTACTTCTCCTATATAATATCCTCATCGATTTGTCGAGATCGAGTAAGGTAAAAAGATCGAAAATTATATAAGCCTCTGAAGAGGTAGGTATGGAGATCACCAAAGGCTAATTTAGAAACTTCTTCGATTCGGGCGCCAACTTTAAAAATTCACAACCGCCGGACTGATCCTCTGGGATCCAGAACAGGCTCCTAACTTTATAAATAGCATTACTAATCATGAACAAATTGTCGCTTAAACCTTGTCCTATATGTAAGAAAATGTGTTGGATTGTAGGGCAGAACAAAAAGGGAGAAAAACTTGCTTCCTGCGGTCACGCTTTTAAATTCAAAAAGACTCGTTCAGAAAAGCTAATGGATAAGAAATACGTGCAGACTCCTTGGGGATTGGAACTCGTTACAACCACTCAGGAAAATAAATAAGATAATATTTCTGATTGCCGTTCCACCGGTCGAGTTTATATTATGGCTTTATGGAAAAAGAAAAAGTCATATCAAAAGGTTTTACAGTGGAAGCATTCGTAATCCTCGACGATGATTCAGATATGGCGCATCTTCGAAATACCAAACACTTTGTAAAGACAACTTTTCAAGATGGCTTTACAGATTGGCATCTAGAAGAAGCGATTAAAGTTCTAACTTGAAAGGAAGTACATATGAAAATTAAGAAGATGTTTACGGGACTAGCGGTACTAGCAGGTTTACTTGCTGTCCCATCTTTTGCTAGCGCAGAAGAATTAACGCTAAGAGTTGAGCCTGGTGTTGCTATTCCGCTAACCAAGCCACAATCAGAGCGTTTCGGTGTTGGTGGTGCAGTTGCCCTTAAGCCTGAGCTAACTATTTTCCACTGGGTTGGTCTTGGTCCAAGCGTTCAGTTCTTGGGTCTACCATCCAGCATTGATGGTGTTGATACAGGAACGGCTTGGTCTTATGGTGGATTCGTTCGTGTCAAGCGCCCACATGATGCAGAGAATACCAGCACTGGTTGGGCTGCCGTTTCTCCATGGGTCGATACTGATTTGAAGTATGTTCGTACCAATGGTCTAGATCGTCTTGGTTGGTCTCTTGCTGTAGGTGCGCAGGTTCCAACTTCTGATAGCCGCTGGCTTTGGGTTGGTCCATTCGCCCGTTACGATCTAGTCAATCAGGAAGACGGCAAAGTTGGAATGAACACCAACAGTGCTAAGACGCTTATCCTTGGTGTAAGCTTTGAGTTCGGCGCTCCTGCAAAGAAGAGCGAAATTGCAAAGCGTGCTGAGGAAGAAAAGAAGGAAGAAGCTAAGAAGGTTGAAGGTAAGAATCCAGAACCTCTAGCTGATAAGGTTATCGTCAAGTTCAAGCCACGCATTCAGTTTGCTTGGAACTCTGCTCTTCTAGATAAGGATCAGCAGGAAGTTCTAAAGGATGTTGTCGCGGCAATGCTTGCTGACAAGGAATATGACGTAAAGATTGAAGGTCATGCTTCTTCTGAAGGTCAAGTTGAATACAACAAGAAGCTTGCTCAGAAGAGAGCCGACTCTGTTCGTAACTTCCTTATTAAGGCTGGTGTTGATGGTAAGAGGCTAACCGCTACTGGTTTCGGTTCTTCCAAGCCAGTTGCTGATAATAAGACTGAGGCTGGTCGTATCCAGAATCGTCGTGTTGAGTTCGATGTAACGTTTACTCTAGTGAAAAGTGAGAAGTAAAAAATGAAGAAGTTATTCTTAGCCTGTAGCGCTTTGCTACTATCCGTAATTATCGCAGTCGGTTGCGGTTCTCAAGTAGTTGAATTCCCCGCTGACTCAACCGCTGATGCTGGTGCTGATGTTGATGCTTCTAAGCAACTATGTGACGAAGATACTGATTGCACTGTCGGCTCTGTTTGCCAGAACGGCGAGTGTGTTGTAGTTGATCCTTGTGACGGCGTAACCTGTCCAGAAGGAAATGTTTGCCAGAACGGTGAATGTGTTCCAACTGATCCATGTGAAGGCGTTACTTGCCCAGAAGGTTCTGAGTGTAAGGATGGAGCTTGCAATCCAAAGAATCCTTGTGAGGGTGTAACTTGTCCAGACAATGGCAAGTGCGAAGATGGTCAATGCCCAGACCCTTGCGCTAATGGCAAGTGTGATTCTGGTGGACCAAAGGATCCATGTGCCGGTGTTTGCTGCCCTGATGATAAGGAGTGCAAGCAAGGTAAGTGTGTTCCAAAGGATCCATGCGCTGGTGTCTGTTGTCCAAGCAACAAGGAATGCAAAGCTGGTAAGTGTGTTCCGAAGGATCCTTGTGCTGGCGTGCAATGCCCACCAAGCAGAGTCTGTAAGGAAGGACAATGTGTTTGCGCTGGCGATGATCCAGACGATAACAATAGGTGCGGTCGCAACAAGACCCTAATCTGCCACAAAGATTGCAAGGGCAAGAGGCATAATCTATGTGTATCTGATAACGCAGTTCCTGCGCACAAGAGACACGGTGATAAGGTTGGCGACTGCTCGGTCTGTAAGTAAGAAGTTCAAATCGCCTTTCATTTGAGGGAATGCCGGGGATAATTACCCCGGCATTTTTAATTTATATGATTGATCTATTTGTTAAAACTTTTGGCGTTGGTGAGAATAATGGAGCGTCGTGTTCCTGGGATTATTTCGAGAGAACCGCCCCAAAGTATTCAGTAGCTCTCGATGGCTATGTCCATGAAGGACCTGCTTTTAATTCTGAAAAGATAGTGGTCAACTTTAATCACCACGAAGGGGTAGACCGCCTTGCCACCCGTGCAACTTGCGCTCAAGTGTTGATGGCAATTCGTCAAGGAATGTTCCGAAAGTTTCGAGACCATGATGGCGTTCAAGCCAAGGTCTTTGTTAATGATTGCGATGAAGATGTTTGCACTTCCTGGTTCCTTATAAACAATCATCATTTGGTTGAAGGGACAATGAACCCATTGATTAACCGATTGGTGGCAATGGAAGATGCTCTTGATGCTACTGCGGGAGCCTATCCTTTCCCAGTAGACCTTCCTGCATTGAAAGAATTAGCTTGGGTATTTGAACCATATCGTCAGTTTAGAATCAACGGGGGACTTGACAAGCGAGAACCCTCGGCGTATAGATCCATCATTACCGACGTGGAGAATCGCATTCTCCAGCACGTCACCGGTCGCGGGAAGACCGTGCATGCTTTGGATACTCGTTACGAGCTTATCGGGGGCGGCAATGGTTGGGCGATGGTCAAGGAGATTGGCTCTCACGCCCGAACCGCAATGTTTAGTGACGGAATCAAGGCTTATGTTTCTGTCAGAGAAAGACCTGGTGGAAGGTATACCTACACCATTGGTAAGCTTTCACCATTCATTCCTTTTGATTTAATCAGGCTCACGGAAGCCCTAAACAAACAGGATGATATTGTTGGAGATGATAAGTGGGGCGGTGGAAACAATATCATGGGAAGTCCTCGTTCTAGAGGCTCTAGCTTAAAACCAGAAAAGCTAAGTGAGATTATCAAGGAGTACAAATGAGTGATCGTATTCCAGTCTGTAATGATCCTGATGGGAATCTATTATTTGATGAGCCGATAGGTTCATGTAACTACTGTACGTTACAACATCTTAAAAAGTACGAAACCAATAATCCTCTTGGTAAAGAACAGAAGATGCTTGAGCTGCGCCCCGAAGGGAATTGGATCAATGTCTATGTTGTGACCAAGGATCAATATGGTCAGACGAATGGTGAGCAGTGGAAAGCTTCTTTTATGGCTCTAACTACAAGGTGCGCTTGCTAATGGATACTTTTGCTATAGGTAGAGTTCGAATTGGAAAGTTTATTCTAACGGTTTCTCATACGCCGTTTATTAATTTCCAAAAAGAAGTTTCCCCTGGGAACAATTATCATGATTTTTCTAGGCAATTTAACTTAGATTATTATGATGTTAGTCTAGTTGAACTAGATAATAATGGCAATCATTATTACATTGATCTTGTGAATAAACTTAAAGGTCATGATTCTTATTTTGATTTCGCTCGCCCGGTGAAGAATCTACAGGATGAGAAAGAAATAGCTGCCTGGAGTTCAAACAAAACTCTTGGATTGCAGATGCCAATGTGGAACCTTCGCAAGGTAACCGTTCAACGATTAACTAATCTTCTTTATCGTCTAGCAGAAGAGAAAACGACTTTGCTTGGGGCGTGATGTGGGTGGAGAGACCACCATCCATTTTCCTCCCGAGAAAAGACTTATGAGAGAGCAAATGACAATTGAGATGCTGAAGATTGCAGCGAAGTGTTCGCTGCCTACGATGAATAAGGATCCGCGAGGGTTTTGGTTGGGCGCCGTTGGTATTCGTGATGATGGAGCCATTGTGTATTCCCGCAATGGTTCTGCGGTTCACGATGATTCTTCGTTCAACTATAAAACTGTTGCGAGCGTTCATGCTGAGGGTCGCATCCTCAAAAAGCTTGGTAAGGGTGGAGTGATATATGTTGCCAGAGTTTCCAAGTTGACCCGGAAGTTGGCAATGGCAAGACCTTGTGGTTTCTGTCAGGCAAACATTTCAGCCATGGACGTTAAGAAGGTAATTTACTCTATTAATGAATTTCAGTATGGCGTGTGGGATTTGGAAGCCGATACTGATAAAGTTTATACGGAGTCAAATGAAATCTATCTGGACATTTAATCTTCCAAAATTAATCGAAACCAAAATTGGTAATTATATTTCTTTAATCATCGAAGTCCCGAAAAAGAAATTTAATATCAATTTGAATTGAAGGCAATATTCACCATAAGGATATGTCAGAATTGTTACTTGCTAAGCCTAAATTGCCACCTGATTTTATCGATGTTTCTGTTGGAGAACCTTATTCTATTAAGGACTCTCTAGCTAAATATGTTGAATTAGATAAAGGATACTTTACCGCTGATTCCCATTCCTGGGAATATCCGGAGCCGAATGGTTATCAACCGCTCGTCAAGCTCTTGGAAGATAAGTATCAAGCTCCTGTAATTATTACTAACGGAGCTAAGCAGGCGTTGGGCGCAGTCTTTCATGCCCTTAAAAAGAAGCATCATACTTCGTTTGGAATGAAGCTTCCATACTGGGCATTGATTCCTCCGCTTGCCGCTGCGCATGGTCTAGCAACTAATGCTCATGAACCTAATCCGGATGTTGCTGAGCCATATCTTATGTTGGCTCCAAACAATCCTGATGGTCAATGTCTTTCCCTAGAAGTTCTTAAAGAATACGCTGGTGCATACCAGGATGCTAATCTTCCATTCATTCATGATGCTGCGTATTTCACGCACACATATCTTCCTGAATCCTATGAGTTAGGACCAGTTGGAGATGTGCAGATTTACTCTGCATCAAAGATGTTTGGTCTTAGTGGTCTAAGACTTGGTTGGGCAGTTTGCTACAACGAATCATTCGCTCCATTGATTCAAGGTTACATGGAGATGATGACCGTTGGAGTCTCAACTATTTCTCAACAATTTCTATACAATCTAATGGCTTGGGAAAAAGCCTCTCCGAATCTTTTCAAAGCATTTGAAAGTTCCGCAAGAGAGGAGATTACCAAGGCAAAGATGTTGTTGAGAGCGGTTCCAAAAGAAGTTCTAGAGATTCCTAACAATCTAGATGAGATTCCAGGAATGTTTGGTTGGTTCAAGGTTGGACCAAAAGCTAACTTTGAAAAGGCAAAAGTCAATTTTATTGACGGAGCTTTGTTTGGCAAGCCTGGATATGTCCGTATGAACCTAGCTCTAGGCGTTGAAAAGATGGCAAAGGTTGTTGCAAGGTTAAGTTATTTAATTTAACAACAGCTTGACATAATGAATTGTAATAATTAAAATCGTGGTGGTGGGGAGTCCAGGCTATAAACCTGGACTCTTTTAATTATGGAAGAAGACGATTCAAAGTATTGGTTTGTTTGGGTTACGGCGGAAGCCGGTAGTTCGGAAGCTTTGATTATCGCGGAGTTAGTTAAAGCTGGATATGACATTGATCCTATCGCAAAAGATATGACAATGTATTATCCCGGTGCTCCAGCATCCCTTATTGCAATGCGTGTTCTTACCTTTGAGAAGGACGTCACCACTGTTTTCTACGCTGTTGAAAAGGCTCTTCAAAAGAGTAAAACAAAGTATTACTCTTTAATTGTTTCCGAAACTGCTTCGTGTATGTTCATTGGTTCAAACATTGTGACGGAGAAAGTTGTCTCCAAAAAGGTTTCAACTAAAACGAACTAAATGAGAATTCCTTTCGAATTAGTAAATTATCATGCTAACTTGTTTCTTACAAGGTTGGCACTTGCTGATTCGAAAACTGAATCTGAATATTATCGAGATTTATATTTCGCATATATTGATTCCTGTGGTTGGTCGGATATTGAATTTGATCAGGAACTTCTAAGGAGAATAGATGATAGTTGGGACCTAATGTATAATTAGGAAGGTAAGATGCTCACTAAATGTATGTACTCCGACCCAAGTTGTCAGGAGCTAGGTTTACAATATGGTCAAGTAAGAAAAGATGCGGTCCTAACTAATGCCGGATGGTTTTCTCATCTTGGCGAGAAGCTTGGTGTGGGCGACATCTCCATGAAGGACTTAGATCAGATTAGCAGAAAGATTCCTTCTGGCGAGATCTTTTTTGCATTAAGTGAAGCCACCTGTTTATCCCTACCGTCACATTTAGATAGATTATCACCAGGAATTGATTTTATTATTGATAATGCTGTTTGGGCAGTGAACAGCGCAGACATTTTTAGATTAGATAATAACATTCTTAATCAGTTATTAGAGATACGTGATGGAGTTTCATATGTAAAGCTCTCACGCATTGCTGCTAGAAATAATTGGGTAACAAATCCAGTTAAGCCCTCCCTTGTTGTAAAGGTTGAGAAGGGTGCGCATTGGGGTCTTGATGTTTATCACATGCAAGACAATACAGCATGGGCTGTAGGTAACTATACTGAATGTTATGATGCGGCATCCAAAGCGGCGTACGATTTACTCTGGGATACTGACCCAGATATCTTTGCAAGATTTATTGTGCTAAATTCAAATGATTTAGCTAGCATCAAAATAATGCAGCAACAAGCTGAGCAAAAATGTAATAACTTAATTTCTAAGTTATTGGCTGGACAAGTTAATAAATGCGTTGACTATATGCTTCAGCAAGATGGATTAGCATATTATTTAGATTTAATTGATCATTTGGAACATCCTTCGGATTCTGTTCCTGGGTTACCAACCGGGCTATTAGCCTACAGAGTAGATACATAATGAACCCCGATAATGTTAAAAATTGTATGCGTTGCAATGCTTCTCTGGAACGCGGTTACTCTTCCCGCTGGGAGGGTGATAAATGTAAAGAGGTTATCTGCTTTGATTGCGATAAGCGTGAAGCTGTAGATAACCACATGAAGACAGGTATCATTACTACTCACTTCATGCTGGATTGTATGATGTACGTATACAGCCTCGTGGATGGGGATGTGCATAACGAAGATAAGTTGCTTGCACTCCTCGATCAGAATTGTTTCACTAGCAAGGATAAAGCAAAGATTAAGGTTCAGCTTTCAACTGCCCGAATCAATAAGAAGATTAAAGAATTCGAAAAGGAAGTTTGGTTTAAAGGACTTCAAGATCAGGTTCTAGCAACCAGGAGTCGCGGAGTTAGCGCAAAGCTAAAGACGCACAATAACTTGTGCGTGCTCACGTACACGATTATAGGTAGAACTATGATTACCATCGAGGATGATAATTCTTCGGTGACTTGTGTTGCTGATGAGACTAGCAAGGAATCTCGTACTGGTTACCATGCTATTTGTGCGACCGCCGAGAATGCAGAGAAGCTAATTGATTTGGCAATTGAGCTTTATAAGAATGGAACCCTAAAGTTTGCTGTCGATGACGGCATCTCAATGATCTAAGGAGAACTGTACAATGGGATATGGAACTACTGAAGCTTTTCTAACTCATGAGCCTACTTTCGAGGAGTTTGTTTGGCGGTGTGCTCGCGCCACGATGATGTTCATCCATATGAGAGATATGGATTTGGATGCACCGCTGGTAATGCCATCTCTTAAGAACGATGATTATTACTTTCAGCAGCTTGAAAAAGCCTCCAGGGAACTAAAGCATTTCTCTGAAATGACCGTTGATGAAGCTCAAGTTATTATGGAGAAGGAATACAATAAAATGATTGCCGATGCTCAGGAGACCATTCAGAAGCACGGCATCATCAGAGCTAGATATGAAAGCATGATTACTAAGGTAACGGCTTGGAATGCACCTTCTCCCGAATTTGAAGACTTTAAGAAATTCATGCTAGACCAACTTACTAGGTCTAGGGATTCTGATTGTAATGATAAGTATTGGCAGGAAAGGCTTGATGAGCCTCATCAGACTGCCGAGGAATGGTTGGCTGATAGGATTCATAGCGCCAAACATGATATTGAATATTACACTAAGAGATTGGCTGAGCAGAAGCAGGCGTTTAATCATCGTATCAATCAAATTGAAACACTTATGAGTTCCGTTCCTATTCCTGAGAATATGAAGAGCAAGTAAACATGGCTCGTTTTGGTAAAAAGTATTCGGTACAGGAAGTTCTTTCTGTTATCGAATACAAGTCAGATGACGTAAAGTATCTTCCCGATCCAGAGGCTGTTAGGTTTAGACCTCTGGATTGGGTTAAAGAGAGACGGATGTTTGATGGTCACCCAGTTAAACTAACTTCTTCTAGACTAAGAACCTTTGCTATTAAAGGTGTTACCTGTGTTAGTTGTGGGATCGTTGGCTCTTTCTTTTTTAAGGAAAAGAAGAAAAGCGATTGCAACTATCATTTAAACCTTTATGCAGTTGATGAGAATGGTAATGAGGTTCTAATGACGAAGGATCATATTCTCCCGAAGTCTTTGGGTGGACCGAATCATATTGACAATTACCAAACGATGTGTACAATTTGCAATAATGCAAAAGGAAATGACGTAACATGGCAGATGACAACGATAAGTGGAGCTTGTGGAAGCGGAATGTAGTTGACCGTTTCAAGGAAGTTCCTACGGAAGAGATTAGAGCGGAGCTTCAGAGAACCGCCCATCCGTTTGCTGTAATGATGGCTCAGATTGAAGGTGACTTCAATTTTGGTTCTGTGCTCAGATCGGCAAATGCTTTTAACGCCAAGGAAGGATTCTATTTTGGCAAGCGTGGATGGGACAGGCGTTCTGCTCTTGGGGCTCAGAACTATACCCCTCTAACCCATCTGCGCACTCTCGATGAGATTAAAGAACTAAAGAATAGGTATACATTTGTTGCACTGGAGAATACTGGTGGAACAACTCCAATGTCTACTTTCAAATGGCCAGAAAAAAGTTTGTTGATCGTCGGCGAAGAATCCCTTGGCATTCCCGAGGACGTGCTTATGTTGTGTGACGTGAGGGTGGAGATCACGCAGTACGGCTCGATTCGTTCACTCAATGCATCCGTTGCTGCTAGCATTGCGATGTATGACTATACCTCTAAATTCAATAAGGTTTAATTATGCGTGAAGCTGCTGTAATGCTTATCGTCAATAAGGACGGTCTACTTCTAGGTGTTTCTCGTCGTCACGATTCTACTAAGTTTGGTTTGCCTGGTGGTAAGCTAGAAGCTCATGAAACTCCGGCAGAAGCCGGCATTCGTGAAACGGTTGAAGAGACAGGTATCAAGGTAAAATCTTGTGTAGAAATCTATAAGAGGGTTGAGCCAAAGGGTTCCCCGGATGGATTCGATTTTCATACAACTTGTTTCTATGCAACAGAGTGGGAAGGTACTCCTACCGATTCTGATGAAGGAAAAGTTATGTGGCTCAAGTCGGAAGACTTGACGGGAGATACGGGTGCATTCGCTGAATACAACCGTAATACTCTAGAAATCTTTAAGAGAATGTTTCCAGAGGTTAATGTACAATGATTATCGTCGAGTATCTGGTAATCTTATTCTTCTTAACTACACTTATAATTACCGCGGGGGCAATGTACTCTAAATACATCTCCAAATCGAAAAAAGAAGTGGAAGCTAAGAATGAATTAAATAAAGCATTACTATCTAATAACAGACAACGAATTGAGAATGCTGTAATCATTTACAATGAGTATTTTGACAAGACTACTAAAGAAGCTGTAAAGACTCGTGTTAATGAACTTTACGCTGAAGAAGATGACGTAATTCTTGAAAGGAAAATCAATGAGCTTTAAGAAGACTAAAGAAATCATGGCAGTACGTAGAAAAGCAGCCGAGGAGCGTCAAGCAGCTTATGATAAGCTCACGCTAGAGCAGAAGCTTGCAAAGCTTCCTCCGGAGCCACAAGCTGCCCGTCAACGTGCAAAGCTTCTAAAGCAGCTTGAAGCTGGGAAGCAAAAGTCTGCCGTTAAGGAAGAAGTTCAAGCAGAAACAAACACTGAAGTTAAACCCGAAGTTAAGAAGTCGAAGAAGACCAAGAAGGAAGGTAAGTGAGATGAAGTTCGCGTTTGTTATTATGATGCTAATGGTCAGTCTCTTTTCCGTTGGCTGTGTTGAGAAGTATGATACCCTTGTAAACAAGGATGAAATCTGCAACATGAAGTGGTCTGACTATGAGGCTCAGCTTCAACGTCGTTCTGACATGATTCCTCAGCTCGTGGAAACCGTTCGTGGTTCCGCCGCTTATGAGTCTCAGACTCTAAAGGAAGTTATGGAGGCTCGTGCAGGTGCAACACAGATCAAGCTTACGGCTGATGATCTTACTGATCCCGAGAAGATGAAGAAGTTCAATGAGGCTCAGAACCAGCTTAAGGGTTCACTTTCTCGCCTCATGATGGTTCAGGAACAGTATCCAGATCTAAAGTCTAACAAGGCTTTCCATGATCTTCAGATTCAGATTGAGGGTACTGAGAATCGCATTCTTCGTTCTCGTCAGGAGTACAACACCGCAGTTCAAGCCTACAATCTAGAGCTTCGTCGTGTTTCTGGTAAGGCTATCAACCCTCTTACCGGTGGGGAGTTTAAGCCTCGCGTTTACTTCCAGGCTGATGAATCTGCGAAGACTGCACCAAAGATTAACTTTGCTACCACTCCTCCCGCTGTGAGCAAGTAACATGATGATTCTTGAGTACATCGGAATTGGAATAGCCGCATTACTAGTTCTCTACTTTCTTATTAGAATTGGACTCATCGAACTTGTTTTCGAGATTCTAGCTGCCATCCTAACCGGTGGAAAAAGTGGTGGAGGTTCCTCCGGTGGTTTTGGCGGAGGATCATCTGGTGGCGGTGGCGCTAGTGACGATTGGTAAAGGAGAAAGTTATGAAGTATCTAATTAGTCTAATCAGTGCGTTGATTCTAACTCTATGCACTTCAGTTGCTCTCGCATCTTTCACGGTACCTTCTGCTCCAACAGATGGTTATGTTGTAGATAAGAGTGGAAAGCTTTCTGCTAAGAACATTAAGAGCCTCAATGATAAAATTGGAGCAATCAAGGCGGCAAGTGATAATGAGATTGGTATCCTTGTAGTTTCATCGCTTAATGGCGATAACATTGAGGATGCTACTCATGCAGTATTCAAGGAATGGAAGGTTGGTAAAGCTGGTCTTGATAACGGTGTTCTAGTTGTAGTCGCCGTTAATGATCGTAAGATGCGTATCCAAACTGGTAAGGGAGTCGAAGGAGATTTGACCGACCTACAGTCTAGCGATATTATTGACGGAATGAAGCCATACTTCAGGAAGAATGATTATGCTGGTGGTCTTACTTATGCAGTTGGCAAGATTGGTTCAACTCTAGAATCTCGTAAGGCTCAAGTTGCTGCTCGTGGTGAAGCCGGTGTTGGTGTAACAACTGAGTCAGCTCCTGTTACTGTTAGCACGCATCCTGCTAATACCAGTTCGGATTCTTCTGGAACTTGGCTCTTTAGTATCCCACTAATTGGTGGTCTTATCTTCGCAATCATTCTCTGGGCTAAGAACAAGAAGGATGAAGAGGAGAACCGCGCTTATCTAGCCCGCACTCGTGAAAGAGATTTGTGGACGCCTGCGCCTAAGCCAAAGACCTCTACGTATGTAGCACCAACTTATAGTGCAACTACGTATAGTTCTACTTCAACTCCTTCGTACAGCAGTTCTAGTTCTTCGAAGAAGTCTTCTAGTAGCAGTAGCTACTCTTCCTCTAGCAGTTATTCTTCCTCTTCTTCCTGGGATAGCGGTGGAAGCTCTTGGGATAGTGGCGGAGGCTTCGGTGGTGGCGATTCTGGCGGTGGTGGGGCTTCTGGAGACTGGTAACCGATATACGCAGGTATTCGTAAGAGAAATAAAAATGAACGATAGTTTTAGAGCCAGCGATTATCAAACAGCATTGTTGGAAGCGAACCTTAGCAATTCCCAGAGAAATCATAGGAATGCGGGTCGCTTCCTTCGTGCTTTGCAGGAGATGGAGATCGCTGGAGAAGGATATTCCTGCGCATGTTGTGGTGCAAAAACTTATAAGGACTCTGCGGTTCTTATTCGTCCTGGCGAATGGGCAAGACCAAGGGATTTTCATAAAGATGGTTGCCCTCTAGATAAGCTTATGAGAAAAGCGCATAAGGAAATTGCGGAAGAAGAAACCAAGGTTGAAGAGATTTGGAACGCCACAGAAGGGCGCCGAATTGCTCGAAACACTATCGATATGCTTAGAAAGAAAAATGCAAAATGACTCTAAACACTTTTTGTTCTCATTGTGGACTTAAGTTTGCCGAGCAAAAGCTTTATCCACGTAAGTGTTTCTCCTGTGGTAATGATACTTACCGCAACCCAATTCCCGTTGCTGTTGGAATTATCCCGGTAGAAATAGCTGATACAATTGGTATTGTAATCCTACAAAGGGGCAATGAGCCGAGTAAAGGTGAATGGGCATTACCAGGCGGTTACATCGAATACGGTGAAACTTGGCAAGATGGATTAGCTAGGGAAATTAAAGAAGAGTTAGGTTGGGATTTGGATGCTGAATTTCATATTCAAGGGGTTGAGAATTCAACTGGGAATAATCTAATTCTATTTGGTCAATGCAAACCATTCGGAAATCTTCCGGAATTCATTCCTAATGAAGAAGCTTTAGCAGTACGTCTTTATACGGATATCAACGAGGAACTTGCATTCCCCACGCACACTGCTTATGCTAGGCGTGCGCTGACATCACTAATCGCCTTTTACTCAGGGTCTTTCGTTTAAGGTTTAAATTATGGCTACTGTATCTGAAGACACCAAACAAATTAAGGTTGTTGGATTCTACCTTACCATTGTCGCCTTGGCGTTAATCTTTGCCATGCATAAGGCTTGTAGTGGTGGTTGTGAGCCAAGCGCTTCTTCCTGTCGCGATGAATTCATTTCAGAAGGGGCAACAACTATGGCTTGTTCTCAAGGAGCTATTGCCGAAGTTGTTACGGAACCTAAGAAGGGAATTCTTTGTCACTGTAAGAATAATCTTCAATATACAAAACAATCTTCTACTGCTGCCCCTGCTGCTAGTGGCAGTGCTCACCCATAACAAATAAAATAAGGTATTCTTATCATGGTTAAAGTTGGAGATAGAGTGGTTGTAAACTGTGGATATAATCCACCTGTCAAGGTTGATTCCATTGTTCATGAAGACAAGGATGGCGTCCCAACAGTAGATCCTAAGAAGATTGCTTGTACCCGTCTCAATCTAGATTGGGGAGAATTGGGTAAGTCCCGAGTCTACCTTCATGACGAGGGTAAGACTTGGTACAAATGTAATGATGTTAATTAAGGGTTGATATGAATGCTCAAATTAAGTTTTCCGAGCAGGAAGTAAAAGTTGTTAATTTTCTTATCGCTAATAACAATGGCGATGTAAATTGGAATGATCTAGCTAAGTTTACTAAAGATCCTGCTAACATAAAGAAAAAGTCTCTTCAGAAGATCATTTCCGAAATCAAGAGAAAGTACGCTTCATCAGGTTTGACTGTTCCTTTCAATGTCAGGTTTGTTGATGGTACCGTTGCTGAGAAACCAAAAGATACAACACAGAATATTGTTCAAGTAAAGAAAACACCAGGTGGTAATACTGTTGTTGTAAATGCTGTAAATACTCCGGCGGCACATGTTGATTTTGTTTTAGATAAAGCTTTAAAGCGTGTCAAAACAAAGTATGGTCACCAAACATTGAATGATAATGAGTGGGAAGTCTTCAAATATATTCATGCTAACGTTGGAAAGCTAATTCCAATCAGTGAACTAAGGGACAAAGTGGTTTACCCACAATACGGTTCTAAGTTGCCTGCCCGTTGGTTCGATGCGATTATGAGAATTATTAATAATTTGCGTCGAGCCGTGCCGGGGTTAAATCAACGTCTGCTAACAGTGAAGGGTGCGGAAACGAGTTATCTTTTCCAATAATTAAATACAATGGATAACGGCGTAATTGATATTAGGTCAGAAGGCAGAGAAGCTTTTGATTTGAGCTTCCAGCTTTTCTTTAAGAGGCGCTCTAAGGCAACTCATTACTTTGATCATCCAGAGAAAGGTTTAATCTTTCTTTGGCACGAGGATTCATTTGTTGATGCGTTTAAACATTATATAGATAAAAAAGAATGAACATTTGGGACGAAGAAGATTTTATGATTGGAGAAGCTTCACCATATCGTTCGCCCGGTAAGGCTGATGATAATGAAGTTCCTGTAACTCATCATTATCATTCTTGTCCCGAATGTTACGAGCATCACCAATGTACAATGAATTGTACGATTGAACCAGACCTAAGCCGAGATGGCAGACAGTTTGGATCTCATTGTCTCTGTGATGCTTGCGAAAAGAAATCTAAACAATTACAAGATAATAAATACATAAAAATATATAGTAAAGAATGGTGGGATATCTATAATGGTTTTGCTCAACTAAAGCCTTATATAGATGAACAAGGTAATGTAAAGTATTGGTACTCTATGGGGTGATGGCGGAATTGGCGTACGCGGCGGGTGAGAGAATTTTTCGTGTGAAATTCTCGGAGCCTGCTGCTCTTACTTCACACGGTTAGTAAGAGCTGAAGGTTCGAACCCTTCTCACCTCACCAGGAGATTAATTATTATGAATTTAGCGGAGAAGCTTAGGAAGATTACAGATTCTAAGAATAATGATTCTCTAGATAAAGAAGCTAAAGTGATTTACGCCGCAATTGCCGGCTGGATGGCTCTAGTAAATCTAATTAATCTATTGCCGGTTAACCCATTGGATGGTGGGCAATTGATTAGGACCATTACCTTTTCTGTCAATCATATCCTAGGTATTGTCTTTCTAGGATTGTCTCTTCTTGTTGGAGTTGTATTTGCCATCAAGTTTAAAGTTGGCTTGTTTGCATTCCTATTGTTTGCGGCAATGCTTGATTTTGTTGGTGAAATTGTTAATAGAAAGCTCAATGCAGCTCGTCGAGCAAGACTTGAAAGTTACCTTCAAAATCCTGATAATGAGACCTGGGTAAAGAGAGAACTCGATAAGATTGAGGAAATCCCTGGGATGACGACAAAGCAGATGCTTGTGGCAGGTGGATCCTACGTTGGTTTGGTTTTGGGATTGCTTTGTCTAGTATTTATGACTGCCCATATTCCGGGCGCCGACATCACCTTGAAACTATTGCAAGAGTAACAAAGTCATGACAGATACAGAAATCCTACAGCTTCTTATCTATTGTACAAACACAGCTAAAGAACAAGGATATAAACTAGTTGGCAGGACAAAGATGACCATCACCTGGGATTACCAGAAGAATAGATGGGTTTCTCCAGATAACTCTTGTTCCTGTTTAGAGGCGGTTCTTTTGATTGGTCAAAGGATTCCTGACCTAACTCTAAGCAGATCTGACGATCTGCTTATTTCAACATTATCGAATTTGTTTAATAAGCCAGCAAAGTGGGTTAGTTCTTTCCTACTCGGCTATAGCGGAGAATCAAATTCCAGTACAAGTATTAGCGGTTATGTAATGGGTTCTAATCTTAGAGCACATTTCCCGCCAGACAATAAAGGATAGCATGCAAGATAGTAGTAGTAACAAACCTGAACCTGAACCTGAAATTGGTGAGGGCGCAACTGTTAGTGTAGGCTCTGATTCATATCCCTACACCATTATTGACATCTCAGACTCCGGCAAAACCATTACTCTTAGAGAGGATAGGGTTGAGCGTACCGATAGGAATGGAATGTCAGAAATACAAGAATACAATTACTTCCGTGATCCAAATGGTAAGGTAGTTAAGGCGACCAAAAGGAAGAATGGATCCTGGAAAACAACTAAGGATAACTGCTTAGTTTCTATTGGAATTCGCCGTAGATATTACGATTTTTCCTTCTAATTTACTTCTTTAAGGATATATAATGATTGTGTATGAAACTGGAGTTTCTTATCGTCTTCTTGATTCAGAAGTGACGTTTTATTCCGATGAAACGGCTTATGGATGGAATGTTGTAGCTGAGTATTATGATATCTATCATAACCTAGGTAATGAATCAGTTACTCTTGAACTAGCCATCAATTTCTGGCAAGAACACAATCATAGGACTCTAACTCCTGAAGAACTAATTATGGAAGACAATCAAAACTGATTGTTTGAAAGAGAGAATATCATGGCAGTAGCAAAAAAGAAGGCTGCAAAGAAAGCAGTCACAAAGAAGGCAGCAGCAAAGAAACCTGCAAAGAAAACCACCACCAAAAAGCCAGCTAAGAAGGTAGCCGCCAAGAAGAAGGTGGCTGTTAAGAAGCCAACAAAGAAAGTTGCTAAGATTCTTCCAGCTCCAAAGGAAGACACCTCTCTAAAGGTTGAAGTTGTTGAAAAGACCATTGAGACCAAGGTTGGAAAGACCACTGTTGCAGTTGATGAGAATGGAATGGTCACCGTAGTAGGTACCTCCGTTTCCCTCGCAAACTAAGTCAGGACAATTTATAAGATTGTAGGAGAGGGCACCTTCGGGTGCCCTTCGTTTTTGTATGCGAAT
>Ga0164243_10006042_pt1 | contig 18428 bp, 15 predicted proteins | sample OricompcompostOP_FD_108781 | JGI IMG/M metagenome (GOLD analysis project Ga0164243, IMG submission 108781) | Organic Plus compost microbial communities from Emeryville, California, USA - Original compost - Organic plus compost (OP) | ecosystem: Engineered > Solid waste > Mixed feedstock >... | reverse complement strand
CCCGGGCCGCCACGATCGGCGAGGACGCTCAGGTGCGCCGGTCGGCGGCGCGCAGCAGGTTCTCGGCGACCGCCGCCCCGCCCTGCGGATCGCGGCTGATCACCAGGATGGTGTCGTCGCCGGCCACGGTGCCGAGGATCGACTCCCAGCCGGCGTGGTCGATCGCCGAGGCGAGGAACTGCGCCGCCCCCGGCGGGGTGCGCACGATCACCAGGTTCGCCGACGCCTCGGCCGAGACGAGCAGCTCCTCGGCGATGCGTCGCAGCCGGGCCGCCGGGGTCTCGCCGGTGCCCAGCCGGGCGGGCGGGATGCGGCCCCCGCCCTCGCCGGGCAGCGCGTACACCAGGGAGCCGTCCTCGGCGCGCAGCTTGAGCGCGCCGAGCTCGTCCAGGTCGCGCGAGAGCGTGGCCTGGGTCACCTCGACGCCGCTCTCGGCGAGCAGCTTGGCGAGCTCGGGCTGGGACCGCACCGGCTGCTGGGAGAGCAGCGCGGTGATGCGGGCGTGCCTGGCCGCCTTCGTGGTAGGGATCTTCACGACCTCCCCCGGGACTGTTCGAGCAGGAACGTCAGCAGCGCCTTCTGCGCGTGCAGGCGGTTCTCCGCCTGGTCCCACACCGCGCTCTGCGGGCCGTCGAGCACCTCGCCGGTGATCTCCAGGCCGCGGTACGCGGGCAGGCAGTGCAGCACGATGGCGTCCGGTTTCGCCACCGCCAGCACCTCGGCGTTCACCTGGTACGGCCCCAGGGCCGCCACCCGTTCGTCCTTGCCCTCCTGGCCCATCGACACCCAGGTGTCGGTGGCGAGCACGTCCGCCCCGGCGACCGCCTCCCGCGCGTCGGCGAGCGTCTCCACCGAGCCGCCGGTCGTGGCGGCGATCGCGGCGGCGTCGGCGAGCACGGCCGCGTCCGGGCGGTAGCCCTCCGGCGCGGCGACGCGCACGTGCATGCCGGCCACCGCGCCGCCGAGCAGGTACGAGTGGGCCATGTTGTTCGCGCCGTCGCCGAGGTAGGTGAGCGTGAGCCCGGCGAGCGTGCCCTTGCGCTCCCGGATCGTCTGCAGGTCGGCGAGGATCTGGCAGGGGTGGAAGGAGTCGGTGAGCGCGTTGACGACCGGCACGTGGGAGGCGGCGGCCATCTCCTCGATGCGGTCCTGGCCGTAGGTGCGCCACACGATCGCGGCGACCTGGCGCTCCAGCACCTTGGCGGTGTCCTCGACGCTCTCGCCGCGGCCCATCTGCGACTGGCCGGAGTCGATGATCAGCGGCAGGCCGCCCAGTTCGCCGATGCCGACGGCGAACGAGATGCGGGTGCGCGTGGAGTTCTTGTCGAAGAGCACGGCGACGGTCTGCGGGCCCTCCAGGGGGCGGTAGCCGTACCGGTCCTTCTTCATGGCGTCGGCGAGGTCGAGGACGCGCGCCTGCTCCTCGGGGGTCAGGTCGTCGTCTCGCAGGAAGTGCCGGCGGGTGGCGCCGGGCGCGGGGTCGGTCACGGGGCGTCCTTCGCGGTCGGAGGCGTCGCCGCCTGGGTCAGGATGGCCGGGAACGCGTCCGTGAAGGACGCGAGCTCGTCCAGGCTCGTCACGAGCGGGGGCGCGATCCGCACCGCGTCCGGCTGGACCGCGTTGACCAGGAAGCCGGCCTGCCGGGCGGCGTCCTGCACCCGCGCGGCCACGGGCTCGGTGAGCACGGCGGCGAGCCACAGGCCGCGGCCGCGCACGCCCTTGAGCAGCGGGTGCTCGACTGCGGCGAGGCCGGCCGACAGCCCTTCGGCGGCCTTCGCGACGTGGGCGAGCAGGCCCTCCTTCTCGATCGTGTCGAGTACGGCGAGGGCGGCCGCGCACGCGACGGGGTTGCCGCCGAAGGTGGATCCGTGGTCGCCCGTGGTGAAGATCGTACCGGCGGGGCCGAAGCCGACGCACGCGCCGATCGGCAGGCCGCCGCCGAGGCCCTTGGCGAGCGTGAGCACGTCGGGGGTGACGTCCTCGGCCTGGTGGGCGAACCAGTGGCCGGTGCGGCCGATCGCCGACTGGATCTCGTCCATGACGAACAGCGCGCCGGTGGCGTCGCAGATCTCGCGGGCCGCGCGCAGGTAGCCGTCCGGCGGCGGGACCACGCCCGCCTCGCCGAGCGTGGGCTCCAGGAAGACGGCCGCGCACTCGTCGGTGACGGCCTGCTTGAGCGCGTCGGCGTCGCCGTACGGGACGAACCGGACGTCGTACGGGAACGGGCCGAACTGGTCGCGGATGGACGCCTTGCCGGTGAGGGACAGCGCGCCGGTGCTGCGGCCGTGGAAGCCGTACTCGGCGGCGACGATGTACGTGCGGCCGTTGGCCTTGCCGTACTTGACCGCCATCTTGTACGCGCACTCGTTGGCCTCGGTGCCGGAGTTGGTGAGGAACACCCGGCCGTCGCCGCCGAGCAGGCCGCGCAGCCGCTCGGCGAGCAGCACCTCCGGCTCGTTGAGGAACAGGTTGCTGGTGTGCGCGATCGCCGCGACCTGGGCGGAGACCGCGGCGACGAGCGCGGGGTGGTTGTGGCCGAGCGAGCTGACCGCGATGCCGCCGATGAGGTCCAGGTACGCGTTGCCGTCGGCGTCCCAGACGCGGGCGCCCTCGCCGCGGACGAGCGCGACCGGCTGCGGGGCGTAGGTGGGCATGAAGGCGGCCGCGTGCCGGGCCAGCAGGGTCTCGTTCCGGCTCATCGTCAGGCTCCTAGTGTCGTGGGCAGCACCATCGTGCCGACGCCCTCATCGGTGAAGACCTCGACCAGCAGCGAGTGCGGCATGCGGCCGTCCAGCACGTGCGCCTGGGGCACGCCGCCGCGCACCGCGGTCAGGCACGCCTCCATCTTCGGGATCATTCCGGTGGACAGGGCGGGCAGCAGCTCGGCGAGCTCGTCGGCGGTGATGCGGTCGATCAGCTCGCCGCGCTCGCCGTCGGCCGACCAGTTCTTGTACAGGCCCTCGACGTCGGTGAGCATGATCAGCTTCTGCGCGTCGAGGGCGACGGCGAGCGCCGCGGCGGCGGTGTCGGCGTTGACGTTGTAGACGGTGCCGTCGTCGCCGCGCGCCACCGAGGAGACGACCGGGATGCGGCCGTCGTCGACGAGCGCGCGCACCGCGCCGGGGTCCACCTTGACGATGTCGCCGACCTGGCCGATGTCCACCTTCTCGCCCTCGACGTGGGCGTGCTTGCGCTCGGCGGTGAACAGGTGGGCGTCCTCGCCGGAGAGGCCGACGGCGAACGGGCCGTGCCGGTTGATCAGGCCGACGACGTCGCGGTTCACCTGGCCGACCAGGACCATGCGGACCACCTCCATCGTCTCGGGGGTGGTCACCCGCAGGCCGGCGGTGAAGGTCGACTCGATGCCGAGGCGGTCCAGGTGGGCGTTGATCTGCGGGCCGCCGCCGTGCACGATCACCGGCTTGAGCCCGGCGTACAGCAGGAAGACGATGTCGTCGGCGAACGCCTTGCGCAGCTCCTCGTCGGTCATGGCGTGCCCGCCGTACTTGATCACGACGGTCTTGCCGCGGAAGCGCTCCAGCCACGGCAGGGTCTCGATGAGGACGGCGGCCTTGTCTATGGGTTTCAAAGAGGAGCTCATGATGAGTATGCCGAGTTCTCGTGCACGTATTCGGCGGTCAGGTCGGTGGTGTGGATGGTCGCGGTGTGCGGCCCCGCGGACAGGTCGACGGTGATCGTGACGTCGCGGGGGCTCAGGTCCACCTTGGAGCGGTCGTCGCCGGCGGCGCCGCCGCGGCAGACCCAGATGCCGTTGATGGCGACGTTGAGCCGCTCGGGCTCGAACTCGGCGTCGGTGACGCCGACCGCCGACAGCACCCGGCCCCAGTTGGGGTCCTCGCCGTGGATGGCGCATTTGAGCAGGTTGGAGCGGGCGACCGAGCGGCCGACGGTGACCGCGTCCTCGACGCTCGCCGCGCCGATCACCTCGATGGCGATCGCCTTGGTGGCGCCCTCGGCGTCCACCACGAGCTGGCGGGCGAGGTCGGCGCAGACCTCGGTGACCTTGGCGGTGAACTCGGCCTGGTCGGGCACGACGCCGGTGGCGCCGCTGGCGAGCAGCAGCACGGTGTCGTTGGTGGACATGCAGCCGTCGGTGTCGACCCGGTCGAAGGTGACCGCGACCGCCTCGCGCAGCGCCGCGTCGAGCGCCTCGGCGGGCAGGTCGGCGTCGGTGGTGATGACGCTGAGCATGGTGGCGAGGCCGGGGGCGAGCATGCCCGCGCCCTTGGCCATGCCGCCGACCATGTAGCCGCCCTCGCCCCGGCGGAAGGCGATCTTGGAGACGGTGTCGGTGGTGCGGATCGCGTCGGCGGCCGGGAGACCGCCGTCGCGGGAGAGCTGGGAGGCGGCCGCGGCGACGCCGTCGAGCAGCTCGGGCATGGGCAGCCGCTCGCCGATCAGGCCGGTGGAGCAGACGGCGATCTCCCCGGCGGAGTCGCCGAGCACCTCGGCGACCTTCTCCGCGGTGGCGTGGGTGTCCTGGAAGCCGAGCGGGCCGGTGCAGGCGTTGGCGCCGCCGCTGTTGAGCACGACCGCCTTGACCCGGCCGCCGCGCAGCACCTGCTGCGACCACAGCACCGGGGCGGCCTTCACCCGGTTGCGGGTGAAGACGCCGGCGGCGGCGCGGGAGGGTCCCTCGTTGACGACGAGGGCGACGTCGCGGTTGCCGTTCGGCTTGAGGCCTGCCGCCACGCCCGCGGCGACGAAGCCCAGGGGTGCGGTGACGCTCATCTCGTCTCCTTCTCGATGCCGCTGTGATTGCCGATGTCGTCGCGGGGGTCGTCGCGCGGGTCGTGGGCGGGTTCGTCGCAGGGTCGGTCGCCGGGCCCTCGGGTCGCGAGGGCCGGTCGATGTTTGCTCACGGAGCCACTCCAGTGGTCGGCAGGCCGAGTTCTTCAGGGAGTCCGAGGGCGAGGTTGGCGCTCTGGATCGCGCCGCCCGCCGTGCCCTTGGTGAGGTTGTCGATGGCGATGACGGCGAGCACCCGGCCCGCCCGCTCGTCGAGGGCGACCTGCATGACGGCGGTGTTCGCGCCGTAGGTCATCGCGGTCGCGGGCCAGGCGCCCTCGGGCAGCAGGCGCAGGAACGGCTCGTCCTTGACCGCCGTGTGGTACGCCTCGCGCAGGGTGGCGGCGGTGACGCCGGGGCGGGCGGGGGCGGTGCAGGTGGCGAGGATGCCGCGGCTCATCGGGGCGAGCACCGGGGTGAAGCTCACGGTGACCGGGACGCCGGCGACGGCGGAGAGGTTCTGCTCCATCTCCGGGGTGTGGCGGTGCACGCCGCCGGCGGAGTAGGCGCTCGCCGAGCCCATCACCTCGCTGCCGAGCAGGTGCGGCTTGGGCGCGCGGCCCGCGCCGGAGGTGCCGCTGGCGGCGACGACCACGACGTCGGGCTCGGCCAGGCCGGCGGCGAACGCGGGCAGCAGGGCGAGGGTGGCGGCGGTCGGGTAGCAGCCCGGCACGGCGATGCGGGTGGCCGTGCGCAGCACCTCGCGCTGGCCGGGCAGCTCGGGCAGCCCGTACGGCCAGGTGCCCGCGTGTTCGCCGCCGTAGAAGTGCGTCCAGGCGGCGGGGTCGGCGAGCCGGAAGTCGGCGCCGCAGTCGACGATCAGCGTGTCCTCGGGCAGCTGCCGGGCGATCGCGGCGGACTGGCCGTGCGGCAGGGCGAGGAACACCACGTCGTGCCCGGCGAGCGCCTCGGCCGTGGTGGCGACGAGTTCACGGCCGGCCAGCGCGGGTAGGTGGGGCTGGTGGTCGCCTAGGGTGGAACCGGCGTTCGAGCCCGCGGTGAGCGCGCCGATCTCGAACTCGGGGTGCGCGAGCAGGAGTCTGAGCAGCTCGCCTCCCGCGTATCCGCTCGCTCCGGCGACGGCCGCTCGCCTCGTCACGCGCACCTCCCGTACGACCCGCGCCTGCATAATCATGCATCGCATCTCATGTTCTTACCGTTAAGAGTATGCACGAGCCGGGATGACCATGCAACATGTCGTACAGGTAACAATTCATCGTCTGGTGTCCATACCGTCCGGTCGGTACTGTGGCGCTCAACCACGCACCACCGGGAGTCGACGCATGAGCGATCACCCTGACGCCGGGCTCACCGCCCCCGGACAGCTTTTCGAGATGGAAGAGATCGAGGTGCGCGGGTCGCGCGTGCGCACCTGGCGGCACGCGCCGCGCGATTTCCGGGCCCTGCTCGAGTCCAGCCGGTTCCACGGCGAGCAGGTCTTCATCGCCTACGAGGACGAGCACGTCAGCTACGAGGAGCACTATCGGCGCGCGGCCACGCTCGCCCGCCGCCTGGTCGAGGAGTACGGCGTGCGCAAGGGCGACCGGGTCGCCATCGCGATGCGCAACTACCCCGAGTGGGTCGTGTCGTTCTCCGCGGCGCTCGCGGCCGGGGCGATCGCCGTGCCGCTCAACGCCTGGTGGACGGCGGCGGAACTGGAGTACGGCCTCGCCGACTCCGGCACGAAGGTGCTCATCGCCGACGGGGAACGGGCCGCCCTGCTCCGGGAGTCGGCGATCGACGCGCGGCTCATCGTGACGCGGCCCGGCCCGGAGGGGCCGCCGCCGGGGGCGCGCACGTTCGGCGAGGTGCTCGGCGAGGTGGCGGCCGACGTGACGCCGCCCGAGGTGACGCTCGACCCGGAGGACCCGGCCACGATCTTCTACACCTCCGGCACGACCGGGCGGCCCAAGGGGGCGCTGGGCAGCCACCGGAACCTGGGGCAGGCGCCGATGAGCGTGGCGTACGCGCTGCTGCGCGCCGCGGCGCGGTCCGGACGGGACCCGGCGGAGGTGGCGGGCAGGCGCAGGGTCACGCTGCTGGCCGTGCCGCTGTTCCACGCCACCGGGTGCTTCGCGGCGATGGCCACGACGATGTTCAGCGGCGGCGGGCTCGTGCTGATGTACAAGTGGGACCCGGAGCAGGCGCTGCGGCTCATCGAACGGGAGAAGGTGACCCAGCTGACCGGGGTGCCGACGACCGCCTGGCAGCTCGTCTCCCACCCCGACCTGGCCAAATACGACATCTCCAGCCTGCGCGGCATCGGCTACGGCGGCGCGCCGGCCCCGCCCAGGCTGCCGGAGCGCATCGCCGCCGCGATGCCGCGCCGTACCTCGTCGAACGGGTACGGCATGACCGAGACGACGGCCCTGGCGATCTACAACAGCGGCCCCGACTACGCGGCCAAGCCGGACAGCGTCGGCCTGCCGATCCCCGTCATGGACGTCAAGATCTGCGACCCGGCAGGCGCGGAGCTTCCGGCCGGCCACATCGGCGAGCTGTGCCTGCGCGGCCCCAACGTGATCATGGGGTATTGGAACCGGCCGGACGCCACCGCCGAGACGTTCGTGGACGGCTGGGTGCACACCGGCGACCTGGCCCGCGTCGACGAGGAGGGCTTCGTCTACATCGTCGACCGGGCCAAGGACATGGTCATCCGCGGCGGCGAGAACGTGTACTGCGCCGAGGTCGAGGCGGCCCTGTTCGAGCATCCGGCGATCGACGACGCCGCGGTGATCGGCGTCCCGCACGACGAGCTCGGCGAGGAGGTCGGCGCCGTCGTCCGCCTCGCCCCCGGCCACTCGGCCACCGCCGACGACCTGCGCGAGTTCCTCAGCGGCCGGATCGCCGCGTTCAAGATCCCCACACGCTTCTGGTTCCGCGACGCCGACCTGCCCCGCAACCCCGGCGGCAAGATCCTCAAGACCCACCTGCGCAGGGAGGTCCTCGGCTCCTGAACCCGCGTCCTCGCGTCGCCTACCCGCGACGTAATCGACGGGCCGCCGCCGCTCATGCGACGGTTCCGGCGTACGGCCCGCCGGTCCTCCCCCGCCGGGAGGCCTCCGGCGGGCGCGGACGACGTGAGGGAAGGACGACATCGATGACCGACTACACCGACCTGGTCGAGCGCTACCTGGCGGCGTGGAACGAGCCCGACGGCGAGCGCCGGGCCAAGGCCGTGGCGGAGCTGTGGGCCGACGACGGCGGCTACACCGACCCGCTGGCCGACGTCACCGGCCACGAGGCCGTCGCGGCCGTGATCGCGGGCGCCCGGGAGATGTTCCCCGGCCACGTGTTCCGCCTGGGCGGGCCGGTGGACGGCCACCACGACATCGTCCGCTTCACCTGGCATCTCGCGCCGGAGACGGCGGCGGAGCCGACGGTGATCGGATTCGACGTCGCGGTGCTCGCGAAGGACGGCCGGCTGCGGCACGTCTACGGCTTCCTCGACAAGGTCCCGGCGGCCTGACGCCCCTCAGGCCAGCGTCTGCCACCAGCCGTCCACCGGCGGCGGCGCGGCGACGTCGACGGGCTCGCCCGGGCGGGGCACGACGATGCCCACGTCCCGGGCCTTGGCCTCGCGCCACAGGCGGTCGGCGGGCTCGGGCCAGGGGTGCGGGGCCAGGGTGAAGGTGGCCCAGTGGACGGGGAGGAGGAGCCGGCCGCCGACGTCGAGGTGGGCGGCGACGGCCTGCTCGGGGGTCATGTGCACGTCCGGCCAGCTGTCGCTGTACGCGCCGATCGGCATGAGGGTGAGGTCGAAGGGGCCGTGCGCGGCGCCGATTCCGGCGAAGCCGTCGAAGTACCCCGAGTCGCCGCCGTAGAAGACGCGCCGGCGGTCCCCGGCGATCACCCAGGAGCCCCACAGGGTGTCGTTGCGGCGCAGCGTGCGGCCGGAGAAGTGGCGGGCGGCCGTGGCGACGAAGCGCAGGCCGGCCGCCTGGGCCTCCTCCTCCCAGTCGAGTTCGATGATGCGGGACTTCGGCACCCCCCACCGTTCCAGGTGGCCGCCGATGCCGAGCGGCACCAGGAAGGGCGCGGCCTGGGTGCGGGTGAGCACGCGCACCGTGGGCATGTCCAGGTGGTCGTAGTGATCGTGCGAGATCACCACCGCGTCGATCGGCGGCAGGCCGGTGAGCGGGGCGGGGACCGGATGCAGCCGCCGCGGGCCGAGGAAGCGCACGGGCGAGGGGCGTTCGCTCCAGATCGGGTCGAGCAGCACCCGCCTGCCCTCGATCTCGACCAGCGCCGTGGAGTGGCCGTACCAGACCACGCCGAGCCCGGTGCGCTCGGGCCGTTGCGGCGCGGCCGTCACCAGGGGCACGGGCCCGCCCGGCCGGCGGGCCTCCCGCTCCGCGATCATCTTGCGGACGACCTCCAGGCTGGGGGCCGACGGCGCGGTGGCGCCCGGATCGGAGTTCCGGAACGCCCCGTCGCGGAACTGCGGCGAGCGCCGTATCCGCTCGGCCCGCTCCCCCGAAGGCCGCCTCCCCAGGGAGGCCGGGACATCCCGCAACACCAAGCCCGCCGCCGCGGCGACCACCCCGGCCGCGAGCGCGTTCCGTACCGCACGGTTTACCGCCATCTGCACTCCCGATCGTCTCCGGACTCGACCGGTGAAACTGATCACGACCTCCCGGTGTTCCCGCCGAGTTCCGCCGTACGTGAACGAGAGCGGGAGGGCGGGCATCATCATGGAGTTCGCTATGCCAAGGGCATCGTGCGACACCGGTTGCTACGGTAAGACACATGACGGTTGCAGTGCGGAGTGAGAAGATGACCGACCCGCGGCTCCCCGCCTGGCTGACCCCTCCCCCCGAGGGCTTCACCTCGGAGGACCTCGATCACTTTCCGGATTTGCCGGCGCACACAGAGTTGATTGATGGAAGCCTGGTCTTCGTGGGCCCGCAGAAGGACTTTCACACGACCATGCTTGACCTGCTGGTGGCCGGCACACGACGTACGGCGCCGGCGGAGTATCGGGTACGCCGCGAGATGAGCGTCATCCTGGATTCCAAGCAGCGCCCCGAGCCCGACATGATCGTGCTTCGCGCGGAGGCGCTTCGCGGCCCTGACGTCAGCGCCTACCGAGCCGAGGATGTCGTGCTGGCCGCGGAGGTCGTGTCCCCCGATTCGGAGATTCGTGACCGGGAGCGCAAGCCGCAACTCTACGCAAGGGCGGGGATTCCGCATTTCTGGCGGGTGGAGAACAACGAGGGCCGCCCCACCGTCTACGTCTACGAGCTCGACCCCGCGACGTCGACGTACGCGCTCACCGGGATCCACCACGACAAGCTGGTGCTCACGGTGCCCTTCACCATCGAGATCGACCTGACGGAGATCGAGAGGCTCTGACCTCGGGCCGACGGCCGGCCTGTTCATCCGCCCGCGGAGGCGGCGGGCGGCGGGCATGCTCGCGGGCATTACTGGACGAATCTTCTGGGCGTCATTGCCCTGGTTGATTACAGGGCGTATGTTCCATTCACCAGGATGAGCATGCCTCATGTTTATGGGGGTCCCCTCCATGCCCAGACGCCTTCGCCGTACCGTTTCCGCCTTATCCGCCGTCGTACTCGTCACGCTGGGGCTCCATGGGGCGCCGGCCGTCGCGGAGGCGTCCGCCGCCTCCGCTGCACTCGCCTCGTTCACCTCCGACGACTACTGCATCGGGCAGTGCGCCGACATTCTGCCGCCGGGGCAGAACGGCAACGCCACGTTGATCGAGATCATCGGCAATCAGGGCTTCGGCACGATGCCGCGGCATGCCGGTGATCAGCTCGCCAAGTACGCCAACCTGCTCGCCGGGTACGACGGGCTCACCGAGGACCGGATCACGGCGTTCTTCAACGACGCGTCGTTCGGGGTGCCGCCCGGGCAGGTGGAGAGCACGGTCCGGCCGCGCTCGGATGTCACGATCGTGCGGGACAAGGCCACCGGGGTGCCGCGCATCACGGGCACGACCAGGGCCGGGACGATGTTCGGGGCCGGGTACGCGGGGGCGCAGGACCGGCTGTGGGTCATGGATCTGCTGCGGCACGTGGGGCGGGGCGAGCTGACCTCGTTCGCCGGGGGCGCGCCGGGGAACCGGGAGCTGGAGCAGAGCGTGTGGCGCAACTCGCCGTACACCGAGGCCGACCTGCAGGCGCAGGTGGACCGGCTGCGGACCATGGGCGAGCGCGGCCGGCTGCTGTACGAGGACGCCCGGGAGTACGTGGCGGGGATCAACGCGTACATCGACCGGTGCATGGCGGACCGCGACTGCCCGGGAGAGTACGTGCTCACCGGGCACCTCGACGCGATCACCAACGCGGGCGGGCCGAAGGACTTCAAGATGACCGACCTGATCGCGATCGCGGGCGTCATCGGCGGCCTGTTCGGCGGCGGTGGCGGCGCGGAGATGCAGTCGGCGCTGGTGCGGGTGGCCGCGCGGGCCAAGTACGGCACGGCGCTCGGCGACCAGGTGTGGGCCGCGTTCCGCTCGCAGAACGATCCGGAGGCCGTGCTCACGCTGCACGACGGGCAGAGTTTCCCGTTCGGCGCGGCGCCGGGCGCGACCGGGGTCGTGCTGCCCGATCCGGGGGCGGCGCCGGTCGACATCACCGAGAACGAGTCCGGCTCGGCGACCTCGGCCGCCAAGGCGGCGGCCGGGGAGGCGACCCTCGCGCTCAACGGCCTCGTCGTCGACAACGCCAGGCCGGGCATGTCGAACGCGGTGGTGATCTCGGCGGCGAAGTCGAAGGACGGGCATGCGATCGCGGTGTTCGGGCCGCAGACCGGCTACTTCGCACCGCAGCTGCTCATGTTGCAGGAGCTGTCCGGGCCGGGCATCCGGGCGCGCGGCGCGGCGTTCGCCGGGCTCGGCATGTACGTGCTGCTCGGCCGGGGCGTCGACTACGCGTGGAGCGCGACGTCCAGCCTGCAGGACATCACCGACACGTACGCGGTGACGCTGTGCGAGCCGGGCGGCGGCACGCCGACCGTGAACTCGGACCACTACCTGTACCGGGGCTCGTGCGTGCCGATGGAGACGCTGCGCAAGAGGAACTCGTGGCGGCCGACGACCGCCGACTCGACCCCGGCGGGCTCGTACGACCTGGTGATGAAGCGCACCAAGTACGGCCTGGTGAGCTGGCGGGGCACGGTGAACGGCGTGCCGACGGCGTTCACCACGCTGCGCTCGACCTACCGGCACGAGGCCGACTCGGCGATCGGCTTCCAGATGTTCAACGACCCGGACGCGATGGGCTCGGCCGCGGACTTCATCGAGTCGGCCTCGAACATCGCGTTCGCGTTCAACTGGTTCTACGTGAACTCGGTTGAGGCGGCGTACTTCATGTCGGGCAGCAACCCGGTGCGCTCGGCGGTGTGCGATCCGAGCCTGCCGATGGCCGCCGACCAGGCGCACGAGTGGGCCGGCTACGACCCCGACGGCAACACGGCCGTGTACGCCCCGGCGTCCAGCCACCCGCAGACGACCGGCCAGGACTACCTGGTGAGCTGGAACAACAAGCAGGCCAAGGACTACGGCGCGGCCGACGGCAACTTCAGCTTCGGCTCGGTGCACCGCGGCGACCTGCTCGACGCGCCGGTGAAGGCGGCGCTGGCGAACGGCGGCAGGCTCGACCGGGCCGGCACGCTGCAGATCGTGGCCGAGGCGGCGACGGTGGACCTGCGCGGCAGACGCGTGCTGCCCGACCTGCTGCGGGTGATCGACTCGGCCGCGGTGGGCGATCCGGCGCTCGCCTCGGCCGTGGCGAAGCTGCGCGCGTGGGCGCGGGCGGGCGCCCGCCGGGCGGAGACGTCGCCGGGGAGCAGGGCGTACGCGCACGCCGACGCCATCCGGATCATGGACGCCTGGTGGCCGAGGCTGGTCGCGGCGCAGTTCAGGCCGGGTCTCGGCGACGAGCTGTACCAGTCGCTCGTCAACGCCCTGCAGATCAACGAGTCGCCGTCCGGCCACCAGCAGGGCGACGTGTCGACCATCCCGATCTCGGCGAACGAGGCGCAGACGCACAAGGGCTCGTCGTTCCAGTTCGGCTGGTGGGGCTGGGTGAGCAAGGACGTGCGCGCGGTGCTCGGCGACCCGGTGCAGGGCGAGTGGCCGCGCCGGTACTGCGGCGACGGCACGGTGGCGGGCTGCCGCACGGTGCTGCTCGACAGCCTCGCGGCGGCGCTCGCCGAACCGGCGTCGGTCACCTATCCGGGCGACGACGTGTGCCGGGCGGGCGACCAGTGGTGCGCCGACGCGGTGCGGCAGTCGCCGCTCGGCGGCGTCAAGCACGGCCTGATCTCCTGGCAGAACCGGCCCACGTACCAGCAGGTGGTGTCGTTCCCGGCCCGCCGGGGCGACCCGATCGGCAACCTCGCCCAGGGCGCGACGGCGACCGCGTCGAGCACGCAGAACTCGTCGTATCCGGCGGGCAGGGCGGTCGACGGCGACCTGTCGACCCGCTGGTCGAGCGCGTCGAGCGACAACCAGTGGCTGCGGGTCGACCTGGGCGCGGTCAAGCCGGTGGCCCGCACGATCCTGCGCTGGGAGGCCGCGTACGGCAGGGCGTACCAGATCCAGACGTCGGCCGACGGCTCCACCTGGACCACCGTCTACTCGACCACGACGGGCGACGGCGGCGTGGACAACGTCACCTTCACCCCGGTGAACGCCAGATATGTCCGTATGCAGGGGGTGAAGCGGGGCACCTCGTACGGCTATTCGCTCTACGAGTTCGAGGTCTACTCCCGCTGAGCCGTACGCACCGGCGCGCCCACGCCACAGGGGCGCGCCGGTGCTCCTTGCCCCGGTCTCCTCAACCGTTCCAAGTCCCGGCCGGACCCGGCTACGCGTCGTGGATGATCACGCCGCGGATCAGTTCGCCGTCGTCCAGCGCCCGGTAGCCCTCGTTGATCTCGTCGAGGGAGTAGCGGCGGGTGATGAGCTCGTCGAGCTTCAGCCGGCCCTGCCGGTACATGTCGAGCAGCCGGGGGATGTCGTACAGCGGGTTGCACATGCCGAAGACGTGGCCCTGGATGCGCCGCTGCCAGCCGACGACCTGGCCGTTCGCCGCGAGCCTGATGTGGTCCTCCCCGGTGCGTCCCACCGAGGTCACCGTGACCTGGGCGCCCTTGCCGACGATCGCGGTCGCCTGCGAGACGACGTCCGCGGTCAGCTCGCCCACCGTGATGATCGCGTGGTCGGCGAGCTGCCCGCGCGTCATGTCCACGACCGCCTCGTGCGCCTCCTCGGCCGACGCGAAGACATGCGTGGCGCCCATCTCCAGCGCCTTGTCCCGCTTGAACCGCACCGGATCGATCACGACGAGGTTGCGCGCGCCCGCGTACGCCGCGCCCTGCACCGCGTTGATGCCGACGCCGCCGCAGCCGAAGATCACCACGGTGTCGCCCGCGGCGACGCGGGCCGCGTACACCGAGGTGCCCCAGCCGGTCGGCACGCCGCAGCCGACCAGCGCCGCCACGTCGAAGGGGATGTCGTCGTCGATGCGGACGCACGACGCCTGCGACACCACGGCCCGCTGGGAGAACGTGCCGAGCATGCAGAACCCGCCGAGGTCCTCCCCCGAGTCGTCGTGGAACCGGAACGTGCCGTCGCTCAGCCGGCCGGTGACCATCTCGGCGCCCTGGTCGCACAGGTTCTGCCGCCCGGTGGAGCAGTACCTGCAGGTGCCGCAGGCGGGGATGAACGAGCAGACCACGTGGTCGCCCACCTTCACCCTGGTCACCTGGGGGCCGACGGCCTCCACCACGCCCGCGCCCTCGTGGCCGCCGACGAGCGGCAGCCGGCCGATGCTCGCGCCGGTGCGCAGGTGCTCGTCGGAGTGGCACATGCCGGAGGCGGCGAACCTGATCCGCACCTCGCCCTCGCGGGGCTCGTCGAGCTCGAGTTCGGTGACTTCCCAGGGTGTTCCAGGCTTGCGGATGACCGCTGCTCTCGTCCTCATGCGGCCGGAGCGTACTTATCGTTCACAGGATTGTCCATAATCTCGTGAACTTGATCTCTGACATGTTTCGCCGCCCGCACACCCCGGGCGCGCCACGCGTCCGCGGACGCGGAAACGCCTGTTCGCGGCGCGTCCCGGCCATTGTCCGCCCGGCCGCGTTGCGGGTCGACACTTGCGCACGTACTCGTCTGCGAGTAACCGTTGGCGAGGAAGTGGCTGGGAAGCATGGCGAAGCGACGCAAGGTCGGCAATCTGCTGGCGCTCGCGGTGCTGGCCGCGCTCACGCAACGGCCCATGCACCCCTACGAGATCGCCACGACGTTGCGTGGCTGGGGCAAGGACCAGGACATGGAGCTCAAGTGGGGCTCCTTCTACACGGTTGTCCGCAACCTGGACAAACACGGCCTGATCGCGGCCGTGGAGAGCACCCGGGAGGGCCGCCGCCCCGAGCGCACCGTCTACCGCCTCACCGACGCGGGGCGGGCGGAACTCGTCGACTGGACGCGCGAGCTGATCTCGACGCCGGTCGCCGAGCGTCCGCGTTTCCGCGCCGGCCTGTCGGTGCTCGCCGTGCTCCACCCGGACGAGGCCGTCGAGCTGCTGCGGCGCCGCCTCGCCCTGCTCGAGGAGGGCATCGCGGCCGAACGCGACGCGCTCGAACGTCACACGCGGACCATCCCCCGGCTGTTCCTGGTGGAGGAGGAGTACGGCCTCGCCCTCCAGGAGGCGGAGGCGGCGTGGATCCGCTCGCTGCTCGCCGAGCTCACCTCGGGCGCCTACCCGGGGCTCGACCTCTGGCGGGCCGCGCACGCCTCCGGCACGCCGCCGGCGGAACTCACCGAGACCGCGGAGGGGAGCCGCCCCGCGGAATGACCAAAGCCCCGGCGCGGTGCGGCAACACCGCGCCGGGGCCGTTCCTCGAACCACACCTGGGAAGGCGCCCGGCCCGAGGCTGGCACCCACGAGGATAGCCGGGTCCCTCCCAGGCCGGTTCACCCAGAACCGAGCACCAGGGAGAAGAACATGACCGCGATCGAAACCGCGATCGTCGCCGGAGGCGGCATCGCCGGCCCGGTGACCGCGCTGGCGCTGCGCCGGGCGGGCATCGAGGCCACCGTGTACGAGGCGCACCCGGGCACGGCCGACGGCGTCGGCGGCACCATCGCCCTCGCCCCGAACGGCCTCGCCGCGCTGCGCGTCCTCGGCGCGGACGAGGCCGTGCGCGCCGTCGCCACGCCGATCAGCCGTACCCAGATGGCGATCGGGCGCAAGCGCATCCCGCTGCCGTCCCTGCCGGACCTGCCGCCGCTGCAGGTGATCCACCGCAGCGACCTGTACCGGATCCTGCACGACCGGGCCGTCGCCGAGGGCGTGCGCGTCGAGTACGGCAGGCGCGTCGCCGGCGCCCGGGAGACCGCGGCGGGCGTCACCGCGACGTTCGCCGACGGCGGCACCGCCTCCGCCGACGCCCTCATCGGCGCCGACGGCGTGCATTCGACGGTGCGCCGCCTCATCGACCCGGACGCGGCCGGTCCCGGCTTCACCGGCCTGCTCGGTTTCGAGGGCGTGGCCCGCCACGAGGCCGACGTGCCGCCGGGCACGATGACCTTCACCTTCGGCAAGGGCGCCTACTACCTCTACTGGCGCGAGCCGGGCGGCGGCACCCGCTGGGGCGTCAACCTCCCCCAGGAGCGCCCGATGACCCTCACCGAGGCCCGTGCCGTTTCGGCCGAGGTCTGGCTGCGGCGCCTGCGCGCCACCTTCGCCGAGGACGACCCGGGCCGCGACCTGATGCGCACCACCGACCCCGACCGCCTGCTGGTCACCGGCTCGCTGCACATCATGCCGTCCGTACGGCACTGGCACCGCGGCCGCATGGTCCTGGTCGGCGACGCCGTGCACGCCCCGTCGAACAGCTCCGGCCAGGGCGCCTCACTCGCCGTGGAGAGCGCCCTGCAGCTGGCCCGCTGCCTGCGCGACATGCCGGACGTGCCCGCCGCGTTCACCGCGTACGAGCGCCTGCGCCGCTCCCGCGTCGAAGGCGTCGCCGCCCGCGCCTCCCGCATCAACCACGCCAAGACCCCCGGCCCGGTGGCCAAGGCGCTGATGCCGCTGATGATGCCGCTCATGCTCAAGACCGTGATGAACCCGGAGCGCACCCTCGCCCCCGAGCAGCGCTACGTCATCGACTGGGACGCCCCCGTGCCGACCACATCGGCCTTGCGCTGACGCGGCGCACGGCACAGGCGGTCCGCGGGTGAAGGCCTTCGCTCCATCGGGCCCGTCCTCATCCCGACGGCGGCGTCAATCGTCGAACAGTTCGGGAGGTATCTCGCAGGAGATCGCGCCGGACTCCCGGCCGCAGGTGATCTTCGCGGGGGTCTCGGGCCGGTCCGTCGCCAGGCTGATGACGTGAAAGGCAGTGGCCACCGACCAGAGGCATATGAACAGGATGGGCACCAGGCCGCGTTGGATCTTCGGCGCCGAGTATCTCTGATACCACTTCGCGTTGGCCTTCACCCACGGAGGCACCGTCGTCCACATTCCGTGGATGGGGATGCGCAACTCCCCCGCGGCCTTCAGCACCTCTTCTTCGGCCTTGGCCAGGAACGCCCCGCGGGCGTTGAAGTAGATCTGGTTGCGTTGCTCGAAGGCCAGCCAAGCCGCAGAGAGGATGATCCCAGTCACGCCGATCAGGACGGAGACCCAGCGCGCCACAGGCGACGATCCGGTGCCGAAGGCCTGCAGGACGATCAGCAGCAGGCCGTGCGTCAGGGTTATGACGTTTGTTCATCCGGCGTATATCGTCTCGCCCTGCACCTGCAGATTGGACAGGAGTGAGTACTGCTGAAATATCCGATCGTATCTTTCCAGATCGGTGATCCCCTGACGGGTGCCACTCTCCTCAGCGGAAACTATGGAAGCTGTTCTGCCGGATGGCGTCCAGGACCGGTTCGACCAAGAGGTCGGCCTCGTCATGGCCCGCCGAAGGCACGATAAAAAACTGCGAATCCGAAACCCCCTCGTGGTATTCCTGCACGAACCATCGGAAACGGTCTCCGGTCCGCTCAGGGTCAAGTCCCGGGTCGTCTTCTCCGGTGGCGCCGATGACGTGTGAGCGACCGTCGTGCCCCAGTTCGCAGAAAGCGAACTTACCGTCGGTGTAGAAGGATTTCCAGTCCTCGTAGGAGGACAGCCGGAAGGTGAAGGGCAGGGCGTCGCGGAGGTGGTCGGCCTGGCGGCTGAGATCCATGCGGGATCCGGCTTTCGGCAGGTCCGCACCGACCCCGAGGTAGGGAGAGAGCAGCAACAGCACTCCGGGGCGGAATCCGGTCACGAAGGCGTTGGCGAGCACCCACGTCCCGAACGAGTGCGCGGCGGCGAACTCGATATCGGACTCTATCGCGATCTTCGTCTGGCCTCGGTGATTCATGACGAACGGTCGGGAGAGCAGATCGCGCAACCGGTCGACGGTCTGGATCGCCGTTCTGGGGCTGAATACCCCGTCGCTGTCATAGGTGCCCGTGTACTGGGGTTGGACCACGTCGAATCCCAGGCTGAACAGGAATCTCCCGCACTCTTGCAGACCCGGGACGTAGGGTAGACCGGGGAAGACCACTGCGATTTGCCGCAATTTGTCACCCTGATGGGCGTACGCCTGGACTG
>Ga0164243_10006041_pt1 | contig 18430 bp, 17 predicted proteins | sample OricompcompostOP_FD_108781 | JGI IMG/M metagenome (GOLD analysis project Ga0164243, IMG submission 108781) | Organic Plus compost microbial communities from Emeryville, California, USA - Original compost - Organic plus compost (OP) | ecosystem: Engineered > Solid waste > Mixed feedstock >... | reverse complement strand
TCTGCGTGCCCTGCGGCTCCACCCAGGTCGAGCGCCGCGCCATCAAGGACGCGGCCGAGGCCGCCGGCGCCACCTCGGTGTACCTGATCGAGGAGCCCATGGCCGCGGCCATCGGCGCCGGCCTGCCGGTCAGCGAGGCCAGCGGCTCGATGGTGGTGGACATCGGCGGCGGCACCACCGAGGTGGGCATCATTTCGCTCGGCGGCATGGTCTACAAGGGCAGCGTGCGCGTCGGCGGCGACCGCTTCGACGACTCCATCATCAACTACATCCGCCGCAACTACGGCATGCTGATCGGCGAGCCCACGGCCGAGATCATCAAGAAGAGCATCGGCTCGGCCTTCCCCGGCTCCGAGGTCAAGGAGATGGAGGTCAAGGGTCGCAACCTCAGCGAAGGCGTGCCGCGCAGCTTCACCATCAGCTCCAACGAGGTGCTGGAGGCGCTGACCGACCCGCTCAACCACATCGTCTCGGCCGTCAAGAACGCGCTGGAGCAGACGCCGCCCGAGCTGGGCGCCGACATCGCCGAGCGCGGCATGATGCTGACCGGCGGCGGCGCGCTGCTGCGCGACCTGGACCGCCTGCTGGCCGAGGAGACCGGCCTGCCCGTGCTGGTGGCCGAAGACCCGCTGCAGTGCGTGGTCAAGGGCTGCGGCATGGCGCTCGAGCGCATGGACCGGCTGGGCAGCATCTTCACGAGCGAGTAAATTTGCGCGCTGTCGCGAGCAGGCCGGACTGTGGTGGCACAGGCCGGCTTTTTGTCATCTGACTGAGCCTCTGGCGCTGCACCTCTTCCTCATCCGTCCATGCCGCTCGGCACGCTCGACAGAACCGCCCCGCCCCTGTTCAATCAGGGTCCCTCGGCCCTGTCGCGGCTGGTCTTCTGCAGCGCGCTGGCGCTGCTGCTGATGGTGGCGGACGCCCGCTTCGACATGGTCAGCCCCGTGCGCAAGGCGGTGGGCGCGGTGCTCTACCCGCTGCAGTGGCTGGCGCTCAAGCCGGTGCAGGGCGTGGTGGCGGCCGGGCGCTACTTCGAGGACCTGCAGGGCGCCCAGCGCGGCGAGGCCGAGGCGCGCCGCGCCATGGTGCTGCAGGCCGAGCGCGCCAGCCAGGCCGACGCGCTGGCCGCCGACAACGCCCGGCTGCGCGCGCTGCTGGAGCTGCGCCAGAACACGACGGTGCCGGGCCGCGCCGCCGAGGTGCTGTACGACGCGGCCGACCCCTACACGCGCAAGATCGTCATCGACCAGGGGCTCACCCAGGGCATCCGGCCCGGCTCCCCGGTGATCGACGAGCAGGGCGTGCTCGGCCAGGTGACCCTGGTGCAGCCCTTCGGCAGCGAGGTGACGCTGGTGGTGGACCGCAACCTGTCCATCCCCGTGCAGAACGCGCGCACCGGCGTGCGCAGCGTGGCCTTCGGCGACGCCTCGGCCGGCGGCGCCGGGATGGAACTGCGCTTCACCTCCGCCAATGCCGACGTGCAGGAGGGCGACCTGCTCGTCACCAGCGGCGTGGACGGCGTCTACCCCGCCGGCCTGCCCGTGGCCCGGGTGGAGCGCATCGAGAAGCGCGCCGACACCCCCTTCGCCCGCATCCACTGCGTGCCGATGGCGCGCGTGGGCGCGGTGCGCTACGTGATGGTGCTCGCGCCGGTGGGTACGGCGGCGGCCCCGGCCTCCGAGCCGGCGGCGCCGGAGGCCGCCTCGTCCAAGAAGCAGCCCGAAGGCCGCGGCGCCGCCCGCAAGCCCGGCCCGGGCCGCCCCGGCGAAGGGCAGTCCCCGTCCGCAGGAGGCCGCAGATGATCATGCGCCCCGGTCAGGAGCAGCTGCTGCTGCCCGTGCGGCCCACCTTCATCTGGAGCAGCCTGGCGGTGGCGCTGCTGCTGAACCTGCTGCCGCTGGGCCGCCTGGCCTGGATGCCCGACCTGCTGGCGCTGGCGCTCGTGTTCTGGAGCGTGCACCAGCCCGCGCGCATCGGCCTGGGCGCGGCCTTCGTCTTCGGTCTGGTGATGGACGTGCACCAGTCCGCGCTGCTGGGGCAGCATGCGCTGTCCTATGCCACGCTGTGCTTCTTCGCCATCACGCTGCACCGGCGGCTGCTGTGGTACCCGGTGCTGTCGCAGGCGCTGCAGCTGGTGCCGCTGTTCGCGGTGTCGCACCTGATCGAGCTGGGCATCCGCATGGTCGGCGGCGGGGTGTTCCCCGGCTGGCAGGTGATGATCGCGCCGGTGGTGGAGGCCGCGCTGTGGCCGCTGGTCACCTGGCTGCTGCTGGCACCGCAGCGCCGCGCGCCCGAGCGCGACGACAATCGCCCCCTGTAGACGCCGCAGCGCCCCCGCGCATGACCGAGATCCGCAACGTCGCCGCCGACCTCGCCCGCTTCCGGCGGCGCGTGCTGGTCATTTCGCTGGCGGTGCTGGCGGCGTTCTCGCTGCTGGGGATGCGCCTGTTCTACCTGCAGGTCACCCGCCACGACGACCTCGCCGCGCAGGCCGAGAGCAACCGCACGGCGGTGGTGCCGGTGGTGCCCAACCGCGGCCTCATCCTCGACCGCAACGGCATCGTGCTGGCCTCCAACTACTCGGCCTACACCCTGGAGATCACGCCGTCGAAGGTGCAGGACCTGGAGGCGACGCTCGACGAGCTGGCGCAGATCGTCGACATCCAGCCGCGCGACCGGCGCCGCTTCAAGCGCCTGCGCGAGGACTCGCGCAGCTTCGATTCCATCCCCATCCGCACCCGCCTGACCGACGAGGAGGTGGCCCGCTTCGCCGCGCAGCGCTACCGCTTCCCCGGCGTGGAGATCAAGGCGCGCCTGTTCCGCAACTATCCGCAGGGCGAGTTGGCCAGCCACGTGCTGGGCTACATCGGCCGCATCAACCAGCGCGAGAAGGCTGCCATGGAGGACTGGCCCGAGGAGGACCAGGCCAACTACAAGGGCACCGACTACATCGGCAAGCTGGGCATCGAGCAGAGCTACGAGAAGGTGCTGCACGGCCAGACGGGGGTGGAGCAGATGGAGACCTCCGCCGGCGGGCGCGCCGTGCGCCGCCTCGCCAGCCACCCCGCCACGCCGGGCGACACCGTCATGCTCACGCTCGACATCAAGCTGCAGAAGCTGGTGGAGGACATGTTCGGCGAGCGCCGCGGCGCGCTGGTGGCGCTGGACCCGCGCACGGGCGAGGTGCTGGCCTTCGTCTCCAAGCCCACCTTCGACCCCAACCTCTTCGTCGAGGGCATCGACACCGAGAGCTGGCAGGCGCTCAACGAGTCGATCGACAAGCCGCTGCTCAACCGCGCGCTGCGCGGCACCTACCCGCCCGGCTCCACCTACAAGCCCTTCATGGCGCTGGCCGCGCTGCAGCTGGGCAAGCGCGCGCCCAACGTGGTGGTGAACGACCCTGGCTATTTCACCTACGGCGGCCACACCTTCCGCAGCCACGAGGGCGGGCTGGGCGGCGTGGACATGGTCCGCGCCATCCAGTATTCGAGCAACACCTATTTCTATTCGCTGGCGGTGGAGATGGGCGTGGACGCGATCCACGACTTCATGAAGCCGCTGGGCTTCGGGCAGGTCACCGGCATCGACCTGGGCGGCGAGGTGCGCGGCGTGCTGCCCAGCACCGAGTGGAAGCGCAACAACTACAAGCGCCCCGAGCTGAAGAAGTGGTACGCGGGCGAGACCGTGTCGCTGGGCATCGGGCAGGGCTACAACAACTTCACCATGCTGCAGCTCGCGCTGGCCGAGGCCACGCTGGCCAACGGCGGCACCCGCTACCGGCCGCACCTGGTGCGGGCCATCAAGAACACCGTCACCGGCCAGGTCGACCTGGTGCCGCAGCCACCGGGCGAGAACCTGGGCTACCTGCAGAAGAACGTGGACATCGTGCGCGCCGGCCTGGTGGCGGTGAACAAGGGAGGCACCGGCACGCGCGTGTTCGCCGGCGCCGCCTACACCTCGGCCGGCAAGACCGGCACCGCGCAGGCCGTCTCGCTGGGCCAGGGCGTGAGGTACAACGCCAAGGCGCTGGAGGAGCACCAGCGCGACCACTCGCTGTTCGCCGCCTTCGCGCCGGCCGAGGACCCGCGCATCGCCGTCGCGGTGATCGTGGAGAACGCCGGCTTCGGCGCCGCCCACGCGGCGCCCATCGTGCGGCGGGTGTTCGACTACTGGCTGGCCGACCAGTACCCCAACGAGCAGGACATGGCCGCCGTGCGCGTCGGCAAGGCCTCCGCGCCCATCGGCAAGCCGCTGGTGGCCAGCCAGATGCCCTGGCCGCCGACCGCCGGCGGCGCCAGCACCGCGCCCTGACGGCCCCTAGCCGCGCAGGAAGGCGTCGTAGCCGGTGCGCAGGATCAACGCACCCACCACCCCGATGAACACCTTGCGCACGAAGCCCGCGCCGTGGCGCAGCGCGACCCGCGCGCCCAGGATGCTGCCGGCCACGTTGGCCACGGCCATCAGCAGGCCGTAGTGCCACCACACGTGCCCCTTCAGCGCGAACAGCAGCAGCGCGCCGGCGTTGGTGGTCGTGTTCAGCAGCTTGGCCGAGGCCGAGGCGTTCAGGAAGTCGTAGCCCAGCCAGCGCACGAACAGGAAGATGAAGAAGCTGCCGGTGCCGGGGCCGAAGAAGCCGTCGTAGAAGCCGATCAGCGCGCCGATGGCGGCGGTGGCCCCGATCTCCGCCCGGCCGGCCAGGCGCGGCGCATGCTCGCGCCCCAGGTCCTTGCGCGCCAGCGTGTACAGCAGCAGCCCCAGCAGGATGAAGGGCAGCAGCTTGCGCAGCGCCGCCGGCGAGACCAGCGACACGGTCCAGGCCCCGGCCAGCGCGCCGGCGAAGGCGGCGCCGATGCCCGCCGCCAGCGCCGGCCAGCGCAGGCGCACGCGCCGCGCGAACTGGGCGCCGGCCGCCGCCGTGCCCCAGACCGAGGCGCTCTTGTTGGTGCCCAGGAGGGTCGCTGCCGGTGCACCCGGGAAGGTGGCGAACAGCACCGGCACCAGCACGAGGCCGCCGCCGCCCACGATCGAATCCACGAAGCCCGCGAACAGCGAGGCCAGCCCCAGCCACCATCCTTCCATCCGGGCATTGTCTCCGCCGGTGCATCCCGTTGCGGGTGCGGAAAAAAGAAAAGCGCCGACCGGCGGCGCTTTGAAAAACGATGGGTGCCTCATGGGCGGGCACCTTGAATGATCTTGTTCTGGGGTCGGGCGGTTTGTCTCCTCGGTCCCTCGCAGAGCAACGAGGCAGGGCCCGTTGGCGAGTGCGGCGACTTTAGGGGGTGCACCGTCCCAGTGCATCGGGAATAACCCGCTGCAGAAATGTGACCGGATGTGAGCGGCCCTCCCCGGAAGGGTGCGAGTCAGCCGCCGGCGGCGGCGTCGGCCCGCACCCAGGCGGCGGCCTTCTCGGCCATCATCAGCGTGGGGCTGTTGGTGTTGCCGCTGGTGATGGTGGGCATGGCGCTGGCGTCCACCACGCGCAGGCCCTGCACGCCGCGCACGCGCAGGCGGGCGTCGAGCACGGCCATCGGGTCGCCGGCCGCGCCCATTTTCGCCGTGCCCACCGGGTGGAAGATGGTGGTGGCGATGTCGCCGGCCAGGCGGGCCAGGTCCTCGTCGGTCTCGTACTGCGGGCCGGGCTTCCACTCCTGCGGCCGGTATTTGGCCAGCGCGGGCTGGGCGGCGATGCGGCGCGTCACGCGCAGCGAGTCGGCCGCCACCTTGCGGTCCGCATCGGTGGAGAGATAGCACGGCGCGATGGCGGGGGCGTCCTCGAAGCGCGGGCTCTTGATGCGCACCGAGCCGCGGCTGGTCGGGTTGAGGTTGCACACGCTGGCGGTGAAGGCCGGGAAGCTGTGCAGCGGGTCGCCGAAGGCATCGAGCGAGAGCGGCTGCACGTGGTACTGGATGTTGGGCCAGGCGTGCTCGGGCGCGCTGCGGGTGAAGGCGCCGAGCTGCGAGGGCGCCATGCTCATCGGCCCGCTGCGGCGCAGGACGTACTCCAGCCCGATGCGCGCCTTGCCGAACAGCGAAGAGGCCAGCACGTTGAGCGTGGGCGCGCCGTCGATCTTGAACACGGCGCGGATCTGCAGGTGGTCCTGCAGGTTGGCGCCCACGCCGGGCAGGTCGGCCACCACCGGGATGCCGTGCTGCTGCAGCAGATCGCCCGGCCCGATGCCCGAGAGCTGCAGCAGCTGCGGCGAGCCGATGCTGCCGGCGCACAGCAGCACCTCGCGCGTGGCGCTGGCCGTGACCAGTTCGCTGCCGTTCCACACCTGCACGCCGGTGCAGCGCGGCGGGCCGTCGGGTTGCGCCTCGACCACCAGCTGCGTGACCTGCGCGCCCGTCCACAGCTCGAAGTTCGGCCGCCCGTAGCAGATGGGCCGCAGGAAGGCCTTGGCCGTGTTCCAGCGCCAGCCGGCCTTCTGGTTGACCTGGAAGTAGCCCACGCCCTCGTTGCTGCCGCGGTTGAAGTCGGCGGTGTGCGGGATGCCGGCCTGCACCGCCGCCTCGGCGAAGGCGTCGAGGATGTCCCAGCGCAGCCGCTGGCGCTCCACGCGCCACTCGCCGCCGTGGCCGTGGAAGCGATCGAAGTCCGCATCGCGCCGCGCGGCCTCGGCGGCGTCGCCCAGGTAGTGGTCCTCGTGCTGCCTGAAGGCGGGCAGCACGTTCTCCCAGCGCCAGGCGTCGTCGCCGGTGAGCTCGGCCCAGCCGTCGTAGTCGCGCGACTGGCCGCGCATGTAGATCATGCCGTTGATGCTGGAGCAGCCGCCCAGCGTCTTGCCGCGCGGGTAGCGCAGTACGCGGCCGTTCAGGCCCGCGTCGGGCTCGGTCTGGTAGAGCCAGTCGGTGCGCGGGTTGCCGATGCAGTAGAGGTACCCCACCGGGATGTGGATCCAGTGGTAGTCGTCCTTGCGCCCGGCCTCGATGAGCAGCACGCGCCGCCCCTTGTCCGCGCTCAGCCGGTTGGCCATCAGCGCGCCGGCGGTGCCGGCGCCGATGACGATGTAGTCGAAGGTGGTGTCGCTCAAGGCCTGTCTCCGGTCTCTTCTCGTTCTCGTACCCGCCGCCGCACGCGCCGGTGCTGATGCCAGGGCTCCCGCGGAACCGGCTCTGCCGGGCCGCAGGGAGCGCCCCCTTGCAGGGGGTTGCCGGAGCGGAACGAAGTCCGCGCAGGCCGGGGGTGAGCTTACTTCGCCGTCGGCATCACGAACTCGGCGCCCTTGCCGATGCTCTCGGGCCAGCGTTGCATGATCGACTTCTGCTTGGTGTAGAAGCGCACGCCTTCCTCGCCGTAGGCGTGCATGTCGCCGAACAGGCTGCGCTTCCAGCCGCCGAAGCCGTGCCAGGCCATCGGCACCGGGATCGGCACGTTGATGCCGACCATGCCCACCTGGATGCGGCGGCCGAACTCGCGCGCCACGTTGCCGTCGCGGGTGAAGCAGGCCACGCCGTTGCCGAACTCGTGGGCGTTGATGAGGTCCACTGCCTCCTTCAGGTCCTTCACGCGCACGCAGCCGAGCACGGGGCCGAAGATCTCTTCCTTGTAGATGCGCATGTCGGGCGTGACGTGGTCGAACAGCGTGCCGCCCATCCAGAAGCCCCCGTCGCAGCCTTCGCCGGCGCGGCTGCCGTCGAAGCCGCGGCCGTCGACTAGCAGCTTCGCGCCTTCCTGCTCGCCCAGCGCGATGTAGCCGCTGATGCGCTCGTGCGCGGCCTTCGTGACGATGGGGCCCATCTCGGCCGCCAGGTTCTCGCCGTCGAACACCTTCAGCGTCTTCGCGCGCTCGACCAGCTTGGGAATGATCCGGTCGGCCGCGTCGCCCACCAGCACCGCGACGCTGATCGCCATGCAGCGCTCGCCGGCCGAGCCGTAGCCGGCGCCGATCAGCGCATCGACCGCCTGGTCGATGTCGGCATCGGGCATCACCACCATGTGGTTCTTGGCGCCGCCCAGGGCCTGCACGCGCTTGCCGTGGCGCGCGCCCGTCTCGTAGATGTAGTTGGCGATGGGCGTGGAGCCGACGAAGCTGACGGCCTTGACGTCGGGGTGCTCCAGCAGCGCGTCGACGGCCGCCTTGTCGCCCTGCACCACGTTGAACACGCCGTCGGGCAGGCCGGCCTCCTTCAGCAGCTCGGCGATGCGCAGCGAGGGGCTGGGGTCGATCGGGCTGGGCTTGAGCACGAAGGTGTTGCCCGCGGCGATGGCCACCGGGAACATCCACATCGGCACCATCACCGGGAAGTTGAAGGGCGTGATGCCCGCCACCACGCCCAGCGGCTGGCGGATCGTCCAGTTGTCGATGCCGGTGGAGACCTGCTCGGTGTGGTCGCCCTTCAGCAGTTGCGGGATGCCGCAGGCGAACTCCACCACCTCGATGCCGCGCGTGACCTCGCCCTGCGCGTCGGTGAACACCTTGCCGTGTTCGGCGGTGATCAGGTGGGCCAGCTCGTCGCGGTGCTGGTTCAGCAGCTCGAGGAACCGGAACATCACCCGCGCGCGGCGCACCGGCGGCGTGTCGGCCCAGGCCGGGAAGGCGGCCTGCGCGGCGGCCACGGCGGCGCCCACCTGGTCGGCGCCGGCCAGCCCGGCGCGGCCGGTGACGGCGCCGGTGGCGGGGTTGGTCACGTCCTGCGCGCGGCCCGAGGTGTTGGCCACGAGGCGGCCCTGGATGTAGTGGTCGATGGCGGCGATGCTGTTCTTCATGCGCGGTCTCCGGAAAAGGGGAAGAAGGGGGGTTGCGGCCAGTCTAGGACCGCCTCCGGAGCCTGCCTAGCCGCCTGCGCTTGAACTGATTGTTTGCTGTAGTGAACAATCATTCGATGGAACGCCAAAAGATCGAGAGCCTGTGGACCCACCTGCACTGGCTGACGGTGCTGGCGCAGCAGGGCAGCTTCACCGCGGCGGCGCGCCGGCTGGGCGTGAGCAAGGCCGGCATGAGCCAGCGCATCGCCGAGCTGGAGCGCGAGGCCGGCGTGCCGCTGGTGCTGCGCACCACCCGCAGCGTGCGGCTCACCGAGGCCGGCCAGCGGCTGGCGGACGGCACGCGCACCTCCTTCGACGCCATCGCCCAGAGCTTCGCCGGCGTGCGCGACCTGGCCGAGCTGCCGCGCGGCCTGCTGCGGGTGAGCGCGCCGGTGGCCCTGGCGCGCCAGCAACTGGTGCCGCGGCTGCCGGACTTCCTGCGCGCGCATCCCGAGGTGCGGCTGGAGCTGGAGCTGTCGGACCGCCTCGTCTCGCTGGCCACCGAAGGCTTCGACCTGGCCGTGCGCCACACCGCCGCGCCGCCCGACACGCACGTCGCCTGGACGCTGTGCGCCACGCGCAGCGTGCTGGTGGCCAGCCGGGCCTACCTGCGCCGGCGCGGCGCGCCGCAGCGCCCGCAGGAGCTGCCGGCGCACGACTGCCTGCACTACCCGCGCGCCCGCGAGACGCCGGCCTGGCACTTCCGCCAGCGCGCCGCGCCGCGCGGGCGCGAGCGCGAGCGGGCCGAGCCGCCGCGCATCACCGTGCCGGTGGCCGGCCCCTTCGCCGCCAACAACAGCGAGGCGCTGCGCGACGCGGCGCTGGGCGGCCTGGGCATCGCACTGCTGCCCGACTTCAGCGCCCAGGCGCCGCTGCAGTCCGGCCGGCTGGTGGAGGTGCTGCCCGGCTGGGAGCCGGTCGGCGCCTTCGGCGAGCACCTGTTCGCCATCCGGCCGTACGCGCCGCACGTGCCGCGGGCGGTGAGCGTCTTCGTCGCCTGGCTGCGCGAGGCCTTCGCCGGCGGTTTCGGGCCGCGGGCCGAGGGCGGACGTCAGTGAAGGGCGCGGCCGCCTGTCGCCCGGCGCCGCGCCTGGCGCGGGCGGCGGGAGCCAGCGGTTAGCATCACCGGCTGTTCAGCCTCAGGTCAGACAGCCCGATCCGCGTCCATGTCTTCCACCGCGCCCCGGCGATCTCCCGACGACGCGTCCCCGCGCGTCGAACGCGCCCAGGCCGGAGGCCCGGGCCCGTGGATGCCGCGCGGGCGCTGGACGGCGCTGGCCTTCTCCTCGCGCCGGCAGTGGGAGGCGCTGGAGCGCCAGCTCGACGACGCCGGCGCCGGCGGCGCCTGGGACCTGCGCGGCATCGAGCAGCTCGACCACATCGGCGCCCAGCTGCTGTGGAACCACTGGGGCCGCGCCTGGCCGGCGCAGATCGAACTCACCGAATCGCAGAAGGCGGTGCTCGACCAGGTGGAGCGCTTCGGCGCGCGGCCGCCGCAGGAGGCGGCGCCCGGCTTCTGGGACAGCCTGCACCGCCACCTGGCCAAGGGGCCGGTGCTGTGGCGCGTGGGCAAGGAAGGCACCGCGCTGCTGGGCCAGCTCGCGCTGGACCTGCTGACGCTGCTGCGCGCGCCGCACCGCGCGCCCTGGCGCGACATCTCCGGCCACCTCTACCAGACCGGCGCCACCGCGCTGCCCATCACCGCGCTGGTGGGCGCGCTCATCGGCATCGTGCTGGCCTACCTGATCTCCAACCAGCTGCGCAGCTACGGCGCGGAGTCCTTCGTCGTCAACATCCTCGGCCTGTCGCTGATCCGCGAGCTGGGGCCGGTGCTGGCGGCGGTGCTGATCGCCGGGCGTTCGGGCTCGGCCATCACCGCGCAGATCGGCGTGATGCGCGTGACGGAGGAGCTGGACGCCATGCGCGTCATGGGCATCCCGCACGGCTTCCGCCTGGTGATGCCGCGCGTGATCGCGCTGGCCATCGCCATGCCGCTGATCAGCCTGTGGACCTCGATCGCGGCGCTGGCCGGCGGCATGCTGGCGGCGCAGATGTCGCTGGACATCTCGCCCGAGTTCTTCTTCCGGCAGCTGCCGCGCGCGGTGCCCTTCAGCAACATCGTGCTGGCCTGCGCCAAGTCGGTGGTGTTCGGCGTGCTCATCGCGCTCATCGCCTGCTACTACGGCATGCGCGTCAAGCCCAACACCGAGAGCCTGGGGCGCGGCACCACCTCATCCGTCGTCAGCTCGATCACCATGGTGATCCTGGTCGACGCCCTGTTCGCCGTGCTGTTCCGCGGCATCGGCTTTCGCTTCTAGGGCCGGCGATGAGCGTCTCTGCCTGGCAATCCCTCGGCGACAACCATGCCAGCGTGGTCGAGATCCACGGGCTGTGGACGGTGTTCCAGAACGACGGCGGCGAGCAGGTGGTGCACCAGGACCTCGAGCTCACCATCGAGCGCGGCGAGATCCTCTCGCTGGTCGGCGGCTCGGGCACCGGCAAGACGGTGCTGCTGCGCCAGATCCTGGGCCTGCAGAAGCCCACCCGCGGCGAGGTGCGCGTGCTCGGCCGCGCGCCGGCCGAACTCAGCGCCAAGGGCGCGGCGGTGGTGGGCATGCTGTTCCAGCACGGCGCGCTGTTCTCCGCCTTCAACGTGCTCGACAACATCGCCCTGCCGCTGCGCGAGCTGAAGCTGCTGCCCGAGGAGCTGATCCGCGACGCCGCGCTGGTCAAGCTGCAGATGGTGGGCCTGGCGCCCGAGCACGCGAACAAGATGCCGGCCGACCTCTCGGGCGGCATGATCAAGCGCGTGGCCCTGGCGCGCGCCCTCATCATGGACCCGCCCCTCCTGCTGCTGGACGAGCCCACCGCCGGCCTGGACCCGGCCGCCGCCGACAGCTTCTGCGACCTGCTGCGCGGCCTGCACCGCGAGCTGGGCCTGACGGTGGTGATGGTCACGCACGACCTGGACACGCTGCTCGACCTGTCGACGCGCATCGCCGTGCTGGCCGACCGCAAGGTCATCGTCGCCGGCACCGCGCAGGAAGTGATCGCCTTCGACCATCCCTTCATCCACGACTACTTTCTCGGCGGCCGCGGCCGGCGCGCACTGCTCGCGCTGCAGGACCACACCACCGAGACGCCCTGAAAGGAAGCCAAGCCCATGGAAAACAAGTCCCATGCCCTGGCCGCCGGCGCCTTCGTGCTCGGCCTGGTGGCCGTGCTCGTCGCGCTGGTGCTCTGGTTCACGCGCGACGACACCGTGCGCAACACCTACGAGCTGTCCACGCGCGACGCGGTGAGCGGCCTGCAGCCGCAGGCGGCGGTGCGCTACCGCGGCATCGCGGTGGGCAAGGTCACCAGCATCGACTTCGACCCGGAGCACAAGGGCAACGTGCGCGTGCGCATGGCCATCGACGAGCGCGTGCCGCTCACCAGGTCCACCTTCGCCACCCTGAGCTACCAGGGCGTCACCGGCCTGGCCTTCATCGCGCTGGACGACAAGGGCGAATCGCAGGAGCCGCTGGCGCCCAACGAGGACGACCCGCCGCGCATCCCGCTCAAGCCCTCGGTGCTGGCGCAGCTGCAGGACCGCGGCGAAGCGATCCTGGGCCAGGTCGAGGAGGTCTCGCGCCGCGCCAACGCGCTGCTGAACGACCAGAACCAGCAGCGCATCGCCCAGGCGCTGGAGAGCATCGCCCAGGTGGCGGCCAGCGCCAACGAGGTCACGCGCGCCTTCGACCACACGCTGAAGAACCGCATCGACCCGGCCCTGGCCGCCATCCCGCCGCTGGCGCAGAGCGTGCGCGGCACGGCTCAGGACTTCGCGCGCGCGGCGCAGACGCTCAACGCCTCGCTGACGCGCCTGAACGCGCAGGGAGGCCCGCTGGAGCGGCTGGGCAGCGGCACCGCGGCGCTGCAGCAGACGCTGGAATCCATCAATGCCACCACGCTGCCGCGCCTGAATCGCGCGGCGGACGACACCTCGCTGGCCGCGCGCCGCGTCGGCCGCATGGCCGACGCCATCGCCGACAGCCCGCAGTCGCTGATCTACGGCAACGGCGTCGCCGCGCCGGGCCCGGGCGAGGCGGGCTTCGTCGCGCCGGCCCCGCGGCCCTGAACGGAGAGAAGACCATGCCATCGATGCCCCCCGACACGAAGACGCGCCGCGCGCGTGCCGCCGCCTCTGCCGGCCTGGCGCTCCTGCTGCTGGCGGGCTGCGGCGCGCTGCCCGACAAGCCGGCCCACATCGCGCTGTACGACTTCGGACCGGGTCCGCTGGCCCCGGCCGCCCCTTCCGCGCAGCCGCTGCCGCCCATCACCCTGGCCGACCTGGACACCAGCGCCTCGCGCCTGGAAGGCACGGCGCTGAACTACCGGCTGGGCTACGACGACCCGCAGATGCTGCGCCCCTACGCGGGCTCGCGCTGGACGCAGCCGCCCCTGCAGCTGCTGCGCCAGCGGCTGCGCGACGCGCTCGGGACCCAGCGCACCGTGCTCGGCACGCTGGAGGCCGGCAACCTCGCGCGCGAAGGCCGCGGCATCGACGTGCTGCGCATCTCGCTGGACGAGTTCAGCCACTATTTCGAGTCGCCCGCCGCCAGCACGGGCCTGGTGCGCGTGCGCGCCACGCTCGTGCGCGGCTCGCCCTCCGGTGAGCAGGTACTGGGCCAGCGTGTGTTCGCCGTGCAGCGCCCGGCGCCCAGCGCCGACGCCGCCGGCGGCGCACGCGCGCTGGCCGCGGCCAGCGAGGCGGCGATCGGCGAGATCGTGCAGTGGGTGAATCAGCAGGGGCGCTGACCCCCGCCGCGCCGGCTCAGCCCGCCCGCTCCAGGATCGGAAACAGCTTGCCCAGCCCGGTGGCCATCACCTCCACGGCCAGCGCGGCGAGGATCAGGCCCATCAGCCGCGTCATGACGTTGATGCCGGTCTTGCCGAGCACGCGCGAGATCGGGTCGGCCAGCGAGAAGGTGAGGGCGCTGATGACGGCGACCACCACGCCGTAGCCGACCAGCAGGCCCAGCTCCCACCAGTGGCGCGACTGGGTGGCGTAGATCACCATGGTCGAGATGGTGGCGGGCCCGGTCAGCAGCGGGATGGTCAGCGGCACCACCGCGATGGAGGCGCCCATCGCCGCCTTGGCCTCGGTGGCGCGCACTTCCTCCGCGCTGCCCTTGGCCTCGGCCGGCTGCGCGTTGAGCATCGACAGCGAGCTGATGAGCAGCAGCAGCCCGCCGCCCACCTGGAAGCTGGCGATGGAGATGCCGAAGAAGTTCAGCAGCTGCTGGCCCAGCAGCGCGCTCAGGCTGATGACCAGGAAGGCGCTGAAGGCCGACACCCGCGCGGTGCGCTGGCGCTGGGCATGGCTGTAGCCCTGCGTGTAGTGGATGAAGAAGGGCACGATGCCCAGCGGGTTGACGATCGCCACCAGCGTGACCAGCGGCTTGATGAGGTCCATCGAGGTGGCCATCGGGTGCCTTTCAACGGCCGCCGGCCACGTCCAGCAGGGTACCGGTGGTGTAGCCGGCCTCGGGCGAGAGCAGCCACACGATGGCTGCCGCCACCTCCTCGGCCGTGCCCACGCGCTGCATCGGCACCGTCGGCGCCAGGTCGAAGGCGCGCCGCGGCAGGCCGCCGCTGGCGTGGATCTCGGTGTCGATCAGGCCCGGCCGCACCGCGTTGACGCGGATGCCCTCGGCCGCCACCTCCTTGGCCAGGCCGATGGTGAAGGTGTCGATGGCGCCCTTGCTGGCCGCGTAGTCCACGTACTGGCCCGGCGAGCCCAGCCGCGCGGCGGCGCTGCTCAGGTTGACGATGGCGCCGCCCGTCCCGCCGTGCCGGGTGCTCATGCGGCGCACCGCCTCGCGGGCGCACAGGAAGCTGCCGATCACGTTGATGCGCAGCATGCGCTCCAGCCGCTTCGCGTCCATCTCGTCCACGCGGGCGGTCGCGTCCACCACGCCGGCGTTGTTGACCAGCGCCGTCAGGCGGCCCAACTTGGCATCCACCTTGCGGAACATCGCCTCGACCTGCGCCTCGTCGCCCACGTCGGCCTGCACGGTGATCGCGCTGCCGCCCTCGGCGCGGATGCGGCGCACCACCTCGTCGGCCGCCAGCGAATGGCTGGCGTAGTTGACTGCCACCGCGCAGCCCTGCCGGGCCGCCATCAGCGCCGTGGCCGCGCCGATGCCGCGGCTGCCGCCGGTGATCAAGAGCACCTGTGGTGAATCCAAGCCTGCTTCTCCTGCACGGGTTGCGCGCCTCGGGTACAACCGAGGGCCGCCGCGATTACACCAAACCCGCGCCATGGAGACCCGCTTGAGCCGCACCGTCGACTACTACCTCGCCCCGCACAGCCCCTGGACCTACCTGGGCCACGCCCGCTTCGTGCAGATCGCCCGCGAGACGGGCGCCCAGGTGAACGTCAAGCCCATCGACCTGGCGCGCGTGTTCCCCGTCTCCGGCGGGCTGCCGCTGGCCAAGCGCCCGCCGCAGCGGCAGGCCTACCGGCTGGTGGAACTGAAGCGCTTTTCGCAGCACCTGGGCGTGCCGCTGAACCCGCAGCCGCGCCACTTCCCGGTGGCCTCGGACGACGCGGCGCGGCTGATCGTCGAGACGGCCGACGCCAAGGGTGCGGGCGCGGCCCTGCGCCTGGCCGGCGCCATCCTGGCCGCCGTCTGGGCCGAGGAGCGCGACATCGCCGACGCGGCCGTGCTGGCCGACCTGCTGGCCGCGCAGGGCCTGCCCGCCGCGCTGCTGGAGGCCTCGCGCAAGCCCGGCGTGCAGGCGCGCTACGACGCCTTCACGCAGGAGGCCATCGACCTGGGCGTCTTCGGCGCGCCGACCTACGTCATCGACGGCGAGCTGTTCTGGGGCCAGGACCGGCTGGACTTCGTCGAGCGCAGGCTGCGCGGCTGAACCCCTCTTTTTTCTTCACCCTTTTCAGGAGCCAGACATGGGCCAGTTCATCGATCTCACCGCCGCCGACGGCTTCACCTTCCCCGCCTACGTGGCCGAGCCTTCGGGCGCCCCGCGCGGCGCGGTGGTGGTGCTGCAGGAGATCTTCGGCGTCAACTCGCACATCCGCAGCGTGGCCGACGGCTATGCGGCCGCGGGCTGGCTGGCCGTCGCGCCTGCCACCTTCCACCGCGTCCAGCCGGGCGTGGACCTGGGCTACGCGGAGGCCGACGTCAAGGCCGGCTCGGCGCTGAAGGCGGCCGCCGAGGCGCTGCCCTGGTCGGGCGTGCTGCAGGACGTGCAGGCCGCCATCGAATACGCGGCGCGCGCCGGCAAGGTCGGCATCGTGGGCTACTGCTGGGGCGGGCTGCTGACCTGGCGCGCGGCCTGCGAACTGAACGGCCTGGCCGCCGCAGCGCCCTACTACGGCGGCGGCATGACCGGGCCCGCGGAGGTGGCGCGCACGCCCCGGGTGCCGGTGCTGGCCCACTTCGGCCGCAAGGACCACTGGATCCCGGTGCCGGCGGTCGAGGCCTTCCGGCAGGCGCACCCCGACGTGGAGGTGCACCTCTACGACGCCGACCACGGCTTCAACTGCGACCAGCGAGGTTCCTACGACGCCGCGGCGGCGACGCTGGCGCGCGAGCGCACGCTGGCCTTCTTCGACAAGCACCTGGGCTGAGGCGCAGCGCCATGAACGCGCCGGGGCTCATGGCGGCAGCGGTCCTCGCCGTCCTGGCCGCGGCGGCCTGGCCCGCGCGCGCGGCGGACCATGCCGGCCCGGTGTTCGACACCCACCTGCACTACAACGAGGAGGCGTGGAACGGCGCGGCCGGCTCCTTCCCGCCGGCCGACGCGCTCGCGCGCATGCAGCGCAACGGCGTGCGCGCCATCGTCGGCAACTCGCGGCCCAACGAAGGCACGCGCATCCTCGCCGCTGCGCGCGAGACGGCCGCGGCCGGCATCACCGTGGTGCCCTTCGTGCGCCTGTACCGCAACCGCGCCGACTACACCAACTGGTTCCGCGACGAGAGCATCCACGAGATGGTGCTGGCCGAACTGGCGCGCGGTACGGCCAGCGGGCCGTACCGGGGGATCGGCGAGTTCCACCTCTACGACAGCGCCAACGCCGACGGCCCGGTGGCGAAGAAGCTGATGGCGCTGGCCGAGCAGCGCGAATTGGCCGTGCTGGCGCACGTGGACGACGTCGCGGTCGACCGGCTCATGGCGCACACGCCCTCGCAGGGACAGGCGGTGCGCTTCATCTGGGCGCACACCGGCATCGGCGGCGCGCCCGTGGCGCGCGTGCGGCAACTGCTGGAGCGCTATCCGCGCCTGGTCGGCGAGCTGTCGTACCGGCCCGGCCTGACCTGCGCCGACGGCCAGCTGTGCCCCGAGTGGCGCACGCTCATCCTCGACTTCCCCGAGCGCTTCGTCATCGGCTCCGACACCTGGATCAACCAGCGCTGGAGCGGCTACGACGAGATCATGCAGGCCTACCGCCGCTGGCTGGGCGGCCTGCCGCCCGAGGTCGCGCAGCGCGTGGCCTGGGGCAACGCGGCGGCGCTGTTCAGCGTGCCTGCGCCGCGGCCTTGACGGCGCTGGCCGTCGCGCGCAGCGGCTTGCCGGCATAGCGGCCGCGCTGGCCGATGCGCGACTCCAGGTAGTCCAGCAGCGCGCGCTGGGCCGCGCTGTTGTGGCGCCGCTCCAGGTAGGCGGCCGAGAGCCACATGTCGGTGCGGCCGTAGCCCTGCAGCACCGGCACCAGCTCGCCGTGGTCCACCTGCGGCTGCACCGCCAGCGAGGGCACGTAGATCACGCCGAAGCCGTGCATCGCCACCTGGATCAGCGGCGGCCCTTCCGACGCCTCCATCCGGCTCTTCACCGGCACGTCGAGCGGCTGGCCGTCGTCCTCGAAGCGCCACACCGGATGCGCGCCGCTGCGCGTGAGCGTCAGCGCGTCGTGCTCGCGCAGGTCGTCGGGGTGGCGCGGCTTGCCGTGCTTCTTCCAGTACAGCGGCGAGGCGCACACCATCATCGGGATGCGCAGCAGCCGGCGCACGATCAGGTTCTCGTTCTCGATCGGGCCGAAGCGCAGGTGCACGTCGATGCCGTTCTCGGCCAGGTCCACCTCGTTGGACAGCTGCAGCGACACCGTCACCTCGGGGTAGAAGCCCATGAACTCCGCCAGCATGTTGGGCAGGTCGCCGCTGGCCATCGCATAGGGCGCCGCGATGCGCAGCCGCCCGCGCGGCGTGCTGGCGCGCTCGGCCAGCTCGGCCTGCGTCAGCTCGACCATCTCCAGCATCGGCGCGCTGCGCGCCAGCAGCAGTTCGCCCGCGTCGGTCAGGCTCACGGAGCGGGTGGAGCGGTTGAGCAGGCGCACGTCGAAGCGCGTCTCCAGCTCCGCCACGTACTTGCTCACCGTGGCCTTCGACATGCCCAGCCGCTTGGCGGCGGCCGAGAAGCTGCCGAGCGCCGCGACCTCGCGGAAGGCGCGGATCAGGTCGAGGCTGTCCATGCCTTCGGTCCTTTCAAGTTCATTGTTTCCGTTTCATGAACACGGTGGTTCGGATTGTGAGGGTTTCTACCGATCTTCGCGTCCCACAATTCTTCTCACGGGCCAGCGCTTGAACGCAGACCCGAAGCGAAGCGGGCAGGTGCCTGCATCGCTCTTGTTCAAACGCCAACCATGCCAACAAGGAGTAAGAAATGAAGACCTCGAAG
>Ga0164243_10006040_pt1 | contig 18430 bp, 15 predicted proteins | sample OricompcompostOP_FD_108781 | JGI IMG/M metagenome (GOLD analysis project Ga0164243, IMG submission 108781) | Organic Plus compost microbial communities from Emeryville, California, USA - Original compost - Organic plus compost (OP) | ecosystem: Engineered > Solid waste > Mixed feedstock >... | reverse complement strand
CATGGCGTTGTATTTGGCCATCAGGGTCGTGGTCAGCTTGTCCATGCGGTTGTCCAGCGCGGTCTGCTGGGTGGCCAGGTCGCTAAGGGTGTCGTTCAGCGAAGCCTTGCGCTGGTCGAGCAGACCATTGCTCTTGGTGTACACATCGAGGCTACTGCTCATCCGGTCGAGCAAACCACCAGTGCCGGTGAAGAAGCCCTGTACCGAAGCGAAGTTCTTTTCCAGCGCGGCATCCAGCTTGTCGCTATCGACTTCAAGGGTGCCATCGTTCTGGGTCGAGACCCCCAGTTGCGAAAGCAACTTGATGGTGCCGCCATTGCTCGAGGAGCCGACCAGTTCGCTGCGCAGGGTGTTGAGCAGCGAGCGGGTCATCGAGTCGCTGGCCAACGCGGCGGAAGAGGTGGTCGGATTGCCGTCGCTGTCGGTGGTGCTGGTGACCTTGGTCAGCGAGTTGATCGAGCTCATCAGCGTATTGTAGGCGTCGACGAAGGACTGCACCGAACTCTTCAGGCCATCGGTGTTGGTGTCGACGGTAATGGTCGACTTGCCCTCGGCTACCAGGTCGAACTCGACGCCGCTAATGGCGCTCTTGATGCTGTTGGTCGAGCTGCTCATCTCCAGGCCGTCGATGGTGTACTCGGCATTTGCCGCAGGCGCGGAAATGTAGCCGCCGGCGGTGGCAGACGCCTGGGTATTGGCACCATCGATATTGAGCACCGACAGGCTGCTGTCCCCCGAGACGGCAACACTGATATCGCTGCCGGCGCCGGTCACGCTGGAGCTCAGAACCAGGCGCGAGCCATTGGCGTCGGTGATGATGTTCGCGGTGATGCCGTTGGATTTCAGCTGGGTATTGATGCTGTCACGAATGTCCGACAGGCTCGCCCCGGAGCTGACATTGACCTTGTAGCTGCTGCTGCCCTGCGTAAGGGTCAGGGTGCCACTGCCGAAGGTGGCGGACTTGTCGATGTACTGGGTGGCGACCTTGGAACTGGTGGCCAGGCTCTTCACTTCGATCTTGTAGGTGCCGGCGGCGGCCCCTGTACCTAGTTGTGCGGTCAACGCATCGGTATTGGACGACTTGACCGCAAGGCCGGCGAACGCACTGGAAGAGGAGTCGTTCAGCTTCTCAAGGGCACTCTGGAAGGTCTCCAGGGCGCTTTTCAGCGTCCCCACTGCGGACAGTTGGGTATTGGCGGTGCTCTTCTGGTTGGTAATCTGGCTCTGTTTCGGCGTCTTCTGCGCATTCACCAGCGAGGTCACGATGGAGTCGATGTCGATCCCCGAGCCCACGCCATTGATCGAAGTCCCAGCCATTTGCCCACCCTCCTGTCCAAATTTCTGGCGGTTTCGGTTTCCGCCTTGCGTCTAGGACGCTTCAATTCAAGAATCGCGCCAAGCCTCAGGCGCGCTCGCTGAACAACAGATTGCCAGCGTCCTTGAGGCTCTCCGCCAGCCTTAGGGCGACCTCCGACGGAATCTGCCGGATCACTTCGCCCGTGTCGGCGGCGACCACCTTGACCACGGTTTCACCACTGGCCTCATCCACCGAGAACTCTAGGTTGCGCTGCACCGATTGGGCCTGTTCGCGCAGCCGGCTGACGGCATCGTTCAGGGTGCGGCGGCTATTGGTAGCCGGCGAATCCTTGGCGCCTTGCGGCAACGCATTGCCACCCGCCGGCTTGGCTCCGGGCGTGGCGCCGCTGTCCACGGGGCGCAAGGTGTTGATTCCGAGGCTGGTATCCATCTGGGTTTACCCTCCACACGCAAAGCAAGAAAGGGCGCAGGGCGCCCTTCCTCGGTTTCCGCCTTCCGGCGAGCCCTTACTGCAGCAGCTTCAGGACAGCGGACGGCAACTGGTTGGCCTGGGCCAGGACCGCGGTGGCGGCCTGTTGCAGGGTCTGCTGCTTGGTCATCTCGGCAGTCTCCGAGGCGAAATCCACGTCCTGGATGGTGCTACGTGCAGCGGTGGCGTTCTCGGCCACGTTCTGCAGGTTGGCGATGGTGCTGTCCAGACGATTCTGAATGGCACCAAGCGAGGAACGCTGCTTGTCGATCTGCTTCAGCGCGCCATCGATGACCTGAGTGGCCATTTGCGAGGTTTTGGCATCGGCGATGCTCAGATCTTGGACTGATTTGGTCGAGGCAACTGCAGCCTTGGCTGAAACGTTAGCGAAGCCCCCACTTCCGGCGATGGCCTCAATATCCTGGCCGGAGGTCAGTACGATGTTGGTCTTCGCGGAGTTCAGGGTTGCCGTTATACCGCTGACGTTGGTGTTGACAGCACTGACCACATCCGACAACGAGGCCCCCTTAGCAAAATCAAGTTTAATTCCCTTGATAGTCACAGAGGAGGCAGTAGCTAGCGCTTGCCCAGCAGATGTGAATGCAGTTGCAAGCAGGTTCTCGCTAGCAACAGAACCAGTGCCTTTCAAAGCACTGGCTCCCATATTACTCAAGCTGAAGCTAACGGTTTCGTTGGCATTAGCACCGACCTGGAAGGTCAGAGTGCCGGTACCGCCAGCAGTGCCATCGAGCAGCTTGATACCGGAAGTGCCGCCGCCAAAGGTGGTGGTCTTGGAAATGCGGGTCAGTTCGGCGGTGAGCGACTTGAACTCTTCGTTCAGCGAGGTCTGGTCTTCAGCGCTGTTGGAGCCGTTGGCCGATTGCAGGGACAGTTCACGCATGCGCTGCAGGATATTGGTCGACTCCTGCAGAGCGCCTTCGGCAGCCTGGGCGATGGAGTTGGCGTCCTGAGCGTTCTTCACGGCGACATTGAGGCCGTTGACCTGGCTGGTCAGGCGGTTGGAGATCTGCGAACCGGCGGCATCGTCCTTGGCGCTGTTGATGCGCAGGCCGGTGGACAGACGGGTCATCGAAGTAGTCAGGGAGTTGGAAGCCTTGGTCAGGTTCTTCTGAACCGACAGCGAGGCGATGTTCGTATTAACGGTAAGGGCCATGACGAGATCCTCGTAATTTGGGCTACTGTGGCTCCCAGCCCTGGCAACCGCCCGAAGTGGCCTGGAGAACCTTCGATAGGGTTATCGTCTGGTCCCCGACGAGCTTTAGCTTTTTTTCAATTTTTATTTGGCCGCCCCTAAAAAACAGGTTGGCCTCGTTCTTGCTGCAAGCCAGCAACCGTCAATGCAACGTCACAGGCCCGCCATGCCCATTCCTACACCACAAGCAGAACTGCAGCGAATCTCCGCCGCTCTGCAACTCGCCGAGCGGGATGACGACGTCCCCGCGCAAATCCGCCTATACCGGCAATTGCTCAAGATCACGCCTGATCTCGCCATCGCCCATGCGGCTCTGGCGAAGGTACTCCTGCAGTCCGGCGACGAGGCTGCAGCCATCCCACATGTCGAATTCGCCTTGGCACAACCACAGGACGAAAAGATCGACAAGTGCCTATTCGGCGCCCTCAGCACCTGCAAGCATTTCACCGGACAACTGGAGCGGGCCAGGGAATGGTTTGAAGCGACACCCAATCTGTATCGTTTCCTCCTGCTCTACGAAGCACTCCAGGAAACCGGAGCAAAAACCGAGATAGAACGCTTATTGCAGTGGATGCTTTCCCAGGAGCGGCCTGCAATCCAGCAATCGAAGCTACTGACCCTGCTCGGACAACAGTACTATGCCGATGGTCGATTCCATGATTGCATCGGTTGCTACCAGTTGAGCTTGCAACTCGCCCCGGGAAGCATCCCAGAGATGAACAATCTGGCTCTGGCAATGGAGCAAGTGGGGAATTACAAGGATGCCATGGATATCTACCAGCAGGTATTGAAGCTGGATCCAGCTCATGCTGGGGCCCACAACAACATCGGACTACTGCTGCTGCGCCATGGCCATTTCGAGAAAGGCTGGGAAGAGTTCGAATGGCGCTGGCAGGCGACCCAGGGCGAACACTTCCAGCACTTCAACATTCCCCGCTGGCAGGGAGAGCCCCTGGAAGGCAAGAGCCTCATTGTCTGGGCTGAGCAAGGGATTGGCGATCATATAATGTTCGCCAGCATGCTGAACGAACTCAGTCAACTCTGCACGAACCTGCACTACGAGATCTATGCTCGGCTCGATCCCTTGTTCAGGCGCAGTTTTCCCAGCGTAAGGTTCATCCGCCGGGAACAGCATGGTGAGGAGCAACTGGGCGATCAGCCGGTTTTCAAGCAAACCTGGCCACAAGCCGACTACCAAATTGCCGTAGGTAGCCTGCCTTCGCTGTTACGCCGCTCTCGAGAGGCCTTCCCCATTCAGCGGCAATACCTCTGGGCAGACACTGAAGCAACGACTCGGCTGCGCGCGGAATATCATTCACGTTTTCCGGGCAAACGCCTGATTGGCGTGTCCTGGCGCGGAGGGCGCGACATAGGCAACGAGTCCCAGAGCCGACGCATCCCTCTAACCCAACTTGGGCGATTGTCGAAGCTACCAAATGTCCAACTGATAAACCTGCAGTACGGCGATGTGGTCGATGAAATGGAAGAAGCGACTCGCAATGGCGTAGATATTTTCAATGATACGCGGGTCAACCCATTGGCAAACATGGACAACCAGGCCACACAAATCTCTGCGCTCGACGCCGTCGTAAGCATCGATAACACCACAGTACACCTGGCCGGTGCATTAGGAGTTCCGACATATGCGCTGCTTCCTCTCAACCCCAATTTCCGCTGGGGCCTGGAAGAAGGCCCCAGCTACTGGTACCCCAGTGTCCACCTCATCCGCAATCGCGAGATCGGTCGCTGGGAAACAGCATTGGACAGAGCCGTCGCCGCCATGCGCGACAACGGCCATCTCTGATCCTCTTGAAACACAGGACAAGACTATGAAGTGCTGCGTAATCATCCCTGTCGGCCCCGGACACAAAGAGCTGTCCCAACGCGTGATCAGCTCCATTGAACAAGCCATCGCCAACGGTATTGGCGGCTTCAGCGAAGTGGAAATCCTTCCCCAGGACGATACTTTGGGCCAAGGGCGCTCGCGGGCCAGGAACCTTGGTGTGGCAGAAGCAGGCAGGCGGGGCGCGGAATGGATCTTCTTCATCGATGCGGATGAACTGATGGTCCCCACCGCGTTCGACGATGTCCAGCATCTGCTGAATGACTACGACGCCATCTGGGGGGCCATCTACGAGGCCAACCTGTCCACCCAGCAGGCAAGCCGCAGAGCCAATGACATCGCTCCCATCATCACCCTGGAGCAGGTACTGATAAACCACCCGTTTCTGACCCTGCACAATGGCCATTTCGTGCGCCGCAAGGTAGCCGAGGCGCATCCGTTCCATACTGAAATGGATTGCGGTGAAGACTTCGAATATTACCTTCGGGTATGGCGCGACGCCAGGTGCATCAAGATCGAGAAGCCACTGTTCCTCAATGTCCGGGGCCAGCACTCGACCGGCCCCCGCGCCGCAACGGGCAAGGACTGGAACGAAGCCATGCCTCATGTGTTCACGAACTTCTGCCGTGAGAACGAAGTCGTTGCCAGCGTTCCGTTCGGCGACAAGCAGGTCAAGTTCCGCCTGAGTAATACCCTGGATCTCATCCAGAATCAGCTTGCCCGCGAACGGTTCTTCGAGAGCAATGAACTCACCGAAACGCTGCTCGTGCTTCCGCGCAACCCGGTGATATTCGACGTGGGGGCAAATATCGGCAACCACGCCTTGTTCTTCACCTGTATCGGCGACGCCTCGCAGATACATTGCTTCGAACCCACCGATGCCGCCGCCGACTTGCTCCAGGAAAACTTCCGTCTCAACGAGATCGATCCCGCGCGCGCGCACATTCACCGCATAGGCATAGGCGCCACCGCCGGCAAGGCCAGCTTCGACCACATCGAAGCCACAAACCTCGGGGCCACGAGTATCAAGACCGATGACACCGGCGATATCGTCATCGACTCCCTGGACAATCTCTACCCTGACACAAGCGTGGACCTGCTCAAGATCGACGTGGAAGGCATGGAGTTGGATGTCTTGCAAGGTGCCGAATACCTTATCGGGCACTCCCGTCCTATCATCCTGATCGAAGTGGCCAACGCCAACAAAGGGCGCTTCCTTGCCTGGGCAGGCTTGCACCATTACCGAGTCCACCGCGCCTTCGAACTGGTGCACGCCTCCAACTACCTTCTCCTTCCCCAGACAACGCGCCCAGGCTTCTACGACAACGGGCTAGCCGCCACTCGCAACTGGACGTCTCGTACTCCCTTGGCACCACAACAGGCTCCGTGTGGCTGGTCGATCCGCGACTTCCTGCAGACCTATCTTGATGGGAGGCCAGCCCTTGAGCTACTGGTGAGGGACGGCCGCCTGATAGCTCTTGACCTCGCCGGCGACCAGGAGATAGCACTGGGCGACAACGCCCTGGCGGACCTCTCTCAACGCTTCAGTGGGGCGAACGTCATTCTGGGGGAGATTCTCGGCACGCTGAACGACGAGCAGTTCGCCCTGATCCTCGACGGCCTGACACACCACCAAGGCGAGGTAATGCTACTGGATCTCATGGATGCCCGTTGGAACAATGCCTTCAACCTGAATAGCCGCTATCACGACGCCGAGTGGTACCTGGCCGCGGCCAACCAGCGCGGCTTCGCCCTAAAGCACTATCAGAAGCTACCGCACAAGGCCGCGCTGGGCGCCCATGAGCAGCTCGACAGCCGCCTCACCTTGCTCCATCTGAGCCGATCCTGATCTAGGCATGACATGTAAAAGGGGGATGTCCATGACATCCCCCTTTTTCATCGTGCAGCGTAGGACAGCGCTAGAGCTTGTTGAACAAACTCAACTGACTGATCCGCGCAAACGCCGCCTGCGCCGCCTCGAGCATGGTCTGCTGCAGCACCAGCTGCGACGTCGCCGCTGCCATGTCGGTGTCGCGGATCGACGACTGGGTGGTGGTGTTGGTCAGGCTCAGGCTCTGGTTTTCCTGGTTGAGCACCTCGATGGTGTTCAGGCGTGCGCCTATCGACGATTGGGTCGTCAGCACCTGGTTGGTGGCTTTGTCGAGGTTGGTCACCGCGCTGGCCACCATGTTACGGATGTTCAGCTGCGCCTGCGGATCGTTGGCGGTGGAGGTATCCAGCGCCGCGCGGAGGTCGCCCAGGGTATTGAGGATGTTCTGCCGCTCCGGCGAGCTGGCGGTGACGCTGAACTGGTCGCCGGCCGCCGGCGCCGAACTGATGGCCATGTCGATACCGGCGACGCTGATGGTCTGCGGGAAGGTCGCGCCCAGGGTACCGCTGGCCATCGGCGTGGCGCCCTGGACTGCCGGCAGCGCGTAGACCTCGTAGTCGGTGGCGCTGGTGAATTTCAGCTGCACGCCGTTGCTCGGGAACTGGGTGGTGTAGGTGTTCGCGTTGCTCACCGTGGCCGAAGTGACCTGGGCCGACGAGGTGTTGGCGGCGCTGCGCTTCACCGAGAGGGTGTCCGGGGCGGTACCGAAGCTGAAGCTGTAGCCATCGACCAGGCTGTCCATATTGCTGGCGTCGTCGGTCTTGGGCAGGGAGACGTCGAGCTGGAATTGCGCGCCGCGGAAGATGATGGCGTTGCTGTCGGTGGAAGTGGCGTCGTAGGTACCGTTGGTATTGGCCTCGCTTGTGACGTCGTTGCCGTCCTTGTCGAGGATCTGGTACTGGGTGCCGCTGAGCACCTTCAAGGTGTAGGGCGCGCCATCGCGGAAGCTGCCGTTGTAGCTCTTGTCGTTGGTCACCGAGCCCTGGGACAGGAAGGCCCGCTGTACGCCATCGGCGTTCGGCTCGCTGGTCAGCGAGCTGACGGTGCGGCTGGCGTTGGCTGCCATCTCGAAGATGCTCCAGCCATTGTCGTTGGTGGAGATCAGCAGGTTGTCCGAGACTTGCAAATTCAGCGAGCTCTGGTCGCCCTGGTAGCTGTAGCTGCCATCGGCGTTCTGGATGAACGGCTGCACAGTGCTCTTGCTGCCGGAGAACAGGTAGTTGCCGCTGGCATCCTTGCTGTTCATCAGCGTCAGCAGCTGTTTCTGGATCTGGCCCAGCTCCTCGCTGATGGCGCCCCGGTCGTCATCGCTCAGGGAGCCGTCGCCGGCACGGAGGGTCAACTCGCGGGCGCGCTGCAGCGCGGTATTGATCGAGTCGAGGACGCTCTGCTCCTGGTTCAGGCTGTTGGTGGCTGTGGTCATGTTGCCGCTGTACTGGCCCAGCAATGCCTGCTGTTGCTCGAGTTGCAGCAGGCGCGCGGCGCCGACGGGGTCGTCGGCGGGGGTCTGGATGCGCACACCGCTGGAGATCTGCTCCTGGGTCTTGGCCAGGCTGGCGTAGCCGCGGTTGTAGTTGTCGATGTTGGAGCTGAAGATCTGCGGGGTGGAAATACGCATCACGGCCGCCTCAGATGTTGTTGATCAGGGTGTCGAAGAGCGTCTGCGCGGTCTTGATGATCTGCGCGGAGGCCGTGTAGTACTGCTGGAACTTCACCAGGTTGGCCGCTTCCTCGTCGAGGTTGACCGCCGACAGCGAGTCGCGGGTGTTCTGCGCCTGGGTCAGCACCGCATTGGTGGCGGTGGCGTCCAGCTGGGCCTGGTTGGCCTGGGCGCCGACGGTCTCGGTCAGGCTGCTGTAGGCGCCGGTCAGGCTCATGCCGCTGCCACTGCCGGTGCCGCTGCCCACGGTCTTGGCGCTCTGCAGGTCGATGAGCTTCTGCGCGTTGCCGTTGTCGGCGTCGCCATCGGAATTGAAGGCGACGGTGAAGCTGTCGCCGCTGCCGGGGTAGCCGCCGATGCTGGTCTGGAAGCTGAACGACGGCGTGCCGGGCACGGTGACGCTGATGTCGTTGCTCTGCCCCGGCACTATGCTGCCGGTGCCCAGCGAGTTGCCGGCGGAATCGTAGATCGTGTAGCCCTGGGTGCCGTCGCCGGCGGCGGCGTCGAACACCAGCTTGACCGGCATGCCGGCCTTGATCGCCGCCGCCAGGTCGGCGCTGTTGCTGGCGTCGAGCTCGGTGGTCAGGCTGGTGCCGCTGATGGTGCCGCTGCCGATGTTGCCGGTGGTGGTGGTGGAGACCAGCGGCGAGGCCAGCGCCAGGCGGTTGGCGTCGGTCATGGCCACGGAGATGTCCGCCGCGGCGGTGCGCGTGGGGATCACCGTGAAGCGGTCGCCGGCCTGGATGGTGCCGACGCTCTGCTGGCTGAGGCTGAAGCCGTCGAATTCCTTGGGCGGATCGTCGGTGAGGTCGCCGCTGCCCATCACCTCGCCATCGGACAGGCGCCTGACGGTGTAGCCGGTGGCCGAGGTGAAGGTCACCTCGTAGTCGCTGGTGGTCAGCGCGCTGCTGTCGTCGATGCTGACGTTGAGGTTGCCGGTGCCGCTGTTGAGGCCGTTGGCCAGGCTGCGGTTGCCGATCACGCTGGCGTCGTTGATGTCCTTGAACAGCGCGGCGCCGAAGTTGCCGTTGAGGTCCAGGCCCTGGGCCAACTGGCTGTTGAAGGTGTCGGCGAGGACGATGGCCATGCGCCCCAGTTCGTTCTGGGTGGTGTTCAGCACCTCGCTGCGGTAGCGCAGCAGGCCGCCCATCTGGCCGCCGGTGACCACCGAGGTGACGTCCACGGTCACGCCGCTGGAGCTGGAGTTCAACGACAGGCTGTACTGCGACGGGTTGCTGGCGCTGGGCGCGGCGCTCAGGGTCGAGGCGTTGCTGCCCACCACCAGCGGCTGGCCGGAGCCCAGGTAGAGGTTGTAGCTGCTGCCCTGCTTGACCACGCTGACGCCGATCATGTCCGACAGCTGCACCACCGCCTGGTCGCGCTTGTCCTGCAGGTCGTTGGCGCTGGCGCCGGCGGACTCGGCGGCGGTGATCGCCTGGTTGTACTGGGCGATGGTCTTGGCCAGGTCGCTGACCTGCCCGGCCAGGCTGCTCATCTGGGTGTTGACGTAGCTGTTCTGGGTGCCCAGCTGGGTGGAGATGGAATTGAAGCGTTGCGCCAGGTTGCTCGCCTGGGTCAGCACCAGTTGCCGCGAGGCGGCGTCGGTCGGGGTACCGGCGGCGGTCTGCAGCGAAGCGAAGAAGTTCTGCATCACCGAGGACAGGCCGGTGGTGCTGTCCGACAGCAGCGAGTCGACCTGGTTGACCTGGCTCAGGTAGGTCTGCGCATCGCTGTTCACCGCCGTCGCGCCGCGCAGCTGGTTGGCCAGGAACTCGCTGTACATCCGGCGCACGTCCTGCACCGTGGTGCCGGTGCCCACGTAGTAGCGCCCGGAGAACTGCGCGGCCGAACTGACCTGCATCGACTGCTGGCGGGTATAGCCGGCGGTGTCGACGTTGGTGATGTTGATGCCGGTGGTGCTCAGCGCCGTTTGCGAGGCGTTGAGGCCGGACAGTCCTATGGATAACAGGCTCATGGGCTTTCCTTAGAGCGTTCCATTCTTCAAAGCGTACGGGTCGGGGCGTCGGCCATGGCCACGGTCTGGTAGACCTGCACCTGCCTGGCGATCTGCGAGACCTTGCGCGCGTATTGCGGGTCGGTGGCGTAGCCGGCGCGCTGCAGTTCCTTCATGAACTGCTCGGGGCGCGCGGCGGAGTCCAGGGCGCCCTGGTAGCGGTCGTTGTTCTGCAGGAAGCTGACGTAGTCCTGGAAGCTCTGCTCGAAAGAGTTGTAGGCACGGAACGAGGCCACTTCCTTCACCTGCTTGCCGTTCTCGTACTCGCTGGTGAGCGCGCGCGCCGAATCGCCTCTCCAGCTCGAGCCGGTCTTGATGCCGAACAGGTTGTGGCTGCTGCTGCCATCGCGCTGGGCGATCATCTTCTTGCCCCAGCCGGTTTCCAGCGCGGCCTGGGCCACCAGGTAGCGCGGGTCGACGCCGATGCGCTTGGCCGCGCGTTCGGCCATGGGCAGCATGGTGGCGACGAAGTCGTCGGCCGAGGCGAACATGGACTTGCCCGGCCTGGTCGAGATCGCCGAGGTATCGGCGACGGCGGCGCTGCCGGCGGTATCGTCCTGGCGGGCGTAGCCCCTGCCGTTGCGCCAGTCGCTGCTGGCCAGCTGCGTCGGCTGGCTGGCGCTGGCGGCATTGGCGTCCGGCACTATGCCGGCGGCGATGCGCTTGGCCAGCGTGCCCGGCAGGGCCAGGCGCCGCGCGTTCAGCGCCTGGCGGTCGTCGCGGCCGGGCTCGGGCTGCGTCAGCGGCTTGCCGCTGGCGGACCACAGGCTCCTGCCCCGCTGCCGGTCCTGCCCCGCTACAGCCTGGGTGGCCTGGGTACCGGATTGCGCCTGCACCTGGGCAAAGGGGTTGTCGCCGGTGTGGCGCACGCCCTGCATCTTCTCCATCTGCTTGACCAGCACGTCGGCCAGGCCGATGCCGTGCCCCTCGCGCGCCAGGGACACCGACAGCTGGTGGTCGTACATGTCCTGGTACTGCTTGGCGGTCTCGCTGTTGAGCGGGTTGTCCTTGGCGAACACTTCGTTGGCCGAGCGCATCGACTTGAGCATCTCGTTGAGGAACAGCGACTCGAACTCCTGGGCCACCTTGCGGATGTTGCCCTGGCTGTTGCGGTCGCCGCTCTTCAGCTGGCTCAAGCGGTTGAGGTCGGTGTAGGCCTGGCTGTCGCTGGCGCTGGCGCCGGAGTTGAGCAGTCGTGCGTCCATGGCGGCGTCCTCAGATGACGATCAGCTCGGCCTGCAACGCGCCGGCCTGCTTGAGGGCTTCGAGAATGGCCATCAGGTCGCTGGGCGCCGCGCCCACCTGATTCACCGCGCGGACGATCTCGTCCAGGGTGGTGCCGGGGCCGAACTTGAACATCGGCTTGGCTTCCTGCTCGGCGTTCACCCGCGAGCGCGGCACCACCGCGGTCTCGCCGTTGGAGAAGGGGCCGGGCTGGCTGACGATCGGGTCCTCGGTGATGGTCACGGTGAGGCTGCCGTGGGTCACGGCGGCCGGCGACACGCGGACGTTCTGGCCGATGACGATGGTGCCGGTGCGCGAGTTGATGATGACCTTGGCCACCGCCTCGCCGGACTGGATCTCCAGGTTCTCCAGCACCGACATGTAGTCCACCCGCTGGTTCGGGTCCAGCGGCGCGCTGACGCGCACCGAGCCGCCGTCGATGGCCTGGGCCACGCCCGGGCCGAGCATGTCGTTGATGCGGTCGACGATGTGCTTGGCGGTGGTGAAGTCCGGGCGGTTGAGGTTCAGCGTCAGGCTGTTGCCCTGGTCGAAGCCGCTCGGCACCGCGCGTTCGACGGTGGCGCCGGAGGGAATGCGCCCGGCCGACGGCACGTTGACGGTGATCTTCGAGCCGTCGCGGCCCTCGGCGTCGAAGCCGCCCACCACCAGGTTGCCCTGGGCGATGGCGTAGGTCTGGCCGTCGATGCCCTTGAGCTGGGTCATCAGCAGGCTGCCGCCGCGCAGGCTCTTGGCGTTGCCGATGGAGGAGATGGTCACGTCGATGGTCTGGCCCGGCTTGGCGAACGCCGGCAGGTCGGCGTGCACCGACACCGCGGCGACGTTCTTCAGCTGCACGTTGCCGCTGCCGGCCGGCACCTTGATGCCGAACTGCGCCAGCATGTTGTTGAAGGTCTGCAGGGTGAAGGGCGTCTGCGTGGTCTGGTCGCCGGAGCCGTTGAGGCCGACCACCAGGCCGTAGCCGATCAGCTGGTTGCTACGCACGCCCTGGATGCTGGCGATGTCCTTCAGGCGCTCGGCGTGGGCGGCGAGCGTCAGGCAGGACAGGCCGAGTACTAAGAGCAGGCGGGAGAACATCGACATCTCAGGTCACCTGCTCAGAACGGCCACAGCGGGCTGAGGAAGAAGCGGTCCAGCCAACCCGGCTGGCTGGCGTCGGCGAAGGCGCCGGTGCCCGAGTAGGTGATGCGCGCATCCGCCACGCGGGTCGAGGACACGGTGTTGTCGGTGGCGATGTCGTCGGCGCGGATCAGCCCGGCGATGCGCACCAGCTCGTTGCCGGTGTTCAGCGTCATCCACTTCTCGCCGCGCACGGCGAGGATGCCGTTGGGCATGACTTCGGCCACGGTCACGGTGATCGAGCCGGTCAGGCTGTTGCTCTGCCCCGCCGCGCTGTCGCCCTTGGTCTCGCGGTTGCCGCTGTACTCGGCGCTGAGGCTCAGGTCGCCGCTGCCGAAGGGGTTGTTGGTGGTGGCCTTGCTGCCGAACAGCGAGGTCAGCCCCATCTTGTTGCTGCTGTCCTTGGAGATGTCGGAGTTGGCCTTCTTGCTCGCCTGGGTCTTCTCGTTGAGGGTGATGGTGATGATGTCACCGATGCGGAAGGCCTTGCGGTCGCCGTAGAGGTTGTTTTCGAACCCGGCCTGGTAGATGGAACCGTTGTTCTGCGCCGCGGGCATGGGCGTGCGTGGCATGACCGGCGCGTAGTACGGGTCGTCCGGCTTCGGCGGAGGACTGACGCAACCGGCCAGCGCGGCGAGCGCCAGCAGCGGGAGAAGATGGGAACGGTTCATTGCAACTACCTCTCGGGGAGAGCCACTAACTGGCGGGCCGCGGGGCCCGCGTCATGCATCAAAGGTTCTGGGTGACGAAGGACAGCATCTGGTCGGCGGTGGAGATCACCTTGGAGTTCATCTCGTAGGCGCGCTGGGTGGTGATCATGTTGACCATCTCCTCCACCACACTGACGTTGGAGTTCTCCAGGGTGTTCTGCTGCACGGTGCCGAGGCCGTTCAGGCCCGGGGTGCCGACCTGCGGCGCGCCGCTGGCGGCGGTTTCCAGGAACAGGTTGTTGCCGGTCGCCTGCAGGCCCGCCGGGTTGATGAAGTCGGCGGTCTGGATGTTGCCGATGATCTGCGGCTGCGAGTTGCCGGCCACGGTCACCGAGACGGTGCCGTCGTTGCCGACGGTGAAGGTCTGGGTTTCCGCCGGGACCACGATGGCCGGCTCCAGGGCGTTGCCGTTGGAGGTGACGATCTGGCCGTCGGAGTTCAGGTGGAAGCTGCCGTCGCGGGTGTAGGCGACGGTGCCATCCGGGGTCAGCACCTGGAAGAAGCCGCGGCCGTTGACCGCCATGTCCAGCGGGTTGTCGGTGGTCTGCAGGCTGCCGGCGGTGAAGTTCTTCTGGGTGCCGACGATGCGCACGCCGGTACCCAGCTGCAGGCCCGAGGGCAGTTGGCTGTCCTGGGTCGACTGGGCGCCGGGCTGGCGCTTGATCTGGTACAGCAGGTCCTGGAACTCGGCGCGGTCGCGCTTGAAGCCGGTGGTCGAGACGTTCGCCAGGTTGTTGGAAATGGTGGTCAGGTTCATGTCCTGGGCGGACAGGCCGGTCTTGCTGACCCACAGTGCCGGAAGCATATGTCTTCTCCTCGGGCGTCGGATTCATGACGCCTCGATCTGGTGATTAGCTAAATTGCAAAACCCGCGCCATGGCCTGGGAATCGTCCTCGGCGGTACGCATCATCTTCACGTGCAGCTCGAACTGGCGGGACAGCGCCAGGATCGAGGTCATCTCTTCCACCGCGTTGACGTTGCTCGCCTCCAGGAACCCCGACTGCACGGTGGCGTTGGCGTCGGGCTGTGGCGCCGGCTGGCCCTGCTTCATGCGGATCATGCCGTCGGTGCCCTTCTCCAGCTGCTTCGGGTCCGGCGTGACCAGCTTGATGCGGTCGACGGTGGCCAGCGCGTTGGGATTGTTGCCCTGGCCGCGGACGGTAATGGTGCCGTCCTCGCCGATCTCGATCTTCTCTTCCGGCGGAATGGCGATCGGCCCGCCGTTGCCGAGCACCGGCAAACCGTCGCCGGTGCGCAGCTGGCCGAGGGCGTCGATTTCCAGGCTGCCGGTGCGCACGTAGGCTTCGCCGCCATCCGGGGCCTGCACGGCGATCCAGGCGTCGCCCTTGGCGGCGACGTCCAGGTCACGCCCGGTTTCCTGCAGGGCGCCGGCGGTGAAGTCGGTGGCCGGGCGTTCGCTCATGGCGAACACGCGCGCCGGAAAGCTGTCGCCGAAGACCGGCATCGCGCGCGCCTGCTCGAAGTCGCGACGGAAACCGGTCGTGGAAATGTTCGCCAGGTTGTTGGCGTGAGCCTGCATGGCCTGCGTGTTCTGGCTCGCGCCGCTCATGGCGACATACAGCATTCTGTCCAAGGTATTCCTCCAGTGCCGGGTCGGATTCCCGGCAGTGCTGGAGGTGTCTCAGCAAGGGCTGTGCCAGAATTGAAAAATCAGCGCAAGCCGCTGATTCGAAAGGACGAATGAAAAAGAAAAGGCTCCCGAAGGAGCCTGAGGGGCCGTCAGGCGGCGAGGGGCTGCCGCCTGCGGCAAGAGCGCTTTGCCGCCATCAACGCAGGTTGATGATGGTGTCGGAGATGGTGCTCTCGGTCTGCACGGTCTTGGCGTTGGCCTGGTAGTTGCGCTGCGCGACTATCAGGTTGACCAGTTGCGCGGTGAGGTCGACGTTGGACTCTTCCAGCGAGCCGGAGCCCACCGAGCCCAGGGTGCCGGAGGTCGGCGTGCCGATCACCGCCTCGCCCGAGGCCAGCGACTGTTTCCAGGCGGTGCTGCCGACCGGGGTCAGGCCCTGGGTGTTGGCGAAGTTGGCCAGCACCAGTTGGCCGATCACCTTGGACTGGCCGTTGGTGTAGGTGGCGTACATCTGCCCGTCCACGTCCACCGACAGGCCGGACATCTGGCCGGTGGCGTAGCCGTCCTGGGTCACCGCGGTGACCGCGAAGGCGGCGTTGGTCTGGGTGGTCTTGGTCAGGTCGAGGCTGATGCCGCCGGTGGCCCCGGCCGCGCCGTTGGCGCCCCAGGTCACCGGGTCGGTGGTGGAATCGGTGATCGCCGCCGGCACCCAGCCGGTGAGGGTCATGGTCTTGTCCGCATTGACGGTCATGCCGGTGGAGGTGACGCCGGTCAGCTGGCCGGAGCTGTTGAAGCTCAGCTGGCTGGTCAGCGGCGTGGTGCTGGTCGGGTCGGTCGGCGAGCGGCCGTCCACCAGGGTGTGCATGGTCCAGTTGTTGCTGCTGTCCTTGACGAAGTAGTTCGTCATGGTGTGCGAGTTGCCCTGGGAGTCGTAGATGTCCACCGAGGTCGACCAGTTGTAGCTGTCGGAATCGGCCGGGTCGAAGGTGGCGTTGGTCGGCGTGCTGGCCGCCGAGTTCAGGCTCAGCGTCGAGGTGATCTTCGAGGTCGGGCTCGGCGGCTGGTTGGCGGTGTCCACCTTCAGGTCGGTGATCACGCCGTTGACGACCGAGCCGTTGCCGTTGACGCCGTAGCCCTGCAGGCGGTTGCCGGAGCCGTCGACGATGTAGCCGTTGGCATCGGTGTTGAAGGAGCCGTTGCGGGTGTACAGGCGGCTGCCGTTGTCGCTGACCATGAAGAAGCCGTTGCCGCTGATGGCCAGGTCCAGGCTGCGGCCGGTGGAGGTCAGGTTGCCCTGGGTGAACTGCTGCGACACCGACTGGGTGATCACGCCGCTGCCCACGGCGTTGCGCCCGGTGCCGAGCATCGAGGCGGCGTACAGGTCGGCGAACTCGGTGCGCGAGGACTTGAAGCCGGTGGTCCCGACGTTGGCGATGTTGTTGCCGGTCACGTTCAGGTCCGTGCTAGCGGCGTTCAAACCACTCAGGGCGGTATTGAAAGACATGGTCAGCTCCCGTGCCGAAGGACGGCGTTATTTTCCGATGGTCTGAATGCTGGAGGCGGAGACACTGCCTATGCCAGCGAGATTGAGGGTCATTTCCCCGCCGCTCTGGCCCAGCGTGACGCTGTTGACCGTGGCCGGCAGGTAGGTGGTCAGGGCGGTGCTGGTGCCGTCCAGCGAGGCCGTGGCCTTGATGGTGTAGGTGCCGGAGGCCACCTGCTCGCCGCTGTCGTCCTTGCCGTCCCAGGTGAAGTCGATGTTGCCGCTCTTCTGGCTGCCCATGTCGATGGTGCGCACCAGCTCGCCGTCGTCGTCATAGATTTTCAGGGTCACGCCATCGCCGTTGGACGGCATCACCAGAGAGCCCTGCACGCCGGCGCTGGGGTCGTCGACCTGGACCTTGCTCGAATTGACGATCACCGAGCGGCCGACCAGGGACGAGGCCTGCAGCGCCTGGGACGACTGGAACGAGGAATAGAAGTTGCCCAGGGTGGTATCCAGGTTCTCCATGCTCTCCAGGCTGCTGAACTGGGCGAGCTGGGAGACGAACTGGGTATTGTCCTGCGGGTCCAGCGGGTTCTGGTTGTTCAGCTGGGTGACCAGCAGTTGCAGGAACGAATCCTTGCCCAGCGCACTGGTGCCGGTTTCCGAGGTGGAAGACGAGGAACTCGACCCGGCGTTCAGCGACGAGAGGATCGAGTTCGAAGTGCTGCTGGTGTTATCGATGCTCATGGGGCGTCCTCTGCGCTTACTGACCCAGGGTCAGGACCTTCTGCATCATCTGCTTGGCGGTGTTCATCATTTCCGCATTGCTCTGGAAGGAGCGGCTGGCGGACATCATGTCGGCCATCTCCTCCACCACGTTGACGTTGGGGTAGTACACGTAGCCGTTGGCGTCGGCGGCCGGATGGTTCGGCTCGTAGCGCGGCACCAGCGGGCTCTGATCCTCGACCACGCCCAGCACCTGCACGCCGGTGCCGGCCTGGTCGGTGTCCTGGAACAGCGAGCCCTGACCGCTCTGCGCCTGCTGGAACATGGCGGAGAACACCGGGTGGCGGGCGCGGTAGGTCTGGTCGATGCTCGAGGACACGCTCTCGGCGTTGGCGATGTTCGAGGCGGTGGTGTTCAGACGGGTGGTCTGGGCACTCATGCCGCTACCGGCGATGTTGAAGACACTGGCAAGGGACATGGCTATCACTCTCCGCGCAGGGCGCCCATCAGGCCTTTGAACTTGCTGTTGAGGAAGGTGAAGCTGGCCTGGAACTGCACGGCGTTCTGCGCGTAGTTGGCCTGCTCGACCTGCTCGTCGACGGTGTTCTGGTCGATGGAGGGGTTGGTCGGGATGCGGTATTTCAGCGAGTCGTCACCCATGGCCACGCCGTCGGCCTCGATGTGCCGGGCGTTGGTGACGGCGGTGCTGAAGGCGCCGCTCTTGGCCTTGTCGGCCTGGGCCGCGAGCACCGAAGCGAAGTCCAGGTCGCGCGCCTTGTAGTTGGGGGTGTCGGCGTTGGCCAGGTTGTTGGCCAGCACTTCAGCGCGCTGCGAGCGGAAGCTGAGCGCTTGTGCGTGGATGCCGAGGGCGGAGTCGAAGCTGATGCTCATGGTCACGAACCTGTTTGCCGGTGTGGGCTTGCCAGCACTTCAGCAAGGTGCGTGCCAAAAAATTAAATCCTTATGAATCAATGAATTGCCGATAATCCGCGAGCGGCAAAGGGCGGCAAACCGCGGCAAGCGGCAAGGCCTTACCGCCCGGCGGCAATGCGTTCTGCCCATTCGAAGGGGTTACCCTCACCCCGGCCCTATCCCGCAAGCGGGAGAGGGGGCTGCCCGAGCCACCGGGGCGTCCGGTGTGGGCGGTG
>Ga0164243_10006039_pt1 | contig 18431 bp, 12 predicted proteins | sample OricompcompostOP_FD_108781 | JGI IMG/M metagenome (GOLD analysis project Ga0164243, IMG submission 108781) | Organic Plus compost microbial communities from Emeryville, California, USA - Original compost - Organic plus compost (OP) | ecosystem: Engineered > Solid waste > Mixed feedstock >... | reverse complement strand
CGTCTCCGGCTCCGAGCCCACCATCATGCTGACCGGCCCGGCGCCCGCCACCCGCAAGGCGCTCGCCAAGGCCGGCCTGACCATCGACGACATCGACCTCGTCGAGATCAACGAGGCGTTCGCCGCGGTCGTCCTGCGCTTCGTGAAGGACATGGGCCTGTCGCTGGACAAGGTCAACGTCAACGGCGGCGCGATCGCCCTCGGCCACCCGCTCGGCGCGACCGGCGCCATGATCCTCGGCTCCCTCGTCGACGAACTCGAGCGCCAGGACAAGCGGTACGGCCTCGCCACGCTCTGCGTCGGCGGCGGCATGGGCATCGCCACCATCGTCGAGCGCGTCTGACCCCCTCCCGACGGATACGACGGATCACACGGAGAGCACTCCCACATGAGCACTGAGTCCACCACCATCCGCTGGGAACAGGACCGCGACGGCGTCGTCACCCTCGTCCTGGACGACCCGAACCAGTCGGCCAACACCATGAACCAGGCGTTCCGCGACTCGCTCGCCGTGGTCACGGACCGCCTCGAGGCCGAGAAGGACACCATCCGGGGTGTCATCATCACCTCCGCCAAGAAGACCTTCTTCGCGGGCGGCGACCTGCGCGACCTCATCCAGGTCACCCCGGAGACCGCGCAGCGGCTCTTCGAGGGCGGCATGGCCATCAAGCGCCAGCTCCGCCGCATCGAGACCCTCGGCAAGCCCGTCGTCGCCGCCCTCAACGGCGCGGCCCTGGGCGGCGGATACGAGATCGCCCTCGCCTGCCACCACCGCATCGCGCTGGACACGCCGGGTTCCAAGATCGGCTGCCCCGAGGTCACCCTCGGCCTGCTGCCCGGCGGAGGCGGCGTCGTCCGCACCGTCCGGATGCTCGGCATCGCCGACGCCCTGCTGAAGGTCCTCCTCCAGGGCACCCAGTACAACCCGAAGCGCGCCCTGGAGAACGGCCTCGTCGACGACGTGGCCGGCACCCACGAGGAACTGCTCGCCAAGGCCCGCGCCTACATCGACGCCCACCCCGAGTCCCAGCAGCCCTGGGACCGGCCCGGCTACCGCATCCCCGGCGGCACCCCCGCGAACCCCAAGTTCGCGGCGAACCTGCCCGCCTTCCCGGCGAACCTGCGCAAGCAGACGGGCGGCGCGCCCTACCCGGCGCCCCGCAACATCCTCGCGGCGGCCGTCGAGGGCGCCCAGGTCGACTTCGAGACCGCGCAGGTCATCGAGGCGCGCTACTTCGTGGAGCTGGCCGCCGGCCAGACCTCCAAGAACATGATCCAGGCGTTCTTCTTCGACCTCCAGGCCGTCAACTCCGGCGCCAACCGGCCGAAGGGCGTCGAGCGGCGCCAGGTCCGCAAGGTCGCCGTCCTCGGCGCCGGGATGATGGGCGCGGGCATCGCCTACTCCTGCGCCCGCGCCGGCATCGAGGTCGTCCTGAAGGACGTCTCCCTGGAAGCCGCCCTCAAGGGCAAGGGCTACTCGGAAGCGCTCTGCGCCAAGGCGGTCTCCCGGGGCCGTACGACGCGGGAGAAGGCCGACGCGCTGCTGGCCCGCATCACCCCGGCGGCCGACCCGCAGGACGTGGCCGGCTGCGACGCGGTGATCGAGGCAGTCTTCGAGAACCCCGAACTCAAGCACAAGGTGTTCCAGGAGATCCAGAACATCGTCGAGCCGGACGCGCTGCTGTGCTCCAACACCTCGACGCTGCCGATCACCGCCCTCGCCGAGGGCGTGGAGCGCCAGGCCGACTTCATCGGGCTGCACTTCTTCTCGCCGGTCGACAAGATGCCGCTCGTCGAGATCATCAAGGGCGAGCGGACGGGGGAGGAGGCGCTCGCGCGCGCATTCGACCTGGTCCGGCAGATCAACAAGACGCCGATCGTCGTCAACGACTCCCGGGGTTTCTTCACCTCCCGGGTCATCGGGCAGTTCATCAACGAGGGCGTGGCCATGGTCGGCGAGGGCATCGAGCCCGCCTCCGTCGAGCAGGCCGCCGCCCAGGCCGGCTACCCGGCCAAGGTCCTGTCCCTGATGGACGAGCTGACGCTCACGCTCCCGCGCAAGATCCGCAACGAGTCCAAGCGGGCCGTCGAGGAGGCGGGCGGCACCTGGACGCCGCACCCCGCCGAAGCCGTCATCGACCGCATGGTCGACGAGTTCGGCCGCCCCGGCCGCAGCGGCGGCGCCGGCTTCTACGAGTACGGCGAGGACGGCAAGAGGGCCGGTCTGTGGCCGGGCCTGCGCGAGCACTTCACCCGTGAGGGCGCGGAGATCCCGTTCCGGGACATGCAGGAGCGCATGCTGTTCTCCGAGGCGCTGGACACCGTGCGGCTGCTGGAGGAGGGCGTCCTGACGTCCGTCGCCGACGCCAACATCGGCTCCATCCTGGGCATCGGCTTCCCCGGCTGGACGGGGGGCGTGCTCCAGTACATCAACGGCTACGAGGGCGGCGTGGCCGGCTTCACGGCCCGCGCGCGCGAGCTGGCGGCGGCGTACGGCGAGCGGTTCACGCCGCCGGCGCTGCTGGTGGAGAAGGCGGAGAAGGGGGAGACGTTCACCGACGGCCGGTGACGCCCCAGCCGGTGGCACCGGGTCCCCGGGCTGGACGCCCGGGGACCCGGACCGGTCAGGAGGCGCCGTCCGCCGGGGCCTCCCCGTCCGCCGTCCCGCCGCCGTCCGCTCCCGTGCCGCCGCCCAGCCATTCCCGCAGCTCCTCGCGCAGCGACCGCTGGAAGGCCGTCAGCAGCGCCTGCACCACCAGCGGCTGCATCGACGCGGACAGCGACTTCACGTCCTGGGCGGCCCGCTCCTCGACCTCCTGGCGGAAGAGGCGCGACAGCTCGCGCGCCGCCTCGCGCGCGTGCTCGATGAGGACCGTGCGCGACGCGAGGATCGCCTCCGGGGACAGCGGCACGTCCAGCAGCCGCACGCCGAGCCGCAGCAGCCCCAGGTCGACGCGGTAGGTGCCGCCGTCGCCGTCCGCGACCACCCCCATCGCGGCCAGCCGCGCCACGTCGCCGTCGTCGAGCGCGCGCCCCGCCCGCCGCTCCAGCTCGGCGCGCGGGACCGTCTCCACGCTCTCCGGCGCCCAGGAGGCGACGACGGCCCGGTGCACCGCGAGGTCGTGTGCGTCCAGGTCCGGCGGGAGCTGCTGGAGGTACCGCTCGATGGCCGCCAGCGTCATGCCCTGGTGCTGAAGCTCCTCGATGAGCGCCAGCCGGGCCAGGTGCTCGCGCCCGTAGTGGCCCACCCGGCGCGGGCCGAGCACGGGCGGCGGCAGCAGGCCCTTGGTGCCGTAGAACCGCACCGTGCGGACCGTCGTCCCCGCCCGCGCGGCCAGCTCGTCGATCGTGAGGGTCGTCTCCCCGGTGCCGGTCGTCATGTGCAGCAGTATCGCTGTCGCACCAATGCTGTGACACCTCCCGCGACACACCGGACCGCGTCGGCCGTGTCGGTGGCATCGGCCGCACAGACCTGAGGTCACGCTCTGTGACACACGCCACCGTGTGATCGGTTCGCGAACGGGAAGGCGCCCCGTCGGTCCGCGCCCGCCCACGGTGCACGGGCCGCTCGTACGTCCGGAACCCGAGTGAGGTCTGCTCGGGCGCACCAGAGAGTGGATCCTCCCGTGAGCAAGGACGCCGTGAACACGGCAGTGGCCGCGACCCCCGAACCCGCGGCCCAGACGCCCGCGGACGCGGGCGACGCCGGTTACAGCAAGGACCTCAAGGCCCGCCACGTCAACATGATCGCCATCGGCGGGGCCATCGGCACCGGCCTCTTCCTCGGCGCGGGCGGACGCCTGCACAGCGCGGGTCCCGCACTCGCCCTCGCCTACCTCGTCTGCGGCGTCTTCGCCTTCTTCGTGGTGCGCGCCCTCGGCGAACTCGTCCTGTACCGCCCCTCGTCCGGGTCCTTCGTGTCGTACGCGCGCGAGTTCCTCGGTGAGAAGGGCGCCTATGTCGCCGGCTGGATGTACTTCCTGAACTGGTCGACGACCGGGATCGCCGACATCACCGCGATCGCGCTCTACACGCACTACTGGAGCCTGTTCACCGACATCCCGCAGTGGCTGCTCGCCCTGGCCGCCCTGGCGGTCGTGCTGGCCGTGAACCTGATCTCGGTGAAGATCTTCGGCGAGATGGAGTTCTGGTTCGCGATCGTCAAGGTCGCCACCCTGGTCGCCTTCATGCTCATCGGCGTCTTCCTGCTCGCCACCCGGCACGAGGTCGGCGGCACCACCCCGGGGCTGAGCGTGATCACCGACAACGGCGGCCTCCTCCCGCACGGGGCGATGCCCGTCGTCCTGGTCATGCAGGGCGTGATCTTCGCGTACGCCGCCCTGGAGCTGGTCGGCGTCGCCGCGGGCGAGACCGCGGAACCCGAGAAGGTCGTCCCGCGCGCGGTGAACTCGATCATGTGGCGGGTCGGTCTGTTCTACTGCGGCTCCGTGCTCCTGCTCGCGCTCCTGCTGCCCGGCTCGGTGTACTCGGGCGACGAGAGCCCCTTCGTCACCGTGCTGTCGAAGATCGGCGTCCCGGCGGCCGGCGACGTGATGAACCTCGTCGTCCTGACGGCGGCGATGTCCTCGCTCAACTCGGGCCTGTACTCCACGGGCCGCATCCTGCGCTCCATGGCGACGGCGGGCTCCGCCCCGAAGTTCACCGCCCGCATGAACCGCAGCCAGGTCCCCTACGGCGGAATCCTGCTGACCTGCGCCGTCTGTGTGCTCGGCGTCGGCCTGAACTACCTGGTGCCCAGCAAGGCGTTCGAGATCGTGCTCAACGTGGCGTCCCTGGGCATCATCTCCACCTGGGTGATCATCATGGTCTGCCATCTGGTCTTCGTGCGCCGGGCCCGCGCGGGCCTGCTGAGCCGTCCGGGCTTCCGGCTCCCCGGCAGCCCGGTCACCGAGATCGCCACGATCACCTTCCTGCTGGCCTGCCTGGGCCTGATGGCCGACGACCCTGAGGTCGGGCGCAAGACACTCCTCCTCGTCCCGCTGATCGCGGTGGCGCTCGTCGCGGGCTGGTTCGCGGTCCGGCGCCGCGTGAACCACACGGACGACCAGGACCTGGCCCAGGCCACGAAGTGATGCGACGGCCGTTGTCAGTGGCGGCCTCTACGGTGGCGTCATGTCGGAGATCACGTACGTCCGGGGTGACGCCACCGTTCCGTCGGTGAAGGGCGTCAAGGTGATCGCCCATGTCTGCAACGACATCGGGGGGTGGGGAAAGGGGTTCGTCCTCGCGCTGTCGCGCCGCTGGCCGGAACCGGAGAAGTCCTACCGCGCCTGGCACCGTGAGCGCGCGTCCAACGACTTCGGACTCGGCGCGGTCCAGCTCGTCCAGGTCGAGCCCTACGTGTGGGTCGCGAACATGATCGGGCAGAGAGGCATCCGCACGGGCGGCCAAGGTGTTCCGGTGCGCTACGAGGCGATCGACGCGGCGCTGGAGAGGCTGGCCGAGAAGGCCGCCGACCTCGGTGCCTCGGTCCACATGCCCCGGATAGGGTGCGGACTGGCCGGCGGGAAGTGGTCCCGGGTGGAGCCTCTGATCACCGGGCGACTGGTGCGGCGGGGCATCCCCGTCACCGTCTACGACCATGGGGAGGGCCGGAGTTGAGCCGCGACATCGATGTGCTCGTGCTGGGCGGGGCCGGCGTCGACACCGTCGTGCGGGTGCCGGAGCTGCCGCTCCCGTACGCCGACAGCTACATGATCGACAGCGGTATCCGGACCCGGGCCGGCCAGACCGGGGACTTCGTGGCCGTCGCCCTGACCGCCCTCGGCCTGCGCACCCACCACCTCGACTTCCTCGGCGACGACCCCGAGGGCGACCTCGTGCGCGCCCTGCACCGCGACAAGGGCATCCCCCTCACCGCCGTCCCGCAGCCCGCCGGCACCAAGCGCGCCGTCAACCTGGTCGGCCCGGACGGCCGCCGGCTGTCCCTGTACGACACGAGCAGGACGCACCCCGGCGACCGGTTCCCCGAGGACACGCTGCGCGCCCTCGCCGGAGCGAGCCGCCACGCGCACGTGTCCCTCACCCAGCCCTGCGCCGAGGCCCTGCCCGTCCTGCGCGAGTCCGGCGTCACGCTCTCCACCGACCTGCACGACTGGGACGGGGAGAACCCGTACCACGAGCCGTTCGCGTACACCGCCGACGTGGTGTTCCTCTCCGCGGCCGCGCTGCGCGACCCGGAGCGCACCCTGCGCCGGATCATCGGGCGGGGAAGGGCCGAGGTCGTCGTGGCCACGGCAGGCGACAAGGGGGCGTACGTCCTCGCCGACGACGAGCTGACGCACCTGCCCGCCGTGCCGCCGCCCGCGCCGGTGGTCGACTCCAACGGAGCGGGCGACGCCTTCGCCGCCGCGTTCCTGCACGCCTGGCTGAACCGCGAGACACCGCTGCGCAGCGCCCTGTTCGGCACGATCGCCGGCGCCCACGCCTGCACGGTGCCGGCCACGGAGACGACGTCGATCGCCCTGGACGAACTGCTCGAACGCGCCAGGGCCCTCTAGCCGGCCCGCCCAGGGCGCACCCCCAGCACACCCGTGGTCTCGCAACCCCGTTCGGATGTCTATATAGTTGCTCCGGGCAATCAAGTGTGGCGGACACGGTTTCGCCGGCACCGGCGTGGATCCGAGCGGGGAGCGATGAGGGAACAGCGGCATGAGGCGGCCATCGCCCATGTGGTGAAGCAGCTCACCGCGATCGCCGTCATCAGGCGGCAACTCGGGCGCCGGCTCCCGCAGGGGTCCGACAACGCCGTCGTCGTCCTGGCGGCGCTGGCCGGCACCGGCGAGATCCGGCCCTCCGAACTGGCCGAGCACCTGGACTGCGACCTCTCCGTGGTGAGCCGCAAGGTGGCCCGGCTGGAGCAGCGGGGCCTCGTCTCGCGCCGGGCCAACCCGGAGGACCGCCGGTCCAGCCTGATCGGCGTCACCGCGAGGGGCCGGGCCGAGGCGGACCGGCTGGTCGACATCCACACCGACCTGATCTCCGAGGCCACCGCGGACTGGAGCGCGCGCGAACTGGCGGACCTCACCGCGCTGCTCGACCGTCTGCGAGGCGGTCTCGCCCGCCGGCTGCACGGCCCCGGGACACCCGCCCGCGAGCCGGACCCCGCACAGCCGGCCTCGGCCTGAACCACCACCGCCCGGCAGAACCACCGCCCGGCAGAACCATCGCCCGGCGGAACCACCGCACCACCACCCGCCGGCACCACCACCGTCCCGCACCACGCGGGACGGACCGAACCCGTCTTCCAGGGGAACCTTCACGTGGCACAGCAAGAAAGCAAAGAGAGCACCGCGGCGAGAACCGACGGCGCTCCCATGACGCACCGGCAGATCATGGAGGCGCTCTCCGGCCTCCTGCTCGGCCTGTTCGTCGCCATCCTGTCGAGCACGGTCGTCTCCAACGCCCTGCCCCGCATCATCAGCGACCTCGACGGCAGCCAGTCCGCCTACACCTGGGTGGTCACCAGCACCCTCCTGGCCACCACCGTCTCCACCCCCATCTGGGGCAAGCTCGCCGACCTCACCAGCAAGAAGCTGCTCGCCCAGCTGTCCCTGCTGATCTTCATCGTCGGTTCCGCGGCGGCCGGCCTCTCCCAGAACACCGGCACGCTCATCGCGTTCCGCGTCGTCCAGGGTCTCGGCGCGGGCGGTCTGACCGCCCTGGCCCAGGTCATCCTCGCGACGATCATCCCGCCCCGCGAGCGCGGCCGGTACAACGGCTACCTCGGCGCGGTCATGGCGGTGGGCACCATCGGCGGCCCGCTCCTCGGCGGCGTCATCGTGGACACGTCCTGGCTGGGCTGGCGCTGGTGCTTCTACGTCGGCGTGCCCTTCGCGGTCGCCGCGCTCATCGTGCTCCAGCGCACCCTGCGGCTGCCCCTGATCACCCGGGACGTCAAGGTCGACTTCCTCGGCGCCACCCTCGTGGCCGCCTCCGTCTCCCTGCTGCTGATCTGGGTGTCCCTGGCCGGCGACTCGTTCGCCTGGTGGTCCGGTCCGACCGTCGCCATGGTGCTCGGCGCCCTCGTGCTGGCCGTGGTCTTCGTCTTCGTGGAACTGCGCGCCGCGGAACCGATCATCCCCATGCACTTCTTCCGCAACGCGACGCTCACCCTGTCGGTCGTGGCGAGCCTCGCCGTCGGCACCGCCATGTTCGGCGGCACCGTGTTCCTCAGCCAGTACTTCCAGATAGCCCGCGGCGACTCGCCGACCAAGGCCGGCGTGATGACCCTGCCCATGATCATCGGGCTGGTCGTCTCGTCCACCGTCATCGGCCGCGTCATCACGAAGTCCGGGAAGTGGAAGCGCTACCTGATCGTCGGCGGCATCCTCCTCATCGTCGGGCTCGCCCTCATGGGCACCGCGCGCGCGGACACCGCGTACGGCCTGCTGGGCCTGTACATGTTCCTCATCGGCTGCGGTGTCGGCATGACGATGCAGAACCTCGTGCTCGCCGTGCAGAACACCGTCCCGCTGCACGAACTCGGCGCCGCCAGCTCCGTCGTCGCCTTCTTCCGGACGCTCGGCGGTGCCGTCGGCGTCTCGGCCCTCGGCGCGGTCCTCGCCTCCAAGGTCGGCACCTACACGGCGTCGGGCCTCGCGGAACTCGGGGTCCAGCCCTCCGGAGGCGACGGCTCCCTGCCCGACATCCACGCCCTTCCGGCGCCGCTGGCGGCCGTCGTCGAGAACGCCTACGGTCACGCGACCGGCGACATCTTCCTCATCGCCGCGCCCATCGCCCTGGTCGCGCTGATCGCCATCGTCTTCATCCGGGAGATCCCGCTGCGCACCGCCGTGGACGACACGGCCGGGGGCGGCGAGAACGCGGCCGTCGGCCCGGACGACAACACCCCGGGCCGCGAGGGAGCCGAAGCCGGCTCCGCCCGCTGAGCCCGTAAGGCAGGTACCGGCCCGCCGCCGGAGCCGCATGGGCCCCGGCGGCGGACGCGCCTCCCGACGCGGGCGGCGTTCAGTGCGCGTGCACGCCGTTCGTCGCGGCGATCTTCTTCCAGGACTTCGGCCGCTCCGGGGCCGCCGTCGCCGAGGCGACCGACGCGGCCCGCGCCACCGACGCGGACGGCTTCGACGGCTGGTACAGCCAGGTGCCGAACAGCGCCGCGAGCGGCCGTCCGGACACCTCCTCCGCGTACCGGCGGAAGTCCGCCACCGACGCGTTGCCGTACGCGTACTTCGCCGTCCAGCCCTTCAGGACCGCGAAGAACGCGTCGTCCCCGATCGCGTCCCGCAGCGCCTGGAGGGCCAGCGCGCCCCGGTCGTACACCGCGGCGTGGAACTGGTTCTCCGGCCCCGGGTCACCGGGCCGGACCGTCCAGAACGGGTCGTCGGCGGGGCGTGAGGCGTAGGTGTAGGCGGCGAGCTCCCGTGCCGTCCCCTCGCCCTCGTGCTCCGACCACAGCCACTGCGCGTACCGTGCGAAGCCCTCGTTGACCCAGATGTCCTTCCAGCCCTTCACGGACACCGAGTCGCCGTACCACTGGTGGGCCAGCTCATGGACGACCACGCTGGTGTTCGACCCGTTCGCGAACTGCCGGGGGCTGTAGAACGGCCGGGTCTGCGTCTCCAGCGCGTACCCGGTGTCGGTGTTCGGCACATAGCCGCCGAGCGCGCCGAACGGATACGGCCCGAAGTACTCGCCGAGCCAGTCCGCGATCTCACCGGTGCGCTCGACGCTGGCCCGCGCGGCCCCGTAGTTCGGGCCCAGGTCCTTGCTGTACGCGTTGACGACCGGGATGCCGCTGTCGCTGGTTCCCGTCGTCACGTCGAACCGGCCGAGCGCGAGCGTGGCGAGATACGTCGCCTGCGGCTTGTCGGACCGCCAGTTGTAGCGGGTCCAGCCGAGCCGCGAACTCGTCGACTGGAGCGTGCCGTTGGAGATGGCCTGGGTGCCGTCCGGGACCTGCACCGAGACGTCGTAGGTCGCCTTGTCCAGCGGGTGGTCGTTGCTGGGGAACCACCACCAGGCGGCCTCGGGTTCGTTGGCGGCGACCCCGCCGTCCGGGGTGCGGTGCCAGCTGGTGAAGCCGTACGCCTTCTTCGTGGACGGCACGCCCCGGTAGCGGACGACGATCGTGAGGTCCGTGCCCTTGTCCAGGGGCTTCCCTGGCGTGATCTCCAGCTCGTGCTCCCCGGAGGTGGCGAACGCCGCCTTCGCGCCGTTGACGCGGACCTCCCCGACGTCCAGCAGGAAGTCCAGGTTGAATCGGGACAGGTCCCGGGTGGTCCGCGCGAGCAGGGTCGCGGTGCCCTCCAGCTCGTCCGTGGCCGGCTGGTACGTCAGCCGGAGGTCGTAGTGGGAGACGTCGTATCCGCCGTTGCCGTAGGCCGGGTAGTAGGGGTCGCCGATGCCCGGGGCGCCGGGGGCGTGGCTCGCCGCCGAGGCCGGGATCACCAGCATCAGGGAGGCGGCCGCCAGGGCACCCGGCGCGAGGATTCTGCGGTGCACGAAAGCTCCAAGTCGTAGGGGACCGAAGTCTGTCGGGAGCCTATTCATCCCCTGTGCGTCCGGTGTGTCCATGACCACCCCTGTCACACGATCGCCATTCGGCCGACACGTACCACCCCGCCCCGGGGGCGGTTCTCGGCCACACAGTCCTCACGCGCCGTCAGTCGCCCTCTTCTGCACGCGAGTTGACCGATGTACCGTCCGCGCATGCCGAACCGTACGCGCACGACGATCTGGAGAACGCTCGCGACGGCGGCCACCGCCGCCCTCATGGCCACCTTCCTGGCGCCCACCACCGCGCTGTCGGCCCCGCGCGAGAGCCGCCCCGTCCACTCCTACGAGAACGCCGTCCGCGAGGCCGTCTGGGTGGACACCGGACTCGACGGCGACCGCGACGGCCGGCACGACCGTGTCGCCGTCGACATCGTCCGCCCCCGCGAACCGGCCGCCCAGGGCCGCAAGGTGCCCGTCATCATGGACGCCAGCCCGTACTACTCGTGCTGCGGGCGCGGCAACGAGAGCCAGAGGAAGACGTACGACGCGGACGGCCACGTCGTGGGGATGCCGCTGTTCTACGACAACTACTTCGTGCCGCGCGGCTACGCCGTCGTCGGCGTCGACCTCGCCGGCACCAACCGCTCCGACGGCTGCGTCGACGTCGGCGGCCGTTCCGACGTCCTCTCCGCGAAGGCCGTCGTCGACTGGCTGAACGGCCGCGCCACCGCGTACACGACCCGCACCGGCAGCACCCGCGCCAAGGCGACGTGGAGCAACGGCCGCACCGGCATGATCGGCAAGAGCTGGGACGGCACCGTCGCCAACGGCGTCGCCGCCACCGGCGTGAAGGGCCTGAAGACCATCGTCCCGATCAGCGCGATCTCCTCCTGGTACGACTACTACTTCCAGCAGGGCGCCCCGCTGTACGACTCCGGTCCCGACTGGCTCTCCGACTACGTCGACAGCCCCGACGCCCGCGCCAAGTGCGCCGCCGTCCAGCGGAAGCTCGCCGACGGGGCGCCGCGCACCGGCGACTGGACACCCCTGTGGACCGAGCGCGACTACGTCAAGGACGCGCGCAAGGTGCGGGCCAGCGTCTTCGCCGTCCACGGCACCCAGGACCTCAACGTCCGCATGAAGCACCTCGGTCAGTGGTGGGACGCCCTCGCGAGGAACGGCGTCGAGCGCAAGATCTGGCTCTCCCAGACCGGCCACGTCGACCCCTTCGACTTCCGCCGCGCCGAGTGGGTGAAGACCCTGCACCGCTGGTTCGACCACGAACTCCTCGGCTACGACAACGGCGTCGACCGCGAGCCGATGGCCGACATCGAACGCCACCCCGGCCAGTGGGCCACCTCCGCGGTCTGGCCGCCGCGCGGCACCGCCACCGCCACCCTGCGCCCCGCCCACGGCGACCGGGCCGGCGTCGGCACGCTCGGCCTGCGCAAGGGCCGCGGCACCGAGACGTTCACGGACGACCCCCGGCGCGGCGAGTCCGACTGGGCCGCGGCGATCGACACCCCCACCGCCGACAAGGCGGGCTTCGTCACCGGCCCGCTCACCCGCGACCTGCGCCTGTCCGGCTCCTCGAAGGTCACCGTCACCGCCACCCCGACCACCACCACGGCCCATCTGTCCGCCGTCCTCGTCGACCTCGGCCCCGACACGATCCGCGACTACGCGGCGGGCGGCGAGGGCATCACCACGCTCACCGACCGCGACTGCTGGGGCGCGAGCACCACCGGCGACAGCGCCTGCTACCTGCGAACGGCCGCCGACACCGCCGACGTCGAGCACACCGTCGTCAGCCGCGGCTGGGCCGACCTCGGCACCCACGCCTCCGCCCACCACGGCAGGCCGCTCACCCCGGGCAAGGCGTACACGCTCACCCTCGACCTGGCCGCCACCGACCACGTCGTCCCGGCCGGCCACCGGCTCGCCCTGATCGTCGCGGGCACCGACAGGGACCTGATCGACCCGCCGTCGACCCGGCCCACCCTCACCCTCGACCTGTCCCGCACCGAGGCCCGCGTCCCGCTCGTCGGCGGTACGGCCGCGTTCGCACGGGCCACCGCCGGCTCGCCGTCCGCCGCCCCGCGCGTCGCCGAACACCTGAACGGCGTCACGGGCGGGCCCCGCTCCGCCGGTCGCGTCCCGGAGGGCGGCCGGTGACCCGCGTCCGGGCGCTCGTCCTGACCGGTGCGGCCCTCGCCGCCTGCCTGGTGGCGGGGCCCGCCCACGCCACACCGTCCCCGCCCCGCACCGGCTTCGAGACGTCGGACGGGGCCCGCTGGACGACCCAGCCGGAGGAGCGGGCCCTGCTGGCCACCGTCGACCGGGCGAGCGACCGGGTCTCCGTCACCCGGATCGGCACCACCGGCGAGGGCCGCCCGCTCCAACTCGTGCGGATCGGCGAACGCCGTACGGCGCACACGGTCCTGCTGGTGTGCAGCCAGCACGGTGACGAACCGTCGGGCCGCGAGGCCTGCCTGTCCACCGTCCGCGACCTCGCCTACGCGAAGGACCCGGCCACCCGCCGGTTCCTGGCCCGCACCACCGTGCTGGTCGTGCCCACCGCCAACCCCGACGGCCGGGCGGCGGACACCCGCGGCAACGCCGACGGCGTCGACATCAACCGCGACCACCTCGCCCTCGCGACGGCCGAGGGCCGCGCCATGGCCGCCGTCGTCCGTGACGAACGGCCCGACATCGTCTACGACCTGCACGAGTACGGCGCCACACCGCCGTACTACGACAAGGACCTGTTCGACCTGTGGCCGCGCAACCTCAACACGGACGGCGCCGTCCACGACGCGGCCCGCACCCTGTCCGAGGCGTACGTCCGCCCCGCCGCGGCCCGCGCCGGCCACTCCACGGGCACCTACGGCATCTGGACCGACCCCGCGACCGGCGAGCCCGTCCGGCAGGTCGCCGGGGACGGCCAGGAGCGCATCCTGCGGAACATGACCGGCGTCAAGCACGCGGTGGGCCTGCTCATCGAGAGCCGTGTCGACGCCCTCACCGGCGCCGAGCGGGCCGACCCGGCCCTCAACCACCGGCGCCGGGTGCGCTCCCAGCTCGCCGGGCTCGGCGGGCTGTTCCGGTTCAGCGACCAGGATCGCGGACGGATCGAGCGGGCCACCGGCGCCGCCCGCCTCGCCGGATGGAAGGACAGCGGCCCGGTGTACCTGGGCGGCGCCGACAACGACCCGCCCGAACCCGCCGAGGTGATCGCGGACCCGCCCTGCGGCTACCGGCTCACCCCCGCCCAGTACGCGCGGGTGCGGGACGAACTGGCGCTGCACGGGGTGCGCATCCGGGGCACCTACGTGCCGCTGCGCCAGCCGCTGCGCGCGCTCGTCCCCCTGCTCCTGGACGCCCGCGCGCCGTACCACCTCACGGAGGGTGAACCCGACACCGGCTGCTGAACGGGCCGCTCGTGGCGGAATCTGTGGTAGGTCCTGGAAAACACGTGGTGACCGGCGTATCCACCGTTTCCAGGGGAAGGTGCCGCAGATGACTGACGATCTGAAGCAGAGAGGCGGTGACGGTCCGGAAGCGCCCGCGGGCGCTTCCGCCCGCCGTACCGACCGAGTGGTGTTCGGAGTCACCGCGGCCATCACCCTGGCCTTCGTGATCTGGGGCTGGACGGCCACCGACTCGCTGGAGAGCGCGTCCTCGACGCTCCTCGACGGCCTGATCCACAACGGCGGCTGGGCGTTCATGCTGGCCGCCTCCGGGTTCGTGGTGTTCGCGCTCTGGCTCGCCATCAGCCGGTACGGCCGTATCCACCTCGGCGCCGAGGGCGAGGAGCCCGAGTTCAAGACGGTGTCCTGGGTCGCCATGATGTTCAGCGCCGGCATGGGCATCGGCCTGATGTTCTACGGCGTCAGCGAACCCCTCGCGCACTACACGACACCGCCCCCCGGCACGGACCCCGCCAACTCCGGTGAACGCATGGAGACGGCGATGGCCACCACCCTCTTCCACTGGACACTGCACCCCTGGGCGATCTACGCGGTGGTCGGACTCGGCATCGCCTACAGCACGTTCCGCAAGCGCCGCCGTCAGACGATCAGCGCGGTCTTCACCCCGCTGATCGGGGAGCGGCACGCCAACGGCACCGCGGGACGGATCATCGACATCCTCGCGATCATCGCGACCGTCTTCGGCTCCGCGGCCTCCCTCGGGCTCGGCGCCCTGCAGATCGGCTCCGGTTTCCAGGAGCTGGACTGGATGGACGACGTCAGCACCGGTCTGCTCGTCGCCATCATCGCGGTGCTGACGCTGGCCTTCGTCGCCTCGGCCGTCTCCGGGATCGAGCGGGGCATCCAGTGGCTGTCGAACATCAACATGGTGCTGGCCCTGATCCTCGCGGTGTTCGTGTTCATCGCGGGCCCGACGATCATCGTCCTCGACCTGATCCCCACGTCGGTCTTCTCCTACCTCGGCGACCTGCCCCAGCTCGCCGGCCGCACCGAGGCCAGCGGCGGCGAGGGCGTCGCCGCGTGGCTCGGCAGCTGGACGGTCTTCTACTGGGCGTGGTGGATCTCCTGGACGCCGTTCGTCGGCATGTTCATCGCGCGCATCAGCCGCGGGCGCACCATCCGGCAGTTCGTCGGCGGGGTCATCCTCGTGCCCAGCACGGTCAGCCTCATCTGGTTCGCGATCTTCGGCGGCTCCGCGATGAAGGTGAAGGAGGGCGGCGGGCTCGCCGGGAAGGACACCCCCGAGGGGCAGCTGTTCGGACTGCTCCAGGAGTTCCCCATCGCCACGGTCACCAGCCTGCTCGTGATGATCCTCGTCGGCATCTTCTTCGTGTCGGGCGCCGACGCGGCGTCCATCGTGATGGGCACGCTCTCCCAGAAGGGCGCTCTCGAACCCGGCCGGTTCGTCGTCGTGTTCTGGGGTGTGGTCACCGGTGCGGTCGCGGCCATCATGCTGCTCGTCGGCAGCGGTCAGGGCGACGCCCTGACCGGGCTTCAGAACCTCACCATCCTCGCAGCGGCACCCTTCGTCCTGGTGATGATCGGGGCGTGCGTGGCGCTCATGCGCGATCTGCGCCAGGACCCGGTCATCGTGCGCGGCGAGATCGGCTCCGAGGCCGTCGACCTCGCCGTCATCGAGGGACACAAGCGCTACGACGGGGACTTCGAGATCAAGGTCGGCCCGGGCCCCGGCACCGAGACCTCCGGCGACCCGCTGGGCCACGACCACGGCTAAGGCTTCGTCAGGGGCGCACCGACGTGGGGGAGGCGGACGCACCGCCTCCCTCGCGCCCCCACCCACCCCCGCACGCCCGCGCGTGCGTTCACCCCCCGAACCGGACGTAGCGGAATATGTCATGCCGCGCTCATACCGGTCCCGCTCTGGGGATACTCACACCATGTCTGCCGCGTACGCGACCTTCGGCCTGGCACCGGCGATGCGTGCCGGCGGCGTCCTGGCCAACGGTGACTACCAGGTGCACCGGGACTTCGTGGACTTCATCGTCGACGGCCGCCCGCTGCTGTTCCAGCTCTCCGACCTCGACGCCGTCTCCCCGCTCGCCTCCGACGTCCCGCCCGCCATCTTCACCGCCCAGGTCCGCAGCCTCCTCCTGGAGGCCGACGCCCCGCTGCCCGGCGGACGGTACGTCGTGTACGGCTGCCCCGACTGCGCCGACCTCGCCTGCGGAGCCGTCACCGCGGCCATCACCCGCGACGGCGACGACTACATCTGGCGGGACTTCGCCTGGCAGACCGACGAACACGCCGACCTGGAGCTCAACGGCTACCACGGCATAGGCCCGTTCCGCTTCGAGGGCGCCGGATACCGCGCCGCACTCCACTCCCTGCTCCGGGACGCCGCCGAGGCGCCGCGCCGCCGGGTCCTCCTCGTCGGCGCCCGCGTCGCCGTCCTCGCCCGGCTCGCCGCCGCGCTGCGCACCATCGGCGTCGGCGCCGACATCACCGGCGACGTCGGGGGCGTACCCGCCGACGAACTGCGCGCCTACGGCGCCGTCGCCTTCGGGCGCGCGGTGGGCGAGGAGCAACGCGCCGCCGTACGCCGGGCGTTCACGGACGCCGGCGTCGACGTGGCGTACGTCGACGGCCTCGCCCCGATCGTTCCGCTGCTCGTCGCGCAGATCGAGCACGCCCTGGACCGCAGCCCCCTCGACCGGCGCCGGCTGACCCGCCTGGTCGCCGCCGGCGGGGAGGCCGGGGTCGAGGTCACCTCACCGTGCCGGGTCCGGCTCACCGCCTACCGTCTGGACCGGCTGTACCGCACCCACACCCACGAGGTCTTCGACGGCGTCCTGGAGCCGGGCCGCCACCGCATCCCGCTGGACGCCAGGGCCGTCAAGGGCGAGGCGTTCGTGGTGGCCCGGACCTCCGGCAGCGTGCTGGTGGAGCCGATGGCCCGCTGACGCGATCGCGACGGCCTGTCGCCCGCGGCTGAGCAGGGGCTGATCGCGCGGTTCCCCGCGCCCCGAGGGCGTCCCGCAGTCGAGAGCCGGCCCCAGCCCTCTCAGGGGCGCGGGGAACCGCGCGCCAGCCACCCCTCACCCGCACCCGCCGGACGGCACCAGCACGCGCACCCCACTAGGATCGCTCCCCGTGACCGCCACCCTCGTCGTCAAGAACCTCGCCGCCGGCCACGGCGACCGCACCCTGTTCAGCGGGCTCGACCTCGTCGTGGCACCCGGCGACGTGATCGGCCTGGTCGGTGCCAACGGCGCCGGCAAGTCCACGCTGCTGCGCCTGCTCGCCGGGCTCGCCGCGCCTGAGGAGGGCGAACTGCGCCTGTCCCCGCCGGCCGCCACCGTCGGTCACCTCCCGCAGGAACCGGAGCGCCGGCCCGGCGAGACCGTCCGGCAGTTCCTGGCCCGCCGCACCGGGGTCGCCGAGGCCCAGCGCGTGATGGACGAGGCGACGCAGGCCCTGGTCGACGGGGCGCCCGGCGCCGACGACGCGTACGCCACCGCCCTGGAGCGCTGGCTGGGCCTGGGCGGCGCCGACCTCGACGAACGGGCCGACGAGGTCGCCGACGCGCTCGGCCTCGCCGTCGACCTGGAACAGCCGATGACGTCCCTGTCCGGCGGCCAGGCGGCCCGCGCCGGACTGGCCTCGCTGCTGCTCTCCCGCTACGACGTCTTCCTGCTCGACGAGCCCACCAACGACCTCGACCTCGACGGCCTGGAGCGGCTGGAACGCTTCGTCACCGCTCTGCGCGCCGGCACCGTCGTCGTCAGCCACGACCGCGAGTTCCTCGCCCGCACGGTCACCAAGGTCCTCGAACTCGACCTCGCGCAGGGGCAGATCAACCTCTACGGCGGCGGCTACGACGCCTACCTGGAGGAGCGCGAGGTGGCCCGCCGGCACGCCCGCGACGACTACGAGGAGTACGCCGACAAGAAGGCCGCCCTCCACGAGCGCGCCCAGACCCAGCGCTCCTGGATGGACAAGGGCGTGAAGAACGCCCGGCGCAAGGCGGGCAACGACAACGACAAGATCGGCCGCAAGTTCCGCAGCGAGGCCAGCGAGAAGCAGGCCGCGAAGGCCCGGCAGACCCAGCGCATGATCGAGCGCCTGGAGGTCGTCGAGGAACCGCGCAAGGAGTGGGAACTGCGCATGGAGATCGCGTCGGCGCCCCGCTCCGGCGCGGTCGTCGCGACCCTGCGCGACGCCGAGGTACGCCGCGGCCCCTTCACCCTGGGCCCGGTGTCCCTTCAGATCGACTGGGCGGACCGGGTGGCCGTCACCGGGGCCAACGGCGCCGGCAAGTCCACCCTGCTGGCCGCCCTCCTGGGCCGGGTGCCGCTGGACGCCGGCCAGGCCCACCTCGGCTCGGGCGTCCTGATCGGCGAGGTCGACCAGGCACGCGAGCTGTTCCACGGCGACGAGACACTGCTGGACGCCTTCCGCGCGGCCGTCCCCGACACCGAACCCGTCGAGGTGCGCACCCTG
>Ga0164243_10006037_pt1 | contig 18437 bp, 15 predicted proteins | sample OricompcompostOP_FD_108781 | JGI IMG/M metagenome (GOLD analysis project Ga0164243, IMG submission 108781) | Organic Plus compost microbial communities from Emeryville, California, USA - Original compost - Organic plus compost (OP) | ecosystem: Engineered > Solid waste > Mixed feedstock >... | reverse complement strand
CTTTACCTGCAATGGGTGGCGGACCAGCAGTTGCGGGCGGCCGCCCGCCGCGCCGCTGACGCCGGCATGCGCATCGGCCTTTATGTCGACCTGGCCATCGGCGAGGCACCGGACGGCTCGGCCGGGTGGAGCGACCGCTCGCTGGTGCTGCCGGATGTGCGGGTGGGCGCGCCGCCGGATTATTTCAACACCTCCGGGCAGGACTGGGGGCTGGCGCCCCTGTCCCCCAAAGCCCTGATGGAGCGGGACTACGCCCCCCTGCGGGACATGCTGGAAGACGTGATGCGGCACGCCGGGGCGCTGAGAATGGACCATGTCATGGGCCTCTTGCGCCTCTATCTCATCCCGGCCGACCACCAGGCCACCGACGGCGCCTATATCCGCTACGACATCTCCCGCGCCCTGGAGGTGCTGGCCCAGGCCTCCCACGACCGCCGCGCCGTCATCATCGGGGAAGACCTGGGCACCGTGCCCCACGGCTTCCGCGAGCTGATGGCGGCGGCGGAGGTGCAGTCCTACCGCGTCTTCTATTTCGAGCAGCAGGACGGCAGGCTGGCGCCCCCGTCGCATTATCCGGAGCGGGCCCTGAGCTGCCTTTCCACCCATGACCTGATTCCGCTGGCCGGCTGGTGGCAGGGCCACGACATCGACCTGCGCCTGGAGCACGGGCTGAACAGCGAAGAGGAAATCGCCGAGCAGCGCGAGGAGCGCCGGCGGCACCTGGAGCAGGTGCGCGCCGACCTGGCCGCCGTCGGCATGGCCAGTGCCGACCGGGAAACCGGCGGGACGCTCGACACCAGACTGGCCGCCGCGCTGCATGGCTATCTGGCGACCGCTCCATCGCGCCTTTTCGCCGTCCGCCTGGAGGATCTGGCGGGCGAGACGGAGCCCGTGAACCTGCCCAGCACCAGTGACACCTATCCCAACTGGCGCCGCCGCTTCCCGGTCCCCCTGGACAGGCTGATGGCGAGCGACCGGGCCCGCGCCATCATGGCGGCCGTGGCCGCCGCGAGGCCCCGGCCATGAAGCACGCGCTCGCCGCAACCTACCGCCTGCAGTTCCGCAACGGCATGGATTTCGATGCCGCCGCCCAACTGGCGCCGTATCTGAAGCGTCTCGGAATCAGCCATCTCTATGCCTCGCCCGTCTTCAGGGCGACAGAAGGCTCCAGCCACGGCTATGACGTGACCGACCACCAGCATTTCGATCCGGCACTCAGCGGCGATGCCGGGTTCGAACGGCTGTCCGCCGCGCTGGAGGACGCGGGCCTCGGCCTCATACTCGATATCGTGCCCAACCATATGGCGGCCAGCCCGCAGAACCCCTGGTGGCACGATGTGCTGGAATGGGGAGAGGCCAGCCCTTTCGCCCGCTATTTCGATATCGACTGGTGCGCACCCAAGCTGGTGCTGCCCCTGCTCGGCGGCCCCTTCGGCCAGGTCGTGGAGGCCGGAGAGATCGGCCTCAGATACGCCGCCGCCGAAGGCCGCTTCGCCATGACCTATTTCGATACCGCCGTGCCTCTGGCGCCGACGAGCTATCCCCTCATCCTGGAGCGCCTGGGGGTGGCGGAACCGGCCGCCTTCACCAGCGCCACGCCGGATACGATCGGTCCCCTGCGCGACCGGATGCACACCGATCTGCCGCAGGAGCCGGACCTCGCCCCCCTTGCGGCCGATGGCGATTTCCTGAACCGGCTCCACGAGGCGCAGGTCTGGCAACTGGCCTATTGGCGGCTGGGGCGTGACGGCCTCACCTACCGCCGCTTTTTCGAGATCAGCGAGCTGGTGGGCGTGCGGGTGGAGGATGACGCCGTGTTCGACGCCGTCCACCAGCTGCCCCTGTCGCTTGTGCGGGACGGGCGGGTGGACGGCCTGCGCATCGACCATATCGACGGCGTGGCCTATCCGGGCGCCTATCTCCGCCGGCTCCGCTCCAAGGTCGGCGAGGTGGCCACCATCCATGTGGAGAAGATTCTGGAGGGCACCGAACCCCTGCGCAACGACTGGCCGGTGGATGGCACCACGGGATATGAGTTCATCACCGATCTGGCCGGGCTCTTCACCGAGCCCTCGGGAGAGGATGTGCTGGACGCCACCTACACCGCCTTCCTGGCGGGCCGCTGGCCCAATGTGGACCCCATGCTGGTGAAGACCGTTATCCTGACCGGGAACCTTGCGGGGGAACTGCTGGGCCTGCAGCACATGGTGCTCGATATCGCGGCATCGGACCCGGCGGCGCGGGACTTCGGCACCGACACGCTGCGCCGCGCCATCATCGCGCTGGTGGCCGCCTTCCCGGTTTACCGCACTTATGTCGGACCCGAGGGGGCTTCGGACGAGGATCGAGCGGTCATCGCCGATGCCGTGGCCTCGGCCAAACAGTCGCCCCTCCTGGAGGATCCCCTGCCCATCGACCTGGTGGCGGGCTATCTCACCGGCGACGTGGCGCCCGACCTGCAGGACCTGGCCCACACCTTCGCCAAGCGTTTCCAGCAGACCACGGGCGCCGTCATGGCCAAGGCCATCGAGGATACGCTCTATTACCGTGACGCCCGCCTGATCGGCCTCAACGAGGTGGGGGGCGATCCGCAGCGCTTCGGCGCGCCCCTCAGCGCCTTCCACGACGCCATGATCCGCCGGGCGGAATGCAGCCCCCTCGCCCTCTCCGCCACCGCCACGCACGATACGAAGCGCGGGGAGGACGCCCGCGCCCGCCTCTACGTCATCAGCGAACGCGCCACCGAGTGGGCGGGCATCGTCTCCCGCCTGGCGGCCGATGCCGAAGGCCTGCGCCAGGAGCTGGAGGACGGCCCCGCACCCTCGCGCAATCTGGAATGGAAGATATACCAGTCCATCTATGCCGCCTGGCCGGCCGATCTGGCACCGGACGACGCGCATGGCATGGCCGCCTTCCGGGAGCGCCTGGACGCCTATCTGGAGAAGGCGCTCCGGGAAGCCAAGAGCCGCACCACCTGGACCTCGCCCAACACGGAATACGAGGACGCCGTGCGCCATTTCGCCGCCTCTCTCCTGGCGCCGGAAACCGGCATGGCGGCGCGGATGGCGGAGCTCTTTGCGCCCTTCTGGCGGGCCGGGGCGCTCAACGCCCTGGCGCAAGTGCTCATCAAGGCCACCGCTCCCGGCGTCCCCGACATCTACCAGGGCACGGAGCGCTGGGATTTCAGCTTCGTCGATCCGGACAACCGCCGCCCGGTGGACTTCGACATGCGCCAGGCCGCTCAGGCGAGCGAAGCCAGCGCGCAAGCGCTGCTCGCCGACTGGACCAGCGGGGAGGTGAAACAGTACGTCCTGAGCAAGGCCCTGACCGCCCGCGCCGCCAGGCCGGACCTCTTCTCGCGCGGAGATTACGTCCCCCTTCCCGTCAGCGGTCCGCGCGCCGAGAACGTGCTCGCCTTCTGCCGCCACCAGGGGGATGATCTGGCTGTCGTCGCCGCCCCGGTGCGCGCCAGCGCCGGCATAACGGGCGACCTTCCCCTCGTGGATGGCAACTATTGGGGAGACACCACCCTCATGATCGACAGCAATCTGGCGCCTGCCTCCCGTGTCCTCCGGGATGCCTTCACCGGCGTCGAGCACTCGTCCATCGAACGCCTGCCCGTTGCCGGACTGCTGAACCGCTTTCCCGTGGCGCTGCTGCTCTGACCGGGCCTTAGCGGGAGGCCGCGCCCGTCACCCGCCAGATCCTGTTGCCCACGTCATCGGCCACCAGCAGGGCGCCCTGGCTATCGAACGCCACGCCCACCGGCCGCCCCTGCGCCTGGCCGTCGTCGTTCAGGAACCCGGTGAGCACATCCATGGGAGCGCCCGCCGGGCGGCCGTCCGCAAACGGGACGAAAATGACCTTGTAGCCGCTTCTCGGCTCGCGGTTCCACGATCCATGCTGGCCAATGAAGGCGCCTTCCGCAAAACGCCCGGGAAGTGCCGCATTGGCCGGCGGGAAGGTGAGACCAAGGGAGGCCGTATGCGCGCCCAGCGCATAGTCGGGCACGATGGCGCGCTCCACCAGCTCGGGCTTTTGCGGTTTCACGCGCTCGTCGACATGCTGGCCGAAATAGCTGTAGGGCCAGCCGTAGAATCCGCCGTCCTTGACGGAGGTGAGATAGTCGGGCACGAGGTCGCTGCCCAGTTCGTCCCGCTCGTTGACCACGGCCCACAGCACGCCGCTTCCGGGCGCCCAGCCCATGCCGTTGGGATTGCGAAGCCCCGACGCGAATATGTGGTGGCTGCCGGTGGCGATGTCCACCTCCCAGATGGCGGCACGACCGGTCTCGGCCTCCATCCCGTTCTCGGCCGCATTGCTGTTGGAGCCGACGGTGACGTAGAGCCGATCGCCATCCGGGCTGGCGATGACGTTCTTCGTCCAGTGATGGTTGATGGGGCCGGCCGGCAGCGCAAGGACGGTTTCACCCGGTCCCGCGATCTCGGTGTCACCGGTCTGATAGCCATAGCGCACGAGGGCGTCCGTATTGGCGACATAGAAATCGTTCCCGACCAGCACCATGCCGAACGGGGACCGCAGCCCCTGGAGAAAGATGCTGCGCATGTCCGCACGGCCATCGCCGTCGGTATCCCGCAGCAGGGTGATCCGGTCGGGGCTCGGAACCCCGGCCCCAGCATAGTCCTGGACCTCCTTCATGACCTTGGCCTTGATCCCGCCGCCGGATTTCGGCTGCGCGTTGCTCTGCGCCACCAGGACATCGCCGTTGGGCAGCACATAGATCCAGCGCGGATGGTCGAGCCCGTCGGCGAAGAGACCGACCGACAGGCCCTCGGCCGGACGGGGCATGGCGCCGGCGGGCCATCCCACCGCCTCGGCGGGATTGACCGTGGGGATGAGCGGATGGGCGGGAGCGGGAAGAACGGGATTGGGGCCGTACCCCTGGGCAACCGGCACCTCCGCCTCGTGCCCGCAACCGGCCAGGGCGGCGAATGCCGCCAGCGCAAGAATGGGAAGCACCGTCCTCATGCGGCATCAACGAGCCGCGCGGCGGCAGGTTCCGGCGGGGGCTGGCCGCCGCCGGCGGATGGTGCGGGTCGTCAGAGGGCGGGGGCCGTCGCCTGCTCCTCGGCCGCGACGGACTGTTCGGCTCCCCTTCCAAAGGAATCCGAGACAATCGCCCAGGCCACAAAGATCACGATCCCGAGATTGATGGCGAGCATGACCGCTCCCACCCACATCCATCTCCGCTCGCTGTCGGTATCATCCGGTCGCATCATCACTCCACTCATCCCGGGACGTGGGGACTCTTGTATGAGTCCCCAACCCCGTCCTCTGGTTTCATCCCGTCTTGACGTCGATGCGCCTGACCTTGGCCCTGCTCTCCGCCGTCTTCGGCAGGCTGACCGTCAGAACGCCCCGTTTGAAAGTCGCTTCAGCCTTGCCCGCATCGACGCCCGGCGGCAAGGGGATCATCCGGTGGAACGAGCCGTATGAGCGCTCGGACATGTAATATCCGCGCTTCTTCTCCTCCCGTTCCTCCTTCTTCTGACCGCGGATGGTCAGCACATCGTCGGTCAGGTCCACCTCTATATCCTTCTCGTCCAGGCCGGGCAACTCGACGCTCACCTCCACCTCATTGTCGGTTTCGGAGATATCCGTCCTGGCGAAGCCGGCGCCCGCATGACCGTTCGAGCCGAAGGGTGTCTGGTCGAACTGTCTCCAGAAATCATCAAACACCCGGTTGATATCCCGCTGCAAGCTGAGGAACGGGCTGTCGCCGCCTTCCCTCTGCGCGATTTCAGGTTTGCTCCTGTTCCAGGGAATAAGATCTCTGATCTGCATTTCCACCTCCATCCAATCTCCTTGCCCTCCCGGTCACGCCGCCTTGACCTCGATCTTGCGTGTCCTGGCGCGTTCGGCCCTGGGGAGCCTCAGGGTCAGGACGCCATCCTTGTGGCTGGCTTCGATCTTCCCTTCGTCTATATCCTCGGACAGGGTGAAGGCCCGCTCGAAATCGCCCTCGCCATATTCCGTGTAGATGGAACGGTACGTGTCCGGGCGGCTTGCATGCACCCGTCCCCGGATGGTCAGCACGCGCCGCTCCAGCGTGACATCCACATCCCCGGACGCGACGCCAGGCATATCGATCACGAGCACGATATGATCGCTGTCCTCGTAGATATCCGTATCGGGCCGGTACACCCTGCCGGAGCGGGCGGGCTGGGCGCCCTCCCCGTTCGTCAGGCCCCGGCTCTGCGTCCTGCTCAGTTCCTGTGCCATGGTTCTCTCCTCTGGTCTCTCAACTGGTCCTGATCTCGATGCGGCGCGGCAGGTCCGCCTCGGGCCGGTGCATCTCGATTTCCAGCACGCCGTTGGTGAAGCGGGCCTCCACTTTGTTGGGGTCCACGCGGAACGGCAATTCGATGGTTCTCGAGAACCGCCCTTCCGGCCGTTCGCGGCGATACCAGGAAACATGCTCGCCGTCCGCCGCCGCGCGCCGCTCACCGGCTATGGTGAGCGTATCCTCGGTGACTGACAATTGTATGTCCTCGCTCGACAGGCCCGGCAATTCAGCCGTCACGGCCACACTGTCCCGTCCCTGCCACAGATTGACGGCGGGGAAGGAATGTGATGGCGCGCTGTCGTCGAACAGACGGTTCATCTCCGACTGCAATCGTCTCATTTCCGAGAACGGGTCCCATCCGGACCGGTCCCATGATGTCAAGATCATCTGTCTCTCCACTCCTCTGCTGCGCTCCGCCCATCGCGGGCGGCGCTCCATCATTCACAATGTGCGGGAACAGATTGGCCGGTCACCGGCAGACCCGGCGGCAGGATGACGACGGCCGTTGCGCGCGCCGTTGAGCCGGATGGCTCTCATGGATCAGATGACTCGGCGCAGACCCATCGCTGGGCGACATGGGCCTTTGCCCGATCAGGCGTCGGGCTCGCCATTCTTCCGTCGGGAGCCGTCAACGGCCTCCCGCAGCGGGATATGTGGGAAATGCCACCATGGAGTCAAGCCCCCCTATCCTACTGATTTTTCAATATAATCGCTCAGGATCAGAGGCACGCGGCGGCAGCGGCATCGGGCTCCCGATACCGCTGCCGATCCAATGACAAAGACGCGGGCTCGACCGTCCGTCTCCTACCCTCCGCATCTGGAGATGCCGTTGATGTTCTGCATTTCCCTGATCTTGTCGGTGATCTCAAGCCAGGCCATGGCATTGTGCCGGTCTCCGGCACGCCGGAAATGTTCGGAGAGTTCCAGGGCCCGCAGGTCGGCCCGCGGCCCGTATTTCTCCAGCGTCGCCTCGGCGAACGCGCCGATATCGGCGTCCCCGATCCTCAGTTTGATCTGCTCTCCATCCGAAATATTCCGAAGCACATGCTCCGACAGTCCGGTCATCGACATCCTCCGTTTCTTCGTCCGGGCTTTTCCGGGAAGCCGGCCCCGCCCCCGGCGGCATCGGCATCCTGCGAAACTCCCGTCTCACGCATCTACGAATTCAGATCAGATTGAACCAACGGTCGCCCGGAACGGGGACACCGCCCCGCTCCGGCCGTTAGCCGGCCATACATGTAGGAAGGGCTCGCCGCCATTCAATAGCTATCAGGCTGTTCTGGCGGGAAGAATTGATATGAAATCCAGGCAGGAGGTCCTGCAGTATTCGTCTGCGGAACGGACGATCGGCCGCCGGGCACCAACGGGTGGCGCCCGGCGGTGGCCTTCAGAGGATGGCGGGAAGGCGCAGGCCCTTTTCGCGGGCGCAGTCAAGGGCGATGTCGTAACCGGCGTCGGCATGGCGCATGACGCCGGTGGCCGGGTCGTTCCAGAGCACGCGCTCCAGCCGCCGCGCGGCGTCTTCCGTGCCGTCCGCCACGATCACCATGCCGGCATGCTGCGAAAAGCCCATGCCCACGCCGCCGCCGTGATGCAGGCTCACCCAGGTGGCGCCGGAGGCCGTGTTCAACAGGGCGTTGATGAGCGGCCAGTCGGACACGGCGTCCGAGCCGTCCCTCATGGCTTCCGTCTCGCGGTTGGGGCTGGCGACGGAGCCGCTGTCCAGATGATCCCGGCCGATGACGACGGGCGCCTTCAGCTCGCCTCTCGCCACCATCTCGTTGAAGGCGAGGCCCAGGCGGTGGCGGTCCCCCAGCCCCACCCAGCAGATGCGGGCCGGCAGCCCCTGGAAGGCGATGCGCTCACGGGCCATGTCCAGCCAGTTGTGCAGGTGGGCGTCGTCTGGCATCAGCTCCTTCACCTTCTCGTCGGTCCTGTAGATGTCTTCCGGATCGCCGGACAGGGCGGCCCAGCGGAAGGGGCCGATGCCGCGGCAGAACAGCGGGCGGATATAGGCGGGCACGAAACCGGGGAAATCGAAGGCGTTCTCCAGCCCCTCCTCCTTGGCCATCTGGCGGATGTTGTTGCCATAGTCCAGCGTCGGGATGCCCTGGTGCCAGAAATCCAGCATGGCCTGCACCTGCACCTTCATGGAGGCGCGGGCCGCTTTCTCGACCGCTTTCGGGTCCTTCTCCCGCATGTCGCGCCACTGGCCCATGGTCCAGCCCTGGGGCAGGTAGCCGTTCACCGGGTCATGCGCCGAGGTCTGGTCGGTCACGATGTCCGGCCGGATGCCGCGCCTGACGATCTCGGAGAAGATATCGGCGGCGTTGCCCAGCAGGCCCACGGACTTGGCCTCGCCCGCTTTAGTCCAGCGCTCGATCATGGCAAGCGCTTCATCCAGGGTCTCCGCTCTCTCGTCCAGATACCTAGTACGCAAGCGGAAATCGATGCTGTCCGGATTGCATTCCACGGCCAGGCAGCAGGCTCCGGCCATCACGGCGGCAAGCGGCTGCGCACCGCCCATGCCGCCCAGCCCGCCGGTCAGGACCCACTTGCCCTTCAGGTCCCCGCCATAGTGCTTGCGGCCGGCTTCCACGAAGGTCTCGTAGGTGCCCTGCACGATGCCCTGGGTGCCGATATAGATCCAGGAGCCGGCGGTCATCTGCCCGTACATCATCAGACCGGCCTTATCCAGCTCGTTGAAATGGTCCCAGTTGGCCCAGTGCGGCACGATGTTGGAATTGGCGATGAGCACACGCGGCGCGTCCTTGTGAGTCCTGAAGATGCCGACCGGCTTGCCCGACTGCACGACAAGGGTTTCCTCTTCCGTCAGGTCCTTGAGAGACGCCAGGATACAATCGAAATCCTCCCAGGTGCGGGCGGCGCGGCCGATGCCGCCATAGACCACCAGCTCATCCGGATTCTCGGCCACGCCGCGGTCCAGATTGTTCTGGATCATGCGGAACGGAGCCTCCGTGGTCCAGGTCCGGCAGGTGAGTTCGGGTCCGGTGGGGCTCTTGATCTCGCGTGCGTTGGCTAAAATCCTGGTCACTGTTTCAAACTCCTCAAATCGGTATTAATCGTGTGCTGAATGGCCTTGAGAACATCCCGCAGCACCTCTCTCAGCTTCGCGGACTGTTCCGGGTCGTAGCGGAAGGGATGCACTTCCTCCCGCAGGTAATTGCGCTGCGCCAGCTCCATCTGGATGGCGTGGATGTTCTCCTTGGGCCGGCCGTAATGCCGCGTCGTCCAGCCGCCCTTGAAGCGGCCGTTGACCACATGGCTGTAACCCTCGGCATCAGCGCAGACCCTGGCCACCGCTTCGGTGATGGCGGAGTGGCAGGTGGTGCCGCCATTGTCGCCGATATTGAAGTCCGGCAGGTCGCCGTCGAAGAGATGGGGGATGCACGAGCGGATGGAGTGGCAGTCATAGAGAACGGCGATGCCGTGCTCGGCCCTCACCCGCTTCACCTCCGCTTCCAGCACCGCATGATAGGCCTGGTGGAAGGCCGCCAGCCGGTGGGCGATGGAGCCTGCCGATGGCGGCCGGGTCCAGATGGGCGCGCCGTCGAAGGTGGTGAGCGGCACCAGTTCCGTCGTGTTCTGGCCGGGATAGAGGCTCTTGCCGCTGGGATCGCGGTTGGCGTCGATCACATAGCGGCTGAAATTCGCCCGCACGATGGTGGCGCCTTCCAGAAGGCCGTCATAAAGGGCCGGCACATGCCAGTCCGTGTCGGAAAGCTCTTGCCCCAGCGTGTTGAGGTCCGCCCGGATATCCTCCGGCACATAGGTGCCCGAATGGGGCTGGCCGAGGATGATCGGCCCGCTGCCGCGTATGACGGTGACCGGGGTCATGACGCCAGTTCGATCCGGGGGAGATGCCCGCCGAAATCGGTCAGGACCTCCTGGTTCGAGATCATGCCGGCCAGCACCGCGATATCGCCGCTCAGGATACGGTCCTCCTCGATCCGGGGGGAAAGTTCCCTGATCCCGGCGATCACCTTTTGCAGGCGCGTGCTGGTCTTGAGCGGCCGGCGCAGCTCGATGCCCTGCGCGCCGGACATGGCTTCGATGGCCAGGATGGCCGCCAGATTGCCGTTCATCTCCAGCAGGCGGCGCGCCCCGTGGCAACCCATGGAGACATGATCCTCCTGGTTGGCCGAAGTGGGCGTGGAATCCACCGAGCGGGGATTGGAGAGCGACTTGTTCTCGCTCATCAGGGCCGCCGAGGAAACCTCGGCGATCATCAGCCCCGAATTGAGGCCGGGGGTTGGCGTCAGGAAGGCCGGCAGGCCGAAGCTGAGCGCCGGGTCCACCAGGAGGGCGATGCGCCGCTGCGCGATGCAGCCGATCTCCGATATGGCGATGGCGGCAAGGTCGGCCACCAGCGCCACGGGTTCGGCGTGGAAATTGCCGCCGGAAACGATGACACCGTCGGAGAGGACCAGGGGATTGTCCGTCGCCGCATTGGCCTCCCGCTCCAGGGTGGCGCCCACATGGCGCAGCTGGTCCAGGCAGGCGCCGACGACCTGGGGCGAGCAGCGCAGGCAATAGGGGTCCTGCACCCGCTCGTCGCCCACCAGATGGCTGTTGCGGATTTCCGATCCGTCGAGCAGCGCGCGCAGCCTCTCGGCGCTTTCGATCTGGCCGCGATGGCCGCGCAATTGGTGGATCTCGTCAAGGAGTGGAGCGCTGGAGCCCATGGCCGCATCGATGGAAAGCGCCGAGGTGGTGAGCGACGCCACGCCAAGCCGCCAGGCGCCGAAGAGGCCGACGAGCGCCAGCGCCGTCGAGACCTTCGTGCCGTTGAGGAGCGCTAGGCCCTCCTTGGCCTGCAGGGCAACGGGCTCGACCCCGGCCATCTGCAGCGCCTTGCCGCCCGGCATGCACTCGCCCTTGTAGAAGGCCTCCCCCTCGCCCATCAGGACCGCCGTCATATGAGCCAGCGGCGCCAGGTCGCCCGAGGCGCCGACGGAGCCCTTTTCCGGGATGACCGGGATCACCCCGGCATTCGCCATGGCCTGGAGCTGGCGGATGACGACGGGGCGCACACCCGAGGCCCCGCGCCCGAGGGACAGGCATTTCAGGGCCACGATGAGCCGCACCACATTCTCGGGCAGCGGCTCGCCGTATCCGGCGCTGTGGGAGCGCACCAGGTTCTTCTGCAGGTCAACCAGCTTGTCGGAGCCGATGCGCACCGAGGCCAGCTTGCCGAAGCCGGTGTTCACACCATAGATGGGGTCTGTCCCCGTGATGCATTCGGCGAGCCGTTGGGCCGCCTTCTCGACAGCGGGATAGGCCGCCTCGTCCAGTTGGAACGGCACGCCCTCACGGTAGATCCGTTCCAGGTCGCGAAGGGTTGTCGAGCCCGGCGTCAATATCTGGGTCATAAGCTCACCTGTGTAAGATACTCTTGAAAAGGGGTGACCCGCCGATCCAGTAGGACAGTTCGGAGGGGTGACAGACATTCCAGACCGCCAGCTCGGCGCGCTTGCCCGGGGCGATCACGCCATAATCGTCCGAAAGGCCGAGCGCCCTGGCGGCGTTGCGCGTGACACCGGCCAGCGCCTCTTCCGGGGTCAGGGAGAAGAGGGTGCACGCCATGTTCATGACGGTGAGAAGGGAGGAAATGGGCGAGCTGCCGGGATTGCAGTCCGTCGCCACGGCCATGGCGACCCCCTGTTCGCGCAGGGCCGCGAGCGGCGGAAGCCTGGTTTCCTTGATGGTGTAAAAAGCGCCCGGCAGCAGCACCGCCACGGTGCCCGCCTTGGCCAGGGCTGCGGCATCCTCCGGCGCCAGATATTCCAGATGATCGGCGGAAAGACCTTTGTAGCGCGCCGCCAGCAGGGCGCCCTTGCGGTCGGACAATTGCTCGGCGTGCAGCTTGACCGGCAGGCCGAGGGAGCGGGCCACCCGGAACAGGCGCTCCACCTGCTCGGGCGAGAAGGCGATGGATTCGCAGAACCCGTCCACCGCGTCCACCAGCCCCTCCTCGTGCGCCCGTCTGAGCCCGGGGATCGCCACCTCGTCGATATAGGCATCGGCACGCCCCGCATATTCGGGCGGAACGGCGTGGGCGGCGAGCCATGTGGTGACCACCTTCACCGGCCGCAGCTCCTCCAGCCAGCGGGCGATGCGGAGCATCCGGATCTCATCCTCGATGGTGAGGCCGTAACCGGACTTGATCTCGATGACGGCCACCCCGTCGCTGCGCAGCGCATCCACCCGCGTGAGCGCGCTGGTGATGAGCTCGTCGTCCCGGGCATCCCGCGTCGCCTTGACCGTGGAGGCAATGCCCCCGCCCTGACGGGCGATCTCTTCATAAGTGGCGCCGCCCAGGCGGGATTCAAACTCCCGCGCCCGGTTGCCGCCGAAGACCAGATGGGTGTGACAGTCGATCAGGGCCGGCGTGACGAGGCGGCCGCCCAGATATTCCTCAGGCACTGACCGATAGCGCGCCGGCAGGTCGGCCGTCCTGCCGACCCAGGCGATCCTGTCGCCGGACACCACAAGGCTGGCGTCGGTGATGAGGCCGTATGGACCGCCCTCCGCCGTCATCGATGCAACCTTGCAGCCTGTGTAACAGAATTCGCTCATCGCCGTATTGTTATGTCTCGGTTATCTGCTAATATGTATACACATATTATTCATATGCGCAAGACGAGACGATGACAAAAATTTCCGCGAGACAGGCCCTGACGGCCCACGGTTGGCAACAGAACGTGACCGTCAGCATTGACGGCGAAGGGCGGATTTCCGCCATTTCAGAGGGAACGGAGGGGGCGGACCACGTAGCCGGCGTGCTGCTGCCGGCGCTCTCCAACGTTCACAGCCACAGCTTCCAGCGGGCCATGGCCGGGCTGGCGGAGGCCCGGGGCGGCGTCTCCCTCAACGACTTCTGGACCTGGCGGCAGGTCATGTACCGCTTCCTGGAGGTGCTGACGCCCGAAGATATCGGCATCATCGCGGCCCAGGTGCAGATGGAGATGCTGGAAGCCGGCTACGGCTCGCAGGCGGAATTCCATTACCTGCACCACGCGCCGGGCGGAACGCCGTACGATACCATTGACGAGCTGTCGCTGCGCCATATCGAGGCGGCAAGGCTCACCGGCATCGGTTACACCCACCTGCCCGTCCTCTACATGCAGGGCGGCCTGGACGGCCGGGAGCTGAAGGGCGGCCAGGTGCGCTTCGGTTGCTCCATCGAAGCATTCCAGACCCTCCATGCCGCCATCAGGGAACGGTTCCAGGACACGCCGCCGGATTTCACCCTCGGCATCGCGCCGCATTCGCTGCGCGCCGTCTCCCTTGCGGGCCTGAGTGCCTGCGCCGAACTCGCCGGGGACGGTCCCTTTCACATCCACGCCGCCGAGCAGACCGGGGAAGTCAAGGAAGTCCAGGCCTTCCTCCACGCCCGTCCCGTCCAGTGGCTGCTCGACAACATGCCTGTCGATGAGCGCTGGTGCTTCATCCATGCCACCCATCTGGATGACGACGAGGTGGAGCGCCTCGCCGGGTCCGGCGCGGTGGCCGGGCTCTGCCCCCTCACCGAGGCCAATCTGGGCGACGGCATATTCCGGGCCTCGGAATATACGGCGCTGGGCGGCGCCTTGGGCATCGGCTCGGATTCCAACGTCATCATCGGCCTGGCGGAGGAACTGCGCATGCTGGAAGTCTCCCAGAGACTGCGCGACCAGCGGCGCCTCGTCCTCACCGACGAGGCCACCCCGTCCAACGGCCGCTTCCTCTATGACCGGGCGGCGCGGGGCGGCGCCCAGGCCATCGGCCGCGACGCGGGGAGGATCGAGAGGGGCGCTCTGGCCGATCTGGTGGCGCTCGACGATACCCATAATGCCATTTCCGGGCTCACGGGCGATGCGGTTCTCGATGCCTGGATCTTCAGCGCGGCCAACCAGCCGGTCAGCGATGTTTGGGCGGCGGGCCGTCATGTAGTAAAGAATGGCGTCCATGTGAGGCGGGATCAGATCGAGCCCGCGTTCAACAGCACGGTGAAGCGTTTGAGAGAAATGCTATGACGGCGACCTCCCACACAGCCATTCGGCAGGCTTTGCTGAAACGCATCCAGTCCGGCGAATGGAGCCTCGGCGCGCTCATTCCCGGAGAGATGGAACTGGCCGAGGAATATGGCTGCGCGCGCGCCACCGTCAACCGCGCCCTGCGCACCCTCGCCGAGGAAGGGCTGATCGAGCGAAAGCGCAAGGGCGGCACCCGCGTGCGCCTGTTGCCCGTGAAGCAGGCCAAGCTCGACATCCCGGTCGTCCGGGAACAGGTGGAATCCACCGGGAGCGCCTATCGGCACCAGGTGGTGGAAAAGAAGCTGAAGGTGCCCCCCTCCTCCATCCGCACGCGGCTGAGAATCCCCAATGGCGACAAGGCGCTCTATCTGGAGACCATCCACCTGGCGGATGACCGGCCCTATGCCTTCGAGGTGCGCTGGGTCAACGTCCACGCCGTGCCGCAGATCATGAAGGCGCCACTGGATGAGATCAGCGCCAATGAATGGCTGGTCCAGACCGTCCCCTTCTCCAGCGGCGACGTGATGTTCTCGGCCGTGAACGCCGACCGGCAGATCGCCAGCGCCATCGAGACGCGCGAGGGTGCGGCCATCTTCGTGATCGACCGCACGACCTGGCTGGGCGACGAATTCATCACCACCACCAAGCTGTATCACAAGGACGGATACCAGCTCTATTCCCGGTTCTGAGCAAAAAACCCCGGCCAAAGGAGCTGACTGGGCAGGCTCCCCCGGCCGGGGCGGCTGGCATCGATAATCTCGTATGGGGAGGGATTCTATCCAGCCAAGGTCCAGGTTCGGTCCCCCGCTCACTTCACGGGCGGACCACTCACCAGCTTGAACTTCTGTACGCGGAAATCCTCGGATACATAGAGGTTGCCGTGTGAATCCAGCGCCACCTCGTGGTTGCGGTCGAACTCGCCGCCATAGGTGCCGAAGTGGCCGAAATAGCCCAGCACGTCCCCGGTCGCGCGCTCGACGAAGCGCACGCGGAAATTGCCGGCATCGTTGGTCACCAGGATGCTCTGCTCCTTGTCCGGCCAGAAGGCGAAATTCCCGATGGCGCCGTTGTTCGTCGTCGCCTTGTCGTAGAAATATTCCTTCACGAAGGTGCCGTCCTTCTGGAAGATCTGGACGCGGTTGTTGCGCCTGTCGCAGACATAGACCAGCCCGTCATTGGAGATGCGCACGCAGTGCACGAGGTTGAACTCCTCGGGCGGGGGGCCGTTGGGGTCCAGGGGCGCGCGCTCATCGTCCTTGGGCGGCTTGCCGTATGCGCCCCACATGCGCTTGAACTCGCCCGTGTCGGCGTCGAACACGATGACGCGGCGGTTGCCGTAGCCGTCGGCGATATAGACCTCGTTGGTTTCCGGATCGACGACGACATTGGACGCGCCGGACAGTTGCGTGGTGTCCGAATTGCCCTTGGACGGGCCGCGCCCGCCGATCTGCAGGAGGAACTCGCCCTTGGGGGAGAACTTCAGCACCATGCCGTCCTGCGGCTCTTCCGGCGTGCCGCCCCAGGCCTTGCTTCCGCCCAGCCAGACATTGCCCTTGTAGTCCACATAGATGCCATGCGGGTCGGACGGCCAGTCATAGCCTTCGCCCGGGCCGCCCCAGGCATTGACGATCTTGCCTTTGGTGTCGAATTCCAGAACGGGCGGCGCCGCAACGCAGCACAGCCCCCGGCCCTTTTCCTTGCCCAGCGCCCAGCTCGCCGCCTCGCCGGGGTCGTGGAACACCCACACATGGTCCTGCTTGTCGACGAAAATGCCGCCGATGAGACCGACCGTCCAGTCGTTGGGAAAGGGCAGCTGCGGCCAGGAGCTATCATATTCGTATTGGGGAGCCGCCGGGGCGGGCTCGCCTGCGGCGAAGGACGGGCCCGACACCAGGCAGATGAGGACTGATATCAATGGCCAACTCTTGCGCGCGACACGTTTCATACGTCTCTCCGAATTCTTGACGTTTCCCGCCTTGCTCCCCCGCTGGAACGGAAGCGCATCAGGACCAAGCGGGTCGCACAGCCGCCAGACACTCCGTCGAGAAGAAAAGAGCAGTTGCCGGAGGGGGTTACTGAAGTGTACGGAGCGCGCATCGGCGTCTGACCGCATCGACTTGCCTTTCGGCTCGCCGGAGACTCTGACGTACTCCCAATGCTCAACTCACACCATGTTGCGCGGTCACTCAACGCGAATACTCTCCATGCCGGCCGACACGGCCCCGTACATCAGCAATACTATAGTGGGCCTCCATTATTTGTCTATACTTATTTTCCGCACCGCCAAACACCTATGGAATCACTGGCGAACCGGAACGCTCCCTCTTCCAGTGATCGTATGGCAGTCATCGTACGGCGAGATAACCCGGATTTGGCGTGCCTGCCGCGCCAACCAGCGCCGCCAGCCGCATGCTGCACTGGCAGCAAATGGCCCTTGACAGAGCGATGACAAAGCCCATACCATAATTTGTATATACAAATAAGGAATGTGCCTCCCGCGCTGTAGCCAGCCGGCAGGGTTTTGGATCAATGACGGATTTGCCCTTCCACGACGGTGCGTGCGGCGCCCACCTGCAAAACGATACCGCAAAACCGGCGGTCCGGACCAGGCGGATGCACTCCCTTTGGAGCGTCACGATGCGTCATCAGTATACGGCCCAGGAAGACAGGATTGGTAATGAATAGTAAGTGTGGTTTGACGTGGCGGCTGTCGATTGGCGTTTGGGCTCTTGTGGCGGGACTGGCAGTACTGCCTCACGGTGAGGCCAGGGCCGAGCCCGGCACGGACCTCGTGGCGCGCGGGGAATATCTGGCCACGGCGGGCAATTGCGTGAGCTGCCACACGGTGGAAGGGGGGGAACCCTTCGCCGGCGGCGTGGCTTTCCATACGGATTTCGGCACCATCTATTCCACCAACATCACCCCGGACAAGCAGGCCGGCATCGGCGGCTGGACGCAAGAGCAGTTCGAGCGCGCCATGCGCGAGGGCATCCGCGCCGACGGGGCTCATCTCTATCCGGCATTCCCCTACCCCTCCTTCACCAAGGTGACGGACGAGGATATGTCCGCCATCTGGGCCTATCTGCAGACCATTGAGCCCTCGTCCCGGAAAGCCACGCCCAATGAGCTGTCCTTTCCCTTCAACCAGCGCTGGCTGATGAGCGTCTGGAACACGCTGTTCCTGGACGAAGGCGCCTATGAGGAGAATCCCGAAAAATCGGAGCAGTGGAACCGTGGCGCCTATCTGGTGCAGGGCCTGGCCCATTGCAGCGCCTGCCACACGCCGCGCAACCGGCTCGGCGCCGAGATCGCCGATGAATTCCTGCATGGCGGCACCATCATGGACCATGCGGGTCCCGACGGCGAGCTCCGCCCCTGGTACGCCGTCGACCTGACACCCTCTCCCACCGGCCTCAAGGCCTGGTCGGCCAAGGACATCGCCGATTATCTGCATGACGGCGTCAGCAACCGGACCAGCACGTTCGGCCCCATGAACGATGTCATCGGCAACAGCACACGGCACCTCACCCGGGAAGACGCCGAAGCCATCGCCGCCTATCTGACGGACCTGCCGCCGAGCGGCAAGACGCAGGAAGCGCCCACGACGCAGCAGCTTGCCGTCGGCGAAATTCATTACACCATTCATTGCGGCACCTGCCATCTGCCGACCGGACTCGGCATCGAGGGCAGCGCGCCGCCCCTTGCCGGCAGCGCCATCGTCAACGCCGAGAAGCCGACTTCGCTGATCAACGTCATCATGCACGGCGCCAACAAGCCCAAGGGCTGGACGCCCCCGCAGCACTGGGACAAGTCCATGGAACCGTTCAGCGACCGTTTGCGCAACCGCGAGATCGCCTATATCGCCACCTATATCCGCGGAAGCTGGGGCAACGCCGCCAGCCCGGTGATGGAGGAAGACGTAAAGGGCATGCGCTAGGTGGTGTGGACAGTTGGCTATTCTAGCACTTCCTTTGTTCCAGCGTCATGCTGAACTTGATTCAGCATCCACTCCTGAGACTGGTCGTCCGGACCAATGGTGCCGGCACCGCTCAGGAATGGACCCTGAATCGGGCCTGTGCCCGCGAAGGCGG